>Ga0307479_10000674_pt1 | contig 30888 bp, 31 predicted proteins | sample atmos_gasesECM4C_FD_203743 | JGI IMG/M metagenome (GOLD analysis project Ga0307479, IMG submission 203743) | Hardwood forest soil microbial communities from Morgan-Monroe State Forest, Indiana, United States - atmos_gasesECM4C_515 | ecosystem: Environmental > Terrestrial > Soil > Temperate...
AGATTTGCGGGCAGCCGCGTATTCGCTCGGTCGGCTGCTCGGCAGAGTCGACGTCGAGGACATTCTTGACGTGATCTTCAGAGAGTTCTGCATCGGCAAGTGATGCTCCTTCGTTCCGTCCGGTAACAAAAACCTCACCCGGTGCTCTGGGTGTTTCACGTGAAACATCTGCGGCGCTCGACGCTCGACCCGCGTATCTTGCGTGCCCTGTTTCGCGCGGGCCTGTTTCACGTGAAACGTCTTCCGGCCTTTGCGATCTCGCGGTAGAAGTCCCCGCCATGATCCCAGCGCAAGAATCACGGCGAGACTCATTCGACGTCATCGTCATCGGCGGCGGCCACGCCGGTTGCGAGGCCGCCAGCGCCGCAGCGCGCATGGGCGCTGCTACTGCGCTTGTGACCCATCGCTTTGTGACCATCGGCGCGATGTCCTGCAACCCGGCCATTGGCGGACTCGGCAAGGGCCATCTGGTCCGCGAGGTCGATGCGCTGGATGGGCTGATGGGCCGGGTGGCGGATGCTGCAGGCATCCAATTCCGCATGCTCAATCGGCGCAAGGGTCCCGCGGTGCGCGGTCCGCGCGCCCAGGCCGACCGCAAGCTCTATGCCGCGGCGATGCAGGCCGCGATCACCGGGACCGCCAATCTCCACGTGATCGAGGGTGAGGCCGATGAACTGATTGTCTCGGATGGCCGCGTCACCGGCATTCGACTGGCCGACGGCCGGGAGCTGAGGGCAGGGGCGGTGGTCATCACCACGGGTACCTTCCTGCGCGGGCTGATCCATCTCGGTGAGCGGAATTGGCCGGCGGGTCGAGTCGGTGAGGCGCCGGCGATGGGACTCTCAACATCGTTCGAGCGCGCCGGCTTTGTCCTGGGACGGCTGAAGACCGGAACACCGGCCCGGCTCGACGGCACCACGATCGACTGGGCGGCGGTGGAAATGCAACCGGGCGACGATCCGCCCGAGCCGTTCTCGGTGATGACCGACCGCATCACCACGCCGCAGATCCAGTGCGGGATCACCCGCACCACGCCGGCGACCCATGACGTGATCCGCGCCAACGTTCATCGCTCGCCGATGTACTCCGGGCAGATCAAGAGCACGGGCCCGCGCTATTGTCCCTCGATCGAGGACAAGATCGTCCGCTTCGGCGATCGCGACGGGCATCAGATCTTCCTCGAGCCCGAAGGGCTGGACGACACCACGGTCTATCCCAACGGCATCTCGACCTCGCTCCCGGAGGAAGTTCAGCTCGCCATTCTCGCGACCATTCCGGGCCTGGAGCAGGTGCGGATGGTCCGCCCGGGCTACGCCATCGAGTACGATCACGTCGATCCGCGCGAGCTCGATCCGACGCTGCAGGCCAAGCGGCTTTCGGGCCTGTTCTTGGCCGGACAGATCAATGGCACCACCGGCTATGAAGAGGCCGCGGCGCAGGGGCTGGTCGCAGGTCTGAATGCTGCCTCGGCCGCGACTGGTTCGGCGCCGATCGTATTCGATCGTGCCGACGGCTATCTCGGGGTGATGATCGACGACCTGGTGACCCGAGGCATCACCGAGCCGTACCGCATGTTCACCTCGCGGGCCGAGTACCGGTTGACTTTGCGGGCGGACAATGCGGATCAGCGGCTGACCGACAAGGGGATCGCGCTCGGCTGCGTGGGGGCGGCGCGGAGCGAAAGTCACCGCGCCAAGATGGCCGCACTCGAAGTCGCGAAGTCGCTCGCAAAATCGCTGACGCTGACGCCCAACGAGGCCGCCCGTTTCGGGCTCGCCTTGAACAAGGATGGCCAGCGCCGCTCGGCCTTTGAACTACTGGCCTATCCCGAGATCGGCTGGACGGAAGTTCTGCGGATCTGGCCGGAGCTGTCGGCCATTGACGGAAGCGTCGCCGTGCATCTGGAAATCGACGCCAAGTACGACGTCTATCTCAAGCGCCAGACCGCCGACGTCGATGCCTTTCGGCGCGACGAGGGTCTTGTCCTCAGCGATGTCGACTACGACGAGGTACCAGGTCTCTCGAACGAGGTGCGTGTAAAACTCGAAGCGGCGCGGCCGTGGACCGTGGGGCAGGCGGGTCGGATCGACGGCATGACGCCGGCGGCGCTTGGAATTTTGGCGGCGTACCTTCGCCGGGAGGCACGGCGCAAAAGTTCGAAGGCGACTGCGTAGGGGACGTTTCACGTGAAACGGCGGCGCGTGTCCGACGCGCCGTCCCTCGTGCGTCTCAGCGAAGGCAGGCAATCAGTCGGAAGACTTTCGTCGTCATTGCGAGGAGCGCAGCGACGAAGCAATCCAGCCTTCGGCATGCTGGATTGCTTCGCTTCGCTCGCAACGACGAGCCGATTCGATAGCACCATTTCCAAGGATCAGATACGAATCCCTGTGTTCTCCTTCGAGCCTCGCTAAGAGCTCGCACCTTGCGGTGACGCGAACCGAGACCGATTAAATGGCGAAAGCGGCCGGCCAAAGCGCCTCCCCAATTCCGACCAGCGACAAGGCAGCGGCGCTCGCGCTCACCCCTGTTTCACGTGAAACAGAAGCGCGGCTCGATCGCTATGTCGATCTGTTGCGGGAGTGGCAGGCCAAGACCAACCTCATTTCTCCATCGACACTGCCGCAGCTCTGGACCCGGCACGTCGCCGATTCGCTGCAGCTCCTGGCGCTGGCGCCATCGGCCAAGGTCTGGATCGACCTTGGCAGCGGCGGCGGCTTTCCCGGTATCGTGTTGGCTTGTGCACTCGCCGAGACGCCGGGCGCAGCCATCCATCTGGTCGAGCGCAACGCCAAGAAGGCTGCCTTCCTCCGTGAGGCGATTCGCGTGACGGCGTCGCCGGGGACCGTGCATCTCTCCGAAATCCGGGATATTGTGGATAGAATCTCTGGGCCCATCGATTGCGTCACCGCGCGGGCGTTGGCTCCGCTACATCAACTCATCGGCTTTGCGGAACCGATGATGAGAAAAGGCGGAAAAGCGCTGTTTCTCAAGGGTCAAGATGTTGAGGCAGAATTGACCGAAGCCACTAAATATTGGAATATCAAGCCGCTGCTACATTCCAGTCGAACGGGCGGACACGGCTGGATCGTCGAACTCGATCATATCGAGCGGCGCAACTCATCCGCGGGCTAACCAATGGCAAACCGCCTATGACCGTAATTGATCAAGTTTTTCAAGAGGATAGCGTTCCAACCTCGGCCGGACCTCCTCGCATCCTGGCGCTCGCCAACCAGAAGGGTGGGGTCGGCAAGACCACCACGGCGATCAATCTTGGTACCGCTCTGGCCGCGATTGGCGAACGCGTGCTGATCGTCGATCTCGATCCACAGGGTAATGCATCGACCGGGCTCGGCATCGACCGCCGCAACCGCAACTGCTCGACCTACGACGTCCTGATCGGCGAAGCGGGCTTGCGCGAGTCGGTGGTGCCGACCGCGGTGCCGCGGCTGCACATCGCGCCGTCAACGATGGATCTATCGGGCCTCGAGCTCGAACTCGGAACGACACCCGGCCGCGCGTTCCGCCTGCGGGATGCGATCGCGGCGCTGAACACCAACACCTCGCCGGATGCCGACTACACCTACGTGCTGATCGATTGTCCGCCGTCGCTCAACCTTCTCACCGTCAACGCCATGGCGGCGTCGGATTCGATCCTGGTGCCGCTGCAGTGCGAGTTCTTCGCGCTCGAAGGTCTGTCGCAGTTGTTGCAGACGGTGGAGCAGGTGCGCACCACGCTCAACCCCAACCTGACCATCCACGGCATCGTGCTGACCATGTTCGACTCGCGCAACAATCTGTCGAACCAGGTCGTCGCCGACGTCCGGCAGTTCATGGGCAGCAAGGTCTACAACACCATGATCCCGCGCAATGTCCGCATCTCGGAGGCGCCGTCCTACGGCAAGCCGGTCCTGGTGTACGACCTCAAATGCGTCGGCAGCGAAGCCTACCTCAAGCTCGCGACCGAGGTGATCCAGCGCGAGCGCGAGCTGCGCCCGCATTAGTCCAGGTCCGCAGAGGCTGTAGGGTGGGCAAAGCAAAGTGTGCCCACCGAATGCTTTACGGTCCGGCGACGGTGGGCGCGGCGCGAAGGGCGCGCCTTTGCCCACCCTGCGAGGACCCCGACCGAAACCGAGATTTCAATCCTGGAGTACGCTGACGTGAATCCAAGGGAGCTGGCGATGGCCGACGAAATGCGTTCGCGACTGGGCCGCGGTCTTGCAAGTCTGATCGGCGACGTCGGCGGCGAGGCCGCGCATGTCGAGCGGCCGCGCGCGCAGCGCAAGGTGCCGATCGAATTCCTGAAGCCGAACCCGCGCAATCCGCGGCGCGCCTTTTCCGATGCCGAGCTCGGCGAGCTTGCCGAATCGATCAAGCAGCACGGCGTGATCCAGCCGATCGTGGTGCGCCCGGTGAAGGGTGCGCAGGACCGCTTCGAGATCATTGCCGGCGAGCGGCGCTGGCGCGCCTCGCAGGCCGCCGGCCTGCATGAGGTGCCGATCATCCCGGTCGACGTCAGCGACAGCGACGCGCTCGAGATCGCGATCATCGAGAACGTGCAGCGCGAGGACCTCAACGCGATGGAAGAGGCGCAGGGTTATCACGCGCTCGCGGGCGAGTTCAAACGCAGCCAGGAAGACATTGCCAAGATCGTCGGCAAGAGCCGCAGCCACGTCGCCAACATGATGCGGTTGACCAAGCTGCCGGCCGAGGTGCAGGCCTATATCGCGACCGGCCAGTTGTCCGCGGGACACGCCCGGGCGCTGATCGGCGTGCCCGATCCGCTCGCCGCCGCCAAGCGCATCGTCGAGCAAGGCCTCAATGTGCGCCAGGCCGAGGAGCTCGCTCATGTCGAGGGCGTGCCGGAGCGCAAGGCGCAGAAGCCGCGCGGCGGCAAGACCAAGGACGCCGATACGCTGGCGCTGGAGAAACGGGTCGGCGACGCGCTCGGTCTTGCCGTCAGCGTCAATCACCGCGATCCCGGTGGAACCGTGCAGATCGGTTACCGCAACCTGGAACAGCTCGACGAAGTGATGCGGCGGCTGGCGCGAAGCGGCTGAGCCTGGCTTCTCGGGAAAGACGAGCGACGCGCCGCTCTCACACCGCCGGCTTCGGCAGGCCCGCAATCGTGCACGCCGCACGCAAGGTATTCACGAGCAGGCACGCCACCGTCATCTGGCCGACGCCGCCGGGCACCGGCGTGATCGCGCCGGCCACGTCCAATGCTTCCTGGAACGCCACGTCCCCGACCAGCCGCGTCTTGCCGTCGGCGGCAGGCACGCGGCTGATGCCGACGTCGATCACGGTCGCACCTGGCTTGATCCAGTTGCCGCGCACCATCTCCGCTCTGCCGACCGCGGCGTAGACCAGGTCGGCGCGGGCGCAGAGGTCCTTGAGATCGCGCGAGCGCGAATGCGCGATCGTCACGGTGGCGTTCTCGTTGAGCAGGAGTTGGACCAGCGGACGACCGACCAGGTTGGAACGGCCGATGACGATGGCGTTCATGCCTTCGAGCGTGTCATGCACGCTCTTGGTCAGGATGATGCAGCCGAGCGGGGTGCAGGGCGACAGCGCGGCAAGGCCGCCGGCGAGGCGCCCGGCATTGTGCGGGTGCAGCCCGTCGACGTCCTTGGCGGGATCGACGGCATTGATGACGGTCTCGGTGTGCAGCGATTTCGGCAACGGCAACTGCACGAGAATCCCGTGCACGGCCGGATCGCGGTTGAGCTTTCCAATCAGCGCCAGCAGGTCGGCCTGTGAAACATCCGCCTGCAGCCTGTGCTCGAACGACGCCATGCCGGCGGCTTGGGTCTGCTTGTGCTTGCTGCGGACATAGACCTCGCTCGCGGGGTCATTGCCGACCAGCACCACGGCAAGGCCGGGCGTCAGACCGTTCGTGCCCTTGACCCGCGCGACCTCTTCGGCGACGCGGGTGCGAAGCTCGGCGGCAATGGTTTTTCCATCGATGATCCGGGCCGTCATTTCGATCCTTTGATATTTGGCTGGGTCAGAACGCGCAACGCTTCGCCGAGGCTTTTCGGGTCGCCCTCGACCGCGACCTGTTTCAGCCGCGAGGTGGCGCCGGACAGCAGCCGAACCTTGGCTTTGGGCACCCCCAGCGCCTTGGCGAGCAGTTCGGTCACCGCGCGGTTGGCCTCGCCGCCCTCGGCGATGGCGCGGACCCGCACCTTCATCACGCTCCGGCCATCGGCGAGCGTCTCGATCCCATCGATCCCGTCGCGGCCGCCGCGCGGCGTCACCCGCAATGCGACGCTGATGCCGGCGGTGGAATGGCGCCAGGGATCCATCGCTGCTCTGCTGAGCCTCGCCCGATCAGAGGACGAACGGATAGACGTAGTACATGATCACCCGTTCGATAAAAATAATGATCAGGATCAGGATGATCGGGGAGATGTCCAGGCCTCCCAAATTGGGAAGCCTGCGCCGGATCGGTCCCAGCATCGGCTCGGTTATTCGGTAGAGAAATTCCGCGACCGCGGCCACGAACTGGTTGCGGGTGTTGACGACATTGAACGCGATCAGCCAGGACAGGATGGCCGAGGCGATCAGGAGCCAAGTGTAGAGATCGAGAACGATCATGATGATATCGAGGACGGCACGCATGGCGGAGGGACTCAGGGGTTGTGGTCGCGGAGGGGTCGTTAGCTAGATATCGGTTCCACCCCCCTCAAACAAGGGAAGTTCCCGGCAAATGCTCCCGCAGAACAGCGATTTTCGCTGTTCTTGACTTGGCCTTGGCGCGGATTGTAAATGGCGCCGACTGCTGGCGGCCTCGTTTGCGTTTGTGAGGTCGCCAACGGAGGGGCCATAGCTCAGCTGGGAGAGCGCGTCGTTCGCAATGACGAGGTCGGCGGTTCGATCCCGCCTGGCTCCACCACGCTTCGCCCTTCGGGCTACGCGTGGCGCAGCCACGTGATGCCCGAAGGACGAAGCGTGCCCGACATAGCCCGAAGGGCGACGACGGGCTGGTGCCCACAATCTCACTTTCGGTTCGGTTACGCGTGGCGACGACGGGCCTCGGCAAGCGAACCCCATTCGGGCTGCCTCCCCCCTCACCTCCCCGTAAACCTCGGCGGCCGCTTCTCCATAAAACTCGCGACCCCCTCACGGAAATCGCTGCCGCGCAACGCCACCACCATTTCGCGGTTGGCGTCGATGGTCGCTTCCGCAAGCGTTTGGAACGGCACGTCATAGAGCTGCCGCTTGATCACCGCGATGGCGCTCGGCGAGACGAAATCGGCGAGGTCGCGCGCATAGGCATAAGTCTCTTCGCGCAATTGCTCCGGCGGATAGAGCCGATTGACCAGGCCGACGCGCAGCGTCTCCTCGCTGGAAACCCGGCGGGCGGATATCAGCAGATCGAGCGCATTGGCGTGACCGACGATGCGCGGCAGCATCCAGCTGATGCCGTGCTCGGCGATCAGGCCGCGGCGCGCGAAGGCGGTGGTGAAGACGGTGTTGTCGGCGGCAAAACGCAGGTCGCAATAGAGCGCGTGCACGAGCCCGATGCCAGCGGTGGCGCCGTTCAGCATGCCGATCACGGGCTTTGGGATCGACGGGTAATACGCGTAGCGCGTCTGCCAGTCCGGCCTGCGGTTCATGTCGAACGGCGGGATGTTCTCGGCGCGCCTGATGTCGGAGGGGTCGAGCCCTTTCAGCGCGTCCATGTCGGCGCCGGCGCAGAACGCGCGCCCGGCGCCGGTCAGCACGATGACGCGGACGTTGTCGTCGCCGGAGGCCGCTTCCATCGCGTTGCGGACGTCACGTTCCATGATCGGCGTCCACGCATTCATCCGGTCCGGCCGGTTGAGCGTGATGGTCGCGATCTTGTCGCTCACCTCGTAGAGAATATGCTGATAGGTCACGGCGTTCTCCCTGTGTCGTTTGCTGTTGTCAGCCGTCAGCGCTGCGCGACTTCTTTCGGTCGCGTGAGCCGGGTCGTGTCCCCTATCATATCCGCAGGTTGGGAGGCGTCGACGAGAGTGGCGGCAAACGCTGCCGAAAAATTATTCCGCGGCCTGCGCCATCGGCATCGGCCGGCGCGCCAGCCAGCCCTCGATGAATTGCTTCAGCCAGGCGCGCTCGGTCACGTCATGAACCGCGCGGTCGGCGAAGTGATGATGGCGCGGACGCGCGCCCGGCAATTCGAGGCGTGCATGGCCGCGCGTGGTCCAGCGATACATCATCGCGTAGGTTACGTCGGGATGGAACTGAAGGCCGAAGGCGTGGCCAGCCTGGAACGCCTCCACCGGAAAATCGCTGCCCTCGGCCAATAGCTCGGCGCCTTCGGGGAGTTCGAATCCCTCGCGGTGCCAGTGATAGACATGGTCCGGCCAATCCGGGCAGAGCGCGAGCCCGGACGGCGTCGGGCGGATCGGGTAGTAGCCGATCTGCGCCCGGCCTTCCGGATGCGGTGCGACCCTGGCGCCGAGTTGTATCGCGAGCATCTGGGCGCCCAGGCAGATTCCCAAAAATGGCCGCTGCTCGTTCAGGGGGACGGCGATCCAGTCGATCTCCCGGCGGACATAGTCGTCGGGATCGTTGGCGCTCATCGGGCCGCCGAAGATGACGGCGCCGGCGTGCTGATCCAGCGTTTTCGGCAAGGCTTCCCCGAACCGCGGACGGCGGATATCGAGGGGATGCCCGAGCTCTCGCAAGACGTTGCCGACCCGGCCCGGGCTTGATGTTTCCTGGTGCAGGACGATCAGGACGGGCAGCAGCGGCGCGGCGGTCCAGCGACTGGTCCTGGAATGGTGCCTGCTGTGTGGGGCCGGTTGTGGCGTCATGGCACCGCAATCATAGCTAAACGAAGGTTAACGTCGCGTGAGTGCACGGGATTTACTCCGGTACCTCATACTTAAGCAAATCGCGGGCCAAGTGAGCGCCTGGATGCGTTTGAGGGAGCATGATCTTTTCGGAAAACCGGTACCTAGCGCTTGCGCATCTGGAAGCGGCCGACCGCGGCCAGGATAAAGCCGCGTGGAAACAGCCTGAGCAACAGCGGCACGGCCTTGATGCCGAAGCCCGGCAGCACTGCGCGCTTGTTCGCCATCAGCCCGCGATAGGCTTGCCGCGCCACTTCCGCGGGTGACACATTCAGGACCGCGGAATCGAAGCCGGGCCGGAATCCCGCCCGGGTCTGAAACTCCGTCGGCACCGGACCAGGACATATCACGGTGACGCGCACGCCGTGCGGCGCGAGCTCCTGCCGTAGCGCCTCGGTGAACGACAGCACATAGGCCTTGGAGGCGTAATAGACCGCCATTCCCGGGCCCGGCAGGAAGCCGGCGATCGAGGCGATATTGATGATGCCGCCGCGATTTCTGATCAGGCTGTCGGAAAACCGCAGCGATAGGTCGGTCAGCGCGCGGACGTTGACGTCCACGATGCCAAGCAGGCTGCCGCGATCGAGATCGACGGCATTGCCGAACAGGCCATAGCCGGCGTTGTTGACGACATATTCAACCTCGACGTCAGCCGCAGCCAGCGCCGCGGCGATCTTGTCGCCCGCGTCGGCTGCTTCGAGGTCGCAGGGGATAACGATCGGCGCGGGCCTGCCGGAGGCCGTGATCTCGGCTGCCAACGCGGCCAGGCGGTCCGCGCGCCGCGCTATCAGAGCCACTCGATGACCGTTTGCCGCGAAAACGCGCGCCAGCTCGGCGCCTATCCCCGCCGAGGCACCGGTAATCAGCGTCACACGCTCGGTCACGATCCAATGCTCTTAAATCAATTACGGGACGCCTCGACAGTATTCCGGACGAGAGCATAGGCTTGTGGTGGGACGCAAGTCACCTTCAGAACATGGCAACGTGCCCAAACGCGGGCTGGGAAGTCGCATGCCGCCGCCCGCCGCGCAAGAAACGGCCAATCGCTGGCCACATTAAAGTTTCTCCATGTCTTCAAGCGATAGCTGCAGTGCAGCGTGGCAGATCGCCACAGCCTGCGCTGACGCTCAGCCCCACGGGCCGGCTGCCGCGCGCCTCTCGGCGACGCGATGCTTGAGGTCGATGCGGTCGCGCGACGAGACGGCGAGCAGGTCGGCGGCGCGCCAAACCACGTTGTCTTCGAACTCGCTGACCTGGTTGTCCGCATAGACCAGTTCCCACATCATCTCGACGATGCGGAGCCGGCCTTTCTCGTCAACCTCGCGCATGATCACGCTGGTGAAGTGATAGAGATCCACCGCCTCGCCCTCGATCAGCGTCGCCGACGCGATCATTTGATCGGCGGTGCCGCGATCGAGCCCGAAGCGGCTCTCGATCAGGCTGTGCAGCTTGCGCTTCTCGAGTTCGGAAGGCTCGCCGTCGAGCGAGATCACGTGGATCAAAAGCGCGGTGGCCGCCAACTGGTAGCCGTTGTTGTCGAAGCCACGCTCGCCATGGTCATGGGGAGAAACAACATCGGCAATGAATTGGCGCAGTCCGTCGAGCATCGCTTGTCACCGGTAATTCGCTGAAGTCCAACCTTCCGCCGTCGCGGCGGCCGGCTCCTATATGAGTTGAAAAATCAACCGGCGCAATCCGCGCCGGTCCCGCCGGATGCATTACGTTTCGGCAATCTGCTTGTAATTGAGTCGTCATTCCGGGGCGATGCGAAAAGCATCCGAGGTCGGGTCCGGAGCCTGTCATCGGGCCGCGCTTTGCGCGGACCCGTTGGGACCATCCCGGAATGACGGCGACCAAAACTCTACGGTATCTCGTACACGACCATCTTGTCGGCGATGCCGCGCAGCGCCGCCTGTTTCTGAATGGGCCTGATCGACTCTTTCTCCAAAATGGTCGCGACCGCCGGTGCATCGAGCACGGGTCCGGTGATGTGCATCTCCTGGGCGGTCGAGAGGCTTTGAACGCGGGCGGCGATATTGACGGTCTGGCCGAAATAGTCCTGCCGCTCATTGAGCATGACCGCCAGGCACGGACCCTCGTGAATGCCGATCTTGACGATGAGGTCGTCGGTGCCGCGCTGCTTGTTCAGCACGTCCATGGCGGCGCGCATCCGCAAGCCGGCGACAATCGCGTGTTCGGGCTTGATGAAGGTCGCCATCACGGCATCGCCGATGGTCTTCACCACGGCGCCCTTCTCGGAGGCGATGATTTCCAGCAGTGCCCTGAAATGCGCGCGCACCAGATCGAACGCGGCAAGATCGCCGACGCGTTCGTACAGCGCGGTCGAACCCTTCAGGTCGGTGAACAGGAAGGTCAGCGAGGTGATCTTGAGGCGCTGATCCATGTTGAGATTGTCGGCCTTGAACACATCACGAAAAGTCTGGTTCGACAGCATCCGCTTGGCGGTAAGGAAGGGCCGGCGCTTGCCGAGCAGCTGATGCAGCGCATGGTCTGCGATGAAGACGGTGGGCAGCGTCCGTACCCCCGCCTGGTTGTCGAGCGCAAGCCGCAACGGGCCCGGACGCAATGTGACCGACCCAGTCGGCGGGTGGGCCTTGTTGTAGATCAGCGAAATCTGCTGGCGGTCCTTGGTCGGTTCGCCCTGAACGTCGATGAACTGCGCCGAATGCGTCACCGGCTCGAACACGATGATGAATTGCGGCGGCAGCTGCAGCGACAACACCGCCTTTTCGCCGGCGGCCAGCTCCAGCGAATCGAGCGTCACTTCCTCGGTCAGCGAGGCGAAGGAATCCCGGTCGAGATCAATGCCCGAGCTCCAGAACACCTGCTTGTAATATTCCCACAGCGGCAGCGTGTTGGGATCGTGCGCGGCGATCCGCCTGATCTTCGGACTGACGGTAAAGGCAACCTCGACCTGCTCGTCGACGGAAGGTTGATAGCCGCAGGCGCACAGTCCGCAATGATAGTCGTCAGGGCGCAGCGACTTCAGCGTGTCATGCGCGTCCAGCACGCCGCTGCAACCCGGGCAGAGCACGTTCCAGGTGAGATCGAACAGGCCGAGCCGAGAGGCATGCAGGAAGCCGGAAATCACCTTCTCTTCGTCGAAACCGGCGCGCCTGGAAAAGTCCAGGACATTGATGCGATTGAGTTCATGGTCTTCGCCGTGCTCGATCAATCGTGCAATGGCATCCGCGATCGCCGGATCGGCGGTCTGCTTAAGGACCGAAAACTGGGCTTTGATGTCGTTCATGATTGACGCCTAAGCATGATCCGGAAACGCATGCCCAGGGGCCATGACCCGATGGGTGGATACCGGTTTCCCGGGGAGACCATGCTCATGGTAGATGGGATTGCGCGAACTCCAGACAATCCCCCGTCAACGCGGCGTGATGGAAAACATCGGCGAACGGTCCGGCTGGGTGGTCACCACGCCGACCGGCATGACGGGCATCTTGTCGAGCAGTTCGACGCGGAAGGCGCCGATCAGCCTCGCCAACACCAGCGTGGCCTCCACCAGCGCGAAATGCGCGCCGATGCAAACCCGCGCGCCGACGCCGAACGGCAGATAGGCAAAGCGATCGGGCGGTGTTGCGGGTGGCATGAAGCGCGCCGGAACGAAGGCGTTCGGATCGCGCCAGAGCTTTTCGTGCCGGTGCAAAAGCCATGGCGCGATCAGGATGACGTCATTGCGCCTGACCGGCAGGCCGGCCACCGTATCGGACGCATGAGCGGCGCGCGCAATCAGGAAGGCGGGCGGATAAAGCCGCATGGTCTCGTCGATCACCGCGCGGGTGAATTTCAGCCGCTCGACGTTGTTCGCACCACCGCTAGCGGCGTCCCTCACCTCGGCGGCCACGGCATCCTGAGTCGCAGGGTCAAGCGCCAACAGATACAGCGACCAGAACAGCGCGGTCGCGGTGGTCTCATGGCCGGCGAGGATCATCGTCGCCACTTCGTCGCCGAGCTGCTCGTCGGTGAAGGCCTTGCCGGTCTCGGGATCGCGTGCGGCGTCCATCAGATCGAACAGGTCGCTTGGCGGCGCACCCTCTTTCTTGCCCGCCGCGCGGCGCTCGGCCATCAGCATCGCCACGAACGCCGTCCATCGTTTGCGGAATCGGGCGCGCGCGAAATCCTGCGGACTCGGCCAGGACAGCGGCAACAACAGGTCGAGGAAATGCGGCCGCGCCAGCCGCTCGCCATATTCCCAGACGAAGTCGCGCAGCGCCGGGCCGTGCTCGTCCATCCCGAAGGAAAACATCGTGCGCCCGGCGATCTCGAGCGTCATCCGCTGCATGACCTCGCGCAGATCGACCGGCTGGCCGACATGATCAGACAGCCGCGCGATGGTTTCGTCGGTCACCGCGATCATATGCGGGACCAGCGTCGAGACCGCGCGCGGCGTAAAGGCCGGCGCCAGCGTGCGGCGCTGATGCTTCCAGGCTTTGCCCTCGGCGATCAACAACCCCTGCCCCAGCACCGGACGCAGCACGCGGATCCCGGCGGGCGTGCGCGTGTAGTTCTCGTAATTGTCGACCAGCACATGCCGGATTGCGTCGGGCGTGTTGAGGATGAAGCTGGCGCGGCCGAAGAAACGGCCTTGGATGATCTCATCTTCATAGGCGCGCCGGCCCCAGGTGGCGATCGCGCTTTGGCGCATCGCCCTCATTCGACCAATCGCAGTCATGTTGTCCGGTGCCAGCGGCGGGCGCGGCGGAACCAGCGGCCGACGGGCGGCCGGCAGATCGTAGACTTCGGCTAAGCTCACTTGACGGCCTCGTGGTTGATCAACGGGGGCGCAGGAAATAGTCGAGCGGACAGGTAGACAGCTAGTAAGTCAGTTCCGCGACCGCAATCCTGTTTTCCGAAGCCGGCCAGGCGCGCGCCACAATTCGCTCCTCGTTGAACAGGCCGGCGACAGGACGGCCGACCTCCGCGGCCGAAAGTCGCAGCGTCGTGATCGAATCGGTAGGCACACCGGTTTTCACGTCCGTCGGTTCCTTGCCGTCGAGCAGCACGACGTCGCGCGGGAGACCGAAATACCCACGCGGCCGCGACATCATCACGACCGCGCCGGCCGACGCATCCGGCCCCAACGGATGTGCCGCGCGCAGATGGACGATATCGGACGAGCGCGGAAACGGTGACCGGTAGAAATGCGTGGTGGTCGATCCCGGCGACGTGAGCACGATCTCCAGATGCCAGGTGGGATCGACCTGCGCAGGGCCCCAGCGTCCGTCGGTGCTGGTTTGCGAGGCATGAACGACGGCGCCGATGCGTTCACCGGTATCGGGAGAAACCCGAAATACGTCGACGGTGCTGCCCGATATCGGGCGATTGGTCGGCGCGCCGCCGGGCGTGCCGGTAACGAGACCGCTCAACTTGACCTGCGCTTCCGGAACAATCGCGACGCGATCCGGCTCGTGGCCGGCGATGAACTTGTAGATCTCGCGGAAGGCGCGCGGATGATAGGCGGTCTCGCGGTGATCGACCGCGCCCAGCACGAGATTGGTGGCGCCCACGAGCGCCGGGCCTTCCGCGGTGATGCCGGTCGGCGTGCCCGGCTTGCCGATGAAGCGGCCGTCACCTTGGGCAAACTTGTCGAGCCCGTCGCTGCGCAGCGTCAGAAACGCCGTGCCGGGCACGACTTCGCCCTCGCCCTCGTTCAAGCCGCGCAGAAACGGGCCGCGGCCGTTGAACTCGCTGCCGAGACTCTCATCGGAAACATAGACACCGTGGTTGGGCACGCCGCACAGCACGGCGTGGCTGACATCGCCGCCGCCGCCGTTCTAGATCAGGTTGCGGATCGAATAACCGCCGCGCGAATTGCCGACCAGCGCCACGCGCGGCGCGCCGGTCCGCCGTTTCAATTCCACGATCGCCTCAGTCAGCTCGCGGCGCTGCTGCTCGGTCGAGGAACGATTCTCCTGCGCCACCTTGTCGTCGGTCCGCGCCAACGGATCGGTGAAGTTGATCGCGAACATGCGCTCGCTCGCAACGCCGTTCGATTCCATTCGCCACAGCGTCGTGATCCACAGCGCGGCGTGGTCGCCATTGCCATGCACGAACAGGATCGGCGGGATTTCAGCGATCGAGGCGGCCGGTGCTGTCTGTGCCAGCGCCGAAAGTCGCAAACCGCCGGCGAGCAAAGGCAGGGCCGCCGCGCCCTTCAGAATCGTCCGTCGCGTCAGCCTCATTCGCTTCCTCTTCATTTTCAATGGTTTAACCATGCGCCCGGGGCTAGATTATACCGGTCCTGGGCACTGGACAGGAAAGGACTTTCGCGGGCATCACTGCGCGAAGGTGAATCAAGCCATAGCAGGCCTAGCGGAAGTGGATATGACCGAACAGCCGAAACGCCCGAGGTTCAACGCCGACGGCATCACCGCGCCTTTGGCATATTCGGTGTTCCGCCGCATCTGGCTCGCGAGCCTGCTCTCCAATCTCGGCTTGTTGATCCAGGCGGTCGGTGCCGCCTGGGCGATGACGCAGATGACGTCGTCGGCCGACAAGGTTGCGCTGGTGCAGACCGCGCTGATGCTCCCGGTGATGTTGATCTCGATGCCGGCCGGCGCCATCGCCGACATGCACGACCGGCGCATCGTGGCCCTGATCTCGCTGTCGATCGCGCTTTCCGGCGCGACCGCGTTGACCGTGCTGGCCTGGCTCAACCTGGTGACGCCGCCAATCCTGCTGGCGCTGTGCTTCGTGGTCGGCAGCGGCATGGCGCTGTTCGGGCCGGCCTGGCAATCCTCGGTCTCCGAGCAGGTGCCGTCGGAGACGCTGCCATCGGCGGTCGCGCTGAACGGCATCAGCTACAACATCGCACGCAGCTTTGGTCCGGCGATCGGGGGCATCGTGGTCGCGACCGCGGGCGCGGTGGCGGCCTTTGCCGCGAATGCGGTGCTCTATCTGCCGCTATTGGTGGTGCTGTTCCTGTGGAATCGGGTCAGCGCACCCTCGCATCTGCCGCGCGAAAAACTCAGCCGCGCCATGGTCTCGGGCGTGCGCTACATCACCAATTCGCCCTCGATCAAGATCGTGCTGACGCGCACCATGGTGACCGGCATCATCGGCGGCTCGGTATCGGCGCTGATGCCATTGGTCGCGCGCGATCTGCTGCATGGTGGCGCGCAGACCTACGGCATCATGCTGGGCGCCTTCGGCATGGGCGCGGTGATCGGCGCGCTCAACATCAGCCATGTGCGCAAACGCATGAGCGGCGAGGCCGCGGTCCGCGCCTGCGCGCTGTCGATGGGCGGCGCGATCGCGGCCGTCGCGGTGAGCCGCGAGCCGGTAGTGACCGCGGCGGCGCTGGTGGTCGCGGGCTCGGTATGGATGCTGGCGGTGGCGCTGTTCAATATCGGCGTGCAGCTTTCGGCGCCGCGCTGGGTGGCGGGCCGCTCGCTCGCGGCATTCCAGGCCTCGATCGCCGGCGGGATTGCGATCGGAAGCTGGGGCTGGGGACATCTCACCGATATCGCGGGCGTCGAAACCGCGCTGCTCACTTCCGCCGCCCTGATGCTGGCTTCGCCGCTGCTCGGCCTGTGGCTGCCGATGCCGCGGATCGGCGCGCGCAACGAGGACGCCGAGCTGCTCGCCGATCCCGAGGTGCAGCTTTCGCTCACCGGGCGCAGCGGGCCGCTCGTGGTCGAGATCGAATATCGCGTCGCGCAGGACAATGCCCGCGCCTTCCACAATGTGATGCAGGACGTGCAGCTCAGCCGCCAGCGCAACGGCGCCTATGGCTGGTCGATCGCGCGCGACATCGCCGATCCCGAACTGTGGACCGAGCGCTACCACTGCCCGACTTGGCTCGATTACCTGCGCCAGCGCAACCGCTCGACGCAGTCGGAGCGCGCGCTGCATCAGCAGGCGATCGATTTCCATCTCGGGCCCGATCCGGTGCGTATCCGCCGCATGCTGGAACGTCCGTTCGGGTCGGTGCGCTGGAAGGAAGAGAACCCCGACCGCGCCGCGGCCGAAGTGCTGCCTGTGGTCGCCAGCGCCGCGGGAAGCAGCACGTGATCACTTGTCATTCCGGGTTCGATGCTTCGCATCGCCCCGGAATGACGGGGCAGCTACTGCCCGTGTTCGGTCATGACCTTGTCGCAGGCTTTGGATATCCGCGCCCGGTTGGCCTTCAGGCAGGCCAGCACGACCTGATCGCCCTCGTTCATATGGGCGCGGCAGAAGCGCGACACATCGCGCGCGCAAGCGTCGTGCCCCTGCTGCTGCTGTGCCGAGGCGCCCGAGGCGATCAGAACCAACGGCATGAGGAAAAGAAGTCTGGTCATTTTGTACGCCTTCATACCCGGAAGATGAGCGCGCCCAAGGCGTTCTAGAGCGCGCAAATCGGCATCGCAACGCATTTGTGTGACCGGGATGGCATAACGACGCAGGCGATGGGGCGCCCGCGTCGCATCGAGGCTCGATAGGAAACGAAACTACTCGGTCGCGGCGACCTTCTTGCCCTTGGCGGCGAGATCCTTGTCCATCACCGAGCGGCAGCCGCTGCTCAGCTCGGAGCGATGCTTGTACATGCAGGCGGTGATCGCGGGGATGTTCGGAATTTCCGAGCTGCAGAGGCGGAATGCGTCGCCGGTGCACATCTGCTGCGCTTCGGCGCTGAAGGCGAAGCTCGAGCTCGACGAGAGCGCGGAGAAGGAAACTGCGAAAGCCGCCACCAGACCGGCCTGGCGGATCGTCCTGCTGAGAGATGCGGTCATCGTAGGCTCCTCGGTTTGCCGCGGGTCGCGGCGCGTTGTTGATGCCTATTGGTGCCGCAACGGCCGGGTCAGGACTGTGATGACCATCACGCGCCGGGCGCTCCGGTGATGAGTGTCACACAGCGCTGAAATCGTTGGGGAACCCAGCCCGCGTTGGTGGGGCGTTAACACTTCTTTCCCATTAATGGGCGCGCGCAAGTTGTGGTGCGGGTTGGTGGCGTATTGGGAAAGTGTAACATGCGTAGTGCGTTAGGCCTGATCCTGGGCTGTTTCGTTGCGGCGGTCGTCATCGCCGGAGTGTTCTTCTTCGTCCTTGCCCCCCGCGCCGACCTGGCCGCGCCGCAAACCGTCGCCGCTCGCCTGGCGGATCCGCTGCTACTTCCTGCCGCCAAGCTCGCTGCGAAAGACGACGTCGAGATCACCGCCGCGATTTCGGCCAAGCCCGCCGTGCCGCCTCTGCCCGCCGTTTCGCAAAAGCCTGTTTGCGCCAATCCGGATGCGCTCGGCGTTAGCCGGCTGGTCGAGGTCGACACCTCGGGCGGACCCGGCTTCGGCTTCGAGAATTTCAAGCAGCTCGATTTCCTCACCGACAAGGAAGTCGTGCTGACCTTCGACGACGGCCCGTGGCCGGGCAACACGCCCGCGGTGCTGAAGGCGCTCGACGACGAATGCACCAAGGCGCTGTTCTTCCCGATCGGCAAGCACGCGACCTATCATCCGGAGATCCTGCGCCAGGTCTTGGCGGCCGGTCACACCGTCGGTGCGCACACCTGGTCGCACGCCAATCTCAACGGCAAGAAGATGACCGATCAGATGGCCAAGGACGAGGTCGAGAAGGGTTTTAGCGCGGTGAAGTGGGCGCTCGGCACCGATCCGTCGCCGTTCTTCCGCTTCCCGCAATTGCAGCATAACCCACAGACCGTGGCCTATCTCGGCACCCGCAATGTCGGGATCTTCTCCTGCGACGTGGATTCCTTCGATTTCCGGCGCGATGCCACCCCGGAGAAGGAGATCAACACGGTGATGACCAAGCTCGACAAGCTCGGCAAGGGCATCATCCTGATGCACGATTTTCAGAAGCACACGGCGGACGCGCTGCCGACGCTGCTGCGCCGCCTGAAGGCCGGCGGCTACAAGGTCGTGCAGATGAAGGCCAAGACCACGCTGCAGACGCTGCCCGAATATGACGAGGCGGTGGCCAAGGACCTGAAGCTGCCGACCTTCAGCTCGCGTCCGGTCTCCAGCGTGGTGCAGACGGTTTCGCGGTAAGGGCTGTCGTTCCGGGGCGCGTCGAAGACGCGAACCCGGAATCTCGAGATTCCGGGTCTGGTGCTTACGCACCATCCCGGAATGACGACGAATAATGGATCGCTTCGCGTCGCTTACCAATAAATCCCGTGGCGATGCAATTCGCCGATGATCCGCGCTTCGGTCCAATATTGCCTGTGCCTCGGCTTGTTCGCCTTGGCTGTGGTGACCGGCTTGCCTGCATCGGCCTTCGGCGGCTGCGTGGTCGTCGTGGCATCGACCGCCGCGGGGCGTTCGACATATGTCGGTGTCTCGGCCGCCTTCGGCGCTTCGGCCGGCTTGGCAGTTTCCTTGACCTGGCCCTTGGCCTGATCGGTGGCGGCGGCCGGCTGGTCGTCGTTCGCGGCCAGGGTCAGGCTGCGCGACTGTCCGGCCTGGGCGGTGGCGGAAGCCAGAACCATCGCGGCGATCAGAATTAACTTGCGCATGTGAGGTCTCCCCTGCTTCTCGAAATCGAGTGACGTGCTGGGAGACTAGGTCGGCGCGCCGGGGAGTTATGTGAGGAGGGTCACGTGGGGCGCCGCCGCGTTCGCTTCACGGCCAAGCCAACCGACCGCTCGCCGAACTACCGCGAAGCAGCCGCGACCGCGCCGCGCAGCCCGACGCGCTTTTCGAGCTGGGCCAACAGGCCGCTCGACTGCACATCGGTCACAAAACCTCGGACCGCTACCATGGCCGCCTCGCGTCCCCTGGGGATGGCGATGGCGACATGCTCCAGCCCCCAATTTCCGGCGAGCACGCGGGAGCCTGGCATCGAATCGGACATTTCGAACAGGGTCGGCTTGTTGGTGGCGTAGACGTCGAGCGCGCCGTCGTTCAGCATCTCGATCGCGGTTCGCACGTTCTCGGCCGGCACCACGCTCGCCTTCTTGAATTTCGCAGGCAGCGTGCGTTCCGACGTGCTGCCTTTGGTGACGCCTATTCGCACCCCTGCGCGATCGAGTTCACCGGCTTCGGTGAGCGACGAGCGGGCGGGCACGAGATAGCCGAGCTCGAGCGAGAGCAATGTCTGGGTGAAATCGACGTCGGCCGCGCGAGCCGGCGTCGCGTTGCTGACGGTGAAGTCGACCTCGCCGGCTTTCATCGCGCCGATCACGTCCGCAATGTTCTGGAAGGTCAGATATTCGACAGGCACGTCCAGCCGCTTCGCGAACTCGGCCCCGAGATCGTGGCAAAGGCCGCAGGTCTCGGCGCTGCTGCGATCGACGACCATCGACAGCGGACTGCCCGCGAACACGCCGACGCGGAGGCGGCCGAGCGGAGCGAGACACTCTCTATCGCGATCGGCGCTGGCGGATGTCGGCATGAGGGTGCTGCAGTTGAAGCGGCCGCTGTTACCTATGTCCCCAAACTCCAGTTTGTGAATTTCGGTTCGGCCCGATCGGCCTTTATTTCTTTTTCTTCTTCTTTCCCTATCGTAGGCCATGCCAAGGAACAGGAGTAATGCGCCGGTCATAACCCAAAAGGCGTAGTCGCTGATGATCGGGATGTCGATAAAGACGCCAAGGATCGCAAGAATCGCGATAACGAGAACGGCGATAAATCCAAGGTCCATTTGCAACCCCCGGGGGCACGGTTCCGCAAGCGGCGCACATCACCGGTCAATGTATATTACACGGTAACGTTGTGCGCGCGCCGAGACTCTCTCGATCTTACCCGCGCCGCAGTGTCCCTCGCAAAAAATTGAAAATTTTGATTGTACTGGTTAGCCGCGATGGGGGAAAATGCCGCACCGACGAACCCAGACAATTGGTGCCGTTCTGCACGACGGACGCGAGAGTTTTCGACATGCGCGGAATGTTGCCACATAGTGAAGCCCGGATGCGGATGTGCGTCATGCAGGTCGGCAAGCGCGGGCGGTGGACATACCGGGACTGGATTAGATGGCGCTTCTTGTGGAAGTTCTTTCCCTGGTACGCGCGCGAATTGCGCTACCGTGGAGATTTCTGCATCGGACAGGGCTGCATGCACTGGTTCTGGGAGGACCCCGAAAAGAAGAAGCTGGGTTATTGTTCGGTAGCGGTCTCGCGGACGCAGAACATGATGTGGGCGAGGGAATTGGAGGAGCACGATAGGCAGGGGATCCATGACCCATCCCTTCGGGCCGCGCCCCCAAGCGCAGCGAGCGACACGCGGGCACTCCCCCGGCCAAAAATCGTCGACACGTCTCGGGGCAGAGGGCCTCTCGGCAAGAAATAAAAAATTCCAGAATGTGGCCGGACCGGCGCCAGGCCGCGAGCGCCGGGCGGATGCTAAGACTCGGAAAGTTTAGATTCGATGTACTCTCTTACTGAAATCCAAAAGTCACTTTCGCTTGGCCGCTTCTTAGCCTCGTCGGCCTCGTTGCGGGCGACCTCGCGCAGGCGCCTAAGCCCCGACTGCGCAGCGGAGCCCACCACGGTGCCGAGATAGTCGACTATTTGCCGCTCCGCTGTAACGAGACGCTCGTGCACGGGGTTGGTTTGCTTTGCCAACATGCGTAACGCGGCAATCAAGGATTGGAACCGATCCATTTCGCACCTGCCCCGTACCTATGACGTACCTAGCAGCAGTTCCGACAATCGGGTATGCAAGCTAACTGTTTGATTTAGCTGGTGCCGCAAGAGGGATTCGAACCCCCGACCCCGTCATTACGAATGACGTGCTCTACCGACTGAGCTATTGCGGCGGACCATGCAATTCGCGCCCCGCGCGACGGCCTGAGGACGCGTGCGCACCTGATATCGGGCACGGCCCCGATTGGCAAGAAAAAGGGCGGCCTTTCTTAGGCGTTCGGTCAGCCGCCCCAGCGGGACAAAAACCCCCGCCAGCCGCCGGCTTGCGCTTTGGGCGTGCCGATTTGTTCGACAAATTCATCGCTCGGCGCCTCGTCATCGATCCCGGGATCGTCCGGCGCACGCAGAATCGGGATTACGGCGGGGATCGTGGCGGGGCCTGGCTTGACGAGATCGCTGCGGGAACGGAACAAGGGTGCCGGGGCCGAGCCTTGCGGTTCGGGCTGCGGCGATGACGGCTGCGGCACCGCTTGACCTAATACGGCCGGCGGGGACGGAGTTCGGGGCGGCGTGGCCGACGGGGGAGCGGGCGCTGGCGAAGCGGCTGGTTCAGCCACCGGTTCCGCCGACGTGGCGGCCGGCGGCGAATTATCCTGCGCGGCGGGCGCCGGGTTCGCCTCGGCCGGAAGCTCGCGCGGCGGCTCGAGCCGGGCCTCGGTGACCGCAATGTCCCGCCGCGGCGACGGCGCGGCCAGCATGGCTTCCTCGAACGGCGAGGGTTCGATCGTCGTGCCCTTGTCCGACGGCAGGCTCGCGACCGGCGTTTGCCACTGGAAGGCGTCTAGCCGTCCCGTGACCGGCGACACCGGCCGCCAGCGGTCGCTGACATAGCCGTCGGCGGTCCAGGCGGCATCGTGCCGCGCCCGCACCGCGCGCAAGGTCCAGGCCCGCGCCTTGCCGCTGTCGCCGTGTTCGGTGCGCTCGATCTCCGCCATCAGAAGCGCTGTACGCTGCGTCGGCGACGCCGTGAACGGCGCCAGCGCCGCGCGCGCGCGGGCAAACTCGGTGGCATCGATCGCGGCGCGCGCGATCGCCAGCGCGCCCTCGATATCGCCCGGCGTTTTTGCGGCCAGCGTTTCCACCCGCACCAGCCGCTGCCGCGCGGCATCCCCCAGCCTCACATGCGCATAGGCATCGGCCAGATCGGGATGCGGCTGCTTGAGCCAGGCGGCCTCGACAATCCGCATCGCGCGCCGCACCTGATGGGCCTCGCTGTCGAACTTGGCGGCGAGTGCTGCGGCCGGCACCAGCGTCGGCGCGAGCTTGACGGCCTCCATGACGCTCTCGCGCGACAGATCGCGGTCGACCTTTTCGAGCTCCAGCGCCCGCGCCGTCAACAGCACGCCGCGATGGCGCCGGTAGGTCGCCTTGTCGATCAGCCCGGCCGCTAGATTGTTGTCGAGAATGGCGAGCGCGCCGCCCCAGTCGCCCCTGGCGCAGCGGAAGCCGAGCACCGCATGGGACGCCCAGGTCGAGGACGGCGAAAGTTTCAGCGCCTCGTCCGCGATCATGACCGCCGCCACCGGATCGTCGGCGCGCTGCGCCTCGATGAACAATCCGCGCAGGCCCAACAGCCGTGTGTCCTCGCGCTCGGCCATGGCGCGGAACGCGCGCTGCGCGGCTTCGCGGTCGCCGTCGAGCTGCGCCGATTGCGCGTGCAGCAACAGCGCCAAGGGATCGTGGCTGGCGAGCCGGCGCGCGATGTCGGCATGCTGGCGAGCGGCAGTCGAATCGCCGTGACCGATCGCGAGCAGGCCGTGCGTGATGGCGTGCCGGCCGCGGGCGTGGCGGCGCTCGTGCCGGTGACTCCGGATTCGCCCCGGCGTCCGCCACAGCGCGGCCAGGATGGTCCAGGCCAGCATCGCCGCGACGATGGTGATGCCGAGCCCAAGCACGAACACCCCGAGCGGGGTCGTGTACTTGTTGCCACCCCACGCCAGCATGACTTCGCCGGGCTGCTCGGCCATCCATCCCGCGCCCCAAGCGGCGAGCGCGACCAGGACCAGAAACAGAACGATGCGAACCATGGAAACCCTATTGCGCCGGTTTGGCGAGCGCCGCCATAGCCTCATCGGCGAATTGACGGGACGCCGCCAGCGCGGCATCGCGCGCGGCGGCCTTGTCGAGCCAGGCTTGGGCTGCAGCGCGATCGGCGGGCGAAAGGGTGTTCAATTCGCGCCGCGCGTCGGCGAACTCGTTGTGCAGCGCAGCCGCGGTGACCCGCGCCACCACGGCGCCGCGGTCGGTGCCGGTGGCATCGGTGCGTTCGATGCGGACCAGCTTTGCCGCACCGGCCTGCAATTTGTCGACGATGGTCGAGCCAGTGGTCGCGGTCTCCGGTTGCGACGGCGTCAGTTTCGGCACCAGCGTCAGCAATTCGCGATTGAGCGCGAAGGGTGTCGGCACGCCGGCGGCAGCGAACTCCTCGAGCGGCTTCAGCTGGTCCGGCTTGGGGCTGAGCGATTTGGCCGTCGCCAGCGCCGCCTGGTAGGGATCGCCGTGCCGGACCGCGACGTCGAGCAGCGCCGCCGCCACCAGCCGTCGCAGCGGCGTATCGTTCGCCGACTTGGCATCCGCGATCTCGGCACTCTGGGCGCGGTTCGACCGTTCGACCTCGGTCAAGCGCTCGTTGATCGCGCTCAGATCCACCGCCGCGGCGGTGCCATCGCGCGGCGCCGACGTCAGATCATTGACGGAACTGGCAAGCTTGTCCGATTGCGCGTGCAAGCCCGACAGCTCGCCGTGCAACGCCGCCAGCGATTTGTTCAGTGCGTCGATGCGCGCGGCCGTCGCGGGATCGGAGGCCGGCGCGGCCGGTTTGCCCAACTTGGCCTCGACGCCGGACACGCGCGCGGTGAGATCGTCGATGGCCGACGCGCTGATCCGGGGAACGGCCTGGTCGGCCGGCTGCACCGGCGGCCAGCCCAGCATCCAGCCGACCGCGATGACGAGCGCGGCTGCGACCGCGCCGGAAAACGGCGCAACCACCCAGGGTGAAATGGAAGACGAGGTCCGTTGCGAGGCTGGAGCTGCGGCCGTCACGGTGGGCTGCTCGGGCGCAGGTCCCGGCGCCGGCGCCGCCTCCGCCTCCGGCTTGGCCCGGGTCTCGGCTCCAGTCTTGACCTCGGTCTTGGGAGGTTCGCTGGATATTTCAGTGGCTTCGAGGTCGATGGTGGGAGGGGCGCGCTTGACCCGGCCGGGATCGGGCGCCAGCCCTGTATCGTCAGGCGTTTCATCGACCATCGCGGCGGTTCCCTGATTGATGGGCCTAGAGGTTACCAGATTCGGCCGGTCCTCTTACGCCAATCCGGACCGCAAAGCACGCTCCAGCACCCCGAACAACGCATTTTCATCCGGGGATGACGCTACGGTGACGCCGGTCGCTCCGGCCTCCCGGAGGATCGCTGCGACATTGGCGGAAATGCAGCATTGCGGGACGGCGAGCGCGGAGATTTCGACCCCGCCCGCCCGTATCGCCTCGACAAAGGCGCGCGCGCTGCGGCGAGAGTAGTGCAGGACCGCCTCCACCTGGTTGGCGGCGAAGGCGTCGCAGACGTTGCGCGGCAGGCTGGAAAGCGGAACCATCCGATAGGTCGTCTGCGTCACCACGTCAAAACCGTGCTCGGAAAGCTCGCCGGCCAGATCGCGCGAAAGGTCGCTGCCGGCGAGGTAGAGCAGCGCGCGCTTCTTCTTCAATTGCTTCGCCCTGACGCTGTCCAGCACGCGCTCGCGCAACGCCGCCGCGTCGCCCCCCGCCGAGATCACCTGGTCGAAACCGGCCGCGCGGGCGGCGGCAGCCGTATGTTCGCCGACCGCAAACACCGGCAGCTTGAGCAGGCGATGTCCGGCGAGCTGCGACTCGATGGCGCGCAGGGCATTGGCCGAGGTGACGACGACGGCGCCGTATTCCGCGTCGGGATCGTCGCGAAAGGACAGCGGTTCGAACCGCAGCATGGGCGCCAGCAGCACCGCAACTCCCCTCGCCCGCAACGTCGAACCCGTCGCCTCATTGTCGGGAGATGGGCGTGTGACAAGAACCGCCATGCCTTAAACCCCAAGAGCCTTAAGCCCCGATCCCGCGGCGCCCCGCCGCAACGAACAATTGCACGTCGAGACCCCGCAATGCTACGCGGGTGAGGGAAACGCCTGTTTGGCCGATCGCGCAAGGGGCTGATGAGGCGTTTCAAATTGATCAAGGGTTTCATGTTGGATAACGGCAAGCCGAAGCTGGTGCTGGGGATCGAGACCACCTGCGACGAGACCGCCGCAGCCGTGGTCGAGCGCCAGTCCGACGGATCGGGGCGGATCTTGTCCAACATCGTCCGCTCGCAGACCGAGGAGCACGCGCGCTTCGGCGGCGTGGTGCCGGAGATCGCGGCGCGCGCCCATGTCGATCTGCTCGACGGCATCATCGCCCAAGCCATGGACGAAGCGGGAACCGGGTTTGCCGAACTGTCGGCGGTCGCGGCCGCCGCCGGTCCCGGCCTGATCGGCGGCGTCATCGTTGGGCTCACGACCGCGAAGGCGATCGCGATGGTGCACGACACGCCGCTGATCGCGGTGAACCATCTCGAAGCCCATGCGCTGACGCCCCGGCTGACTTGCGCGCTGGCGTTCCCCTACTGCCTGTTCCTCGCCTCCGGCGGCCATACCCAGATCGTCGCGGTGGCCGGCGTCGGCAACTATGTCCGGCTCGGCACCACGGTCGACGACGCCATGGGCGAAGCCTTCGACAAGGTGGCGAAAATGCTGGGGCTGCCCTATCCGGGCGGCCCGCAGGTCGAACGCGCGGCGTTCGGCGGAAATTCAGCGCGCTTCGCCTTCCCGCGACCGATGCTCGGGCGTGCCGATGCCAATTTCTCGCTCTCGGGATTGAAGACCGCGGTGCGCAACGAGGTCAGCCGGCTGACGCCGCTGGAGCCGAAGGACGTCAGCGATCTCTGCGCGAGTTTTCAGGCCGCGGTGCTGGAATCGACCGCCGACCGGCTGAGCGTCGGGTTGAAATTGTTCCAGGAAAAGTTCGGCGCGCCGCGCGCGCTGGTCGCGGCCGGCGGCGTTGCCGCGAACCAGGCGATCCGCGGCGCGTTGCAGGATGTCGCGGCCAAGGCACAGACCACGCTGATCATCCCGCCGCCCGCGCTGTGCACCGACAACGGCGCGATGATCGCCTGGGCCGGCGCCGAGCGCCTGGCGCTCGGCCTGCTGGACACGATGGACGCCCCGCCCCGCGCGCGCTGGCTGCTCGACGCCAACGCCACGGCGCCCAAGGGATTTGCGAACACGCGTGCAGGATTTTAGGGACTCTGCGATGGAAAATAATTTGCGCCGCGAACGCGCTCTTGCCTCGCCCCGCTGGCGGGGAGAGGCCGGATTGCACAGCAATCCGGGTGCGGGGCTCTCTCCACGGACTGAACTTGCGGAGACAGCCCCTCACCCCACCCTCTCCCCGCAAGCGCGGGGCGAGGGAGCGCACTGAGTCCGGGGCCGGGCCATGCCGTCGTTCAATTCAGTCGCGATCATCGGTGCCGGTGCCTGGGGCACGGCGCTCGCCGGCGTTGCCGCGCGGGCCGGGCGCGCGGTCACGCTTTATGCGCGCGATCCGGCGCATGCCGCTCACATCGCAAGCGCCGGTGAAAATCCGAAACTGCCAGGCGTTGCATTGGCCGCAAGCATCACTGTAACCAGCGATCTCGCTTGCGCCGCCCGCGCCGATATCATGCTGGTCGCAACGCCCGCCCAGCATCTACGCGGCGCCGTCACGCATCTTGCTCCGCTGCTTGCCAAGGCAACGCCCGTGATCGCCTGCGCCAAGGGCATCGAGCGCGGCACCCATAAATTCATGACCGAGGTCATCGCACAAGCCGCTCCCCAGGCAACGCCCGCGATCCTGTCGGGTCCGAGCTTTGCCGACGATGTTGCGCGCGGCCTTCCGACCGCGGTGACGCTGGCGGCAAAAGACGAAGAGCTTGCAAGCGCCCTGGTGCGGGCGCTGGGGTCGTCGACCTTCCGGCCCTATCACACCACCGACATCCGCGGCGTCGAGATCGGCGGCGCGGCCAAGAACGTGCTGGCGATCGCGGCCGGCATCGTGGTCGGGAGGAAACTCGGCGCGTCGGCGCAGGCCGCGCTGACCACCCGTGGGTTTTCCGAACTCACCCGGCTTGGCCGCGCCTGCGGCGCGCGCGGCGAAACCATGGCCGGGCTTTCCGGCCTCGGCGACTTGATCCTGACCTGCTCCACCCCGCAGTCGCGCAATTTTGCCCTTGGCCTCGCGCTTGGGCGCGGCGAGCCGCCGCCGGTCGGTAAACTCGCCGAAGGCGAGTTTACCGCGCCGGTGCTGATCGAGCTCGCGGCTTCGCAACATGTCGATATGCCGGTATCAAAGGCGGTGGCGGCGATCCTGAACGGCGCGATGAGCATCGATGCCGCGATCGAAAGTCTGTTGACGCGCCCGTTCAAGGCGGAGGAGTGAGCCGAGGCCGCAGCTACGCGACGACGAATTTTACCAGATCGTCCAGCCCCGAACCGACGCCGTCGGGCATCACCCCTAATTCCTCGCCAGCCGCATGGGCCCGATTGACCCAGAACGTCGGGTAGCCGAACCATTTGGCGCCGACCACGTCCCAGCCGGCGAAGGCAGCGAAGACGATCTCCTCCTTCGTTAGTTTGAAGGCGTCCACCGCCATTTGATACGAACGCTGGTCCGGCTTGAAGGCTCGCACCCTGTCCGTACTGAGATGGTCTTCAAGGAAGCCTTCCAGCCCCGAATTCCTGACGACTGCGTCCAGCATCGCGGCCGTGAGATTGGAAAGGAAAGCCATGAGGATGCCGGCCTCGCGAAGCTGCTTCAGCGCCGGCAAGACGTCCGGCCACGCCTTGAGCTCGAGATAGGCCTGCATCAGCTGCTCGCGCCGGTCGGCCGTGAGTTCGAGCTTCAGCATCCTCGCCGCGAACACGAGGGCTTCTTCGGTGACGCGCCAAAAATCGGCATAGTTGCCGCCCAGCGTCCGAAGCCAAGTATATTCGAACTGCCGCGTCCGCCAGACCTGGCTCAATTCCTGGCCCTTGCCCGGGAACATCGCTTCCGCCCTGGCAGAGACCGGGCGCGCATCGATGATCGGGAAGCCATCGAAGGCAACTGCCTTGATTTTAGCGCGGTTCGCTGCCTGGCCTTGACCGGCCGGCGAAAGCGCCGCCGAAGCGGCAACGCCGGTGGCGGCAAGGATGGCAAATTGCCGACGATCCACAAGCATGATTCTTCCTCGAACTGGGTGGAGATGGCCGAAACATCACATCGCCGCAGATCGGCACAATGTGGTAAATCCGGCAGAGATCATTCCGCGTTTCACAAGAATGCGCCGAGGCTGAAATGGACCGGCTCGACGAGTTGCGGCTCTTCCTTGCCATCGTGGACGGCGGAAGCTTTGCGGCAGGCGGCCGCAGGTTCGCACGCTCGCCTTCATCTGCCACGCGGATCGTGCGGGAGATGGAGCAGCGTCTCGGCACCCGCCTGTTGCAGCGGACGACGCGAAAGCTGTCGCTTACCGACAGCGGCGCCCGCCTTGCCGAGCGGGCGCGGCGGCTGCTGGCAGATTTCGACGCAGCGATCAGTTTCGCCGTCGGCGAAACCGAGCCCTTGCGCGGAGCGATCAGATTATCCGCACCGATGTCCTTCGGCACCCGGCACGTCGCTCCGCTGGTCGGCGAATTTCTCGAAACCCATCCGGAAATCACGTTGCAGCTATCGCTGGAGGATCGCCTCGTCGATCTGATCGAGGAGCGGGTCGACGTCGCGCTCCGCATCGGCCACCTTCAAAGCTCTTCGCTGATATGCAAGCGCGTCGGCGAGGTGCGCCGGGTTGTGGTTGCGAGCCCGGACTATCTCAAAAAATTCGGCATGCCGCGAAAGCCGGAGGATCTCGCTCGGCACCGCGCGGTGTCCTTCGTCAATCACGCCAACGCTCCGGCCTGGGCCTTCCAGGGCAAGGACCAGGTGCAGCGAAAGATCAGGGTGCCATGCCTGGTGGAGGTGAACCGGGCCAAAGCCGCCATCCTGCTGGCGCGGCAAGGCATGGGACTGACGCGCGCGCTATCCTATCAGGTCGCCGACGAGCTGAAGCAGGGGTTGCTGGTGCGCTTGCTCAAAGCCTATGAGCCACCGCCAATCCCGATCCAGCTTGTCTATCCAAGCGCGCGTCTGCTCGCTCCCAGGGTCCGCGCCTTCCTCGATTTCGCGGCAAGCAGGATCCCGCGGCTGGAGTTCAATCGCCTCTAACCGATGACCCTTCATTCGAGCTTGACGCCGCGAAGCTCCCCGTCTTGATAATGGACTGCAGAACAGGACGTGCATGGTGGTCGTCATGAATTACTGGCTGGTGAAATCCGAACCTTCGTCGTGGTCGTGGGATCAGCAGGTCGCCAAGGGCGCCAAGGGCGAGGCCTGGACCGGCGTGCGCAACTTCACCGCGCGGCAGAATCTGGTGAACATGAAGAAGGGCGACCGCGCCTTCTTCTATCACTCCAACGAGGGAAAGGAGATCGTCGGCATCGCCGAGGTGATCAAGGAGGCCTATCCCGATCCGACCGACAAGACCGGCAAGTTCGTCTGCGTCGACATCAAGGCGGACAAGCCGCTGCCGACGCCGGTCACCATGGCCGCGATCAAGGCGGACAAGAAGCTCGCTCAAATGGCACTGGTGAAATATTCACGGCTGTCGGTGCAGCCGGTGACGGCCGAGGAATGGAAGATGGTGTGCAAGATGGGTGGGCTATAGGTCTAGCTTCTGCTTTTTTGGCGGGCTAGCAGTTCTTGGAACCACCCCTTGTCTCTCATGGTATCGAGGTCTTTATCGGTAACGAGATGCTCGAAACCCGGAAGGGTCATGTGCCCTTCTGCAGTTTCGAGATATTGACGACATTGTAGCTCATCGCCTCGTACAGCGGCCAAGCAGGCCAGATTGTATGTTTTCGATGAATCGATCTGCAATGAGGCTTTCAGCTTTTCCTCCGCCGCCGCAAATAACCGTGACGCCTCCTCGCCGCTCGCGCGCTTGGCCTGCTCAAGCAGCAGGCTGCCCCAGTTGTTAAGCACCTGATGATCGTCTGGCTTGATCGCCGACGCCGCGGCGTATTTCTCGCTCGCCGCCTCAAACATCCGTGATGCCTCCTGACCGCTCGCGCGGTTGGCCTGCTCAAGCAGCAGGCCGCCCCAGTTGTTCAGCGCCTCGTGCTTGTCTGGCTTGATCGCCAACGCCGCGGCGTATTTCGCTCCCGCCGCCGCAAATAACTGTGACGCCTCCTCGCCGCTCGCGCGCTTGGCCTGCTCAAGCAGCAGGTTACCCCAGTTGTCCAGTGCTGCGTGGTCGTCCGGCTTGATCGCCAACGCCGCGGCGTATTTCTCGCCCGCAGCCGCCAACGGCCGTGACGCCTCCTCGC
>Ga0307479_10000675_pt1 | contig 30886 bp, 27 predicted proteins | sample atmos_gasesECM4C_FD_203743 | JGI IMG/M metagenome (GOLD analysis project Ga0307479, IMG submission 203743) | Hardwood forest soil microbial communities from Morgan-Monroe State Forest, Indiana, United States - atmos_gasesECM4C_515 | ecosystem: Environmental > Terrestrial > Soil > Temperate...
AAATGGACGAACACGTCCTCGCCAGTGGAGCGCTGGATAAAACCATAACCCTTTGCTCCGTTAAACCACTTTACAGTTCCCTTCTCTCTCACAGAGAAACTCCTTTCGCCTCATCGCGAAGAATTCATCTCTTCGTCCCCTGTTTGAAGCCCTCTTGCGAAAGCCCCCCCTCCAGAGATCGAGAGACAAGGTCGCGTTACCGCCGACGGAAGAAGTTCCTGCCAACGAGAAGGGCCCCTGAACCTGGCGCCTGGCAGAGGTACCACGGCGCTAAGCTCAGGAGCCCAAAATGATGGCGCGAATTTCGCCCGCCTATCACAGAAACGTCAACCTAAAGAACCCCAGGACTCACTACCGAACTTCCGGTAGTGAGCACCAGATAATATTCAGGTCAGTGCTTCTTGGCAAGAAAAGAAATTCAATCAACCCTCTTAGACTCATAGGCTTGCGCTAAGGGGGTAGGGGAGGCCACCATGACCTTGAGTCATAGGCGCCACTGCCTTGCCGGGCCGTGCGCGCAGCGAACGCATCTGTTTGATAGGATTATCAGAACTGAGTGCCCGCCCCAATCTCCACGCCGATCCCGACACCTTTGGAAGGCCTTTCTAAAAGAGTGCACGCGGTCCCCCAAACCTATGTGGCGCTGGTTCTGTCGACGATTCGCTACTTAATGCGGACCGAGGTGCACACCTTCGCGTTCTCCGTGGCAGCGAACGCGATCCTGTCGTTTTTTCCCTTCGTGATGTTGCTGATGACGCTTATCCGGCGAGTGTTCCGATCGCCGGCCATGTACGAAGTCGTGCTGCAACTGCTTCGCGACTACCTGCCGGCCGGGCAGGAGTTCGTAATCCGGAACCTAAATGCCATGGTGGGAGCACGGCACCCGGCGCAGATCGCCTCGCTGCTGATTCTGCTCGTGACCTCGACCGGAATCTTTCTTCCGCTGGAGGTCGCCTTGAACCGGATCTGGGGGTTTCCGGACAACCGGTCGTATCTGGGGAACCAGCTGATCTCGCTCGGCCTGGCCTTCTGGTGTGGCGTGCTGGCGTTGATTTCGATCGGCATGAGCGCGGGAAACGTGGTGCTCCTGGAGTTCTTACTCCGGGGCCACGCCACCACGTTCGTCCGCTTCGTGGGCTTTGTGACCATGAAGATTTTCGCCATCGGCGCGAGCGTCGCGATTTTCTTTCTCATTTACTGGCTGCTGCCGAACGGCAAAGTCCCCGTACGAGCGGTCGTGCCGACCGCGGCCATCATGGGCCTCTTGTTCGAGGCGTTGAAGTACGCCTACATCCTCGCCCTGCCGAAGTTGAACTTTGCTGAAGTGTACGGTCCATTCTCGCTGTCGGTGAGCTTGATGTTCTGGGCGTTTCTTTCCGGACTCCTGCTGCTGACCGGCGCTCACCTGTCGGCCGAGGGGCATCCACGGGCGAAGTGAGCTGTGGCCTCTATCGGCTTGTGGGGATCACACCAGTTTGTGACTGCGAACACGGCGGCAGACTCGCGATCCGAGTAGGATTTCTGCGTTTCCCGTTTCATCTTCCGAGCAGACGTCTAGACCCGAAGGCAGGTGCTCTATGCATCGGAGCCGGAGTAGGTGTCTGCTTGCCGCCTGGTTGCTGATTTCAATTCTCCTTCTCAACGCCGAGGTGCGGCCTGCCGCGCCCTTGCGTTTACCAGTGGATCTTCGCCAGCTCACGCAACGGGCGGGGATCATCTGGCGGGAAGGTCACATCGGTCAGGCCAGAGCGGTCTGCCGGTGCCGACGAAGTGACCAGCGTCGCCATCACTTTTCAGGTGGAACAGGCGATCCGCGGGACGCGCGTTGGTCAGCAGTTGACCATTCATGAGTGGGCCGGCCCGTGGACCGCCGGTGAGCGATATCGCGTGGGCGAACGGCTGATGCTGTTTCTGCACGCCCCCAGCAAGCTGGGACTCACCAGCCCGTCGGCGGGGCCGAAGGCCGATTTGCCGTCGACCAGGCGGGGCGGATTTTGCTGGACCCGGTTCAAGCGCAGAACCTGAAAGGTGCGCCGGTGCCCATCCGAATCGATCGGAACCGCAGCATGCTGCAGCCGCGCGCTGGAAGCGGAGATTACTGCCAGCTCCGGTGCGAGCGCGGCCCTGCAGTTCGAGTGGCTGGTGCTGCCGACGCTGGCGCAGGGTGAGGAGAGCAGGGGAAAAAGTCCGGGGCCAAGTAGCTCGTCTAGCGAAACGGGACAGAATCCGGCAGTGGGAAACGCGGGGGTACAGTGCGGGGAGCGAAGTTCTCTTTGCGGCCGTAGCGGTGTGGGAAGCGGCGGGAAGTTTCCGGCGGCTTATCGGAGGGTTGAACCGCAGGCGTGGGTCAGTGGTAGAAAAATCTGCAGGGCCTGCGGCGCCGCCGACACACGCGGGGTCCTTCGACTGCGTTCGGCTGGCGCCTCACTGCGCTCAGGGATGACAGGTTAAGGGAGACTCGCTTGAGACTCCATTGAGACTCGATTGAACCCTCCTTAAGCTTAAGGCGCCGCTAACAGCAGTTTCGCCCGGCATTCCCCCCGACTATGTTCATTTCTTCGTCCACTGGTCGACCCAGTCGTTGACCGTCTTGTACCAGAGCTGCGAATTCTGTGGCTTCAGCACCCAGTGGCCCTCGTCGGGGAAGTAGAGCATCTTCGACGGCACGCCCATGGTTTGCAACGTGGTGAAAAGCTGGAAGCCTTCGCTCACGTCGAGGCGGTAGTCGAGTTGGCCGTGGACGACCAGCGTCGGCGTTTTGAAATTCTTGGCCGAATTCCGCGGAGACCACTTGTCGTAGAGGTCATGATTCGTATACGGCGTGCCCTGGAACTCCCAGTTATTGAACCAGAGCTCTTCCGTCGTACCCCACGCGGAAAATGTGTCGAACATGCCGTCGTGCGAGACCAGGCACTTGAAGCGGTCGATGTGGCCGAGAATCCAGTTGATCGCGTAGCCGCCGTAGCTTGCGCCCAGCGCGCACTCGCGGTCCTTGTCGATGAACGGATACGTCTTCTCGGCGTAGTCGAGGCCTTTCATCAGGTCTTCAAACGGAGCGCCGCCCCAGTCGCCGTTGATGGCGTCGATGAACTTCTGTCCGTAGCCGGTCGAGCCGTGGAAATTGATCATGATGACAACGTATCCGTTGGCCGCGAAGAGTTCGGAATTCCAGCGATAGGACCAGTCGTCTCCCCAGGCGCCCTCCGGGCCTCCGTGGATGAGGAATTTCACGGGATATTTCTTGGTGGGGTCGAAATTGGGAGGTTTGACGAGGAAACCTTGGACTTTGTCGTTGTGCGCGCCAGTGAACCAGAAGGATTCGAGGGGGGACATGGAGACTTGGGAAAGGACGGAATCGTTGAGATGTGTCAGAGGCTTGGGTTGTTTACAGCCGGTGTCATGGAAATCGGTGCACGTTTCCGTCAATAAGTTGTAGCCCCCGCTGTAAATTTCGTTCGGCGCGTCTAGAGACATTTTTGTGAACACAAGCTCGCCAACTTTGGAAAACGCCAGATCGTCTAGGAAGCCGCGAAAAACGACCTTGGGCTTTGTACCCATCTCGTCGGTCCTCCATATCGGGGCCCACCCGGCTTCTTCAGCATTGAAGTAGATCGATTTCGATTCAGGTGTCCAGGCATAGGTTCCCACCCAACGGTCGAAATCCTCCGTCAAATTTTTCTTCTCCCCTGTCTTCCGGTCGTACAACATCAACCGAAAGCGGTCGCTCTCGTATCCCGGACGCTGCTGCGAGCGGTAGGCGATGTACTTGCCATCGGGCGAGTACAGCGGCGTCGAGTCGCTGGCGGGGTTGTCGGCGGTGATGTTCTTGGCCGGACCTCCTGAGACCGGCACGATCCACAGGTCGTTGTTCGTGGAAATTGCTTCTACCTGGTCGTGATTCGAGGTGTAGCAGACCTCCTGGCCATCGGGCGAGAAGGCGTAGTTGTCCTGCCCGCCGAGGGAGAACACGGGCGAATCGTAGTCGCCGGGCGTGAGGTCGAGGGGAAGTGAAGCGAAACGTTCCAGGCGGTCGAAGCCACTCGCGTCAGGCACCCTTGGAGCACGAACTACGAACAGGTGAGTACGCCTGCCGCGCTTGTAAGCATTCCAGTGGCGATAGAGCAGGCGATCGAAGATGATCGCTTTGACTCTCGACTCTTCGGTGTCTTTCAACTTCTTAGCATTGCACGCTTCATCTGTGCATTCGGGATAAACATCCGCGACAAACAGAATGTTCTTGCCATCCGGCGACCAAAGCTCCCCGCCCGCCTCGGTAGCGATTGAAGTCAGTTTCGTCCCACCCTTGACCGTGCCCGCGGCGCTATCAAAATCCGCAATCCACACCTGCGATCCGCCTTCCTTCGTGGACATAAACGCAAACCGCTTGCCATCCGGCGCCCAGCGCGGGCGGTCGCCGTCCTGATCGGGAATGAGGACGCGCTCACGCGCGCCTCCGACGGGCGGGACGCCCGTCGCTCCACCAGAGGAGCCTGACAAGGGCACGATCCAGATGTGCGGGGTTTTCTTGCTCGCCGCTAGGTCGACATCGACCACGCTGAAGAGCACCCATTTGGCGTCGGGCGAGGGCACCGGTTCGCCCACGCGCTTGAGGGCCATCATGTCTTCGAAGGTGAAGGGGCGTTTTGACTGTGAGAGTGCGGGGAGAACGTAAAAAAACGTAAAGAGCTGGATGAGAAAACGGCGCATGCTTGCCTCCGCCGGGGAACGGGTAAGTGTAAATCAGGAGCTCGCCTTCGGGTCGCGCGGCTTGCATTTGGCGGTTGGCACTTGGCCCAAAAGGGGCCGGGGCGAATGAGTGTGCTATTATGCGCGTCGTCCGCTTGCAGGGTCGAGGGCGAGGACGCCCTCGCGACCGCCGGCGAGACGCCGGCGCTGCTCGCCCCTTGCCCGGCCGCGTCGCCAGATCATGGCCAAGTGCTAAACGCCAAGTGCCAATTGCTGGGGCCTCCCCTGCAACCCTTCGCCCGAAACCGTCGTCTAAGGAAATAGGCAGAAACTGCAGTCTTCCCTACCCTCCGGGCTCCCTGAGCGGAGAGGGTCCGAGGGTAGGAAGGCAGCAGTGCGCCAACTTCCTGACGCGGTCCGGCATTTCTTCTACACTATTCCTATGAGACATGACGGGCGTTTTGGTCGGCTGCTTCCGACGTTGTTTTCGCTTTTCTTCCTCGCAGGGTTTGCGCTCGCCGAGGAAGGACCTCTGGACAAGTCCGAGCTGAAAGGGATCACGCCGGAAGAGATCATCAAGCGCTTCTCCACCAAAGAAAAAGAATTCAAGGAAGCGCGCGACCAGTACACCTACCGGCAGGACGTCAAGGTGCAGGTGCTCGACGGCGACACGGTCAAGGGTGAGTACCACGAAGTCTTTGACGTGGTGTTCAACGACCAGGGCAAGCGGCTGGAGAACGTCGTGTTCGCTCCGCAATCGAGTCTCGATCAGGCCGGCCTTTCCATGGACCAGGGCGACGTCGACGACATCCGCAACCGACTGCCCTTCGTGCTCACCAGCGATGAGGTCGGCGAATACAACATCCTCTACGTGGGGCAGCAGCAGGAAGACGACCTGCACTGCTATGTGTTCGACATCGCGCCGAAAGAGATTGTCGGCAAGAAACGCTACTTTCAAGGACGCATCTGGGTAGATGACCACGACTTCCAGATCGTGAAGACGTTCGGCAAGACCGTTCCCCAGATTTACGCGGGCAAGAAGAAGAACAAAGAAGAACATCTTTACCCGAGTTTCACCACCTGGCGCGAGCAGATCGACAAGGTCTACTGGTTCCCCACCTACACCAAGGCGGATGACACGCTGCACTTTTTCTCCGGCGACATTCACATCCGCGAAATCGTGAAGTACCAGAATTACAAGAAATTTGGATCGAAGACGAGAATCACGTACGAGGGGAAGGAACTGCCGCCGGGAGAACAGAAGCAACCGGAGCAGCAGACACAGCAGAAGTAGTTTCGAGTCTCAGGTTTCGAGTGTCAAGTCGGTTAGAAGAGGACGAGGCCGCGGATTGCCCGCGGCCTTCGCATTCTTGAAGTGCTTGAAACTTGCAGCCCGAAACTCGAAGCCTAGTAGAAGAGATACTTTCTCCACTTATCATCCGACCGGCCCATCAGACGCATGATGTGGCGGCTGGTGTGGAGATTGAAGGCGCGGGGTTCGCGGGTCAGCTTCATGCCTGCTTCCGCCGGCATCTGATTTCCCTTGCGGCGGTTGCAGGGGTGGCAGCAGGCAACGAGATTCTCCCAGGTAGACGAGCCTCCGCGCGAGCGCGGAATCACGTGGTCGAGCGTGAGTTCGCCCGAGGCGAGCACAACCCCACAGTATTGGCAGCTGTTGCGATCGCGCAGCAGGATGTTCTTGCGCGACAGGGCACGGGTCTGGTGCGGGATGCGGCGATATTCAAGCAACCGGATGACTGAGGGCACCCGCATGGCCACGCGGGCCGCATGCAGGAAGTGGCCGTTCTCCTCCTCGGCCATGGCGACTCCCTTGAGCACCAGCACGATGGCACGGCGGGCGGCACACACGTTGATGGGCTCATAGGAGGCGTTCAGCACCAGCACGGGCGCATGCAGGGCCTGGGCGTTGCCGTACGTGCCGGTGGCCACGGCCATCACGCCTGCGGCGGACCGGCCGACCATGGCTCGCATCGAATTGTCGATCTTCGCTCTCATAAAACCTTGTTCGGAACAAAAACCTCAGGGGCTAAAGCCCGAGTTTTTCTTCGATCTTGTGGCACGACTGAAGTCGTGCCCTTACCGAAGTCGCGCGCTCCTGGCCCTCCGTTTATCCGTGCGCTGCCATCGTCATGCTGGGGTCCGCGTCCGGTTCGAAATGGGCATGCTGCGCATCTACTTTCAGAGTGCGCGCTACGGTTGCGATCCACACACGGCCCGCGCCCGCCCGGCGCAGGATTCGCGCACATTCGGAAACGGTCGTGCCGGTGGTGAAGACATCATCCACCAGCAAAATCTCGCGTCCCGATATTTTCTCCGGACTCTTCACCCGGAACGCTCCCCGCAGGTTCTCGCGTCGCTGGTGACGGGTCAGGCCAATCTGCGAGAGTGTTTCGCGGGTCCTCTCCACTAGGTCGCAAAGCGAGTAGCGATCGCGGGAACGAGACAACTTCAGCGCCGTGCGGGCGATCAATTCCGACTGGTTAAACCCGCGTTGTCGCAACTTGGCCGAGTGCAACGGGACCGGTACCACCAGCAGATCAGCGTCTCCCAGCGAAGGCTCCAACCCGGCTACAGCCTCGGCCAGCATGCGCCCAAGCACATTTGCGGCCGGCCGCACCTGCTGGTACTTCAGCATGTGGATCAGGTCGCGCAAGCCGCCTTCATAGCTGCCATACGCTACCGCTTTGACGAATGGCGGCTCCGTGCGCCGGCACAGCCCACAGCGTGCTTCCCCGTGCTCCCCGCTGAAAGCGTGCGGGCTGATCAGGTGTTCGCCACAGATCGAGCACAGTCCGCCAGCGATGGGGTGAATGGCGGTGAGACAGGTTGCGCAAACCGGAAGACGTGAGATCTTGATGAGGGGTTCGCCGCAGATGCGGCAATCGGCCGGGAACAGCGTGGCGAACAGGCTGTCGGCGATTTCGCCCGCCCAAGAAACAAAAGAAGGCCCTCCGGCTACAGTTGTGGCCTGCGTAGCCCGAGTTCGGTCCCCGGTACTGCTGAAGACGACCTCCCGTCGTCCGGAGGGTACATTAGGGCTCCAACCAGACGAATCTCTTTCCTAGTATAGCCACGCCCACAGGCTCACGCAATCCGCTGCTGGGACTCGGTCCCGTCCTTGGTTTCCTTCTGCGACACCTTTCGCTCGGCTGTGAGAGTGGCCGCCAGCATGGCCTGGGGATCAAAATTCAACCCTTCCGGGCGAGGCATGAGCGGCACTCGTGTTGGACGATAGGACCGCAGGTAGCACTCGCCGCAACGTGCAGCCCGCAGGGAGAAGAGCCGCAAACCGTATCGCTCGAAGAGATTGCGCGGGCGCGACACGTAGCCCTCACGGCTGCCGCAGTTATGACAGAGGAATTCGCTAAAGAAGCGATACCAGAAGGCAGGTTTGGATAACGCGTACATCGGTACAGCTCCTCGGGCCCCAAACAGGTGAACGCGAGACGGACTGAGTGATTGTACCCCCGATGGTGGCGGGGAGTTTCGCCAAATCTTGGCATGCAGTGAGCGGCGGTGCATCGGCCAGGCGGGCGGGGTCCCTCGGGAATCAGGCCGCATCGTACTTGTATTTGTCGGGCATCGCGTGCTAACGTGCGCGGTCGCGGCAAATCTAGCTCTACGAACCACTTGCGAGGAAACCCATGAGCACTCAACTGACCGCCCCCAGCGAAAAGAAGTATCGCCCGTACGTTCCGGAAACGATGGAGATGAAGGAGTTCACGTTCCGGGCTGTGCTGGTCGGTCTGGTGCTGACAGCCATTCTCGGGTCGGCTAATGCTTATCTGGGGTTGAAGGCGGGAATGACCATTGCGGCCACCTACCCCGCGGCTGTGATCGGGATGGCTCTGCTCCGGTTGATGAAGGGGTCGCTGTTAGAGGAAAACATCGCCCGCACGGTAGGCTCAATCGGGGAGTCGGTGGCAGCGGGAGCGGTCTTCACCATCCCCGCTTTCGTGATGGCCGGACTGTGGCCGGGTCTGACATCAGGACAATATTGGAAATCGGTTGCTTTGATGGTGATCGGCGGAACGCTTGGGATTCTCTTTGTGACGTTGCTGCGGCGCGTGATGGTGGAAGATCCTGAGCTGCCTTTCCCGGAGTCCGTGGCTGCATCCGAAATTCACAAAGCCGGTCAACAGGGCGCCAAAGCCGCCAAGATTCTATTTGCGAACATGGGTTTTGGTGCCTTCATGTTTCTGTTGGGACAAGTCAACATATTCAGCCCCAGCAATACTTTCCACGTGCGCATCAGCGAACTGGGAAAGAGACTGTTGTTGCGCACCGGTACAAACCCGAATGTGGCCACCACCGTGACCGGCGGCGCGACGTTGTTCAATGCTCCTGACATCAGCCCGGCATATCTGGGGGTCGGCTACATTATCGGTCCGCGGCTGGCGGCGTTGAACTTTGCTGGCGGCGTGCTGGCGTGGGGACTACTGGTTCCGCTTCTTACCTTCACGGTCGGACCGTATATTCAGGCGGCACAGCCTGCCGGTCAAGGCCTGTCTTGGGACCTGCTAGCTGGGGCCATCTACTACTCGATCGTCAGACCCATCGCGGTGGGCGGAATGCTGGTGGGGGCTTCATACACGCTTTTCAAGATGCGGAAGCAGTTGGCGGTTGGAATCGGACGCGCAATTTCGGATCTGAGGAAGTCCGCGGCAGCGCACACAGCCACCAACCGCACTGAGCGCGATCTGAGTTCCAAGATAGTTTTTGCGGGTATTGCGTTGGTGTTCTTCGCCATGATTGTGCTGTACCACTTCTTCATCAGTGGCGTGGGAAACCTGTCGGGCTCGACAGTTCTGTCGGGATCGCTGGTGGCTGCCGGAGTGATGATCGTGGTCGGCTTCTTTTTCGCCGCGGTTTCCGGCAATCTGGTGGGGATGATCGGGTCATCGAATAACCCCGTTTCTGGGTTGACCCTGTGCACCCTGGTCATTGCAGCGCTGTTGATGGTCGCGCTCGGAGTTTCGGGCTCTGGCGGCGTTGCGGCTGTACTTGGCGTTGCGGCCGTGGTCTGCGTGTCGTCCGCGGTCGCGGGCGAGATGCTACAGGATCTGAAGGTGGGTCATATTCTCGGCGGTACTCCCGCGAAGATGCAAATCGGTGACTTGCTCGGGATCGTCGTTGCCTCGCTGGTTCTCTTTTTTCCGCTCTCCGCCCTTGATAGGGTCTATCACTTCGGCACGCCGGAACTCTCAGCACCCCAGGCAGGTCTGATGGCGATGTTGTCCAAAGGCATCGTCGGAGGCGACATGGCATGGCCGCTGGTGATCGTTGGCGTTCTGCTGGGCTTGGCCCTGATCATGATTGAAGTGAAGAGCGTCATGCTGTTTTCGGTCGGCATGTATCTGCCGCTCGGAACGACCTTCGCGATCTTTGTGGGCGGCCTGATTCGCTGGGTAACGGATCGTTTGCGAGATAGACGCAGCCTGAATGACGCTCAAAAGGCTCGCGTGGACAACGCAGGAGTGCTGACGGCTTCGGGTCTGATCGCCGGCGAGGCGCTGTGCGGCATTGCTGTGGCCGCGATCCTTGCGCAGAAACTGGCCCATAACCCGCACGCGGAGCCAAGGTTGTACCAGTTTGCGATCGGGAATTTCCCGGTGACGGTCTTGCTCGCTTTCGCTGCGCTGGTCGCGGTCATGATTCTCGTGCCCTTGGCCAACGCCGGTAGGCCTGAGGATCCCGCTCCACCGACAGCCATCATGTGACGTCGAGTGGAAGCTGCCGCTTTCTAGGAAACAGGAACACAGTTAACCATCGAGAACTCGAAGATTAGCGCGGGAATGACGCCTTTGCGATTTCCTTCCTGTGTTACTTTGTGTCCTTCGTGGTTAGCACTCTATGTCGGTTGCCGAGAACATAGCCAGAGTACAAGAAAAGATTCGAACTGCCGCCGCCCGCGCTGGCCGCGATCCCGAAGAAATCACACTTATGGCCGTCAGTAAGACCTTCTCTGCCGAGCGCATTCGCGAGGCCTACCAGGCTGGCATCCGCCCTTTTGGCGAGAATCGGGTGCAGGAGTTCGCGGGAAAGATCGATCGCCTGCGCGATCTCGGAGACGCGCGGTGGCACATGATCGGTCACCTGCAGACGAACAAGGCCGGCAAGGCTGCCGAACTTTTCAGCGCCATCGATTCAGTGGACTCGCTGAAGCTGGCTGATAAGTTGAACGACTCCGCGCACAAGTTGGGCAAGAAACTCGCCGTATTGATCGAGGTGAACGTGGGAGGCGAAGCCGCCAAGAGCGGCGTGCCTCCGAATTCGCCAGAACTCGACCGTCTTCTCTCCGCAGCTCCCCAACTCGATCACCTCGAGATCTCAGGTCTTATGACCGTCCCACCGTTTACGGAAGATCCGCAACAGGCGCGCCCGTTTTTCCGCAAGCTGCGCGAGTTTCGCGACCAGATCGCCGTCCGTAAACTTCCGGGAGTCCGCATGGACGTTCTTTCCATGGGGATGTCACATGATTTCGAGGTGGCCATCGAAGAAGGGTCGACTTGCGTGCGCGTGGGAACGGCCATCTTCGGCAAAAAGACCGTGGCCGTATGAAAGGGCTGGACCGAGCCTGCGCCGGCGCGCTTTTCCTGTTTGCCGTCCTGGAATGCTGGCTGGTTCCACGCGACTACACCGGGCGGATCTGGATCTTCGGAACCGGACTGGCTTTGCTGTTTACCGCGATGCTGAACCTGCTCCGCGTGCGCAACGGGTACGGCGTGCGCGGGTTGAAGCTCTACTGCATCGGGGCCAACGTGATGATGCAGGTGTTTGTGATCGCGCTGATTGCCAGCATCGGCTGGGCGAGAACAGAGGCGGATCCTCAGGTGCTGCTCGTGCTGGGATTGCTGGGTGCGGAGACGACCTTCTCGCTGGCAGCGAATCCTTGATACCGATCCAGGAAAGCGGCGGCGCAGTCACTTTCTCTGTGAAGGTGCATCCTCGCGCAAAAAAGAACACGATCACAGGAGAACTGGGAGACGCCCTGAAGATCGCCCTTACCGCACCACCCGCGGACAGTAAAGCCAACGAAGCCTGCATCGAATTCTTCGCGAAACTTTTGAAGGTTCCGGGCTCGTCCGTTAGTATTACTGCCGGCCAAAGCAGTCGGAATAAGGTGATTCGCGTCGTCGGGTTGACCGCGGAAGAATTGCAAACGCGGCTCAGCCTCGGGAGCCCTCATTGAACCTTTCCCAACGCCTGCACGAAATTCGCACGGGTTTCGAGCGGCCTTTCTGGGTCGCCAATATCAGCGAGCTTTTCGAGCGGCTTTCCTACTATGCAGCTTTCGCGTCGCTCGCCCGCTATCTGCACGAGACCCTGAATTTCCAGGCGGAACAGGCCAGCAGCCTGACGGGGCTGTTTGGTGGCCTGGTTTGGTTTCTCGCCGCGTTCGGCGGGACACTTGCCGACCGGCTGGGGTTTCGACGCTCGCTCTCGCTGGCGTACCTGATCCTCAGCACGTCGTACTTTCTGATTGGATCCGTGGGCGCTGCGTGGCTGGCTCCGTTGCGCAACGCGATGCCGCTGGGCGCGCTGGTGGCGATCCTGTTGATGCTGCCTGCCCTCGGCATCGCACTCGTCAAACCGTGCGTAGTCGGCACCACCGCGCGCGCATCAAACGAAAACGTTCGCTCGATCGGATACTCGATTTATTACACGCTAGTGAACATTGGTGGGGCCGCCGGCCCTTATGTCGCGTCGTGGGTGCACCAGCACATGCGGGTGGAGAATGTGTTTCGTGTGGCCGCCCTGAGCGTGCTCGCCATGTTCTTCGCGGTACTGCTCTTCTTCAAGGAGCCGCGCCGCGCCGATGAACCAACCGTCACTCTGGGCCAGGCGGGAAAGAACTTTTGGACCGTTCTCTCGAATCCGCGATTCATGATCTTTCTGCTGATTTTCTCCGGCTACTGGATCGTCTATTGGCAGGAATTTATCATCCTGCCCCTTTACGTCCATGACTACCTCAACCCCAAAACCGACACCGAGCTGATGCTGGTCACTGGGCCGCTCGTGGTGATCCTCTTCACGATGGTCACCAGTCTTCTCACCCAGCGAATACCCGCCTTCCGCGCCATTATTCTGGGTACGCTGATCTCTGGCGGAGCCTGGCTGCTGCTCGTGGCGCATCCCTCGGTGTTGACCGCTTACCTTACGTTGATCGTGGTCGCCATCGGCGAACTCACCCAGTCGCCGCGCTACTACGAATATGTTTCGCGGCTCGCGCCACCGGGGCAGCAGGGTACGTACATGGGCTTTGCGTTTCTGCCCATCGGCATCGGCTCACTGCTTGGGGGCAAAATCGGAGGAATGCTCATCCACCACTTCGGAGAGGTAATACACCGTCCGGAGCGGATCTGGTGCACCGTGGCAGACTTGGGCGTCGCTACCGCGGTGCTGCTCTGGGCATACGATAAGGTCGTAATGGCGCAAGGCGCCGCCTCGTCCGAGTAGCACGCAACGGTCCCTTTTCGGGGTCACTGCAACAAAAGATTGGAATCGGTTATTCTGTTGGGCCTCCAAGGGCCGAGTTCCATGTCGAATCGCAAGATTACCCGGAACTACAGCGCTGCCCACATCCGGCGCGTATTGAAGGATGGCGGCTCGGCGCCTCATGCGGTGGGCGTGCAGGGGTTCTTCAAGGAAGAAATCAAGTCGCGGGGATGGTACACGGCGAAGCTACGCCGAGTCGCGGTCCGGTTCCGGAGGGCGATCGTTCGAGAGCGCGGTACCGATTTCCTGCTGCAAGTCGCCGACAAGCTCTTCCAGGGGCGGGTGCTGGAAGAAAAAGTCTTCGCGGTGTTAATGCTTGAAAAGCTGGTCGACAAGTTTGGCGACCCCGAATTTCGTTTATTCGAGTCCTGGCTGGTGCGTATCAGCAGTTGGGCCGACCACGACGCGCTGGTGCATTACCTGATCGCGCCCATGGTCGCCGCCAAGACAGCACGCGTGAAATCTGTTTTTTTTTGGGCGAAATCTACTCAGCGCTGGCACCGGCGAGCCGCTTGCGTCGCACTCATCCAGGGCACGCGCCAGAGATTGTTCCTGCCCGAGATAAAGCGGCTCTCGAATTTTCTGCTGTCGGACGAAGACGATATGGTTCAGAAAGGGCTGGGCTGGCTGCTGCGCGAGACGGCGAAGGCCGACCCGAAGCGCACGCTACCGTATCTTATGAAGATCCGGCAGAAGGCGCCGCGGTTGGTGCTGCGAACGGCGTGCGAGACGCTGCCCAAACGAACCCGCACGTGGATACTAGCGTAGCGATTACCCTGCAACCAATGCGAGCCCTCTGACCCTGCAGCAGAAATTCGCCTAAATCGCCGCCCTTGTTTAGAATAAAAGTTTGCTCATGAATCTCCCAGCCATTCAGGCCGCGCTGCGCGAACGGCAGATCGATGCCTGGCTTTTCTATGACCATCACCGCCGGGATCCGATTGCCTACCGAGTGCTTGGACTGCCCGACACGCTGATGGTGACCCGCCGCTGGTTCTACTTGATTCCCGCGCAGGGCGACCCCGTGAAACTGGTGCACAAGATCGAAGCCGGGCACCTGGATTCCCTGCCCGGAGCCAAGCGCAAGTATGCGGGCTGGCAGGAACTGTTCGACAACATCAAGGCGATCCTGGGCAACTATTGCAACATCGCCATGCAGTATTCGCCCAACAACAGCGTGTTCACGATCTCGCTGGTGGACGCGGGCACAGTGGAGATTGTGCGCGGCATGGGCAAGAACGTGGTGAGTTCCGCCGATCTGGTCGCCCAGTTCGAAGCGACTTTCACCGACGAACAGGTCCAGACCCACTTCGCGGCCCGCGACGCGATCGACGCCATCACGGCCTCGGCGTTCCAGGAGATCGGACGGCGGGCGCGCGATGGCGGAACCAACGAGTACGCGATGCAGCAGTGGTTCATGGAAGCTTTCCGGCGCGAGAACCTGGTCACCGACGATCCGCCGATTGTGGCCGTGAACGCGAACAGCGGGAATCCGCACTATGAGCCCCATGCGGAGGGCTCGGCGCCTATCCGCGAAGGCGATTTTGTCCTGCTGGATGTCTGGGCCAAGAAGAATACGCCCGGCGCGGTCTATTACGACATTACGTGGACCGGCTATGTAGGTAAGGCGCCATCAGACAAACAGCGCGAGATATTTCAGATCGTCCGCGACGCGCGCGATGCGGGCGTGAAGACGGTGCTTGACGCGAGCGCGGCAGGACAGCGGATTGCCGGCTGGCAGGTCGACAGGGCAACGCGCGATCACATCCGGAAAGCGGGCTACGGAGATTACTTCATCCACCGCACCGGACACTCGATTGGCACCGAGGTCCACGCCAACGGCGCCAACATGGACGATCTGGAGATCCATGACGAGCGTCAGATCTTGCCGAATTCCTGCTTTTCGATTGAACCGGGCATCTACCTGCCTGAGTTCGGCGTGCGCAGCGAAGTCAACATCCTGGTTCGGCCCAATCGTGCGGAAGTGACGGGGAAAATCCAACGCGAGATCGTGACCATCTGAATGGCGAATTCCACTACTGATAAAACGAAAGCGATTGAACCAACAGACGTCACCATGATGTCGGTGGTGGCCCCGGCTGTGGCCTGGCTGATTCCGGGCGCAGGACACCTCATTCAGAAGCGCTGGGGCCGCGGCTTGCTGCTGATGGCGTCGATCGTTGCCATGTTCGTGATCGGCCTTGCGATGCAAGGCCGGGTCTACAAGCCGAATGGCGGGGACATCCTCGACATGCTGGGCTTCGTCGGCAATATCGGAGCGGGTGGCCTTTATATCGTGACGCGCGCGATGGATTGGGGACAGGGCGCCATCGCGCACGCCACCGCGGACTACGGCACCAAGTATCTGATCGTCGCGGGCCTGCTTAACTTCATCGCGGTCGCCGACGCCTATCACATCGCGATCGGGAAAAAATCATGACGCTCTCCCACTTCAGCGCCGCCGTCCTGTTTGCTCTCTTCGCGTCGGTGGTGTTTGGCATCACCCAGCGCAACACGACCCGCGAAATGGTGCGCTACGGTCTCTACTGCTTCGCCATGTTTGTGGGCGGCGTGATTGCAGCAGGCTGGGCGATGTGGCTGTTGCGAAGGTAGCTATCAGCTGTCAGCCAGCAGCCACTTCGGACAAGTGGTTGATGCTGGATTGGTGTCGGTCCCTTTCGCGTTCGCATTCCCGGCAATCACTGACAGCTGACGGCTGACAGCTATTCTTCCCACACAAAAGCATCGAACACCCGTTGCGCGTCAAACCCCAGATTCCGGTACAGTTCCACAGCGCGCGTGTTCGCTTCGGTCACCGTAAGCGACAGCATCGAGAACTTGCGCTTCCGCAGCGCGCTCGCGGTGGATGCCAACAGTGCCTCGCCGACCCCGCGGGAGCGGTATTCGGGCAGCACGCAGACCTGCGTCACGTGTCCGACATCGTGCCGCACCCTCGAACACAGAATCAATCCTGCCAGGTGACGATGCCCTTTGTGGGTTACGATGAACGACGATTCGGCGTCGAACAAGCCACAACCGGGAAAGCGCACGATGTTATTCAGGAAGCGTAGCGATCCGCTCAGGGTGCGGTACTGGTCGTTGATCTCGGCGTCAACGTGGCCGCGATACGCGGCAGTGATTACCGCGGCGGCCGACTGGTAATCGTTATCGGTCCAGGGCCGAATCTCGAAGTCGGGATAGATGGTCGGGGCCGGGCGCCCGAGATGGCTCAAGGGCATCGCCATGAACAACCGGGGATGCCGGCGAAAACCCTGGCCAAGAAACGGCGGCGCCTGTTGTCCTGCTGCGTGCACCAGCAACTGGGCTTCGATGCGGTGCACTCCGGGCGACTGCTGCAGGGTTTCGATAACGTGCGTCAAGAGCTGCGCCTCTACCTCATGCGCCTGCGGCAAGCGGTTGCCATTGGCTACGAACAGGTCTCCAATCACTCCCTTGCTGCCCTCGTAGACGAAGAACGCGTAGCCGAAGATGCGCCCGCGATCGATGGCCGCGTAGCCGGGCAGGATCTTCGCATCGACGTAGCGCAGGATCATGTCCGCGGAACTGGTGTAATCCCAGGACAGCAGGCGCGACCAGACTTGGGTCTCGTCGTCCAACAGCGGGCGTAAATCAGAGGACGAGAAGTGCCTGAGGTCGAGAATCTCCACGGGGCTCCAGCAGCACCTCGGCCGGACAGGGCGTTGTGAGGGGCGCGAACATTGCAGTCTAGTGCTTCCTCCGTCGCAGAGGCAAACGGGGAAACCCGGCGTCGTTGGCGAGACAGGTTCGGGGAAGAGGGGCGGTGGGCGGCATTTGGAGGTTGGCAGTTGGCCCTTAGCACTTGGCATTTTGAAGCGGCCGAGCCGATGCACTCAGTCGTCGTCACATCTACGTCCGCACCAAGTGCCAGGTGTCAAATGCTAATCGCGACTGCTAGTCGCCGCCCTTTGCAACCCAGTAGTAATCCAGATTCTGTGGAGCATAGGTGCCGAGGTAAGAGACTCGCCGGGTCCCCACGAGTTTGGTAATCGCATCGCTCGCACCCTCCGGAGCGATTAGGAGGTGTTCGCCGACCGGTACCTGGTGGAGTTCGTAACGGCCGATCGGCTGGTTGCGATAGAAGGCCAGGCCGTACTCGGTCTCGCGTCGGACCCCGAAAACCGCAACGGACCGAGGTCTCGTTTCCATCTGCGCCAACTGCTTCGCCAGCGGCCGGGCAGAAAGGATGGCGTCGCACTGGGGCGCACCCAACTTCATCAGTGCGCCGACCGTGACGACCACCGGAATCAGCGTGACAAAGCGCAGCATGCGTAGGCCCAGTTTGCCGCGGAGTGTAAGAGTGATTCCCATGGCGAGAACCAGCGCGACGACAGAGGCGACGACGCTCCCAGTTCCCCAGGGCAAACGGTGCTGCAAGAGCAGATATTGAACCAAGAGCGCTGGAACCACGGACGCGGACGCGACAACCGCATGCAGTCCAATCCACCAGAGAGCGGGCCGCTGTTCCTCGTCTTCGAGTTGCCGCCGCAGGTATTCGGACACAAGCAGCGTCCCCGCCGGCAGGGCTGGCAGGACGTACCCGGGCAATTTCGATTGTGAGAAGGAGAAGAACAGTACCGGAACAATGAGCCAGAGCAGGAGGAAAAAGTTGAGCGCATCGCCGGAGTCGAACAGCGCTTTGCGCTCCACCCACCACGCCCTCACGATTTCCACGGCTGCCACGAGGACAAACACAATCCACGGGACCAATCCAACTGAGGCGACGGGAAGGTAAAACCAGAACGGCTGCCGATGATGGTAAAGATCCGTGCCGAAGCGAGCCAGGTTGTGCTCAAGGATGAAGACGCGGAAGAATTCCGGATTGCGAGTCTGCACCGCAATATACCAGGGCAGTGCGACCAGCGCAAACAGGAGCATTCCCGGGATCCAGAGCGTCCGGAGGATAATGCGCAAGTCGCGCGCGGCCATGGCGAACAACAGCACGATAGCGCCTGCCAAGACAGGAGCGACCGGCCCTTTGGCGAGCGTGGCCAGCGCCAGGAAAAGGTAGAATCCAGCGAGGAACGTCTTCAGCGAAGTTTCCCACCACGCATACCACGCCAACAACGCCAGCGTGAACATGGCAGCGAGTGGCATGTCGGGAGAGGCGGCGTGGGCAAATCCGACCACGCCCGCAGCAGAGGCGGTCATCAGCGCGCCGTCCAGATGAAATCCGGGTCGCAACCTCCACAAGAACAGGTAGACGCCAAGCACGAGGATTGATGCGTCGAACGCCGAGGGCAGCCGCGCCGTCCAGTCGCTCACGCCAAACAGGCGGTAGGCTAGCATGGCTTGCCAGTAATACAGAACCGGCTTTTCCAGCCACGCGTGTCCTCCGAGCGTGGGGGTGACCCAATCATGGCGCTCGACCATCTCGCGAGCTACTTGGGCATATCTGGGTTCATCGGCACCCAACAAACCGAACTGGCCGAGCCCGTAGAAAAATAGAAAGAGGCAGAATCCTAGCAACAATAACCAGTTGGTGGGGGTGCGTGGATTCACAGGCGCGCTCGAATTGTAGGATCGCAGTGGCCGGACGTGGCGCTCACTTTTGTCAGCAAGAAGCGGAGCCGCGCGAGGGAAGCAGCCAACCACCGAGGGCTTTGCATATTCGCTATTCTGCCGGAGCTGCCGGGCGAATCAGCGCGAGCATGCGTGCCACGGCGATCGAGAGGGGTCCGTCCATGGAGCATCCGCTGGCGCATTCGTGCCCGCCCCCGCCGAAGCGCTCAGCGATGTCGGCTACATTCAATTTGCCTTTGCTGCGCAGGCTGACCCGGTAACGCCCGTCGGGCATCTCACGGAAAAATGCGGCGATCTCGACATCTTGAATGGAGAGCGCGTAGTTCACGATTCCTTCGCAGTCTTCTTCTTTGGCGTGGCTGTGCTCCATCTGGTCGCGGGTCACCCAGATCCAGGCCAGCGGGCCTTCGCGATGCAGATTCGAAAGGGCCGCAGCGAGCAAGCGCATCTTCTCCGTGGAATGGGCGAAGTAGATGTTGCGCGCGCATTGGAAGGGGTCCGCGCCAGCCAGCGCCAGTTCGCGCGCCAGGGCAAACGTACGCTCGTTGGTGCCCTTGAACATGAACGACCCGGTGTCGGTCATCACGGCGGTATAGAGACAAGTCGCGATCTCGGGTGAGATTTTGACGCCGGCTTCCCGCGCCAACCGATAGACCATCTCGGCGGTGGCGATCGCGTGCGGATCGATCCAGTTCACCTGCGCGAAATGGCGACCGCTGGGGTGATGATCGATGTTGATCAGGAATTGATTCTCGAGGCCCTCCAGCCGGGTGCGCTGGATACTGTCACACTCAAGAATGATGGCGGCCTCGTAGTTGCCGTTGACGCGATCGGTCTGCACCACTCGGTCCGCGAAAGGAAGAGGCTGATAGATGCGCGGCACGGGATCGTGTAACACCACTTCCGCCTGCTTGCCCAGCAGGCGCAGGATCTGGCCGCAAGCCAGCGCGGAACCGATAGCATCGCCGTCAGGACGAGCGTGCGATGTGAGCACGAAACGGTTTCGCTGTCGGATCTGTTGCAGGACTTCGTTCAGCATACTGACTACGCCTGGCGTTTGCCGGCTGGACTTCCGCTTCTTTTCTTCGCGCGATTCAAGAGCTCGTCGATGCGACTCTCGTACTGATGCGAACGATCCAGGATGAACAGTAGTTCTGGCGCGCGACGCAGATGCAAGCGTTCGACCAGCTCCCGGCGAACATAGCCGCACGCCGCGCGCAGGCCCTCCATCGTCTCCTCGGCCTCATCGTCATCCCCTTGCGCCACCACCAGGACGCGGGCGGACCGGGAATCGGGCGCCAGAATGACCTCACTCACATTGACCAGTCCGATGCGCGGATCGCTGAGTTCACCTTCGAGAATAGTTTCGATTTCCTCACGCAGGGCTTCTCCCAACCGCTCTCTATGGTACTTTTGCCCGCGCCGTTCCAACGAATCACCTCGGAAGAAAACTAATGAGAATATCAGGAATCATCCCGCCGGGGGAGGGTGACAGCAGCGGGGCAGCGGGGCTCAAAAACCTACATGAACTCGACGAAGGAATCGGTGACGTCCGCGCCGCCGTTATTGGCAATGCGCGTCGCGGCGCGTTCCACGTTCTTCATCAAACCGTCGAGGTAGTGGCGCGAATCGGAAACGCTCACCACGCCAATCGTCGCTCGATTCCAGATGCAGGTCGCGTCCAACTCAGCCACCGCCACATTGAAATGCGCGCGCAGCCGGTCCTTGAGGCTGCGCACCACCTGTCGTTTGTCTTTCAGGGACTGCGCGGCTTCGATGCTCAACTCGAGGGTGAGGAAAGCAATCATTCAGTCGCCAGTCCGCTAATCGTCAGCAGATCGGGGAACTCGCCAACGACCACGGACCAACGGCCAACGACAGTCCTACGCAATCACTTCCGCGGCGATGCGCTCGGTCACAAACGCCTCGATCACGTCGCCGACCTTGATATCGCTGTAGTTGGCGATCGCGATACCGCACTCCATGCCGTTGCGCACTTCGCTGGCATCGTCCTTGAAGCGCCGCAGCGAAGCGATCTTGCCCTTGAAGACCACCACGTTGTCGCGCAGCAGGCGGACTTCGGAATCGCGCTTGATGAGGCCGTCGGACACCTGGCAGCCCGCGATCGTGCCCACTTTCGGAATGCGGAACGTCTCTTTGACTTCGGCGCGACCCTGGTACGTTTCCTTGATGGTCGGTTCGAGCAGGCCCGTCATCGCTCGCTTGATCTCATCCTGCAGCTCATAGATGATCGAGTGCAGGCGGATGTCGACCTTGTCCTGATCAGCCAGTTCCTGCGCTTTGCGTTCCGGCCGCACGTTAAAGCCGATGATGATGGCGTTCGACGCGGAGGCCAGCAGCACATCGGATTCTGTGATGGCGCCCACGCCCGAACGCAGCACTTTCAGGCGGACCTTTTCGTTCGAAAGCTTGGAGAGGAGATCTCCCAACACTTCGACCGAACCGCCGACATCACCTTTGAGAATGATGTTGAGTTCTTTAGTACCAGCGGTCTTAAGTTGCTCCGCCAGGCCTTCGAGCGAGACGCGCGAACTCTTCGCCAGCGCGGCCTCGCGGGCCTTCTGCTCGCGGTATTCGGAGATGCCACGAGCCTTGTCGCGGTCGGCGACGACGACGAACTGATCGCCCGCCTGCGGCAACCCTTCCATGCCGAGAATCTCAACCGGGGTCGAGGGTGGCGCCTCTTCGAGTTGCGCACCGCGATCGTCGAACATGGCGCGCACTTTTCCGTAGACGTTGCCCACGACGAAGTTATCGCCGGCGCGCAGGGTACCGTCCTGCACCAGCACCGTGCCGACGGGTCCGCGGCCGCGATCGAGTTTGGCTTCGAGAACAACGCCGCTGGCGGAACGTTCCGGGTTCGCCCGCAATTCCTGCAAGTCGGCGACCAGGCAGATCATCTCCATCAGCAGGTTAAGATTCGTTTTCTTCTTCGCCGAGACGTCGACGAAGACGGTCGTCCCGCCCCAGTCTTCCGGCATCAAGCCACGGTCGGCCAGTTGCTTCTTCACGCGGTCAGGCATGGCTTCCGGCTTGTCAATTTTGTTGACCGCCACGATGATCGGGACTTCCGCCGCATGGGCGTGGTCGATGGCCTCCAGCGTCTGCGGCATCACTCCGTCGTCGGCGGCCACGACGAGTACAACAATGTCGGTGGACTTTGCTCCGCGGGCACGCATGCGGGTGAAGGCTTCGTGGCCGGGCGTATCGAGGAACACGATCTCGCGGCCGTAGGCCGGCGATTCCTTGTCCTGGATCTGAACCTTATAGGCGCCAATATGCTGCGTGATGCCGCCTGCTTCGCCCTCCGCGACACTGGTCGAACGGATCGAATCGAGCAACGTGGTCTTGCCGTGATCGACGTGGCCCATGATGGTAACGACTGGGGGCCGCGGTATTGATTCGGTGGCGCCCTCTTCGCCGGTTGCGGCCGCGTCGGCAATTTCCTTTTGCGCTTGCTCTTCGAAACTGATGACGTTCGTGTCCGCGCCGAAGAAACGCGCCATCTCGCTGGCGAGTTCCGCGTCGAGAGTCTGGTTGATGGTGGCAAACACGCCGCGCGCCAACAGACGAGCGATCAGATCCTTGGCGCGAATGTCGAGCTTCTCTGCCAGATCTTTTACGCTGATGCCCTCCGTGATGGTGATGCTCCGCGTGATGGGCTGCGGCTCATTGGAGAGCGAGAGCCGTGGCGGCGGAACATAGCCCTTCATCGGACCTTCCTTCACGCCACGCGGCACGTACCGCTGGCCAGGCCGGCGCGATGGACCACCCGGGCGGCTGCCCGGACGGGTTGCTCCCGGAGGCGCCATGGGCGCGCCCGGACCTACTCCTAGTGGACGAGCACCGGTGGGTGACTGGCGCGTGGGGTGCATCGGACGACGCTCGCCCGGCCTTAGCGGCGGACGAGGAGCCCCCGGAACCTGCGGCCGAGGCCGCTGAAAGATCGGCTGGCCCGGCACAGGACGTCCAGGCGCGGGGCGTGCCGTCGCTCCAGTTACAGTCCCGGGTTGAACCGGCTTTGGAGGTGGTGCCTTGTACACCGGGCGCGGCCCGGTCTGCGGGACGATCATGCGGGGCGGCGGAGCCACGGGTGCGGCTGGCTTCGCCGGAGCTGCTGCCATCGGTACCGAAGGTTGCGACGGAGGTGCGGAGGGCGGCGCGGCCGCCTCCACTGGCGCTTCTGTCTGCGCGCTGACCGGCGGAGGGGCGACCGGACGCGAGATTGTTACGGGCGGCGCGGCTGCTGCAACCGACGGTGCCGCGGACTTAACAGCGGGGATGGCCGCCACCGGCGGGGCCGGAGGCCGGATCACGGACGGCGCAGGCCGCGTGGTTTGCGGCGTGATGAGTCGCGGTGCCGGGGTGGGGGACGCGGCTGGCTTGGCCGCCGGTGCGGGTGGTGCCGGGGTTGCGCTGACCGCTGGAGCGGGCGGCGCGGCTGGCTTGGTCTCGACCGGTGGACGCGGTGCGGCAACCGGCGGAGCCGCTACGGCCTGCTGCTTTTGGGTAATGAGTTTTAGAACGTCGCCCGGCTTCGAGATGTGCGATAGGTCGATCTTGGTCTTGATTTCATCGGCCTCGCGCCCGGCGCGCGCAGAACGGGCGGGCGCGGGCTCGGCAGACGCGTGAAAGTGAGCCCGTACCTTTTCGGCCTCGTGGTCTTCAAGAGAACTGGAATGGGTCTTCTTCTCGGTGACTCCGACTTCCGTGAGGACATCGAGAATAGCTTTGCTCTTGACTTCCAGTTCCCTGGCCAGATCGTTGATTCGAATCTTACTCATCCGCCCTTTCTTTGCCCCGCCACGTCTCCTTAAGTCTTCATAGCACCCTCACGGAGTCAGCGTAGCACCCCCGCCCGCCGCCTGCGCGACGAGCGCGGAAAATCCTGATCATTCCTTTGTTTCGGCGGAGGGTTCTTGCTCCCCGGCCTCGGCTTGCGCGGCCACTTCTTCGACGGAGCCCGGCCCCGTTCCTCCGGCCGCAGCGGCAGTTTCCTGGATCTCGCCTTCCGTCGGCGTCTCGGCGACGCCCTCTTCTGCGGGAGTTGCGCCAGCTTCACCCTCGGTGGCGGCGACCACACCTTCTCCGCCTTCCAGGCTCGCGAAGTAATTATTGACCGCCAAACTGATTTTTTCCACCGTTTTGGGGCCAATCCCCTCGATGGCTTCGAGTTGTTCAGGCGTCATGTCGGCCAGGGCTTCCACGGTAGTGATGCCCGCGGCACTCAATTTCTCGATCAGGCCCTCGCCCAGGCCGGTAACATTTTCGAGCGGAGTTGCGGTCTGCTGTACCAGGGCCGACATCTGCTGCTCGACTTCCTGCCGCTTCTCTTCTTCGCTCTTAATGTCGATCTTCCAGCCCAGCAACTTGGCCGCGAGCCGGACGTTCTGCCCCTTCTTTCCGATCGCCAGCGACAGTTGCGTGTCGTCGACCACCACTTCGAGGTGCTTCTCTGACTGATCGACCACGGTGACGCGGCTGACCTTCGCCGGCTGCAGCGCCTTCTCGGCGAAAGTTACCGGATCCTCGTGGTACTCGATGATGTCGATCTTCTCCCCGCGAAGCTCGCGGATGATGGACTGCACCCGCATGCCCTTCATCCCGACGCATGCGCCCACCGCGTCCACGTCCTTGTCCTTCGACATGACCGCGATCTTGGTGCGCTCTCCCGCTTCGCGCGCGATGGCGCGGATGACGACGGTGCCGTCGTAGATCTCGGGGACTTCGGTCTGGAACAAGTGCTGCACTAGCTCCGGCGCAGCCCGCGAGACCACCACCTGCGGGCCTTTGGATGCTTTCTCGACGCGCGAGATGATCACGCGCACGCGCTCGCCGATGGCAAACGATTCCAGGCGCGACTGCTCCTTGCGCGGCATGCGCGATTCCGCTTTGCCGATGTCGAAGATCATGTCGGGACCCTCGACGCGCTTCACGGTGGCGTTGACGATCTCGCCCACGCGCGAGATGTACTCGTTGTACACCGTGTCACGCTCGGCCTCACGGACCTTCTGGAAGATAACCTGCTTCGCCAGCTGGGCGGCGATTCTCCCCAGAATTCCTTCCGTGACCTTGGGGATCTGCAGCTCTCCGCCGATTTCGACGTTGGGATCGAGCTTCCGCGCATCGTCCAAGGTCACCTGCAGGACAGGATCTTCCACCTGCTCTGGAGTCTCGACCACCGTCTTGACCGCGAATGCGCGGATCTTGCCGGTGTCCTTGTCCAACTCCGCGCGCAGGTTTTCCTGCGTCTTGTAGTATTTGCGCGTGGCGACGACAATTGCGTCTTCTACTGCGCTGACTACAATCTGCGGATCAATCCCTTTTTCCCGGCTGAGGGCGTCGATGGTGTTGTAAAGCTCGCTTGCCATAAGAATTCCGATATCAATTCAACTGTAGGTTCCAAAGTTTCAAGGTTTCAATGTTTCAGGGTTCTCGAGATATTGAAACTTTGCAACGTTGAAACCTTCCTAAATCTCGGGTATTAAGTTCGCCTTCTCCACGTTCGCCAGTTCGATCTCCAGCTTCTGTGCCGTGCCGACTTCGACGTGACGCTTCTTTCGTGCTTCGCTAAGATTCAAAGTCAGGCGGCCTTCTCGAAAACTTTCCAGCCGACCCTCAAAGTGACGATTGCCGTTCACGGGTTCACGCGTCATCAATTTGACGCGGCTGCCGGTGAAGCGTTCATAGTCGGCGGCCCGATTCAATTTGCGGTCGAGGCCCGGTGACGATACTTCAAGCACGTACATGCCACCAGGCACCGCATCTTCGACATCGAGAATCGTTCCGAACTCGCGGCTAAAGCCCGCACAGTCCTCGTGCGTCACGCCGCCGGGCTTATCGATGAAGACCCGCAGCATGCGGCTCTTGCCGCCTCCACGAAACTCGATTTCGACCACTTCAAGTCCAACCGTGGAGGCCACGCGGTCTGCTATCCCGCGCACGCGATCTTCGTCAAATGCCATGAATCCAATAACTTACGGAACGCACGCTCCATCGCACTTGGGCACAAACTAAAAAGTGGGCTTGCGCCCACTGGTGTGCTTCGCCAAATGCTGGTACTACACAACAGTTTCCAATACTTGAATATACGCCGGTCTTAGCGAAAAGACAAACCGGATGCCAGCCTTGGAGGGGGCACTTCCAGAGGATAAATTGCGAACAACAGACTTGATTCTTTGCCAACAACGACTACGCCTATTGCAGGGCAGCCTGAATCAATTTCACGGCGCCGTTTAAGGAGTCGCAAGTCCCCCCCGTGACCTGGCAATTCTGTCCCTTGACGGAGCCTGGGGCCAGCGTCGAAAAGTAAATGTTGGTCCCCCCCGCCGGAAACCTGGTTATCGATCACAATCCCGCTGGTGCCTAAGAGCAGATGCGGAGCGGTCACGCAGGTTGAGGTCGGCGGTGAGGTGCAGTCTGGCGCCGATGCCGTGGTGGTCAGCGTGGAACTCTCAATAAACCCGTCTGTGCTGCTACCAACCCCAAAAAACATGCGGTCGGTCGTGCCGTTGTAGAACTCGGTCAAGGGCGAGCACTCGTCGCCCTTGGTGTTGTTCACAACCCAAGTCGTCGATCCCGTGGAAGTAATCAGGTGGTTTGTATCGAAAGGAAACATATACATCTTGGGATTGGAAGGCGTCAGCGGAGCACCCGTCGTTCCAGACACGAAGCCACAGGCCAGCATATGGCCACCGGTGGTTCCATTGATCCAGAATTGGTTGTCGAACGTACCCGCGTGAACGTTGCCGGTTGTGCAGTCGCCTGTCAGCCGTCTGAACGGATGCCTCACCAAGCAAAGGATTAAGTGTACTTTCGGCTCGGAGTGGTTCCGGTCCCAGATGTGGACACAAGAACTCACTTTCGTAATCGCGGCCAAGAAACCTCGGTGACCCGCGCCAATAGTTCACAGCCGAGGCCGGGCACCTCCGAACGGTAAACCACCAGCGCACCGAACTCATTATCTACTTAATAACGAGAGCCGAGCTAGACTAAGACTAGGAGCTTTTCCGAATAAACCGGCAATGCTTTTGCGTCGGGCACGCTTTGCCGCAAGCCAGAGCCACAGTTTCAAACACCGCTCGAAACGGACTTGCGGCCTGCAATAAGGGTTTCGTGGCGACGCCGAATCCGGCTTCGGTCTTGGATCTTCGGCCTTCGTCGCATCGTCACGCGTGTACACGCACGTCCCCCTCGGTAACATTCTAGGGAGGGATGCTACGAATCCGGTGCAGCGCTTTATGGGCTGGATAACTCTTAAGGTACCCTCGGAACAGGGGACGGCCCGGCCACCAGGAATGCGATAGCCAAACGGCGCGGCGCCGCCATTTGCCACTGTGCGCTGGTCGTACCTACAATAGTCAGATATTCAGAAGCTGGAATCTATCTATGATTCATTTTCCTGTACCGGAAGCGTTGACCTTTGACGACGTGTTGTTGCTGCCCAGCCGCTCCGACGTCGTGCCGGCGCTGGCCAACACGCAGACGCAACTCACGCGCAACATTCAGCTCAATATTCCCATCGTGAGTGCCGCGATGGACACGGTCACCGAGTCGCACATGGCCATCGCGATCGCACAACAGGGTGGCCTCGGTATCATCCACCGCAATCTGACCATCGAGCAGCAGGCCAATGAGGTCGACAAGGTAAAGCGTTCGGAAAGCGGCATGATCGTCGACCCGGTCACCATGTCGCCCGACGCCAAGGTCTCAGACGCGCTTGATGTGATGCGCAAGTACAAGATCTCGGGCGTTCCAATCACCCAGAAAGATGGCCGTCTGGTCGGCATCCTCACCAACCGCGACCTCCGTTTCGAGACTCGCTTCGACGTTCCCATCCGCAATGTGATGACGAAAGACCACCTGATCACCGTGCCTGTGGGCACAACTTTGGAAGATGCCGAGAAAATCCTGCACGAGCACCGGGTGGAGAAGTTGCTGGTGGTCGACGACAAGTACAACCTGAAGGGCCTGATCACGGTAAAGGACATTCAGAAGAAACTGAAGTATCCCAGCGCGGCCAAGGATTCGCAGGGCCGTCTGCGGGTTGGGGCTGCTCTCGGAGCCACCGGCGATTTCCTGGAACGGGCGCAGGAACTGGCGAAAGTGAAGATCGATGTGGTCGCGATCGACAGCGCGCACGGGCACTCGACACGAGTCCTTGATGCGATCCGGGCCGTGAAGTCGAAATTGCCCGAGCTTGACCTGCTGGCTGGCAACGTCGCCACCTTCGACGGAGCCTGCGAGTTGGCGAGAGCCGGAGCGGACGGCATCAAGGTCGGGATCGGTCCGGGTTCGATCTGCACGACCCGGATCGTCACCGGCGCCGGCGTTCCTCAGATCACTGCGATCGCCGAGGCCTTCCGCGCCACCAAAGACGCCAGCGTCCCGGTCATCGCCGACGGTGGTATCAAGTATTCTGGAGACATCACGAAAGCGCTTGCAGCGGGGGCCGGCGCAGTAATGATCGGTTCCCTGTTCGCCGGCACCGACGAGAGTCCGGGCGAACTGATCCTGTATCAAGGACGAACGTTCAAGTCGTACCGCGGTATGGGCTCGCTAGGCGCGATGGCACAAGGTTCCAGCGAGCGCTATTTCCAGAGCACCGACGAGGCCTCGACGGCCATCCCCGGAATGACGGAGGGTAACGGGAATCGCCTCGCAAAACTGGTCCCCGAAGGCATCGAAGGCCGCGTGCCGTACCGCGGTTCGGTCGCCATGATCGTGCACCAGATGGTGGGCGGCCTCAAGTCAGGTATGGGCTACTGCGGCTGCTCGTCGATCCACGAACTGCAGCAGAAGACGCGCTTCGTTCGCATCAGCGGCGCTGGCCTGCGCGAGAGCCACGTGCACGACGTCATGATCACGCGCGAGGCTCCCAACTATGCCATCGAGTAACAGGGCCTGCGATCGGACTGCGGCCGCTGGGTGGAGGGCGCCGAACAGTTGACAGTCGGCCGCCCGGCTTCCCGTCCGACGATGCTGCGTGCCTGGATCCCCGCGCTGATCTGGCTGGGGGTCATCACGATCGAATCCACCAGCGCCTTATCGTCCGAAAACACCAGTCGACTGTTCTACCCTCTGCTGCACTTCCTATTCGGGCTGGACCGGGTACGGTTTGCGTTATGGCACTTCTTTTTGCGCAAAAGCGGTCACGTTTTAGGCTTTGGCATCCTGAGCGCCCTGCTGTTTCGGGCCTGGCGGGCTACGATTCTCGTGCCCGGTCATCCTCGCTGGTCCGTTGTGTGGGCGCGAATCGCCCTGTTCATGACGGCCATGGTGGCGAGCCTGGATGAGTGGCACCAGACTTTTCTTCCATCGCGCACCGGCACGATTCATGACGTTCTGCTGGACAGCGTCGCCGCCCTGGCGGCGCAGGTCTTGGTGTATCTCATCCTACGGGGATGGCAAGCCTCGAAATCCTCAGCGTAAAGACCGACTCTCGGGTGTCCCCGTAATTCCGCTCAGCCACCGGTCCCCGGGCCAGCGGCGCGACACGGGGCGACTGCTTTGGCGGCGCGCTTGACTTAGTCCTATTCTTACGGTAATTTCTGTTTGTACAGAAATTACAGGCGCACCCGCTAAAATGCCGCTCACGCCGATCGAACAACGCTTCGTCCTCCACTGGGGGGAAATGGGAACCCGCTGGGGCATCAACCGCACCGTCGCCCAGGTGCACGCCTTGTTGTTCCTTTCTCCGAAGGCACTCCATGCCGAGGAAATCGCGAGCACATTAGCCGTGGCCCGTTCCAACGTGAGCACCAGCCTTCGCGAGCTGCAGGGCTGGGGAATTGTCCGGGTGGCGCACGTCCTCGGTGACCGCAGGGATCATTTTGAATCGGTGAAGGATGTCTGGGAAATCTTCCGGATCGTCGCCGAAGAAAGGAAGCGACGGGAAATCGACCCGACCCTGCGCGTGCTGCAGGAATGTGTCGCCGACCTGAAGAAGGTGGACGGAGGTAACACCTACACCCGCGAGCGACTGACGGAGATGCTGGAGTTTCTCACCACCACGTCAGGCATGTTTGAGGAAGTGGTCCACATGCCGGCCGATGCTCTCAAAGGAATGGCTCGGCTGCGCGGAAAGCTGAAGTCGCTTCTCGGAACAGGGAAAAAGACAGTGGGGAGGTAAGGCAAGGCCATGATTTCGCTCGCATCCGAAATGACCGACAGCAAGGGACGGCATGCTCGCGGCTGGCTATTCTTCGACGCTGAGTGCGAATTCTGTACCCGCACGGCGGCGTGGCTGATCCCGTCGATGAAGCGGCGCGGCTTGGCTGTAGCCCCGCTGCAGGACCCGCGGGTGGGAGTCCTGCTTGGCCTTTCGCGGGAAGAATTGCGACGCACAATCCGCTTTGTGCTGGCCGATGGCACTCAACACCAAGGCGCGGACGCCGTCTTCGCTGTGGCCCGCGAACTGAAGTGGCCCGTTCGATGGATGTCAAACACTCCGGGGATACTTCCCGCGGCGCGGGCCGTTTATCGATGGCTGGCTCGGCGGCGGCGATGTCCAGCGCAGGAGTCACTGCGGTGTCAAACTGCTAGGAGATCTGCAAAGTAAGAGGACGTAGAGAAGCGTATATGAAGATCTCATTCGTGGACCTGTGGCGCCCAAGCGGAACCCTGAGCCGCGGGCCTTATGCCCTGGTGGGAGTGTTGGGGGTCGCTCTCAAGCACAACCTGGATCGCCTGGTTGCCAGCTACGTTTTTCACCGTCCCTGGGGATTGTTTAATTACTGGGTGCCGGTGCGCGATGTAGCGCGCGTCACCGCGGTGGGCGGCCCGGAAGCCGCTTTCCTCGCGACCATGCTGGCGTTATCCCTGCCGTTCGTTTGGGTGGGTGTGGCCTTGACCTTGAGGCGGCTGCGTAGCGCAGGGCTGCCAGCGCACTTCATCTTGTTGTTCTTTGTTCCGTTTCTAAACCTGCTGTTCTTTCTTTGTCTTTGCCTCGTGCCCGATCGCGAAGCGATAGCGGCCGCTAAGACGACCGGACAGCGCGCTGGTTCTTATCTCGCTCATGTGATTCCTCAAAGCGCGCTGGGCAGCGCGGCCGTCTCGCTGCTTTTCACCGTCCCGATTGGGATCGGCCTGGTTCTTC
>Ga0307479_10000676_pt1 | contig 30882 bp, 29 predicted proteins | sample atmos_gasesECM4C_FD_203743 | JGI IMG/M metagenome (GOLD analysis project Ga0307479, IMG submission 203743) | Hardwood forest soil microbial communities from Morgan-Monroe State Forest, Indiana, United States - atmos_gasesECM4C_515 | ecosystem: Environmental > Terrestrial > Soil > Temperate...
GCTAAGGTTTTAAAGAAGTTACAAATCGAGGAGCAACATCCTACGGAGGTTCAATATGGCTGAGCATGTACCTGAAAAATACGCTGATCTGCTGCAGAAAAAAGCGTTCGCCAACCTGGGTACACTGAACCCTGACGGAAGTCCGCAAGTGACGCCCGTGTGGGTCGATTACGACGGAAAGTACGTGCGCATCAATTCCGCGCGCGGGCGCGTCAAAGACAGGAACCTCCGCCGCGATCCTCGCGTGGCGCTGTCCATCCAGGACCCGGAAAATCCCTATCGCTACCTGGAAATTCGCGGCAAGGTAGTCGAAATCACGGAGAAGGGCGCCGACGAGCACATCAACAGTCTCTCCAAGAAATATCTTGGCAAGGACGTCTATCCCGGGCGAAAACCTGGCGAGACGCGCGTGCTGTACAAGATCGAACCACAGAAATTCAGCGCGATGGGATGATGTGGATGAACTGATTCACAATTTATCTACGAAACGCACTCGACGCGAGACGCAGACGCAAAAAAATAGATCAAAGGCGGGCCGCCACGCGCGCGACCATACGATTCTCTCCATCGCGAAGAATGAGCACCAAGCTGTCGGTGAGCGGAACGCCCGCGCTCGGCACGATGTATTCGTAAGTCCATTCCAGCTTTTCCGGCAATCCGTGCGCCTGCGCGGCTGCTTTCGGAATCAGCTCCTTCACCGCGAAAAATGTCCTCTCCACATTTTCCACCGGCCGCAGCTCCACCCCGCGCTTCCAATACAGATAAAGGTGCAGCGAGCTCATCATCGCGCGCGTCAGGTATCTGGGCGCGCCGGGATTTTCCTCGCGCGGAGGGCAGGTCAGATCGTAGTGATCGTGCACCAGAAACGTCAGCGTGAGCTGGTCCGGAAAATCCTCGACCGTCTCCGTCCCTCGCCGGAAAATGGTGCCGGTCTCTTTATCAAAGCGCTTGAGATGATCGAAAAAATCTCTCGAGGTCACCCGTCCGGCCAGCCGGAAACAAGGACCGTTGGCAATCGCGCCGTTGGTGATCACGAACAGCCCGCCTTCATAGCTCCAAACGGTTTTATCGCGCGCAAATGCAGGCGTGCTGCAGACGATTAGGAGAGCAGCGGCGCAGCGAGTCGCGTGAAGCAGCAGGCGCATCTGGAATTCCTGGCCACCAGCCGAAACTTTATCCTCCTTCTGTCTTTGGCAGCAACCCCGCCTCATCCTCCACCACAAACGAACTCAACCGGAACGTATCCGGGTCGCTGCCCGAAAGCCGCGCCAACCGCTCGGCCACCAGCTGCGCTGGAATGATATCGATCAAAAACTGCCACTCGCTCGCAATCTCCGGAAGCTGGAACGCGAGATCGCCCGCATCGTCCGGCAACCGCTGCCCGATCAGCATCACTCGCGCGCCCAATTTCCGCAGGTCTCGCGCCACCGCCAAATCCTGCTCGCGCATCTTCGCCCCATCGATCCACATCCCGAAGCGCACATCCTTCGCCACAATTTCCTGCGGCCCGTGCCGGAAGCTCCCCGTGCCCATCGCCGTAGCCGACGACTTCACGCCCTCCTCCCACATCAGCCGCGCCTCGTAAGCGCTCCCCAGGCTGGACCCCCGCGCCAGAAAATAAGTCGTGCTGCGCGGCGCCAGCCATGCTGAATTCTCGATTTGCGCCTGCCATCCCGGAATCGCGGCCCCCGCCGCAGCGAAAGCCGAGGAAAGCGAGTCTGTGAGCGAAGTCAGTCTCACGGAGGGCGAATCCGCGAGCCCGAGCTCCTTAGGGGGTCGGACCTTCAGGTCCGACATCGAGCTAGTCTCGGATTTGGGCTTTAGCCCCTGAGGAACTGCCTTTTCCATTTCGACCACAGAATGCGCCAGCATCCCCGCCGCCAAAGCCAAAGTAGTATACGTATTCACCGAAATGGCGTGATCCAACTCCACCGGAATCACGATGGGAATCTGCGCCTCGCGCGCCAGTGTCCCCTCCGCTGCATTCGTAATCCCAATGACAGTAGCCCCGCTCTCCCGCGCCTTGGCCAGCAACTGCACAATCTCCACGCTGCGCCCGCTCCGCGAAATCACGACCAGCACCGACCCCGCAGGAATCGCCGCAAACTGTACCAGCTCCGCCGCATCCACCAAGTACACCGGCTGCGCCCCAAGCTGAAACAGCGCCGAAACATTCAGCCCCGCATGCCAACTGCTCCCAATCCCCGTCAAGTACACATGCCGCGCCGCCCGCACCGCCGCCATGGCCGCATCGAGTGAGGCTCGTCCCGCTCCAGATAAATGATCAGGCGTCCGCCGCAACTCCTCCGGCTGCCTCAATATGTCGCGCAAAAAATATGTCATGAATGCACTGGAGAGGCTGTCCGGCTACTCTTCATCTGACAGGAAGATATATGAGACTTTCCCATTGCGAATACCAAATCGGGCTCGCTGCAATTCCTGTCCGGCGTAGAAGAGGGTCTTGTCGCCAATATCTGGTACCTTGTCTCCCTTTCTATAACCTCTAATTAATTCTGCGTACTCTCCCCAACCACTTGAAGCCGCTTCCTCTACCTTCGTCGGTTTTCCATGCGCCTTCAAGACTTCCTCTTCGGAACTGCCCAGACCGATGCCCTCGGGTGTCTTCCATCCATGCAAGTCGTTTTTCGTTGTTGTCTGAGGCGCGCGTGCGCAGTTCGGGAAGTCGCTGACGGCTATGGCTTCTATTTGCGGTGGTAGATTTTCGTGTCCGGTAGCCAAGTATAGGAACGTCCCATCGACCTCTGATTGGTAGCAATAGAGACCAGATGGGGAAGCCTTTTGTCCAGGCGTGCCGAGTCGTGCCAGCAGGCTAAGAAGCGGCGAGCCCCCGTAAACGCAAGCGGGACCGAGGCAGTCCGGTCCCAGAAAGGCGTCATTTTCCAATTCGACTGAAGATACCTTCCCGTCGAGGATGCTAAAGATCGCGGCTTCGACAGCCTCATGGAAGCGTCCCTTGTAGAAGATTTTTTTTGTTTCGATTTGAACGCCGCGGTCTTGCGCGAATAACTTTGTCTCTCCGGAGGGCTTCCCGTATGCTCTTAGTACGTCTTCCTCCAAACTCCCGATGCCGATTCCCTCGACAGTCTTCCAGGCGCTAAGATCTTCCCTGGTTGTCGTGAGGAGCTTTTCATCTGCAGATCTGAAAGAGGCGTAATCACCCAGAATTACTCCGACCACGGGATCCTTCCACACCCCAATAATCGCCAAGAAAACACGTTTGTTCTCGGATCGGTAGGTCGACGAGAATTTTTTCAGCGGTCCGAGTCGCTTCGACAGCGCGTCAGGGGATAACTTGCCAGAGATGCAAAAGGAGCCCAGGCATTTTGGCCCGTGGTATTCCTGTGCCCCGGCAACAATTGGCGCGAGCAACATCACGGCAACCAGAGTCCATTTGCGCATGGTTGCTGGCAGGGCTCTCACGGGTGGGTCATGTCTTCGGGATGCACGAGGGCATCGAATTCTTCGCGGGTGAGGACGCCAAGCTTTACAGCGGCTTCACGCAGGGTGATGTTTTCGTGGTGCGCGGTGTGGGCGACCTTGGCCGCGTTGTCATACCCAATCTTCGGCGATAGAGCGGTCACTAGCATCAGCGAATTCTTCACGTACTTGTCTACCTGCTCGCGGTTTACATCAATGCCCTGCACGCAGTGTTCGACAAAGCTGTTGCAGACATCCGCCAGCAGCTCCACGGAATGCAAATAATTGAAAATGATCACCGGCTTGAACACGTTCAGCTCGAAATTCCCTTGCGAACCCGCAATCCCAATCGCCGAGTCATTGCCCATCACCTGTACCGCCACCATGGTCATCGCTTCGCACTGCGTCGGATTCACCTTGCCCGGCATGATCGAAGACCCCGGCTCGTTTTCCGGCAGGATCAGCTCGCCCAATCCACAGCGCGGCCCGGAAGCCAGCCACCGAATATCGTTCGCAATCTTCATCAGCGAAGCCGCCAGCGTCTTCAGCGCCCCGCTGGCAAACACGATTTCGTCATGCGCCGCCAGCGCATTGAACTTGTTCGGATGCGATCGGAACGGCAGCCCCGTCAACTCCGCAATCTTCCGCGCCGCGCGCTCCGCAAATTCCGGATGCGCGTTCAGGCCGGTGCCCACGGCGGTTCCGCCAATCGCCAAGTCGTAGAGGCCATCCAGCGCCACGGCGATGCGGGCGCCGTCGCGGTCCAGCATATTGACCCAGCCGGAAAATTCCTGCCCAAACGTCAGCGGCGTAGCGTCCTGCAAATGCGTGCGCCCAATTTTCACGATGTCGGCAAATTCCAGCGACTTGGCCAGCAGGACGTCGCGCAGTTTCTTCACCGCGGGCAGCAGCCGCCGCGCCGTCTCCGTAGCCGCCGCAATGGACATCGCCGTCGGAAACGTGTCGTTCGACGACTGCGACATGTTCACGTCGTCATTGGGATGAATCGGCTTCTTGCTGCCCATCACCCCGCCGGCGATCTCGATCGCGCGGTTCGAGATCACCTCGTTGACGTTCATGTTCGTCTGCGTTCCGCTGCCCGTCTGCCAGACCCGCAGCGGAAAATGTTCGTTCAGCTTCCCCGCAATCACTTCGTCGGCCGCCTGCGCAATCAAACGCGCCTTGTCCGCCGGCAGCTTCCCCAAATCCTGATTCGCCAGCGCCGCCGCCTTCTTCAAAATCCCAAACGCCCGGATCAACTCCGCGGGCATCGTGTCTTTGCCAATCGCAAAGTGCACCAGCGACCGCGCCGTCTGCGCCCCATAATAGCGGTCCGCCGGCACCTCCATCTTCCCCATGCTGTCGCTTTCGGTGCGCGTGGCGGCGGTTTGAGCTGGTTTTGTGGCTTCCGACATGAAGGACTCCCCGTCTGGGCATTATGAGTTTAGCAGGTTCAGGAATGAGCGAGCTAAGGGAGGGGACAAAACGTAACACAGAGGGCACAGAGTCGGGAGCACCCTTCGAGGGTCCCGGGCAAGCAGAGGGCACGCGGACACTAAGGAAAACGCTAGCCGCGATGTTGCGCCCACCAGGCGCGCCATGCATCGGGCTGGCCTCCAATGGCGGCGCCGGTGATATCGCGCAAAGCTTGGAAGACCCAGCCGCGCGTCGCGTCGTCCAGGGTCATATCGTCCGTCATTTTCAGCAGGTGTGGCACGGCGCGCATGCGCTGTTCCCGCGTCAGCATCCCGGACTGCGCCAATCCGCAGCCGCCGCGCTCCCGCACCAGCGGCGAAGGATCGCTGCGGAAAGCCTCCAGCAAGGGAGCCACAGTTTCATCCGTCCCCAGCATCGACAGTCCCTCGACGGCCCAATACCGCGTTTGTTCATCCGGGTCATGCCGGTGGTCCATCAGCGTAACGAAAGCTCTTTGCGTTTCCACGCCGCGATTGCCCAGCACGCCCAGCATCCACAGCGCCCAGGGACGCGCCGAAGGCTCCCGGCGAATGCGCTCCATCAGAGTGTCCGCGCTCTCCGCGCGTTTCGGCAGGTTGTACCCGGCCAGCTCGATTTCGAGCGCCGCTGCGCGCACATGCAAGTCATTGGAATTCAATGCGGTAGTCAGGAGGCTCGAAAGCTGCCCTTGTAACTCCAACTGGCCAAACCAGTTATCGACGGATTTGCCGATCAGCTCCAGCGCCCCATCGTAATGATTAACCGCCCGCTCCAGCAGCCGCTCCGCCTGCTGCTGCGCCGGCAGATTGGCAATCTCTTCGATTTCGTGGTCCGAAAGTTTCGCAGGCGAAGCCGACTGCGTCTCGTTCTGCAATTGCATCTTAAGCGCGAACTCGTCCCAAGCAGCCCGGATAGGTGCCGGGACCGCCGCGGCAAAGAAGACCAGCGCAATACCCAGGCTCAGGACGATCATCAAGCTCTTGGCGCCGCGCGGTTCGGGCGTGGTAGCGGGCGAACGGTCTGTGGGCTGGCTGCTCATCAGGTTCTAGCTCCATTTCGAGCGTAAGTACCTGATTCGCCACCAACAATAGTACGCAAGGACAGGCGTGCTTGCGGTGTAACAGGCTAAGGTATAATCGGGTGAGGGGCACTTCTCACTCTTAAATGGCTGGGGATAACAAATTAGTGCGGCCGTCGCCTGCCGTACGCGCCCGCAGGCGCCTGCGGTTCCTGCGCACCCGTCTGCGCGAATTGCGCATGATCGGCAAAGCCCTGGTTTCCACCAAGCACCCTATCCTCGTGCACGTTATTCCCAACCGACGCTGCAACCTGGCTTGTACCTACTGCAACGAATTTGATGATTTTTCCAAACCCGTCCCGCTGGAAGAGATGAAAAACCGGCTGGACATCCTCGCTGGCATGGGCACGTCGGTTATTACGATTAGCGGCGGCGAGCCGCTAATGCACCCAGAGATCGACCAGATTATCCGGCACATCCGGCGGCGCGGCATGATCGCCGGGATGATCACCAATGGCTTCTTGCTGGACAAGAAAACCATCGAAAAATTGAACGCGGCCGGGCTGGAACATTTACAAATCAGCATCGATAACGCCGTGCCTGATGAAGTTTCGCTGAAGAGCTTGAAAACGCTGGATACGAGGCTGGAGTGGCTGGCGCAATACGCGGTGTTTCAAGTGAATATCAATTCCGTGCTGGGCAGTGGCATAAAAAATCCGGAAGATGCCCTGAAAATCGCGCACCGCGCCGTGGAGCTGGGATTTACCAGCACGGTGGGAATTATTCACGACCATAACGGGCAGCTAAAGCCGCTGGGGTCGCGCGAAACGGAAATTTTCGAAGAGATCATGACGCTGGGGAAGCGCTCCTTTTCGCGCTTCAACGAGTTCCAGCACAATGTGGCGCGCGGGCGCGAGCACAACTGGCGCTGCCGCTCCGGCTCGCGCTATCTCTATATTTGCGAGGACGGCCTGGTGCATTGGTGCTCGCAGCAGCGAGGATATCCCGGCATTCCGCTGGCGCAGTACACGCCGGAGATGCGCCGTCACGAATATTTCACGGAGAAATTCTGCGCAGCGCGCTGCACTGTTTCCTGCGTGCAGCAAGTAGGAATCCTGGACAACTGGCGCGGTCCGCAAACGCACAAACCAAAGCCCATGGCTCCGCCGCCTGTTCCCGCGCAATTAGTGCAAATCGGCTCCGTGCGCAGTGACAGCTAGAAGCGCAAAAAACGCAGGTGCGTGCCACCGGTGTTCAATCTCTTGTATTTCCTTTCCATGCACACGGATGCAGGCGGGGAATTGACGGCAGGTCTTAGGTTCTAAAAAATGTGAGCATGGCAACTGCGGCGATTGAAATCGAAAATCTGACCAAGGACTATCCCTTCGGTTTTCTCCACCTGAAGAGGAAGACGTCGCTCGAAGGGCTGAGCATGAGCGTCGAGGATGGGGAAGTTTTCGGCTTCCTCGGGCCCAACGGCGCCGGCAAGACCACGACCATCAAATTATTGGTGGGCCTGATTTTTCCCACCGCCGGCACCGCACGCATCCTCGGAAAACCCATCAGCGACATTTCCATGCACGCGGACATCGGCTATCTGCCGGAACAGCCGTATTTTTACGACTACCTGACGGCCGCGGAACTGCTCGATTACTTCGCGCGAATCCATGATTTGCCCGCACAAGCGCGAAAGGCGCGCGTGGACGGCATGCTGAAAAAGGTGGGGCTAGAGACGGCGCGAAAAATTCAGTTGCGAAAATATTCGAAAGGCATGTTGCAGCGCATCGGTGTGGCGCAGGCCATTCTGCACGATCCGAGAGTCGTGATCCTGGATGAGCCAATGTCCGGTCTTGATCCCGTGGGGCGGCGCGAAGTGCGCGACATCATTCTGGAGCTGAAGCAGGCGGGAAAAACGGTGCTGTTTTCCACTCACATTTTGTCTGACGCGGAAATGTTGTGCGACCGGGTCGGAGTGATTGTGGGCGGGAAATTGCGCGGGGTGGGCGCGCCGGACGAAATTGTGGGGATGAAAGCGCAGGCCATGGAGATCCTGTTCGAACACGCGGGTGCCGCCGGGTTGCAGCCTTTGTTGAGCAAAGCAACGCAGACCGGAAGCCGCTACCGCATGCAGCTTCCCGAGGCGGAATTGTACGCAACACTGCAGCAACTGGGCAGCGCCGGGGCGAAGATTTTGTCGGTCACGCAGGTAAAGTCCACGCTGGAAGAATATTTCATGCACCTCGTGGAGACAGACCGCGCACAAGCGCCGGCGGTTGAGGTGAGCGGGAAATGAGGCGCGTGGGGATAGTGGCGCTGAATACGTTTCGCGAAGCAGTGCGCGATCGCGTGCTGTACAACCTGGTATTTTTCGCGCTGGCCATGATCGCCGCGTCGATTCTGGTCGGCCAAGTGTCCATCGACATCGAAGAGGTGGTGATCGTGACTCTGGGCTTGAGCGCGATTTCTGTGATCGGATTATTGATCGCGGTATTTATTGGCGTGGGTCTGGTGTCCAAGGAAATGGACAAGCGCACACTGTATGCGCTGCTGGCCAAGCCGGTGCGGCGATGGGAATTTTTGTTGGGGAAATTCGGCGGCCTGGTGCTCACCTTGGCGGTGAACACGGGAGCGATGGCCGCGGGCCTGTTTCTGGCGCTCAGTCTGGTCAAGCAGGGCACCGAGCCCGTGGAAGGACCGGTGCTGGTGGCGGTGTATTTCATCTTGCTGAAGCTCGCCCTGGTGGTAGCGCTGGCCCTTTTATTTTCGTGCTTCACGACGCCGCTGCTTTCCATTTTGTATACGGCAGGCCTGTATATCGCGGGATTGTTCGTCACGGAAATGCGCAACTTTCAAAGTGAAACGATGTCGCGGGCACTACAAACGCTGCTGCGCTGGCTCTCTTATTTGCTGCCGAACTTTGAGAATTTTGACGTGATGGCCGCGGCGGCACACGGGCGCGCGATTCCCGGAGTGTTGATTGCGCAGAATACGGCTTACGCGGCGCTATACTGCGCCGTTGTGTTGACCGCCGCGGCAGCCATTTTCACCAGGCGAAACCTGAAATGAGCGCGGGAACTTCGCGGGCGCTGCTATGCGCCGTTCTGCTACTCGGTCTTGCCGGTGTGTGGCGACTGCAACATGCCGTTGACGCCCAGTTCGCGGCGATGCATCAGGAGCAAGACGATCTGGTGTTGCGTTCCGGCGCGCTGCTGAAAGCCATGAGCCTGGAGTACGCTCCGCTGATGGCTGATCTGTATTGGACGCGCGTGGTGCAGTACTACGGAAACAAGCACGCAAGTCATCAAGGCAACATCGACCTTCTCTGGCCGCTGCTGGATGTAACCACGACGCTCGATCCCAACCTGATCGTCGCCTATCGTTTCGGCGCGATGTTCCTGAGCGAACCAGCGCCGAGCGGCGCGGGGAAGCCGGAACAGGGTATCGAGCTGCTAGAGCGAGGAATTCGAGCAAACCCGCAATTCTGGCGCTTTTACGAAGACCTAGGTTTCATCTATTACTTCGAGCTGAAGGACTATCGCAAGGCGGCGGAGGCCTTCCTGGAAGGAAGCAAGAAACCGGGAGCAATGATCTGGATGAAAGCGTTCGCCGCCCGGATCAGCGAGAAAGGCGAGACGCTCGAGACTTCGGTGATGCTGTGGAGCGAGATTTACAATTCCGCGAGCGATCCTTCCATCAAGAAAAACGCCAAAATACATTTGCAACTGCTTCGCGCGCGCGCCGATTGCGAGCAACTGAACAAGCTTGCCGCGGAATACAAGCAGCGTACTGGGCGCTTCCCCGACAATGTGCGCGACCTTGTGAATGTCGGTTTGCTTCCGGGTTTAGTTGCGGACCCCGTGGGCGTCGTTTATTGGTTCGACCTGGAAGGTAATGCGCAAATCAATCCTGCGAGCCCGCTGTTCAAAGAACAGCGCCTTGATGAAAACAAGCCCTAGTCGACGCCGTTATTCGCTAACGCAGAGAAGAGTCATGCGGGGGTCGATGGTGATTTTGTTGGGCGCCGCCTGCGTGAGGAATTGAAAGCTGGTTTCTGGACCAGCGGCGATCACTATTCCCATTTGTGTGGAATGTCCGCCGGCGTTCGCGTACAGCGGCACCGGAGCAATAAACGCACGCGGCACGCCGCTCTGAAAGAGCTTTCCGCGCACCAGGATACCCTTCTCGGAGCGGTGCACGGAAAATTCCACGCGATAATGCGGGATGCCGGTTCCGCGAACCCAATCTTCGAAAAACCACTCCATCGATCGGCCGCCCTCGAGGTCCATGGCGGGAGTCATCACCGCTTCGATTTCGCGCTGCAGGTCGGCACTGGAGAGAGCACGATAGGCATACTTGCTGGCCAGCGTCTGGAGCAGTGCAGCAAAACGCACGTCGGGATCCTTTGCGCCCGGCTGGCGCAGCATCTCGCGGAGCATGTGAATCACCCAGGAACCCTTGCCGTAAATGAGTTGTTCGAAGCCTTCCGGTGATTTTGACGAGGTGAGGCGCGTGCCCAGATCGAGAGCGCCAACTTCAGAGGCGGATTGCTCCGCGCCTGGCAATTTTTCCATGAGTCGCTGGCGGTAGCGGGCGAGCCAGACTCGCAGAGAGTGATTGGCATTCTTCTGGCTGTCGGCAAACAGCAGGGCCAGATAGTTGGCGATGGCTTCGTCGATCCATTGATCGCGATAGGAGCTCCAGCCAACGACGTTCCCCCACCACTGATGAGCGACTTCGTGAAAAGGAACCAGCTCCGTGAAATGCTCTTGCCCGCTTTCGGTGAGCCCGGCGCGCTGCTGCGCAGCGGGAGGAAGGAAGGAAAACGTGGAGATGTAAAGAAGTCCGGGCCAGCCCTGGCCGAAAGTTCCCGGAATTTGGGAGACGCCGAGCTTTTGGAAGGGAAACGCTCCGCTGTAATTTTCATAGAAGCGGATGGAGGAGTCGATATCACGCCCTAGCTGCTTCAGCGCGTCCGCGGGGCTGGGCGCTACTGGAATCGTGGGCATCATATTCGAGCTGTTCTGCCCCTCGGGGCCAAACGTCGAGGGCATGCGCGGGATATCGAAGCCCGAAGAGCTCAAGCGATTGTTGAGGGCCTGCTCCAGCAGGCGATTGGCGTAGACCTCCACGGAATGAGCTCCGGCGGCCAGTGACGCGAACGCGAAATCACCCAGATTGAAACCGGCTACGGACGCCGGCTTTTCCGTGCGCCAATGGCCGACGCGGAACTCGCCGTCTTCGCGCTCATCGAGCTTTGCCCCTGTGGCAACCAAACGCAGGCGCCGCGGCCAATGCATGGTCAATTCATAATCTGCGAAATCCGCGCCATCGCCGAAGTGCGGATACCAGCTTTCACGCGCGCCCACGAAGAGCACAGCGCTTCCGGCGTCTTCGATCACGTTTCCGTGATAACGGAAATGCAGCGTGAACTCGGTGCCGCGCGCGGGCGGCGACGGCAGAACCACATAGAGAAAGTCGTTGCCACGCGTGGTGCGCTCGCGCAACGTCATTCCTTCATTTTGAAAAAAAGTAAGAGCTTCGCCGTGTTCGCCGCTGGCCTCCTCGACGTTCAACAGGTGCGAAAGTTGCAACGGCAGCCAGCGCTCACCGCCGGTTTCGGCGCGAAAGCGCACGTCCGTTTTCGCTTCCAGCGAATTGTTGGCAAGGATGGAAGTGTCTATCGCGTAGTGCAAGGCTCGGAAGGGAACCGCGGGTGCAGCGGTGCCCGGCGCATTGTAGGAAGCCCACACGTCATAGAACGATCTACCGGCGTTCTTCTTGGATTGGCCGAGCAGCAAAGACTCGCGCCGCAATGGGTCCAAAACCAGGTCGAAAGGACCGGTGGTGACGCCGTCAATCGCGCCGAAGAAATAGGGTTTGGGATTTTGCGAAAGTGAGTCGAGCAGAACGCGCAGCGACTGGCCGGTGTTCAGCGTGGCCAGCAGGGTATCCCAGTGCGCCGCGAATGCGGAATCCGGTTGCGACGAGACTTGCGCCGCAAGGAGCTGGCGCAGCAGGTCGGCGGCGGTTTCGTCAGTGAAGCGCAAGCAGGCCGAAGTGAAATCCTGATCGAGAACGGGCGCGCCCAGGAAGTGCGCCATCTGCTGCTTTTCAACGGAGTCGCGCGGCGCAGCAAGGATGTGACCGCGGCCGTAAAAGACGGCGCCGGTTGCGCGACCCTCGAACAATTGCAGGAAAGCGAGTTTGCCCTGCTCAAAAGAGAACAGCACGTCGCCGCGACGGAGCTCAATGCGATTGGTGGGATCGATTTCGTAAAGCGTGGCGGGGTCCACGCGCAGCGCGTTCAGTTCGTCGTAGACCTCGCGCGCCGTTTTTTCCGCCGCCCAGACCTCCACGGCCGCCAGCAAAAAGGAGAGCGCGAGGAAAGCGACCCGGAACCGCATATCTAAGTGTAGTCACTTTCGGCATGGCGGTACAAGGAGGCGAGTGGCGGCGCCAACTGGCGAGCCTAAAATAAAGGGATGCGGCTTTATCTGATTCTCGCGGTCGGTTTGTCCCTGCTCGTAGCGAAGGATACGTGCGCGGACACTATCGTTCTGAAAAATGGACGACGCATCGTGGCAGACAGCGTGGTGGTGGATGGCGACAAGGTGCGCTACTTGACGGCGGCGGGCGAGCTGGTGCTGCCGAAATCGATGGTCGATCACATTGAAAAGGGCGGGGCGAGGCAACTGCCGGGATCGGCTACGACAGGTGTGGCGAACCTGAATATTGCGCCGCCCAGCCTGGAACCCAGCAAAGCGAACGCCGCGGCGGAGAGCGGCGCGGTGCACGACGGCGTGGTAGACCGCGAATTCCTGGCCACGGTCGCCAGCGATGCGCGGTCTGGCGCGCCGGGAGCGAATGAAAAAGCAGCCATCGCGTACCATGCCGCGGCGCAACTGGAGCTCGTACACGGCGATATGGAGCACGCGCTTGACGATGAGCGTACCGCGCTGACGTACGAGCCCGATAATCCGGTCATGCTGCTAAACGTCGCCTACTTGCATTTGCGGCGCAGCGAATACAAGCAAGCGCTGGACTACCTGGAACGCGCGCAACGCGTTGCTCCGGAGAATCCCGACGTGCCCAAGCTCACGGGCTGGGCGTATTACGGGATGAACAAGCTCCGGCAGGCCGTCGCGGAATGGGAACGCGCGCTGGCGCTGAAACCAGACGCCGAGGTGCAAGCGGCGCTCGACAAAGCGCGCCGCGATCAGCTGGAGGAAGAAAACTACCGCGAGAACGAGAGCAGCCACTTCACGCTGCGCTATAGCGGCGAGGCGGAGCCGGGGCTGGCGCGCGAGGTGCTCCGCGCTCTGGAGGCCCATTTTGCGACTATCGAGTCGGAGCTGAGCTACACTCCGCCGGAACCGATCGGCGTGATTTTGTACACGCAGCAAGCGTTCGCGGACATCACGCGCGCGCCGGGCTGGGCCGGTGGGCTGAATGACGGGCGCATTCGCGTGCCGGTGCAAGGATTGACGCAGTTGACGCCGGAACTGTCTCGCGTGTTGAAGCATGAGCTAACGCACAGCTTCATCCGGCAAAAAACGCGCGCGAACGCACCGACCTGGGTGCAGGAAGGACTTGCGCAATGGATGGAGGGAAAGCGCAGCGAAGCGATTGCCGGCGTACTGTTGCTGGCGTACGACGCGAAGCAGGTAAAGCCGCTCGGCGACCTGGAAGGATCGTGGTTGCAGTTGTCAAATGAGGTGGCAGCCTATGCGTATGCATGGGCGTTGGCCAACGTGGAATACATCGTGAAAGTCGATGGAATGACCGACATGCAACGCATCCTGGACCGCCTCGCCGAGGGAAGCACCGCAGAAGCAGCCTTGCGCCAGGTGTTGCACAGTGATTATGAGGAACTGATGCAGTCCACCGCCCAGTATTTGCGCAAGACTTACGGCAACTAAAAATTGATTGGGGTGGCGTGGGCGCCCGTGTGCGTCAACTCTCGTGCAGCAGCGCGGCGAGAAGCGCGGCGCGCTCGGGCATCGTTTTTACGAGGACGTATTCGCGCGCGGAGTGCGCGCCATCACCGACTGCGCCCAAGCCGTCGAGCGTCGGGACGCCCAGAGCCGCGGTGAGATTGCCGTCCGAGCCGCCGCCCACGACGCATTCTCCGATCGGCAAGCCCATTTGCGACGCCAACGATTTCGCGCGAGAGAAAAGCGCGGCGCTGACTTTTGGTTCCATGGGAGCGCGATTGAAGCCGCCGTGAATTTCCAGGCGCGCTCCGCGCGTGAGGGGCCGCAGCGCACGCAAGCGTTGCTCGAGCCGGCGCATGTCTGCAAGGCGCAGGGCGCGAAGGTCGACTACGGCGCGGGCACGCTCGGCGATGACGTTGACGCGCGTGCCGCCCTCGATGATGTCGGCGTTCACGCTGATACCGCGGCGCAAATCGTTCCATCGCTGCAATCGTTCAATCTGCCGGGCGAGTTCGTGCACCGCGTTCACGCCTTCCTGTGGCGCGAGGCCGGCATGTGAGGCGCGGCCGTGCACAATGATCTCTGCTTCGCCCACGCCTTTGCGGGCTGTTTTCAGCAAGCCGCGCGGGCCGAACGAAGGCTCGAGCACGAAAACGGCGTCGCTGCGCCGAGCTTCCGCTTCGATGAGTTTGCGCGAGGAGTCGCTGCCGATTTCCTCATCTGAGGTCCAGAGAAAAACGATACGTTTGCGCAACGGCGTTCGCGTTTGCCGCAGAGCTTTGAGCGCGAAGAGCGCTTGCATGATACCGGCTTTCATGTCGAACGTGCCGGGGCCGTACGCTTTGCCCGCGGACAGGCGAAAGGGCATTTTCGCGAGCGTGCCGGTGGCGTATACCGTGTCATAGTGGCCGAGAACGAGAAGCTGCCCCTCGGCGCGTGACTTCCGCGGCTGCCAAATGATGCGCAGGTGATCGCCGCGATGCTTTTGCGCGAGGCGCTCGACGCGCGCGCCGTGTTTGCGCCACGCCGCGGCGACGATGGCGCAGCAGCGGTCGGCGGGCGCTTTCTCCAGGCTCGGCGATTCCGCCAGGACAAACGTGCGCAGGACGGAGAGCATTTCCGGCAAACTCGGTCTTAGAAGGCGCAGCAGGGCCGCGGGGGTGTTCGCTTCGTTCATCGCGGGGACATGCTAACAGCGCCCTGCTGGCAGCGCAAAGACTCGGCAGCAAGCGCCCTGCTTCGCATATAATCGTAGGTTTGCCGGGAATACAGGGGGCCGCAGGTGTGTGCGGCTACGGGAGCGCCGATGATACTCGACGTTACAGAGATCCAGAAAATTTTGCCGCACCGCTATCCATTTTTGTTTGTCGACGCGATTGTGGAAATGGAGCGGCTGAAGCGCGTGGTCGGCATCAAGAACGTGACCATCAACGAATCGCATTTTCAAGGACATTTTCCCGGCAAGCCAATCATGCCCGGAGTCTTGATCATCGAAGCGATGGCGCAGACCGGCGGGCTACTGCTGCTGACAGAAGTTCCGGATCGCGAAAATAAGCTGCTGTACTTTGTCGCCGTGGACGGCGCGCGCTTTCGGCGGCCAGTCGTGCCGGGGGACCAGTTGAAACTCGAGATCAACGTGGTTTCCTGGCGCGGCGATTTCTGCAAGCTGGATGGGCGGGCGACGGTCGACGGGCAGCTCGCTGCGGAAGCGACGCTGATGTGCAAGATGGTTGACCGCGATATTCCCACCAAGGTGGAAGACGCCGCGAAATGAGCGCGCCGCAGATTCATTCGCAGGCGATCGTCGCGGCGGACGCGCAGCTGGGTGCGGGCGTTCGCGTCGGCGCGTATGCGATTGTCGGCGAAGGCGTGGAGTTGGGCGAAGGCTGCGTGTTGCATCCGCATGCAATGGTGCAGGGGCCGTCGAAGATTGGGCGCGACAACGTGTTTTATCCGTTTTGCGTGGTGGGCGGCGATCCGCAGGACTTGCGCTTCCGCGGCGAGAGGACGGAGCTCGCGGTGGGAAATGGGAATACGTTTCGCGAGTACGTGACCATCACCCGCGGCACGGTCGGCGGGGGTGGGCAAACGAAGATTGGCAGCGGCAGCTTGTTTCTGGCGTCGTCGCATGTGGGGCACGACTGCCATGTTGGGGATCAAACTTTGTTTGTGAACGGCGCGACGCTGGCGGGTCATGTGACCGTGGAGGACTACGCCACGATCGGATTTCAATCGCCGGTGCATCAATTTTGCCGCGTCGGGCGCTATGCGTATATCGGCGCGTCGACGGTGATCACGCAGGATGTGCCGCCGTTTTCGCGCGTGGTTACCGAGCGCGAAACGAAAAGCTACGGCGTCAATACCATCGGGCTCGAGCGCAAAGGATTTTCCGAGAAGCGCCTGAAGATTCTGGCGCGCGCGTTTCGATTGCTGTCGCGCTCGAAGATGAACACGAGCCAGGCGCTCGCGGAAATGCGCAAGTCGCTGGGCGATTCCGAAGACGTGCGAGAGTTGATTCGCTTCATCGAGACGGCGGAACGCGGAATCGTGAAGTAGCGCGCCTCGGTACCTATTTCTCATGGCTAACACGGAAACAAGCACGGCAGGGTGGGGCCTGATCGCGGGCAACGGGCGGTTTCCGTTTCTCGTGCTCGAAGGCGCGCGGAGCCAGGGCATCGAAATGGCGGTGATCGCGCTGAAGGAAGAAGCCGCGCCGGAGCTGGAGCGCTCCGCGAAACGGCTGCACTGGGTGAGCCTCGGAGAATTGAGCAAAGCGATCGACTTGATGCATCAGGAGGGCGTGACGCAAGCGGTGATGGCCGGTCAAGTGAAGCACAACAAGATTTTCAGCTCCATCCGGCCGGACTGGAGGCTGGCCAAGCTGCTCTTTGCGCTGCCGCGCAAGAATACGGACGCGCTGATCGGCGCGGTGGCGCGCGTTTTGGAAGATGAAGGGATACGCCTGGTAGATTCGACACTATTTCTGAAGCCCCTGGTGCCGGAAGCTGGAGTGCTCACGCGACGCCCTCCGGACGCGCGCGAGGCTTCTGACATTGCGTACGGCCTGGGCGTCGCACGGCAAATTTCCGGCATGGACATCGGGCAGACGGTGGTGATTTCGGATCGCGCGTGCGTGGCGGTTGAAAGCATGGAAGGCACCGACGAAACCATTACGCGCGCGGCACGGATTGCGGGTGGCAAGCCGCTTGTGGTGGTGAAAGTCAGCAAGCCGGGGCAGGACATGCGCTTCGATGTACCCGTGATCGGTCTGCCCACCATCGAACACATGAAGAAGGCGCAAGCCACGGCTCTGGGGGTGGATGCCGGGCGAACCTTGCTGTTTGATCGCACAAAACTGATCGAGTTGGCGGACGAGACGGGAATTGCCATCCAGGCTTTCGCTCCGGCCGCGGCTGCGGAACCAAAAGAGTCTGCGGCGGGAATGAACAGGGAATGACGGCGGCAACGCAAGCAGGTAAGATACGTGTCGCCGTTGTCGGAACCGGTGAATTCGGGCGGAATCACGCGCGCGTTTACCGCGAAATTCAGAGCGCCGAACTGGTTGGCGTTTTCGACAAGAACATCGAGCGCGCGCAAGCTGCCGCCACTGAATTCCGCACGCATGCTTTCACTGCTCTCGACGAGCTGCGCGGACGGGCCGATGCCGTCAGCGTGGCCGTGCCCACCGCCGAGCATGCCGAGATTGGCTCCCGCCTGATGGAAATGGGCCTCGATGTTCTGGTCGAGAAGCCCATGGCGAAGAGTCTCGCGGAGGCGGATGCGCTACTGGACGCGGCCCGGCGGCATCGGCGCTTGCTGCAGGTCGGCCACGTCGAACGATTCAATCCGGCGGTGCTGGCGGTCGAGCCAATTCTGCATAATCCGCTGTTTTTCGAGGTGCACCGGCTGGGAGTGTTCGCGCCGCGCAGCCTCGATGTGGACGTGATCTACGACTTGATGATCCACGACCTCGACATCCTGCTCGCGCTCGTAAAGCAGCCGGTTACGGAAGTGAAGGCGGTCGGAATTCCTGTGCTCACGGACAAAGTGGATATCGCGCACGCTCGCCTGGAATTTGAGGGAGGCGCGGTCGCCAACGTGACCGCGAGCCGCGTTTCGACCGAGCGCGTGCGGAAGGTGCGCTTTTTTCAGCGGCACGAGTACATTTCGCTCGATTACGCCAGGCGAGATGCCCTGCGCGTTACCGCAAAAAAAGCGGCCCCACAGCCGGAATTCGCCTATGAAAAGCTGCCCGCGCCTACGGTCGAGCCGCTGCGCGCCGAACTGGAATCCTTTGTGGAAGCGGTACGAACACGCAGCGAGCCGCGCGTCAACGGCGAGGCTGGCCGCGCGGCTCTGGAACTTGCCGGGCGTGTAATGGCGAGCATCCAGGAGCACGGCGAGCGCGTCCAACTGGTAGCGTTCGCCGCAGCACAGAAAACGGAAAAATGATCCCCCGCCTCCTGGTTCCCTTGAATGCCCGTCCGCCTGCGGTGGACACACCTACGACACGGCGCCGCCCTTCCACGCTGGATGAGCGCACGCTCGTCCCCGCGATGCTGCCCATTGTTCCTTTGGACGGCCGCACCAACATCCCTTCCTCTCTACCGCTGGAATCCATTGCTGCGCGCACCGTCGTTCCGCGCGGCATAAAGCGCGAAGACTTCGTCGTCGAAGAACCGAGTGATCTGCCGTTGCAGCCGACGGACATGGACGCGCGTGTTACCGTCCCGCAGGGCGCCGCGCCGCCGGAAATCATCGCTCCCTCGGAGAACATCCTTCCGGCCGAGATTGTCGAGCCCGATATTTTCTTGACCGGCCAGGTCAATCTTCTAACCGAAGCGCGCACCGAAGACCGCGCCAAGTCCGACCTGGCGAGAAACATTTCCTCGGTGCTATTTCACATCCTTTTGATTCTGGCCATCATCGTCGAACCCAAAGTTTTTCCGCCGCGCCCGAAGACGCAGGACGAACTGGATCTCGCGCGCAGGCAGATGACCATCCTTCTGCCGCCCGGTGCTTTTGAAACGCCGCGACCAACGCCGCGCCGCGAGCGGCCGGCTGAGACCATGAAGGTGGACCCACGCATCATCCGCAAAGTGGCGCCACCGGAGCCGCAGCCGGCACCGCCTCCTCCAAAACAGCCGGAACGCGTAGTCAAGGAACTGCCAAGCGCCCCGGTCCCAAAGCCCAATGTCGTGCCTCCGCCAGACACCACAGCGCCCACTCCCAGAACGGACGCGCCCAAGCAGCCGTTGAAGCTGGAAACTCCGGAGGAGCAGCCTAAGCCAAACAGCCTGCTGCTACCGAAAAATTCTCCCGGGCGCGCGATTCAGGATTCTATGCGCGATGCTGCGAAGATGAGCGCCCCGCGTCCTATCGGCGATGGCGGGCAAATTCCCACGCGCAGCGCGCCCGGCGGTGGAGGACGAGGCACTGCGGCCGCAGGCATTGAAATGCTGACGCCAACCGAAGGCGTCGATTTCAATGATTACCTCGCGCGCGTGTATCAGAGCGTCAAGCGCAACTGGTTCGCGGTGATGCCGGCCTCCGTGGAGTTGGGCGACAAGGGCGTGGTGTCCTTACAATTTAGAATCATGAAAAACGGAGGTGTGCCGGATGGGGAACCTGTAAAGGTCTTTGGCTCTGGCAAAGAGCCGCTCGATCGCGCGGCCATCTCGTCGATCCGCGCCTCCAACCCCTTTGAGCCTTTGCCTCCGGCCTTCAGCGGCCCCTATATCGAGCTGCGCTTTACGTATTACTATAATTTGCAGCCGGATTACTCGCACTAGTGAAACCCGCGCGCCAACAGGTGTTAGGCAGCATTCTCCTCGCGCTGTTTGTGCTTATCTTTCTGTTCGTGCGCGCGCGTCATCTCCTCTTTCGATGAACTCCCAGAATTCGAGCCTGCCGCTCGTCGCCGTCGTCGGCCCCACGGCTTCGGGAAAATCAGCGCTGGGCGCGTGGTTGGCGGAACAACTCGGCGGAGAAGTTGTGGCGTGTGATTCCACGCAGCTCTATCGCGGCTTTGACATCGGCACTGCAAAGCCTACGCAGGCCGAGCGCCTCGGAGTGCCGCATCGCTTGCTTGATGTGCTCGGCCCACAAGACGCGGCAACGGCCGGAGGCTATCGGCAAATGGCACTCGCGGTCCTCACGGATTTGCGAAGCCGCGGGCGCGTCCCTGTTCTTACAGTCGGTACAGGTCTGTACCTGCGCGCACTGCTGGAAGGCCTCGCGGACGTCCCGCAACGTTCGGAAGAGCTTCGCGAACGTTTGCGGCTGATCGCGCGGCAACATAGTCCCGGACATGTACACCGGATTTTGGCGCGCCTCGATGCCCGAGCCGCGCAAAAAATCTCTGCTGCGGACGAGCAAAAATTGATTCGCGCCATCGAAGTTTGCCTACTTGCCAAAATGCCGCTCACCGAATTGCACCGAAGCGGCCGCACTCCCTTGCAAGGTTGGCGCGCGCTGAAGATTGGACTCGCCCCTGACCGCGAGGCTTTGTACAAGCGCATCCAAGCCAGAACCGACGCGATGCTCGCAAGCGGCTGGCTCGAAGAGGTTCGTTCGTTGCTGGGCGCCGGGCTGCCCGAAGACGCCAAGCCATTTGATTTCATCGGCTACCGCGAATTGCGTGAAGTCTTGCGAGACCGGCTCACGATGGACGACGCTCGCGCCGCGATTCAGCAAGCCACCCGTCGCTACGCGAAGCGCCAGCTCACCTGGTTTCGCCGCGAACCCGCAGTGCACTGGCTCGTTGGATTTGGAGACGACCCACTCCTGCAAAAAGAGGCGCTGCGATGGCTGCGTGGGCAGGGCGTTACGCAGGGTCGCGGCGCGGAGGCAAGGAGAGTATAATTCTCTCAGGAACCACTGACGTTAGGCACGGTGTCACCATTCGCACGTTCGGCTCGCACCGCACCATGACCCCTCGCATCTCTTACGTATGAAAACCCAGCACGTCACATCGGCTTCGGAGCGCGCCCTGCTTGTCGGCGTCACGTGGAAGCGTGCGCGGCGCGTGCCGGGTATGCCCGCTGGAGAGCAAGGCCGCGAATCACTCGCGGAGCTGGTCGAGCTTGCCCGCAGCGCTGGCGCGGAAGTCGCCGGCACCATATACCAGGTACGCGAATCCGCTGATCCCGCGACGCTCGTCGGCCGCGGCAAGCTGGACGAGATTCGCGCAGAAGCCACCGCCCATAAAGCGCCGCTGATTATTTTCGACGGCAATCTGTCGCCGGTGCAGCAGCGCAACATCGAAACCGCCACCGACCGCCGCGTCATCGATCGCACTCAGCTCATTCTGGATATTTTTGCCCGTCACGCACGAAGTCGCGAAGGCCAGCTCCAAGTTGAGCTGGCACAATTGAATTATCTTTTGCCTCGCCTAACCGGCCGCGGCACGGCCATGTCTCGCCTTGGCGGCAAGAGCGGCGCGGGTGGCGCAGGTGGTGCGGGTGGAGGAGCAGGCCGCATTGGCGTACGCGGCCCTGGTGAAAAGAAACTCGAGACGGACCGCCGTCGCATCCGTGATCGGGTCAGCAAGATTCAGGCCAGCATCGAAGACGTACGCAAGCAGCGCGCCCTGCGCCGCGAAGCGCGCAACGCTGTCCCCCTCGGCACCATTGCCCTGGTGGGCTACACCAATGCCGGCAAGTCCACGCTGTTCAACGCGCTTAGCCGCGCCGAGGTGCTGGTTTCCTCGCGCATGTTCGCCACCCTCGACCCTACGATTCGCGCCATTCGCCTTCCATCAAACCGCCGGATTCTTGTTTCCGACACCGTTGGTTTCATTCGCGATTTGCCCAAAGGCCTGCTGACCGCGTTTCGCGCGACCCTTGAAGAAGTGCAAGAAGCGGCTCTGATCCTTCACGTTAGCGACGTTTCCAATCCGCACCACGAGGAACTAGACGAAGAGGTCGACAAAATTTTGCAGGAGCTCGGCGTGGCGGATCGCCCCAAGCTGCATGTCCTGAACAAAATCGATCTCCTCAATTCCGAGCAGCGCGAAACCCTGAATCGCAGTTTGGGGTGCTGTGGCGAAACCGGACCGGTGCTCGTCTCCGCCATGACCGGCCAAGGCATCGACGACCTGCTCCGGCATATCGACGCCGCCCTGCCCATCGATCCCCTGGTCACCTTATCTCTACGCCTGCCGCTCGCCGAAGGTCGCACGCTCGCGCTCATTCACGCGCTGGGCCGCGTGTTGCACTCCGCGGTGGAAGATTCCCACATGACAATGGATGCCGAAATTCCCGCCTCCATTGCCACGCGCCTGCGTTTGAGTCAGTTTGCCGCGGGTGGAACTTCTCGCGCCCCGCGTACGTAATCTCTATCAGGAGGTCGAACATGGCCGCATTTTTCCTATGGTGCATCTTGTTTATCCTGTGCTGGCCTCTGGCGCTGCTGGCGGTCGTGCTCTTCCCCATCGTCTGGGTCATCACGCTGCCGTTCCGCATCCTGGGCATCGCGGTGCACGGCGTGTTTGCACTCCTCGCCGCGCTTTTCTTCCTGCCAGCGCGGGTTCTGCGTGGCCCACGCGCCATCTAAGTCACGTCATCTCACAGCTCTGGGGTAACTGAGGAGTTAGACGAAGGCGTAGGTTCACTTCTTGGAGAGACGCGGGCCTTTGGATTGCCTGTTCTGATGGTCCGGCTTCCCACTTCACACTGTGGAAATTTCTGTGGAAACTGGAAGTCCTGCAAAATGTGAGATTTCCAAGCATCTGTGAGTTTTACGGCCATTTTGTTAAGTCTCCGTTCTAATTCCAATATTTACAATTACTTACGGGGCACATCCAACCAGCCTGTGCCGCCCTCGCGCTCCAGACCCCGCAACCCGCATCGCCAACATTTGCACAGGTTTGCAGCATATTCCTTACAGCCCGAGCCTCCACTCCCGCATCCCTCCGCGTCGCCGCGTATTAATTACAAGGTACCCACCCGTTGGTTTCCGCTCGTGCTTTTCGACCCGTTGACGCCTGCACAAGCCAAGTCTATAGTGAGGCGCGGCTCGTTACTGCGCGCAAAGTGCGGCTTTTTCAACGCTAAGCCCTGATGAATCTTCCGAATACACTCACGTTGCTGCGGATTTTCTTTGTTCCCGTTCTCATCGTCGTACTTCTGACACGCAGCCCGAACGTCGAGCTTTGGGGCTTCCATATGCATTTCGAAGTTTTCGGCGTGGCCATTCTCTTGCTCGCCGCTGCCACCGATTGGGCCGACGGCTACTTTGCGCGCCGCCGCTTGCAGGTCACCACCCTGGGCATCCTGCTCGACCCCATCGCCGACAAACTCCTCATCTCCGCCGCTTTCGTTTCGCTCGTGGACATGCACTTGGTTCCTGCTTGGATGGTGGTAATCATCATCGGACGCGAATTCACCGTGCTCGGCCTCCGCAACATTGCCTCCGCCGAAGGCTTCACCATCGAAGCGTCCGTGCTTGGCAAGACCAAGATGGTCTTGCAAGTGTGCGCCGTGGCTGTGCTCATCGCGGGAGCGCGTCACCCCTCGCTCAAGCCGCTTGCCCTGCTCCTGCTCTGGCTCGTAGTCGTCAGTGCGCTGGTGTCCGCCGCGCAGTATTTCCTGCGCTTCTGGGGCCATGTCGACGATCGTATCAAGCAGCGGCGCAAACTGCGCATGCTCGAAGGCCGCAAGAAAACGGGAGATGCCGTCTCTCTCTGAAAGCGAGCGCCAAGATTTGCTTCACTTGGCGCTCCAAGCCGTAACCGAAGCTGTTTCACGCGGCCGAGTATTGGTGGACATACCGCCCGGCGGAATTTTCTCGCAGCGGCGCGGCGTGTTCGTCACACTTCATGTTGGCAAGCGGCTGCGCGGCTGCATTGGGGTTGTGGAACCCGAGGAAGCACTTGGCGACAGCGTCGTGCGCTGCGCCACAAGCGCAGCCCTGCAAGATTCGCGCTTCCCGGCCGTGCGTCCCGACGAACTGAGCGATCTGCAGGTCGAAATATCGTTGCTCTCGCCGCCGCTTCCCATTCGGCTCGAAGAGATCGAAATTGGCCGTCACGGCCTGCTCATTTCACGAGGACGCCAGCGCGGGCTGCTGCTCCCCCAGGTGGCTGTCGAGCACCATCTCAGCGCCGCGCAATTCTTGGCGGAAACCTGCCGCAAGGCCCAACTGCCGCCCGATGCCTGGCGCGAAGCAGACGCAACTGTCTTGGGCTTCACCTGTGAGATCTTTTCGGGCGGACCTCCGCGCGCAAGCTCGTCCGGCGAAGAAACAAGGCGGTAATGGCGCCGAAGGGCGCTCCCATTCGAAAAAAAGGCCCGCCAAGTTGCTGGGCGGGCCTTCCATTCAACGATTTGATCGGGAATTTATTCGATCTCTACGTTATCCCCGGCGTAGATGTCCGCGGAACTGAAGGTTACAAAGACCGTCGCCGAGTTTCGGCTGGCGTTCAACACGATCCCTTCGCCCAGCACTTCACGCGGCAATTCCTTCCATGTATACCGCGTCGGCGAGCTTCCAAAGCCATAGAGGTTAGTCGCGTAGCCTTTGGTTTGTGGCGCGTATTCAATGTCTTTACCTTGATAGCGGAAAACGCGCAGGTAATCGCCAACTTTCACGCCCTGCGCCGCGCCCAGGTTCACGTACATGGTGATTCCTTGCGCCTGGCCTTCCTGGAATGTCGACGAGATCACTACCGTCCCCACCGGCTTTCCGCTGACCGGCGCAAAATGGTCGAACGGACCGACCTCCTTGTAAGGGGGCGCCGGGCGTTCTTCGAATGGTCGCACGATATCGCCGCGCTGCATGAAATCGCAGGAAAAAGCCACTTCCGCTACGGCAGTCTTGGCCTCCACGCTTACCACCCGTAGCTGCCCGACATCGGAATACAAGAGGCCCATGACCTTTGCGATCTTGTTTTGTCCCTTGAACCACTCTATTCGATCAGGGTCTTCCGTTTGGCGCACGACCAGGAAGCGGTCGCCAATCCGTACTCCGTGGTCACTTCCGCGGTTGATATACACGTTTTCCCGTTGCGCCCAGATTACTTTGTAGCCGGGCTGTTCGCCGGAAATCACGCGGATATCCTCCGGCAGTTTCGCATCTCTTACAAAACCCGAGCAATAAACCGCGCTATAGCCGGGCTGCAGCGTGGTTACAGTGGGTGCCGGTGCCGTTTGGCCGTAGCAAACTCCCGCGCCCGCGAAGGCAGCCAGGCACAACGCAGCAAGATTAACGCGCATTGAAAATGCTCCTTGAAATCACGCCCTGAGGGTCGTGCGAAAAAGTCCCATGGGTCAAAATAGCAAGCACATTGGTCGGGCGTCAACAATTTGGCCGGGTTGGCTTTACACTCTTGATACGGCATGCTACAAGCCGTATTTTCAATCATTTGCCGGGAAATGGCCGGACAGGCACTGGGGTACAAGGGCAAGAATGGGACCATTTGGCACTGGTGTGGCGCGGATTTGCGCCGTTGTCGCGGAGGCGTCCGCCAGGGAAGCGGCTGTGCGGATCCGCCGCGCTTTGCGCGAAACGCCCACCGTCGAACTGCGCCTGGACTGGCTGAAAAGCGATTCAGAACGCCGACGATTTCTCGCTTGGCTGCGGCGTAACCGCCCAAGTCGCGCGGTGCTGATTGCCACCTGCCGCCGGCGCGAGGGCGGAGGCTTGTTGGCTGGCAGCGTCGACGACGAGTTGCGCTGGCTCGCGCAGGCTGGTGACGCGGGGTGCTTATGGTGCGACCTTGAAGTCGAAACCGTGCGCAAGCTTCCGCGCAACTCCAGTCGCAAATATTCCCTGCCCCGGCGCATCTTGCTTTCCGTGCACGATTTCCGCCGTATGCCGCCGCTGGACCCTGCTCTCGAGGCTCGCTGGCGCGGCCAGGTCGATGCCATTAAGGTTGCTGGGGCGGCAAGAACTATCGCGGATAGCGCACGGCTTCTCCGCTTCGCGGCAAGGACGCGCAATTGCGTTGCTGTCCCCATGGGCGAAGTTGGCCTGCCAGCGCGCCTCCTCGCTTTGCGGGAAGGTAGCGCTCTCGCCTACGCGCCGGTGTCCGTGGCAACCGCGCCGGGACAGGTTTCGCTTCAGGAGATGAAGCATCTTTATCGCGCGCACGCGCTGAACCGCCAAACGCAGGTGTATGGAGTAATCGGTGACCCCATCGCGCACTCGCTTTCTCCGCTCCTGCACAATACTGGCTTCATCGCGCGAAGGACTAACGCCGTTTGCCTGCCATTCCTGGTCGAGAACATGCGCGATTTTTTGAAGGCGGCGCCGGACTTCGGCTTGCGCGGCTTCAGCGTCACCCTGCCCCACAAGCAAAGCATCCTTCGGCACTTGCAGGATTACGACGCATTGTCCGCGGAGATTGGCGCGGTAAACACCGTGGTGGTCCGCCGCGACGGTTCGCTTTATGGATGCAATACGGATTACGTCGGCGTCCTGCGCGCGCTGGAAAAAAAACTGCGATTGGCCAAAAGCCGCGTCTTGGTTTTAGGAGCAGGTGGCTCGGCTCGCGCTGCGGCCTTTGCGCTGACACGCGCCGGGGCTGCGGTTGGCATTTGCGCTCGCCGCGACTCCGCGGCGCGCGAATTGGCCCGCGCGGCTGGCGCTGAAGTTGTTCCGCGTCGTGCCCTGAGAACAGAATCTTTCGACGCTATTCTGAATGCCACGCCCGTCGGCATGCACCCTGGCATCGCAGTTTCTCCTCTGAAGCCCGGCGAGTTACACTGTCGGATTCTCATGGACCTCATTTACCGGCCGGAGAGGACGCAACTCTTGAAGCTCGCCGCGCAAAAACACATCGCCACGGTGTCAGGCGTCGAAATGTTTCTGGCGCAAGGTATCGCCCAATGGGAACTCTGGATGAAACGCCGCGCGCCGGAAAAAGCCATGCGGCGAGCTGTCCTGGCCGCGTTGCGCGCAGAGGAACGTCGGCGGAGTTCGCCGTGATTCGCCCGGACTTCCGCGAATTCCAGCGCCTGGCCAAACAAGGCAATCTCATTCCAGTGTACGACGTCTTTTCCGCCGATTTGCTTACGCCGGTCAGCGCCTATTTGCGCATCGCGCAGGGCGCGCGCTATTCCTTCCTGCTCGAAAGCGTCGAGGGCGGCGAAAAAATCGCTCGCTACACCTTTGCCGGCGCCCATCCCGAGGAAGTTTTTCGCTACAACGCCGGCGCGTGCGTCATGGAAAGCCCGGACCGCATTGTCTGGGAGGAACGCGATCCGGTTTCCTTCCTGCGCGAACGCATCGAACGCTTTCAGCCCGTCCGCGTCCCGGGACTTCCGCCGCTGGTGGCCGGCGCAATCGGTTATTTTTCCTACGACATGGTGCGGCTCATCGAGCATTTGCCCAAGCGGCTGCGCGACGAGATCGGCTTGTACGACGCCATGCTCGCCTTCTACCACGGCCTTATTGCTTTCGATCATGTCCAGCATCGCCTGTGGATCGTCAGAAATGTCTACACCGGCGGCCCCGACCGCGGCACTTTGCGCGCCAGGTACAACGCGGCCGTGCGCGAAATTCGCCGCACCCGCAAGCTTCTAGAGCAGCCCGTCGCAGCCGAGCGCCCGCGCAAAGAGTCGCGCAAGAAAGGCGGCAAACTGCGTGTCCGTTCGAATTTTCGCCGCCCCGAATACCTCGCGGCCGTACGCAAAGCCAAGCAGTACATCCGCGCCGGCGATATTTTCCAAGTCGTGCTCAGCCAGCGTTTCTCCGCGAAAACAAAGGCGCAGCCGTTCGGAATCTACCGCGAACTGCGCGCCCTCAACCCGTCTCCGTATCTCTTTTTTCTGCAAATGAACGATGTCGCTGTCGTCGGCAGCTCTCCCGAAATGCTCGTCAAGGTGCAAGGCCGCGATGTTTTCTATCGCCCCATCGCTGGCACCGAGCCCCGCGGCAAAGACGAAGCCGAGGATCAGCGCCTGGAAAAGCAATTGCTCGCCAGTGAGAAAGAGCGCGCCGAGCACATCATGCTCGTCGATCTCGGCCGCAACGACCTCGGCCGCGTCTGCGATTACGGCACCGTAAAAGTCGAGCAGCTTATGACCGTCGAGCGCTTTTCTCACGTCATGCATATCGTTTCCAGCTTGCGCGGTCGTCTCCGCGAGGATGTGGATTGCTTCGACGCGCTAATGGCCTGCTTTCCGGCCGGAACGGTTTCCGGCGCCCCCAAAGTCCGCGCCATGGAAATCATCGAAGAGCTGGAGCGCACTCGCCGCGGCATTTATGCCGGCGGCGTGCTGTATATGGATTTTGCTGGTAATCTGGATTCCTGCATCGCGCTGCGCACCATGGTGGTGAAAAATGGCGTCGCGTACGTGCAGGCCGGAGGCGGAATCGTCGCTGATTCCACCCCCGAAGGCGAGTATCAGGAAAGCGTCAACAAATCGCGCGCCCTCCTGACCGCTCTCGAATCCGCGCATCGTGGCCGTCGCTAAAGGGAGCTCTATGGTTCTGCTGCTCGACAACTACGATTCGTTCACCTACAACCTGGCGCAGTATCTCGGCGAGTTGGGCTGCAACGTCGAAGTTCATCGCAACGACAAAATCTCCGTCGAAGAGATCGCGCGGCGGAAGCCGGAGCGCATCGTGATTTCGCCGGGGCCGTGCACCCCGCAAGACGCTGGGATTTGCATCGATCTGATTCGCCGGCTTGCCGGGAAATTCCCTATTCTTGGCGTGTGTCTCGGCCATCAGGCCATCGGCGCGGCCTTCGGCGGCAAAGTCATTCGCGCGCCGAAAATTTTCCACGGCAAAACCAGCCAGATTCACCACGACGGCAAAAACATTTTCCGCAAGCTGGCTGATCCCTTCGCCGCCACGCGCTACCATTCGCTCATCGTCGAACGCAAATCGCTGCCGCGCGAGTTGACCATCACCGCCGAGACTGACGACGGCATCATAATGGGCGTCCGCCACCGCCGCCACAAACTAGAAGGAGTGCAATTCCACCCCGAATCCGTCCTAACGCAATCCGGCAAGCAACTCCTCCAAAATTTCCTAAGGCTTTAGTCGCCGTTCTGCCATTTTTCGCGTGACAGCCGCAGTCGGTGCTGGCGCTGTGTAACGGCCCCTGTCTTGCCAACCCTTGAGCGCTTCATCCGCCAGCCCCCAAGGCTGGCGTAATTGCGACCGCAGTTGTTCGCGGAATGAAAGAAAGAGAGGTATTCGGTCCGGTTAGGCTGAGAATCCAGTCGCGATTGTGCTCGTCTATGTAGGTTATTTCCACTCCGATTTCCGCTTCCGAGGAAGCTATCCAGCGAACGATGCCCTGCCCGGTCACCCTGCGCTTTTCAACCTTAAAGTCCAGTAACAAATCTACGGGGCCTTCTGCCAGGTTTAGTGTCGAGTGGATACAAAGGCCTCCGCGCCCTAATGCCAGGAGCCCCTGGCTCAGTGCGGCGGCAAGGCTGTCAAAGGTGACATCGAGAATGGCTTCGGCCTTTTCGCTGGGAGGGAAGCGCCAAAGCTCATCCCGCTCGGCCAAGATTCGAGTTACGGCAGCTATTAAATGCCTGCGCTCCACAGGCTTCGACATCACGGCCTCGACACCCAAATCATAAGATTCGCGTGGCTTAATAACGTCGGTAAACCCGCTCACAAACATCACGCTGGACTGATAACCACTCGTTTTGATTTTTTTTAATAGTGTGATCCCATCCATGACGGGCATTCGGACGTCTGACACGACAACATCAACTTGATTTGTTGAAATGATATGGAGAGCTTGCGCGCCATCCTCGGCGACCAGCACATGGCACCCTTCGCGTCTAAACCATTCCGCGATGATAGTGCGCAGGTCAGGCTCGTCATCGACAAGCAATATGGTGGCGTCCTTCAGTTGCATTTTCGGGCTCCTTGAACAAGAGGAAGAACAAGAGAGAAGCAGGTGTGATTTTCACGTTCGCAGAGGTTCAGCTCTCCTCCATGTTCGTCAACGATGCCTTTTGACAAGCTCAGGCCTAATCCCGTTCCTTTGCCGACCGGCTTGGTGGTAAAAAAGGGCTCCATTATTCGCGCCTTGAGATCGGGAGGTACGCCAGGCCCACTATCAATCACATCGAAGACCGCCGATTGCGCGCTGCATGCCACTTCCAGCCGGATCCACTTTTCTCCCTCACTCTCGACAACTGCGTCAAACGCGTTCTGCAGCAGGTTGAGTAGGACTTGGACAATCTGCACTTCGCGACACGGGATATGCAGCGTTGGATCTATCTTAGGGGTCTCCAGCCGCACGGAATGCACTCTGAAGCGTTCCTTGCATAATTCCAATGCCTGCTCGACAATCTCGGCGACGGAAGCGCGCTGAAAGGGGTCGGTGCTGCCTTCGCGCGCGGTCTGCCGGAGGCTCTTCACAATCTTGCTGATACGATTGGCAGTCTGCTTGATGCGCGTGCTGGCGGCCTGCAATTCTTGCAAGGGCACATTCCCTGTTTCGGCCATTTCCATCAAGTCGCTCGCCGAAGCGTGGATGACCGCCAGTGGGTTGTTGATTTCGTGGGCTATGCCTGCGGCCATCATGCCCAATGCCGAAAGGCGGGCCGAAGCCACCGCCTGGGCTCGAATCACTTCCAACTCTGTCTCCATAAGCTTGCGGTCGCTGATATCGCGGGCCACCTTCGACGCTCCTACCAGATTGCCAAGGGGATCAAATATCGGCGACATGGTGACGGAGACCTCGACGTTCCGCCCATCCTTCCGCGTTCGCACTACGTCGTAGGCATTGATGGTTTCCCCCCGTTTCAGAGACCCCAAAATGTCCAATTCCTCATCCGCCTTGGCGGTGGGCAGGAGCATGGAAATCGGCTTGCCTATAGCTTCTTTTGCGGAATAACCGAAGATTCGTTCTGCGCTCCGGTTCCAGCTGGTAATCACGCCCTCCATCGTCTCGCCGATGATTGCGTCGCCCGAGGAGTCCACTAGAGCGGCCAGATGAAACCTGAGGCCCGTGCCGGGCTCGCGGTTAGAGACATCGCGGATGAGACTCAGGTGCAGGTTTCCCTGTCCTGTCTGCAGCGGGCTGCGCATGACGTCAATGAGAAACTCTTTGCCGTC
>Ga0307479_10000677_pt1 | contig 30877 bp, 33 predicted proteins | sample atmos_gasesECM4C_FD_203743 | JGI IMG/M metagenome (GOLD analysis project Ga0307479, IMG submission 203743) | Hardwood forest soil microbial communities from Morgan-Monroe State Forest, Indiana, United States - atmos_gasesECM4C_515 | ecosystem: Environmental > Terrestrial > Soil > Temperate...
ACTTTCCCGGCATTTGCCACGCGTTCTCTTTCTTCTTTTTCACTGGCCGGTCTGGCGACTGCGAGCGTTGAAAGTGCCAGCACTCCTGCCATTGCAAGGGTCCATTTTTTCATCTTTGTTTCCTCCGTTAGATTTTGAATCTTTACTTCCCGCGCCCGAGCGCTATAACCGCCACTCCACTAATAACCGCAATGATGCCAATTACGGGGGGAACCTCTATGGTCCGGCGTTCTTCCTTGGTTGCTTGTACTGGACCAATGTCGAGAACCTTCTTGCGTGTCGTGTAAGTGAAACCCTGGTACACCAGCGTGATGGTGCCAATCACAATCAGGGCTACACCCAAGAGTATGCGTCCGTTCATCTGACTTACCTTCCGTCAGCGCTGCGTAAAGCGGATACAAACTTTTCGCAGCTGTCGCCGGGGTCCTTCCTCATACGTGTACCTCGGAGTTTCAAGGTGAGTTACCGGCGAGTCCTGTCACTTGTACGTGATGAGCGACTAAGGCTCCATACCTATAAAACTTGAGGCCGAGCGATTGCATCGTGTAGCAATCTACCTTTAATTTGTGGGTTGTCAATCTATCAAAAAAGTACCAAGCGGTGGCCGCTGTGTACTCTACAAGAGCCACCCTGCGCATATCAACCGAATGCTGTATTTGTTCATTTTGGGCGGTATGGTCTGCTTATCAGTGCCTTGCTGTTTTAATTGAATTCATCAAAGAACCAATAGGGAGGCTTCAATGAACTGGGATCAAATCGAAGGCAAATGGAAACAGTATGCAGGCAAAGCCAAGGCCAAGTGGGGCAAATTTACAGACAACGACATGCAAACGTTGAGCGGCAAGAAAGACCAGCTGGTAGGGTTGGTCCAGGAACGCTATGGCATTGCCAAAGATGAAGCGGAACTACAAGTGAACGAGTGGGGTAGTTCTTTCTCGGATGACAACGCCGCGCAGCGCGATGAAAATATTCGGCGCGACAAGAGCCGCGGCGCTGGATCAGCCTAAGTTTCTTTGTAGCAAGGTGTCTGGTTGTAGATCTCAAGCTGGCCCGATTACTCGGGCCAGTTTTTTTTTGGCGTCGTCGGGCCTGTGTCGCGGCTGCCCAAAGTGGTCGCGTGAATCTGACGTTCAGACTGAATCATTTTTGTACCCGCCTTCCCCCTACAACATCAGCAAACTGCTTGCTAAACTCCAATCGCGTCCTACAAACGTGGGTATGAATATTTTGAATGTGCTCGGCTCCGTACTGGGAACGGGATATTCCTCCGGTCTGAATCTCTACGCCACGATCCTCACTCTGGGACTTCTCCAGCGCTTTGGTTTTATTCATCTGTCAAAATCGCTGGAAATTCTTTCGCATCCGCTGATTTTGGGAATTGCGGGGGCCCTTTATTTCGTCGAATTCTTCGCCGACAAAGTGCCGTATATCGACACCCTGTGGGATGCTATCCACACATTTATTCGCCCGCCAGCGGCGGCGCTCCTCGCTTATGCGTCGGTCGGCGACGTATCGCCGGAATGGCGGTGGGCTGCCGCCTTGCTTGCGGGAGGCGTCGCGCTCACTTCGCACAGCGCGAAAGCTTCGACGCGCGCGGCCGTAAACACTAGTCCCGACCCGTTTAGTAATTGGATTTTAAGTTTTGGCGAAGATTTGCTTGCCGTGTGGCTTACCTGGATGGCCCGTGCGCATCCGCTGGCCACTGCCATCGTGGTCGGCGCGCTATTGGTTCTCTCGGCTTTTCTGATCTTCCATTTATTTCGATTCGCGCGTCGCGCATTTCGTCGCTTGTCTACGGCGTAATTGCCACAGACTATTGCGGATCTCACTTTAAATATATTGCCAGCCAGTCAAGAAAAGTCTTGTACCAGAATTGCGAATTTTGCGGCTTCAGCACCCAGTGGCCTTCATCCGGGAAAATGACTAACTTGGACGGTACCCCTTGCCGCTGCAGCGTATTGAAAAATTCCAGTGACTGCGTGTACGGCACACGAAAATCATTTTCGCCGGCGATAACCAGCGTCGGTGTTTTGTATTTCCCCAAATCCGCCGCGAATGTGGATGCCGACCACTTCCTGTAGCTTTCCGAATTGCTCCACGGCGTTCCCTGCATATCGTGCTCGGTAAACCACAACTCTTCGGTAGCATACATGGAGGTCTGGTCGTAAACGCCGGCGTGGCTGATGATCGCTTTGAAGCGCCCGGAGTGTGGGGCGATCCAGTCGGCCATGAATCCCCCGTAGGAACCGCCCGCTGCGGCCATCCGCGAACCGTCGATAAATTTATTATTCGCCAGCGCGTAATCCACGCCCTTGATCACATCGGTATAGGCCTGGCCGCCCCAATCATTCGTAATTTCATCGGTGAATTTCTGACCGTAACCGGTTGATCCGTGGCGATTGATCATGAGTGTCACGTAACCGGCGGCGGAAAATACCTGCTGATTCCATCTGTAACCCCAGGCATTCGACCACATCGTTTGTGGCCCGCCATGCAACAGCACCAGTAACGGATACTTTTTCGTCGCGCTAAATGTCGGCGGTCGCAGCAGCATCGCTTGCACCCGCGAGCCGCCGGCTCCCTCAAACCAAAACGTCTCCGGCGCATGCATATCGAGCTGGGCCAGCAAAGCGTCATTATGATGCGTCAATTGCTGGGGATTCGCTCCATCGCTCGCCACCTCAAACACCTCCGCTGGCATGGTCAACGTGGTGCGTTCGAACGCTATAATCTTTCCATCGCGGCTGACCGAGACGGTGGAGTTGAATCCTTCAGCCACAATTTTCTTTGGCTCCGCCCCGCCGCGTGCATCGAGCGCATAAATCGGCGAAAGCGTTTCGTTTTCCGCGGTGAAGTAAATTGTCTTGCTATCCGGCGACCATGCCAAACCTTCCGCGCTGCGATCGAATTTCTCGGTTAAATCTTCACTCTTTTCCGTGTGTCGGTCGTAGCGCATAACCCGCCATCGGTCGGCCTCGTATCCCGCGGTCAACTGCGCGTGGTACGCGATGTAATTTCCATCCGGCGAATACACCGGGTTGCCGTCGAACCCTGGATTCGTGGTGATTTTTTTGGGTTCGCCGCCGCTGACCGGCACTACAAACAGTTCTCCATTCGTACTCAGCGCCTCCACCTTGTCCGGCACCGCCGTAAAACAAATCTCTTTTCCGTCTGGCGAAAAATTTATGTCGTCCGCACCGCCGCGTTCATCGGGAGGCACGTCGTAATTTGCGCCGGCCGTCAAATCTCGCGGCGTTCCGCTCCCATCCGCTGACGCAACGAATAAATGGCTGCGCTTTCCTTCTGACCAGTGTGTCCAGTGGCGATATAAAAGTTGCTCGTACACTCGCGCTTTCACTTTATTTTTTTCTTTATCTGCGTCGCGCGCGGTGTTACAAGCATCGTTTTTGCAATCGGGGTAAACCGGCGACGTAAAAGCGATCGTCAAACCGTCAGGCGACCATTTCACAAAATCCGCGCCGCCGGCTACATGCGTAATCGCATGGCTTTCGCCGCCTTCCATCGACAGCAGGTAAACTTGCGAATTTCCATCGCGTGAAGAAATAAATGCCAGCGTTTTGCTGTCCGGCGACCATGCAGGAGCGGAATCGTGGCCGCTCTGCGTCAGTTGTATAGCCGCGCCACCACTTGCAGGCACCACCCAGATATTGTTGGCGTTGCGGTTGGCTTCCATGTCGGGAGTGGCCACGGAATAAGCTACCCATTTTCCATCGGGCGAAATTGTCGGGCTCGCGACGCGATGCATGCCTCTTAGATCGTCAAAAGTGATTGGGCGTTTAGTGACGGTATCTTGCGCGAACGTGGCGAGACACGCGCCGCTACATATCACTGCCACAAGCCCGCAGCGCAACGCTGACAGTTTCATGCGTTTCTCCTTACGAGTCACCTTGGAAATGTTTTGCAGAAATTCGGATAGTGTCACGATTTATGCTGGATGCCAAGCCACGCCTCGGAAAGCTTATCCCATCTAATTTGGCTCATCCTGACACTCTACCGAGTGTCACCGATCATTCTGAACGAGCACAGCCACCGAGTGCACTTCACTTGTGCGTTTAGATGCGGGGCAAAGTTGTACCGCGCCAGTCTAACGCACCGAATGAAAGGGTGTCTCAGCTGGTTTTGTCACCTTTGGCGCGGATTATTTTTTCAACGGCATTCCCACCGCCCAAATGTAGCCGTCGGGATCTTCCAGAATTATGTCGCGCCACCCGTGCGGAAAATCCGCCACGGGTTGCAGAATGATCGCGCCCGCCGCCTCCGCCCGCCGCTGCGACATATCCGGATCGATGCCCATAACGCGAAGTTCCGCTCCGGTGCCGCGTTTTGCTTCGCCTTGGATCCGCGTATACAACGGATGATGGTCGTAAGTGTGGTCGGCGTGCAACATGAACTCCACTCCATTCAGAACCATCGCCGCGAAATCGGCGTCGCTATAGCGGACGGTAGCTCCCAGCACTTGTTCGTAGAAAGAAAGCGATCTCGATACGTCTCGCACCAGCAGGTTTACCGAAAATTTTGGCAAAGTTCGGCCGTATTCGCCGGCCGGCATCCAAGCGTCGTCAATGCGCTTCATGGTCATAAGCAGATCCCCCCACAGTTCGCGAGCGGGCGAACAAGAAATCCTCTCATGCTGACGACGCTAGAAGCTCCACGCGAGAGCTAATGATTTGAAGAGACAGTCTCGCCAATTTGGACTATTCGTCTAACCGGGAGTCGCGTCGTTGTTGCGCACCAGCAGCCAGTTCAATGCCGCAACTACGATTACGCCAAGAACCATGGACAAATGGCTTAGTGGCGTTTGCATAAACAAAACTACACAGAACGCTAGTGTCAGTATCGCGATGAGCGGGCCACCGCGCAGGCGAAACGCATCCGCTTCGGGGCGTTGTTTTCGCAATACCAGCAGTGCAAGCGCAAATGAAGCATAGGTCAGCAACCTGGCCACCGCGGCAAGAGTTATATTCCATCGGAAGGTCCCCACTACCGTAAAGGCCAGCAGCAAAATTGTATAAACGACGATAGACACGTGCGGAGAGTGAAATCTCGAATGCACGGCTGCAAAAAATCGGGGAAAATCTCCGCGCTCCGCTAGTGCGAACGTCAATCGCGGAGTATGAAACATATTGGCGCCCAAATATCCGTAGATCGAGACTAACGCCCCGCAGGCAATCGCTGCCGCAGCCCCGTTTCCAAAAATTTGTCGCGCCGACTCTGCAAGCGGGCGTTCGGTTTCAGAAGGGTTGGCGAGCGTACCGTTGATCACCACTTGCACCAAAGTGTAAATCGCCGTCACCAGCAGCAGCGCATAAAACAACGCTGCTGCAGAATCTTTGCGCGGGTCGCGCGTTTCTCCTGTGGCGAAAAACACTGCTTCAAATCCGCCGTAAGCAAAGACCAACACCAAAACCGCGCCTAGCCAATCTTGAAAGGTGACCGCGTGGGTCATCGGTGCCGGCACAACCTCGCCGTGCGCGATTAGCCATCCAAGTCCGGCGCCAATAAAGATCAGCAGCAGAACTATTTTTAAGCTGGTCAGAAAATCGCTGACTCGTGTAGCCGATCGGACTCCACGATAGTTGATGACCGCCAGTATTCCGATCAACGCGGACAGAATCGTCACGCGATAGACAGGTTGCACTGCGCGTGGGATGAATTCCGCAAGATAAGTGGCGAAAAGGTTGGCCGTGCCAGACGCCGCGGCGAGCCGTGACAACCACGTCATCCACGCGATTTGAATTCCCCAGAATCTTCCCAGTGCCGTCCGCGCGTAAAGATAAGGGCCGCCTGTTTCGCTGAATTGCGATGCGACTTCGCTCAGGCATGCGGCGACCAATGCGATCCCCGCCGCCGCTGCCAAGTACGCAAACGGAGCATATTTTCCGAGGCGGCCTGCAACCACGCTGGGCAAACCAAAAATACCGCCGCCAATCACCGAATTTACGATCAGAGCCGCCAAGCTCCAGCGGCCGATGGTGCGAACCAAACCGCTGGAAGGCTCTACGGCCAATGCAGCTCCATCATCACAATTTGTAATTAGGTGTGGCACTGAATCTTTTGCGCGCCAAAAAACGCCGTCAGCGTAACACAACTTCCGAGATCGCTCGCTGGGGTCATCACGGGCTTATGTCCCCTTGTCCATCTGTTACAATTCCGTACCAATCCACCATGGCGAGCGGCTCCAGCATCTTCCCGCGAAATTTTACGAAGGATTACCCTGTAGCAGTCCGCGGGGAAGGCTGCTGGATCATTTCATCAGGTGGACGGCGTTTTCTCGATGCCGCCGGCCAAGCTGCGGTGGTCAACATCGGGCATGGCGTCGCCGAGATTGGCCGTGCCATGGCCGAGCAGGCATCGCAGATCGCCTTCGCGCATACTTCGCAATTCCATTCCGCTCCGGCCGAGAAACTTGCCGGACGACTGATACAACTTGCGCCTCCAAATTTTCAGAATGGCGGACGTGTGTACTTTACCTCCGGTGGCTCGGAAGCCACCGAAACGGCCATCAAGCTTGCGCGGCAATATCATCTGGAGTGCGGCCAGCCGCAGCGTTACGGGGTGATTTCGCGCCGCCAGAGCTACCATGGCAGCACACTGGGCGCGATGTCTGTGAGCGGTAATGTCGCGCGACGGGCTCCTTATCAGCCATTGCTTCCCGAATGGGGACACGTTTCTGAGTGCTTCGCATATCACCATGCCGGCAGTTTGAAGGATGAAGACTACGGCCTGGCTTGCGCTAACGATCTGGAGAAATTTTTACGTGGTCCGTTCGGCGATTCCTCCGCGGCGTTTATTTTTGAACCGGTGGTCGGCGCGACGCTTGGTGCAGCTGTGCCGAGCGCTGGCTACGTCGAGCGCATCGGAGAGATTTGCAGTAAAAATAAAATTCTTCTGATCGCCGATGAAATAATGTCCGGAATGGGCCGCACCGGTAAGCCTTTCGCCATTCAACACTGGAATGTGGAACCTGACATGATCCTGGTGGGGAAGGGAATCGCCAGTGGTTACGCGCCACTTGGCGCTGTTCTGGTTTCTGCGCGCGTCGTCGAAGCATTCGAACACGGTTCTGGAACCTTTCAGCACGGTTTCACTTATCAGGCACATCCCGTTTGTACCGCGGCCGGCAACGCGGTGCTTGACTATCTGGAAGTCCATGGGTTGTTTGAGCGCGCCGCAATAATTTCAAAAACTCTGCGCGACGATCTTGAGCCTCTGCGGTCACATCCTAATGTCGGCGATATCCGCGGAATGGGCTTATTAACCGTCATCGAATTCGTGAGAGACAAAACGTCTCGCGAACCATTTCCGCCATCAAAAAATATCGCTGAACGGGTCCGTCAGGCTGCCATGGAAGAAAATGTGCTCACCTATCCCACGCAAGGGTGCGTCGATGGCCTCCGCGGCGATCACATTCTTCTGGCCCCGCCCTTTATTTTGAACACCGAAGAATCCGCGCTCATTGCACGGGCAATTAAATCCGCTCTGGCAAAAGTGTTTCCATCTTGATTTCAGAATTTGTGCGCGACCGTTCTTATAAATTCGCGTGGAATCCTTCTTCTCTTTCACCGGGCGTTGCATTACTGTTCCAACCTGCGTTTCCTCATTGCCGGAGATAACTGTTGATCATGCGCCGTAATTCCAAAAGTTTAATCTCACTTTTTGTTTCGGTTTTATTATGCGCTGCCGCGGTTCGCGCACAGGATAAAGTTCAGGACAAAGCGCAGGAAAAAAATCCTGTCAAACTTCGCGCGCGCGATCTTGGCGTGCCTTTTGACGGTACACCCGGCCCGCTCAACGCCATCACCGACGTTGCCGGCGTAACCGTAGGTCACACCACACTTATTTCCGGCGAGGGAAAACTACAGATCGGCAAAGGTCCGGTGCGCACCGGTGTCACTGCTGTTTTGCCGCGTGGTCCGTCGTCGATGAGCAATCCTGTTTTTGCCGGCTGGTTTAGTGAAAACGGAAACGGAGAAATGACCGGCACGACTTGGGTGGAGGAATCCGGTTTTCTGGAGGGCCCGGTGATGATCACCAACACTCACAGTGTCGGAGTGGTGCGCGATTCCGTAATTCAATGGCGCGTTGCTCACGGCCAGCCTGATCCCGCGGGTTATTGGTGGTCGCTGCCGGTGGTGGCGGAAACCTGGGACGGCTGGCTTAACGACATCAACGGTTTTCACGTGAAACCCAGCGATGCTTTTCACGCCATCGACTCAGCATCGTCGGGCCCGGTGACAGAAGGCAACGTCGGCGGCGGTACCGGAATGGTTTGCAATGAATTCAAGGGCGGCATTGGCACGTCGTCGCGAAAGCTCGATGCCAAGTTCGGCGGCTACACCGTCGGCGTGCTGGTGCAGTGCAATTATGGATCGCGCGCCAATCTGCGCATCGGCGGCGTGCCGGTCGGTAAAGAAATTCCGGAAGATCGCGCTTACGCTTCCACCGGATTTAATGAACTGGATCACGGTTCGATTATTGTGGTGGTCGCCACTGACGCGCCTCTGGTGGCTCATCAGTTGAAGCGCGTGGCTCGCCGCGTAACCCTGGGCCTCGGACGCGAAGGAAGTATTTCCGGCAATGGTTCCGGGGATATATTTATCGCGTTTTCAACCGCCAACCCCGGTGCCGCTTTTGCGGACCACGTCGTGGATTTAAAAATGTTGCCCAATGAAAAAACTGAACCCATCTTCGCTGCTACCGTGCAAGCCACCGAGGAAGCCATCATCAACGCAATGGTAGCGGCGGAAACCATGACCGGCATCGAAAATCACAAAGTGATCGCACTGCCGCATGACCGCCTGCGCGCGGTATTGAAAAAATACAACCGCCTGAACGAGTGAGTGATGGTCTTAGGATGTTTCGGCAACGGTAAGGGGTGGAGTGGCGGTCTAAAACGCGCGCGATCAAATCACCGGCACGGCCGTTTTGCGGGCAGGATTAAAAAACGGCAGCGGCACGATTTTTGCCGATACCGTGTGCCGCACGGCCTCAACGGTGATCTCGATGTTTAGCGTTGTGCCTGCAGTGGAGTTCTCGCGATTCACGCAAGCCAACGCAATCATTTTCTTAAGCGTTGGCGACCACGTTGTGGACGTCGCCTTGCCGATGACTCTCCCGCCTCGATACACCGGCACCGCTGTGCGAGACGCCATACTCGGCACCTGTGGCGCCATGCCGACTTTGTCGTAGAGTGATTCCACTTCATTCCAATTAATTTCTAGCCCTACCAGCGCGCGATCCGTGCCTTTCTTAGCTTCGCGCGCCAGCGCTTCGCGTCCGACGAAAGTCTCTTTCTTTAAGTCCACCAGCTTGCCCAGCCCAATTTCCGCGGGAGAAAATTTCTGCGCGTCGATCAACGCTTTCTTGCTGGAGGTGTAATCAACCTCGATCAGAATCAGGCCTGCTTCGATGCGCGCGATATCTAGCGCAATCATTCCGGCTGGATGAATATCAAACGCCTTGCCCTGGGAATTCAACTCGTCCCAAACTCTCACCGCGTCGCGCCAGGGCATCCATATTTCGAATCCCAGGTCCCCGGTATATCCGGTACGCGAAACGTCGACGCTTACGCCGGCGATTTTTCCGTGTGTGACGCGAAAATATTTTAGATTGGTGACGTCTGCTTCGGCTGCAGCATTCAGCAATCTTCCCGATGTGGGTCCCTGCAATGCGAGCGCGGCGACCTGTTCGGTGATGTCCTCGATTCTTACATTCAGACCCAGCGCATTTTGCTGAAACCAGCGCAAGCTGGGATCCGCGGCCGTCCAGCGGTATTCGTTTTCAGCCAGGCGGGTGATAGTGCCGTCGTCGATGACTTTGCCTTCAGGGTCGCACCAGCAACAATAAATCACCTGATCGATCGCAACCTTGTTGATATCCCGCGAAATAACGCGATTCACGAATTTCGTCGCGTCCTTGCCCGTTACTTTGTATTTGAACAGTGGAGAAATGTCGATTAACGCCGCGGAATTGCGGATGGCGTTGTACTCGTGCTCGTGATGCATCTCATAGACGCTGACGGTATAGTAGCCGGACCATTCGCGGTAATTCAGGCTCTCGCACAGCGCAAGTGTTCTCTCGTGAAACGCAGTACCAACCGGCACAAGCCCTCCAGTGACTGCAGCGCAAGCTATGCGGTGCAAAAAACATGGCATGGTGTGAAGCTAAAGAATTATAGGTGTTGGCTCAGCGCAGCCGCAAGAAGCACACACGCGTACGTTTTTATCCGGCAGCCGTCTTTAATGTACTAACGCGGTTCAATCTGCTAACCGGTCGCGAAAATCTTCCTTCCAGCTTTCAGGAAAAGCTGCAACCTGCAAGGCGCGGCGCAGCACCTCAATGTCAGCATGTGCGTAATTTTTCGTACGGTACAAGCGATTAATTTCTGAAATCGAGACCTGATTGGGCTCACGCGAAACCACTTTGATTTCATCTCCTGCGCCAACTTCGCCTTCGCGCGCAACGGCAAAATAAAAGCCGGAGCGTTTGCTGGCCAGGAAACGCTTCACCATTCCGTCGGACTGAAATCTGATACCCAATTTGTAGCAAGGTAAGCGTGGCTGGGTCACCACAACCTCTGCTGAACCAATCGAAAATCGATCGCCGAGATGGACAGCGTTTTCGAGCAGCCCTTCGGTCGTAAAATTCTCTCCAAAATTTCCCATCTTCAAATCGTATTCCGGCAACTCCTGCTTCCAATAGGCGTAGTGCTCCAACGGGTAGCAATAAACGGCTTTGTATTCGCCGCCATGCACGGTGAGGTCGGCCTGCCGGTCACCATCAAGATCTAACTTGCGCAGAAAGACGCGGCCATCAATGGGCTCTTTGAATATGCCGGTAGTCACCGCATATCCGTGCCACAGCACGTCACGTGGCAAACCAACATTTACCGAAATTATTTTGCTCACAGGATTCTCGCCAGTGTGTGCATCGCCACGATAGTGCTTTTGCAGTATACGCGATGAGCTATGGTCTGAACTTCATCGTGGTTTATTACCGCGCGACTTGTGCCGTATTGCCGCTGCCAGTAGAATGCCTTTTGATTTCCTCAGCCTTCTCATATTCACGTGCGCGCTTTGCGATCGCCTCAATTGTCGATTCCTCGCGCTTGTATTTTGACGGAGCCTTAGCAAAATGACGCAGCATTACGACGTGATCGTCATTGGTGGCGGTCACAATGGCCTGGTCAACGCCGCTTATCTGGCGAAGGCCGGAAAGAAAGTGTTGGTCCTTGAACGCCGTCACGTCTTGGGCGGCGCCGCGGTCACTGAGGAAATCATTCCGGGCTTTCTTTTTTCGGAATGCTCCTATGTGGTCTCCCTGTTGCGCCCCGAAATTATTCGTGAGCTGGATCTTCCCCGCCACGGTCTTGAAATTCTCCCGCTGGATGGCACGTTTTCTCCCATGCCCGATGGCAATCATCTGTGGCGCATGAACGATCACGCCAAGTCCATTCGTGAAATTCGCCGCCATTCGCGCGTCGACGCCGAAGCGCACGACGAATTCTCGAAGATGATGACGCCGATGTGCCGCTTCGTGAAGCCCATGCTTTCCATGGTGCCGCCTGATCCAACCACCCTGAATCCGCGCGATCTGAAGCAGTTGCACTTTCTGATGCAACGCTTCCGCGAATTGTCTTCCGACGAGCGCTACACGCTGATTCAGCTTATGACGATGAGCTCCGCGGATTTTTTGGACCAGTGGTTTGAGACGGACGTACTGAAAGCCACTATGTCCGCGTCCGGAATTATCGGCACCTTTCTGGGCATCCGCTCGCCGGGCACCGCGTACGTTCTGCTGCATCATTACATGGGCGAGATTGACGGAGCGTTTCGTTCCTGGGGATTCAGCCGTGGAGGAACCGGCGCGATTTCCAACGCTATTGCGGCGGCGGCGCGCGAGGCCGGGGTCGAAATTCGCACCAAAGCTCCGGTGGAAACAATTCTCGTGAAAGAAGGTCGCGCGGCGGGAATCGTGCTGCAATCCGGAGAAGAGATTACCGCCAACGTAATATCCTCCAGTGTCGACCCCCATCTCACTTTTGAAAAATTCCTGGAACCTTCGGAGTTGCCCGCTGATTTTCTGGAAGGGGTGCGGCGCTACAAATTCCGTGGTTCATCCGGCAAAGTAAACATTGCGCTCGATGCGCTGCCCGAATTCAAATCCCTGCCCGGCGATGGAGCGCATCTTCGCGGCGCCATTTCCATTTCTCCCAGCATGGAATACATGGAGCGCGCTTACGACGATGCCAAGTACGGGCACTACTCGCGGCGCCCTTATATCGACATGGTGATTCCCAGCTTGACTGATCCGAGCGTTGCGCCTCCAGGCAAACATGTTCTCTCCTGTTTCGTGCAGTACGCTCCTTACAAACTCGCGGAAGGCACGTGGGATGAGCAACGCGAAGCTTTCGGCGACAACGTGATCGACACGATTTCCGAATATGCGCCCAATATTAAAGACATTATTATCGGGCGCCAGATTCTCACGCCGCTCGATCTGGAACGCGAATTTGGCCTGACCCAAGGTAATATTTTTCAAGGCGAACTCTCACTTGAGCAATTATTTTTTCTGCGCCCTGTAGCGGGTTGGGCTTACTACCGCACTCCCGTCGACAATCTTTATATGTGCGGTTCTGCGACGCATCCGGGCGGCGGCATCATGGGCGCCAACGGCCGCATCGCCAGCCAGGTCATTCTCAAAGAATGGAAAAAGCCTGCGGTGTCACGCCAGACAAAAAATGGGGCAAAAAATGGCGCGCAAGTTTCAACTGAATCCGTAGCATCGACCGCCACTCGTTCCGCCAAAGAGCACAACTGACATGCCCATCGGACAGCGCGTAGCATTCATCGGCGGCGGTCACAATGCGCTTATCGCGGCGTTTTATCTGGCCAAGGGCGGATTTAAGCCGGTGATTCTGGAACGGCGTGAAATTGTCGGTGGCGGCGCCATCACTGAAGAGTTTCATCCCGGTTATAGCGCCTCGACACTGGCTCACACGCTCGGTCCGTTGCGGCCTGATGTAGCCCGCGACTTAAAAGTAGAAAACTTTAATTGTGAAATTCTTCGTCCCGACCCGCGCGTCTTCGCCCCTGCACTGAATGGCGAGTCACTGCTGTTCTACGACGATCACGCCAAGACCGCTGGCGGCATCGCTCGCTTGTCGGCCAAGGACGCCGCAAAATATCCTGAGTTCGCCGCCTCGCTTGAGAAAATTTCTGGCGTCTTTGCCCAGCTTTCTACCATCACTCCGCCGTCCATCGACAAACCGTCACCTGAAGACCTGTGGAACCTGCTGAAGACTGGGCGGGGCATTCGCGGTCTGGGCAAACACAGTATGTTCGATTTGCTGCGCTGGGGACCGATGGCCGTCGCGGACTTTGTCGCGGAATTTTTCGAAACGGAATTATTGCGTGCCGTGATTGCCGCTCGCGGAATTTTTGGCACTGCTCTGGGACCGTGGTCCGCTGGATCCACCGCGGTACTTCTTCTGCGTGCGGCGGCTGACGCCAACCCAGTTGGCTCGGCGGCATTTTCTCGTGGCGGATTGGGTGTCTTCACGCGCGCGCTGGCGGAAGCCGCCAAGCAGGCTGGCGCGGAAATCCGCACCAACGCCGAAGTGCTGCATATCCGTATAAAAAACGGCGCGGTTTCGGGGGTGGTGCTTGCTGACGGAGATGAAATTGCCGTTGAAGCGATCGTCTCCGGCGTCGATCCGAAACGCACATTTTTTCAGCTCATGGATCCGTCGCAACTCGATCCAACTTTCGCCTTACGCATTCGCAATATTCGCGCCAACGGCACGCTCGCCAAAGTAAATTTGGCCCTCAACGATCTGCCAAATTTCCCTTCGCTTGCCGGCGCCGTGGGAGCGGATGGGTTCCGCCAGGCGCTCTCCGGCCGCATTCACATCGGCCCTGAAATCGATTATCTCGAGCGTGCCTTTGACGCCTCCAAGTACGGGGAAATTTCAGATGCTCCTTACCTCGATCTCACGATTCCAACGCTACTCGATCCGTCTCTTGCACCTGAGGGTAAACATGTGCTGTCGGCGTATGTGCAGTTTGCACCGTACAAATTGAAAAATGGAAATTGGGAAGCGCGTCGAAATGATTTGGGCGAAACGGTTATCAAAACCATTGCCGCGTACTCTCCCAATTTCCCCGAGCGCGTGGAAGGTTTGCAGGTCATCACCCCGCAGGATCTGGAGACCACATACGGTTTTACCGGCGGACAGATTTTTCACGGCGAACTGGCGCTCGATCAGCTTTTCACCATGCGCCCAATTCTTGATTGGGCGCGCTACAAAACGCCCATACGCGGATTATTTCTTTGTGGCTCCGGTACCCATCCAGGTAATGGACTCACGGGCGCTTCTGGAGCCAATGCGGCGCGCGAAATTATTCGCGAGCTGCGCTAAGCCAGCAACGTTTCTGGAACGGGCTCGACGGTCGAGTTGCTGCCATCGCTTCAATCGACAGCAAACAATTTTCTACGGTAAATTAACGCGGAATAGCTAGAATAGTGCCTCTTAACAGAGGTGACCCCTGATGGCGTCCGACTATTACCTGCTCAAGACAGAGCCCACCAGTTATTCGTTCGCCGATTTGCAGCGCGATGCGGTCACCGAATGGGACGGTGTGTCCAATCCTGTGGCGCTTAGAAATCTCCGCGAGATGAAGCCTGAGACGAAATTAATCATTTACGAAACTGGCGACGTGAAAAGCGCCGTTGGAACGGCCACGGTTGTGTCGGTGAATAATGAGGATCCAAAAAATCCCATTATCACCATCAAGGCAGGGCCACCGATAAAACGCCCTGTTTCTCTGGCGCAGATCAAAGCCGACATGCTGTTCGAGGATTCGCCACTGGTTCGCCAAGGCCGCCTTTCGGTAGTTCCGCTGACATCGGCACAATATAAAATCCTGACGAAATAAACAATTCTTGTCGCCCGCGATGTTTTCTTTTAGATTCGCCGAATGGATGCCAGCTGGATCCGCGACCTTTGCCTTTCATTTCCGGCCGTCACGGAACACGTGATCTGGGGCAACGATCTGACCTTCAAAGTGGCGGGCAAAATGTTTGCTCACGCAGTTCTCGAGCCGGCGTCAGTGTGGCTGTCTTTCAAAGCTTCCCCAGAAAATTTCTATGCGCTAACCGAGCGGCCCGGGATTATTCCCGCGCCTTATCTCGCTCGCGCGCAATGGGTCGCTCTCGAAACGAAAGACGCACTTTCTTCCGCAGAACTATCCGAATTCGTGCGCGACTCTTACGACATCATCGTTGCCAAGCTCCCTAAGAAGACCCGCGACTCTCTCTCCAAGCCGCGCCGAACCAGTCCCCGGTGCGCAAAGCCCCGTAGCCGACGTTGATGGGCAAGCCGAATATTTTTTTAAAAAGACTTGACATTATACTGTGCGGCGCATAGTGTATGTCACATCCTATGCAGCGCATTGTACATCCATGAGCTCAGAAAACTTTGACAATCTACGTCTCGAACTTCGTCGTGGAGGCTTGGTATTGGCTGTCTTGGCGGCCCTGCACTCGGAACAATATGGTTACACTCTGCGGAAAATCCTGGCCGACCATCGCATCGAGATTGACGAAGGCACGCTATATCCGCTTCTTCGCCGCTTGGAAAGCCAAGGCCTGCTCACAAGCAAGTGGCGAGAAGAGCAGAAACGCAATAAGCGTTTTTACAAGCTTTCGGCTGCAGGCAAACAGATCTTGGAACAATTGCTCACCGAGTGGCGAACTATGGATTCCTCAATAAATTCAATCTTGAAGGAGTATGGTCATGCAACTTCTCGAGCGGTACTTGCAGGCCGTTAAATTCTGGTTGCCCAAGGAACAGAAGGAAGACATCATCGCGGAGTTGTCGGAGGATATCCATTCTCAAATTGATGAGAAGGAAGCCGAGCTCGGCCGCAAACTGAATGAACCTGAACTGGAATCCATTCTTAAACAGCGGGGCCGTCCGATACTGGTGGCAAATCGCTATTTACCACAGGAGCATTTGATCGGACCGGTGCTGTTTCCCATTTATCGCCTGGTGCTGAAAATCGTGATGTTGTGTTATGTGGTGCCCTGGGCAGTGACATGGATCGCCTTGTTGATTTTCAATTCCGGATACGCCGCGAAATTTGTTGGGCACTCTTGGTTTGAAGCGTTGGGATATCTATGGGCGTCGCTGTGGAGCAACGCTTTCCTAGCGGCCGGGATAGTGACACTCATCTTCGCCATACTTGAGCGGGTACAGCGTAAGAATCATTTCCTGGAAGAATGGGACCCCCGCAAACTCCCACCGGTGCACAATCCGCACGTAATTTCGCGATTCAACTCCATAGTTGAATTAGCCGCCAACATGTTTTTTTTCGTATGGTGGACAGCACATATGTCCTCGAATGTGGTGCTGAACCAACCGAATTTGCGAATTTCGCTAACGCCCGCTTGGCGCTATTTCTTTTGGGGATTTTTGCTCGTCTCATTCGTCAACATCGGGCTCGCTGCCGTTAACCTCGCGCGACCCTACTGGACCGCGCGCCGCGCCACTTTTCGTCTTGTGAGTGACCTTGCGGGTTCCGTACTTTTCTGCTGGCTTTTAAAGGCCAATATCCTGGTCGAAATTGCTGGCGCAAGTATCCCAGCGGCGAAGGCCCTTCAGCTGACTGCGGCGATCAATTTCTGGATGGCAAAGATGTTTCCGGCAGCCGTCATCGTAGGAGTGGTGATTGCCGTCGTTAATATTTTCCGGATCGTACGCGTTGCCGCGCCACAAGCGCATATTCCTGGAGAAAGAGCGGCGATGGCGTGAATTAGCGTGGTGGTAATAACCGACCTGCTGGGCTCATTCTTGTTTGAATGCGGAAATCGGATAGAACTGCACACACGATCAGGCTCAAATGGACTGGAACAAAGCTTGAGTGGCCCACTCGAGATCTGCGGCCAGCAATCGAGGAAAATCGTGATGCAAAATAAAATTGTTGCCATTTCTACAGAAGTTGCCGATACGGTTCGCCAGACCATGCGCGCGCCGGTCTATGGATTTCCAGTGCATAAGGAGTTAGCAACCGAGGCGGCGCCATGCCGTCATTGTCTACGCCTGATAGCGCCGCAACTGGAAGACGCCATACTGTTCACCTATGACCGATTTACCGGCGTGGAGGAATTGCCGCAGCCTGGGCCAATTTACGTGCACGCAAGAAATTGTTCGCGATACGATGAGCAGGACGGTTTTCCCGAAGAACTTCGCGGAAGCGCACGTACGCTCGAGGCGTACGCCAAAGGCCGGCGCTTCATCGCACAGGAATATGTTGCGGATGGAGCATTTGAGGCGGCCATCGCGCGCTTATTTTCAAACCGCGAAGTCGATTATTTGCAAGTGCACAGCACCACTGCCGGCTGCTTCACATTTCGCATCGAACGATCAGGCGATAGGTGAGCTTGCTATCGGAAAATAATTAATCGCAGGGATTGCCAACCGACTGGCCTTCGCAAATGGAAATGCGCCCGACGTTTCATGAATCAGGTAGGGCGCATTCCCGAACAAAACTAATTGTTTGCGGAGTCCGTCAAAGCAAGTTAGCCACGACTAATTATGAGCGCCGGCGGACTTGGCCATTTTGTCTTGCCATTCTTTGGCGCGCCGCTCCATTTCTGCCGGAGCAACATCTTCCACATGTTGTGCCAGGCCCCAATGATGGCCGAAGGGATCAGCTAGTCTGCCAAAACGATCGCCCCAGAATTGATTCTGCAGAGGCATGGTGACCTTGCAGCCTGCGGCAACCGCCTTATTGAAAGCTGTGTCTACATCCTCGGTGTAGATGAATAGATAGCTGGTTGGCGCGGATTTTGAATTCGGATCAGGCGCGGAGGCCATGGGCGGAAATTCATCGTTTAACATGAATCTTGAGTCACCGATCTGCATTTCAGCGTGTCCAATCTTTCCGTCTGGTCCTTGCATGCGGTGATTTTCTTTTGCTCCCAGCGCTTTCTTGTAAAACTCGATGGCCTTGGCGGCTTCTCTGCAAGTTAGTGAGGGAGTAATCGAGTGGTACCCTTCGGGAATCGCACGGACAGTATTTGCCATAAAAACTTCCTCCTTAAACTTCTTCTAACGGTTGGCGCCCGACATATGAAAGCGGCGCGTCTGCTGGTAATACCGAACTACATCGTCGAAGTCAACCATCAAGAATTTGAAACTCGGCTCAGACCAAAAGAGCCGCGGAGCCGTCCTGCGCGAGATTTTTCTCTGGCCACGAATTCGGTGAGTCGTTATTTGGGCGAGGCCTTTTTTAGTCTGGACAGGAACTCAAATTCGGCTGGATGCATTTTCTCTCTCGCGGCTTCGATCGTAAAGAAACCCGCTCGATCGATTTCTGGAAATGTCGCCATCCTTCCGGATTTTGGAGGCCATTCCATTTCGAATGAATTGCTCTTCAACGATGATGGGTCGCAATTGCCGGCAAACGCCCAGGCATGTACAACTTTGCCGCTTTTGTGCTCCACGCTACCGAGGGATACAAAATCACCGCGCGGAACGATTCCGGTCTCTTCCTGAAATTCGCGTTTGGCCGCATCGAGCAAGTCTTCGCCGGGATTAATTTCTCCCTTGGGCACAAACCAGGCTCGTCGATCTTTGTTTTTCCAAAATGGCCCGCCGAGATGCACGAGCAGCACTTCCATCTGGCCATTTTGTTCTCTGTACATGAGCAATCCCGCGCTGATTTTGGCCATCCGTTTTCTCTTGAATATTAATAACAATTTATCGCGAGAGCGGCGCGGTATAATTATGCGGCGCGAGCCTTTAATTGGTGTTCGCGATTCCATCCTATCCAACTATGTCCGAGCCAGCCATGGTAGTTCGTAATATTTCAGACACGGCGCGATGGGCGGCCGTGTTTCGCGCCAATGAGACGCAGCGTCCTGATGCGCTCTTCCGTGATCCATACGCCGCGCGACTTGCGGGCGCGCAGGGCGTGGATATCGCCAACACGCTGCCGCAGGGCAATAGTTACGCATGGGCGTGGGTAGCGCGCACCTATCTCTTCGATCAATTTATTTTGCGCGAGATTCAGCAGGGCGCGGACATGGTAATAAATCTGGCCGCCGGCCTGGATGCGCGGCCGTATCGCATGCAGTTGCCGGCTGCGCTGCAATGGGTCGAAATCGATTTGCCGGAAATCCTCGCGTATAAAGAAGGAATTCTTGCCGGTGAAAAACCAACCTGCCGGCTTGAACGCATCCGCCTGGATCTTTCCGACGTTGACGCTCGCAAGCCGGTGTTTGCCGAACTCGCGGCGCGAGCCAGGAAAATTTTGGTGCTCACCGAGGGATTGCTTATTTATCTGGAGCCCAGTCAAGTAGTCGCGCTCGCCACCGGGCTTGCCGGGCATTCACAATTTCAGCGCTGGATTCTCGACATACATTCGCCGGGATTGTTGCGCATGATGCAGCGCACCACCGGAAAACAGCTTAGCCAAGTTGGCGCGCCATTCAAGTTCGGACCCGCGGAAGGCCCACAATTTTTAGAGCCATACGGCTGGCGGGCCGCTGACGTACGAGGGCTGCTGAAAACGGCCGCGCGTTTTAAACGTCCTCCGTTCGGGTTGCGTTTACTCTCTCACCTGCCGGAGAAGAAAGGCGCCCAAGGCTCACGCCCATGGTCTGGGGTTTGTTTATTTGAGCGAGTGGACGAGCGGCAATAAAATGCGCCGCCAGTTTGACTGGGCGCGTGGATACAAGTCTACAATCCTGAATAGAATCAGCGATTTTTGGACTTCAGAAATCGTCAGTACTTCCTGGTATGGCCGCCTGCCTGTTGCGATGAAAGAATCTTTCCCGAGTGAGCGACCTTGCCCAGCTGCTCCGCAGATGAATAAACAGGAGGCAATTTGATGAAAGCGAAACTAGCACTAAGTTTTCTTGCGCTATCCAGCCTGGCGATGGTTCCGAGAGCCAGCTTTGCAGCGCAAGACGAGCAAAAAAAGAGCGATTCGACTCGTACGTTGACCGGTTGCATATCAACAGGCGAGAAAGCTGGCGAATATAATTTAACGGCGGACGATGGCAGTACCTGGGTGCTCCACTCCAAGAATGCCAAGTTGGGCGATCATGTGGGCCATACTGTGACGGTTAACGGCAGAGTGTGGCACGCTGGAATGCACGGAGCGAAGGAGAAGGCCAAGGACGAAACTAATCCCAACGCGACTGAGCACGGTCATCTGAACGTAACGGACGTAAGCATGGTCAGCGAAAGCTGCAAGCGGTAATTCGCTTTACAATTTATGAAGTGAAAAAGGGAGAGCCTTTTGCTCTCCCTCTTTTTTGGCTCAAGCATGCCTGGCAGAATTTCGCAGAGATTCCCAACCGCGGAACTTGCTGTAGAAATATTCGCGAGGCACACCTATGGGGGAAGTGCGCCAGAGTATATAACTCTGGCGGTTTACTCCGGCTTGGCGATTACGCCACAGGCGATGCGCGCAGGAGCGCTGGCTGAGGAAGTATCGGTAACGGCGTGAATCACGATGGCAGTGCCCCCGTTGCTGAACACGGAATTGTCACCACTCCCAAGAGTGACGTTGGGAGCCACGACGCTAACGTGTGACGTGTGGTCTGGCGCGACGATCAACGAAAAATTCGGGATGTCGCCGGCAGGTACGGTGACGTGTTGGTGATCGGCCTTCGCACCGCCGAAGTGTGGACCCGCGGACTTGAAATCGGGTGGGTCACACTTGCCTACTTGATGGATGTGAATGGAATGCTCGCCCGGGGGCAAATCCTTGATGTCGAGTTTGATTCTTACACCGTGCTCGGCGGGAGTAAGCGTCGCGGTGCCGACGCTCTGGCCGTCGGTGTTTTTCAAATCTAGTGTAATTGGCTTCGACTGACTACGAGCTTGCGTTGCGATAAGTGCGGCTGCGGCCAGAAAGAACAATCCGCTCAACCTAAAGATTTTCATTTAGTGTCCTCCGAGTGGGGTGCCTCGACTGATAATTAGGGTTTATTCGTTCACATTCGACCGAGGATATTTGTTCACGTGATTTTGTAACCCAGAGCTCCGCGGCACCGGCGCCGCGAGATGGCATAGACACAGTTGTCGGATGGGATTCTAACAGCATCTCTTACAGGACGGTAAAAATACGCGGCCTGAGCCGCAGGCTGGGCCACACAAGGCTGACGCAGCGAAACTAGTCAGGGCGGTAGAGGCTCGGAAATTCTTTTTGCAGGCGTTGCAGTTTAGGCAAATCGTTGAAGACGATGTAGGGGTTGCCCGGATTTTTCTTCAAGTAATCCTGGTGATAGTCCTCGGCAGGATAGAACGCTTCGAAAGCAGCCACTTTCGTGACGATGGGACGCGAATAGACGGCCGCGGAATTCAGCTGGGCGATGTAGGCATTGGCGATGCGTTTTTGTTCGTCGGTCGAATAAAAAATGGCGGAGCGGTATTGCGTACCGGTGTCCGGTCCCTGGCGATTCAACTGCGTGGGATCGTGAGCGACGGAGAAATAAATCATCAGCAGCTGGCCGTAAGTGATTTGCGAAGGATCGTAAGTGACCTGCACGGATTCGGCGTGTCCGGTCACGCCCATGCTGACAACTTCGTATGACGGCGATTTCACCCGACCACCAGAGTAGCCGGAGGTCGCAGACTTCACCCCTTTGACGTGTTCAAAGACTGCTTGCACGCCCCAAAAACAGCCGCCGGCGAAGACAGCGGACTCCGACTTAGAGGAGTTCGCGAGAGGAGCGTCGATGGTGGGCTTGGGAAACAAGGACGCGTTGGGCGTTTCGGCGGGACGGGCACCGAGAGCGCGGATGGCGGTCCATGCGAAGAACACGACGATTACAGCGCTCGCCAGCAGTTTGCCAAGGTACGGTCTTTCCATGATGGTGGGACCTTTCTTGAAACTTTACGATAAACGGTGATGATTGGATGCGCGAACCACAATAAGGAAACAGCGGTGAGCGATGGGCCGCAAACGAAAAGAGCATGGTTTGCGCGCGTTTCTCTGATTGACGTTCTTCGTCGCTGAAGCTCTAAACTGGTTTAGATTGTGACGGGTGGGGTTTGTACAGCTCAAGATGCGGGCGTGCGCGAATGGAACCTGTGGAAACGCGGGGACATCAAAGATCAGGGCACAACTTTCAGGAGGAGGCACACATGGGAGTTAACGTCGCGGCGAGTTTTCGAGGGGGCCAAGGGCTGGCACGATGCATTTGGCCGATTCTGCCGGCAACTGGTTTGCTGATGGGACTCCTTGTGGCACCCGGACTGCGCGCGCAGGTGACCAACGGCAAAAAGCCGGAGCTTCCGCCACCGTTTGAGTCCAAGTCCGCGACGAATCCGGCGGAGGAAGGGAAGCCGCCGAAGAGCTTTTTGCCCACCGTGCCGCAAGGCTTCAAAATAAATATTTTCGCGGCGGATTTTAAAGGGCCACGATGGATGGTCCCGGCGCCCAACGGCGATATATTCCTTGCGGATATGGCGGCAGGCAAAGTCATTGTGCTGCGCGATCCGCAACATACCGGCAGCGCGCAGGAAAATGAAGTGTTTGTAAGCGGACTGAACGGACCGTACGGCATCGTGCTTCACGACGATTATGTGTACGTGGGCGATACGGATGCTTTGTTGCGTTTCAAATATGACCCGAAGACTTCCAAGCGGCGGGGCGAAGCGGAGCATTTAATGGATTTGCCGACGGGCGGGCACTCCACGCGGTCGTTGTCGCTGGCACCGGACGGAAAGCATCTCTTGGTGGGGATCGGATCGGCGTCGAACATAGGTATTGAAAGCGACACGCGGCGCGGCGCGATTACCATTTGCGATCTGGATGGCAAGAACGCGCGGCTTTACGCTACGGGAATTAGGAACGCGACCGGCATTGGTCTCGAGCCGAAAACCGGAGTTCTGTGGATCAGCGTGAACGAGCGTGACGGGATGGGCAACGATCTACCACCTGATTATTTTACATCTGTGAAGGATGGCGGATTTTACGGGTGGCCGTACAGCTATATCGGGAATAACGTGGACCCGCGAGTGAAGCCGCAGAAACCGGAACTAACCGCAAAAGCGATCGTTCCGGACGTGTTGCTGGGTGCGCACCGCGCGCCTCTGCAGTTTGCGTTTTATACCGGAAACCAATTTCCGGCTAGTTATCGTGGAGGGGCCTTCGTGGCCGAACACGGTTCGTGGAACCGCTCGCCGCGCGCGGGATACCAGGTGGTGTTTGTACCATTCAAGGACGGAAAACCCAGCGGCGACCCTACTCCGTTTTTGACGGGGTTGGTGCCGGATCCGAACAAGAGCGAAGTGTATGGACGTCCGGTTGGAGTGGCGGTGACAAGCGACGGATCATTGCTGGTGTCCGACGATATGGCGGGCACGGTTTATCGGATTTCGGCCCAATAACAGTTGTAAACAAAATATTTGTGGCCGAAATTTGTGGCGGGCAATTGCGGCGTCGTGTTTCATCAGTTGACTACCAACGTCAGCTGACTCGTCGGCATTTGGAGCGCTTTACCTGAAGCGTTGGTGGCTGTTGGTGTGAGGACCAACGTGGAAGTGCCGCTCGGCGTCACTATGGAAGATTTCTGGGCTGCAGGCGTAGTTATCGGTGCCCCTCCGCAGCCTTCCGCTGCAAATAGGATTGGCACGAGGACCAGTAACGCCGCCATGGAGTATATGATTTTCCACGGCGAGGCATGACAAACAACGCCATGAAAACTAATGGCCGGAGTTGATCCCTCCCCTTCACGATAGAAACGCAAAAGAATAAAAAGCAGAGTGCTAATTGCAACGAAGAACGCGGCGGGCAACGTGGGCGTGCGCGGCGATCTGTGCGAAGTGATTTTTGGGGTGAGAATCGCGTTGCCACTCGTAAGCACCGTGACGGTGAAGGCCGTGGGAACGCCGACGTTGAGAACCACGGAGGCTGGTGCCTGGCATGTTGCGGCGCAGGGCGCGTCGGTACAGGTGAAGGAGATGGTTCCGTTGTAATCGAGGCCGGGTGTGAGTTGCAGCGCGTAGTTGGCGGACTGACCTGCGGAGACGGTGGCCGAGAGCGCGGTCGAAGGACTACTCACCGAAAACGCCGGAGGCGCGCTCGCAACAATGTTTAAAACCTGGGGCGAGTTGGGGGCGTCGTCGGTAACGGTAAGAGTCTCGCTACGAGACCCGGAAAAGAGGGGAGAGAACGTCACGGTGACAGTGCAACTGGCGTTTGCGGCGACGGTGGTGGTGGCGCAGTTGGCGACACAATTCGTGAAGTCGGCGGCGCTGGTTCCACGTGCTGAGATATTGGAGATGTGCATGGGAGCTGCGCCTCCGTTAGTGATGGCCACAGTGATGGGCGCGCTGGCGAGGCCTTGCGTGGTAACCGGGAAGGTCGCAGAAGTGGGGATAAATTTAAGCGCCGGAGCGCTCACCGGACTTACCTCTGTGCCAATGAGGGATATGGATTGCGGACTGCCCGCGGCGTTGTCGGCAAAGAGGAGCGCAGCTTGACGAAAGCCCACCACCAGCGGGGTGAACGATTCGGTGGCGATACAAGACGCTCCGGGAGCTATGGGCGCAGCAGTGCAGTTGCTAGACGGCGCGCTGAAATCCGCGGGATTACTACCGCCAAGACTAACGGCGGAAATAGTTAGAGGTGCGTTCCCGGAATTGGTCAGGGTGACGCTGAGGGGCAAACTGGTGGATCCCTGGGATAGGACGGAAAAATTCAACGTGCCGGGTGTAAACGTGATCGCCGGAGCAGGCGGAGGCGCACCGAGTCCCACACCGGTAAGCGCGGCAGACTGTGGGGTGGCGGAGCATTGTCGGTGACACTCAATTGAGCAAGGCGTGAGCCAGATACGGTGGGCGTGAAGGTCACCGCAATGTTGCAGGATGTCGTGGGCTTTAGCACCGTGGGCGCGTTGCAAGTGTCATTTTCACTGAAGTCGCCAGAGTTCAAGCCGGTGATGTTAATGGCATTGACACTGAGCGCTTGGTCGCCGGTGCTGGAGAGTGTAAGCGACTGCGTTGGAGCCGCGTTGCCGACGGTGCTGCTGCCAAAAACCAGATTCCCTGGCGTGAGCGTTGCCACGGGACCAACTTCGGGTTGGCCAGAGCCGGGCGTGACGCTAAACGCTATTGGCAGATCATAGCCGGGAGCAGCGAAGGGTGAACCGCTGACTTCATTGAAGTAGCCGGTGGAGAGATCGACGGAGTACACGTGCACCTGATTTGGAAGAGTGCTCTGATAGACGAACTGGCCGGTAGGATCGGCGACAAATTTGGCAACGGAAGTGAAGCCGGGAAGCGGTGAACTGGGCGCCTCGGTAAGCGACCACGTGGTGGTGTCGACGATGTAAATGTACACCTCACTATGGAAGCCGGCGACAACCGTAACGTAAATGAAGCGTTGGCCCGGGCCGACAAAAATTTCGCTGGCAAAGACGGTCGCGCCCAGGCTGAGAATTCCCCGCACACCTGTCGGGGAGATCACCTGGAGGGTTCCTGCTAATACGCCCTGACCGATAACCACGAAACGCCCCAGAGGGTCTGCGCCGAACGAGCGGCCGCGATTCGTCGAGCCCGCGGAGCCCGTTTCACTACCGAGAAGGCCGGTGAGCAGATCGATGGTATAGGTAAGCAACTGGTCATCCTGCTGGTAAGCAGGATTGGAGGATGAGGGATTTGGTCCCAGATATACGTAAAACGTGCCGGTAGCCGGATTCGCTGCGGCGCCGACGGGCGCGGAAACCTCGAGAAAGGAACCGGAGACGGGGACAAGAACTCCGGCGGCAGCGTTGATCTGGAAGGACTCTACGCTGCTTTCACCGGGGTTTAGCCCGATGGAATTGACGACCGCCAGGTATGCGCCGGTCGGCTCGGTGGCAAGCAAGGTTGGAGAACTGGTGTTGGCCGAAGCGAAAGGCGAGCCCGGGACTTCGGTGTAGGACCCGGTAAAAGAATCCACTTGGTACATATGAATGCTGTTATTGCCCCGGCGAAGAGGAAGCGGCCCTTGGCATCGAGAACCGCGGGAAAGCCGAGCACGCCAAGCGGAGAGGCGGCAGTCGGCACAAGCACGCCTGTAGTGTCGTTTCGAATGGCGATGGCCCCGCCGGTGGTGTAAACGAAGGGCTGTTGAAGCTGCGCGTCGACGGCGCTCGCGAATCCGAACAGCATCGTTAGGAAGAGACAGATGCGTCCGGCATTCGAACTCGGGGAGGCGCGCGGAGGCAGACCACAAGTGGCGGTGTGCGAGCGGAAGGGCGGGGTAGGCATTGTGTTTTCTTGTCGCAAACCGGAGACGGGTGGAGAGACCACCATACGAGCAATTACTGATTACGTCAACGATATATTACTGAATAGTATAAATAAATAGATTGGGAAAAGACGCGGATTGTTAGCACGGTTGCGCCATTAGTTGGCGGCCCGTTAGGCCTCTGACCCCGGTAAGGGCTTTTTGAGCCGGAAGGTGCCACATCAGGAATTCCTTAATGACGCTGAATCGTTGACTGGCCAGAACTAAACTCGTACAATGAAGCTGTACAAGATGTACTTTCAGTCTGTACACGGAGCATGAGCATGACTGTAAAGACGCTAATTCGGCCAGAGAAAAAGACAGTAAATAGATCGGAGCTTCGCCAAAAACAAAGGGCCACACTGCGAATGGCTCGCGGTAATCAAGTAGTTGTGATTTCGGCCAATGACGATGAAGACGAAAAACTGCTGCTAGACAAAAGGTACTTTGACGAAATTGTGAAACAACTACGAGCGGTAATCGAAACGTTGGAAATTATCAGCGATCAGAAGCTTTTTAATCAGATATTGGGTGTTTCCGAAAGATTGGAAGAGCACACCCGGCTGGGGAAGTTGCACTCTTTTGAGGAGGCGTTTGGGGAGGAGTGATCTGTACCGCTCTATATTTACCGACGATGCTCTGAAGGATGTAAAAAAACTTTCCAAGAACGTTCGCAGTGCGCTCAAGAAACAGTTTGAAAAAAAGATACATGTCGACCCATTCAGCTGCTCAGAGGAGTTGTCAGGTATCCTTGGGCACTATCGGAGCTTTCACTACGGCGACTACCGCGCGGTCTACAGAGTATTTGAGGACATTAGAACTGTTTCGGTCGTCGGTCTAGGAAAGAAAAATAAGGATCACCGAACCGACTTATACAAACGGCTGGAGGATCTTGCCCAGAAAGGCCGATTGGCCGATGCCGTCTTAGAAACGTACCGAACCATCTCTCGATAGTCCCGCCGTTGGGCGCTCAATTTCGTCTCGCAACGTATTCTGTGTCGAAGGTATATTAGTCCAACAACCTATGGAAAGCGCAAAGCTTGAGTTGCGGCAAGGGCAGGATAACGGGACTGGGAATATCGTCACCAGACTGAGTGGGAAGCTGAGTCTCGAGACGGTGAACTCCTTTCTTCAGACCCTGCGGAAAGCGCAAGCGAAGCATGTGGTGCTGGATATGAGCGGCGTTTCGTTCCTGGATTCGGCGGGAGTTGGCGCGCTGGTTTCGTTATTTGTCACGCGGAAGCACGACGGGAAAACATTGGCGCTGGCGAATTTGACGAAGCAAGCGATGGCCGTGTTGCAAGTGTCAGGAATTCTGAAATTGATCCCCGCATATCCTAGTGTCGAGGCGGCCGTCAGCGCGCGCGACTAAGACTAGCTGGGCGTCCAGGTGGGATGCCGGGTGAACAGACCATCGACCAAGCCAATGTGGTAACAGATAAATAGCCCGAAAGCCAGACTCACCAAGCCGGAAGCAGTGATCAACCCTCGATTGAGCCACGCGAATCTGTACCCCGCAAAGGAAAAAGGCAGCGCGATGGCGGCGGTGATGAGCATCATGCCCGCTATAGTTCCCACACCAAAAACCGCCAGATAAAGTACCGCCCACCGGGGGTCACGAATGGTGCTGAGCACCAGCAATGCTACGGCGGCGGAGCCTGCCAGTCCATGGACGATGCCGACAAACAACGGACGCAGAGTATGGAACACGCCCAGCCGCGCAAACGGAGCACGAAGCCGCGCAGGCGGAACGAGGCTGTCCCCGTGGTGTTCTCCTGCAGGGCCGTGCGAATGCCAATGCACGTGCAGGTGCGAATTGTGTTCGTGAAGATGCGCGTGGTCGCCAGTCACTTTGGGATGCGCCGGCGAAAATTTTTGCGTGAGCCAGCGCATGGCGCCGGTGAGATTCAATACTCCCAGCAGGATCAGCATCAAGCCCACGGAAAATTCCATGGTTAGGCCTACGCGAGCCGGAATCGCCATTCCGAACAGGATTATGGCTGCGCCCACAGCAACGATGGTGATGGTGTGGCCGCAGCCCCAGAGAATGCCAATGAGCGCGGCCTTCAAAATGGAACGCTCGCGGCTGACGATGGTGGACACCGCGACCACGTGATCCGGATCGGTTGCGTGGCGCATGCCAAGCAGGAACCCGATAGTGAGAATGGCGAGGCCGCTGGTCATTGTCAGGTAAGCGCCGGTTAGCTTTCGCGTTTAGCTAATCGTGAGGCCTTCTCATTTTGCCGGAGTCCGACGGTGCTTTTGGGCGCGGCAATATTTAAGCATAGCTTAGATTCGCTAATGAGGAGAAAAGGAGCTACTGGTCGAGATGGTGGCCGTCGCGGAGGATGCGCATGAGCTCGGCGGCGGCATGCGGAAGGCGTGCGCCGCGGCGGCCCACCAGGTAGACGTGGCGCGGAATGTTGAGCTGCTTCACTTTTACTTCTTTCATCCAGCTGTGTTCGATTTCCCATTGCACGCACATGCGCGGCACGATGGCTACGCCCATGCCCATCTGCACGAAGCGCTTGATGCTTTCGATGGTGGGCATCTCGATGGGCATGTTGAGCTCGGTGTGATTGCGCGCGAAAAGCTCTATGACGCGGCGGCGGAAGGGCGACTCCACGATGTGCGCGATGAATACTTCACGGCCCAGGTCGGCGATATCGACTTCCCGCTTGCGGGCCAGCGGATGTTTAGGAGGAACGACCAGGCTCAGCTCATCTTTCAGAATTTCCGTGGCTTGCAATTGCGGATCGCGCGGAATGTAGGAGACGGCGCCAAGATCGAGACGATAGTTGAGGACTTCATGAGGAATATCGCGCGAAAACATGCGATGCACGCGAACCTGCACGCCAGGATGCTTTTCGCGGAAGACGGCCAGGGCCGGGAGGAGGGCGTGGATGGAGCTTTCGTTGACGCCCAGGGAAAGTTCGCCGCGCTCCAAGCCTTCGAGCTCGGTGAGGCCTTTTTTGACTTCATCGCGGAGGTTGATGAGGCGCTCGGCGTAGTCCTTTAATAGGGTGCCCGCGTCGGTCATGCGCACCGGACGGGAGCCGCGGACGAACAGAGGCTGCCCGAGTCCATCTTCGAGCTTACGGATAGCCAGGCTGACCGCGGGCTGGGTGCGGTAAAGGCGCTCTGCAGCACGGGAGAAGCTGCCTTCTTTCGCGACGGTGAGAAAGACTTGTAGTTCGCCCAGATCCACTTGAAACCCTCGCAAAGCAGTATAAGCCCTGATTATCAAAAGCAGAATAAAGATAAATTTGACTAGCGGCTGGCCAGGTGCGTTACTTAGGCATGGGATTGTCTATGGACGTAGTGCGCATATTCGACACCACCTTGCGCGATGGCGAGCAGTCGCCGGGATTCTCCATGAATACCGCGGAGAAAATCCGCATGGCGCATCAGCTGGCGACGCTGGGTGTGGATGTGATTGAGGCGGGTTTTCCCATCTCTTCTCGCGGCGATCTGGAAGCGGTGCGCAAAGTTGCACAGGAAGTTCGCACCGTGCCGATTGCGGCGCTGGCGCGCGCGCGCAAAGACGACGTGAATGCCGCGATTGAGGCACTCGAGCCCGCCGTTGCTCCCCGGCTACATATTTTTCTGGCTACTTCGGATTTGCATCTGCGCGTGAAGCTGCACATGACCCGCGAGCAGGCTCTCGAGGCCATAGGCGCGATGGTCAAGCTGGGGCGGAATAGCGTCGAGGAAGTGGAATTTTCCGCGGAGGACGCGGGGCGCACGGACATCGACTTCTTGTGCCAGGTTTGCCGCGTAGCGGTGGAAGCTGGCGCGACCGTTTTGAATCTGCCGGACACCGTGGGATACGCGGTGCCGGAAGAATATGGCGAGATGTTTCGCAAGGTGCGCGCATCGCTGGGCGATGTGGAAGGTATTACGTTGAGCGCGCATTGCCACGATGATTTGGGAATGGCGGTGGCGAATTCGCTGGCCGCCGTGCGCGCCGGAGTGCGGCAAATCGAATGTACCATCAACGGCATCGGCGAACGCGCGGGGAATGCCGCGCTGGAAGAAATCGCGGTGGCGCTGGCGGTACGCAAGGAAAGTTTTGGCGTAACCACCAACATTCGCCTGGAGCATTTATTTCCCTCAAGCCGCATGCTCACGGAAATTACCGGCGCGTTGGTGGCGCCTAACAAAGCGGTGGTGGGCGCGAACGCTTTCGCCCATGAAGCGGGCATTCATCAGGATGGCATCATCAAAAATCCGCTGACCTACGAAATCATTTCGCCGGAGACAGTGGGCGTGCCTTCGCGGCTTATGGTGCTTGGGAAGCATTCCGGACGAAATGCTTTGCGCGTGAGCTTGCGCGATTTAGGATATGAGCCAAGCGACGCGGAGTTGGCTGAAGTTTATCAGCGCGTGAATGCGCTCGCGGATAAATCGAAAAACGTGCGGCCGCGCGACCTGGTGGCTATTGCGCATGAAGTTTTGCGGCGGCGCCCCGCAGCGGTGGCCGCGGAAGCGTCGAGTACGGCTTAAGGATATCGACATTGGCACTACGCCTGGCACCACATGAGAAAGTGGCTGGACCGGAA
>Ga0307479_10000678_pt1 | contig 30855 bp, 24 predicted proteins | sample atmos_gasesECM4C_FD_203743 | JGI IMG/M metagenome (GOLD analysis project Ga0307479, IMG submission 203743) | Hardwood forest soil microbial communities from Morgan-Monroe State Forest, Indiana, United States - atmos_gasesECM4C_515 | ecosystem: Environmental > Terrestrial > Soil > Temperate...
CGTGCTGTTCGCTCCCGACGCAGCAGACGATGTAGTTGCTTCGATGATCGGGGCGAATGTGCTTGGAAGAAAACCCCAGCTCGGGAGGCCGAACCGGACGACGGGAGCCTTCGGAACAAGCTACAAGTCGCGGGTGCTACCCAACTTTCTGAGCGTTGTGGATGACCCCATCATGAAAGACTTCCAGGGAAAAAGCCTGGTGGGAAGCTACGATGTGGACGACGAAGGGGTAAAGGCGCAGCCCGTTACGCTCATCGACTCCGGTACGCTGACAAATTATCTTCTCGGGCGGCAGCCGATCCGCGACTTTCCTGCGTCGAATGGGCATGGCCGTGCAGCGCCCGGTTCGTTTCCCGCACCGAGTCTCGGCGTGTTGTTGCTGAAGAGTTCCGAAGCGGAATCGCCGGACGCGCTCAAGCAGCGCCTGGTTCAGATCGTGAGCAACCAGGGCAAGCCCTATGGTTATCGCGTGGAAACGATGGGCGGGAATGCGCCGCGGCTGCTCTATCGCGTGTACGCGAAAGACGGGCACGAAGAACTCGTTCGCGGAGCTGTATTCAACGAACTGGACATCCGCGCCTTGCGCAGCGACCTGATCGCGGCAGGCAATGATCCACTGGTGAGCAACCGCGCGGGCGGTGTGCCGACGACGGTGATCAGTCCGTCGCTGCTCTTCGGTGAACTGGAAGTGAAGAGGGCGGACACCAGCAAAGACAAGTTGCCCGATTATCCCGCGCCCCCGCTCGCCCAGAAATAACGGGCTGCCCCAACATGACGTTGATCGAAAGACTCGAATCGCTCAGCCGGATGGTACTGCTAGTGTTCATTCTGGCGTCGGCGGCGTTTCTGAGCGCGATCACGGCGATGCGCATCGCGATTCACGGGCGCGAAGTGACCATGCCGAACCTCGTGGGAAAACACGTTGTGGAAGCCAATCAGCTCTTGCAGTCGCGCGGACTGATGTTGCGGGTAGCGGATCGGATATACACGGACCTACCCATCAATGTCGTGGTGCGGCAGACGCCGCCCGCAGGACTGCTGATGAAAGTGTCGCAGCAGGCGCACGTAGTTCTCAGCCTGGGGCAGCGGCAACTCCAGATTCCCTTGCTGGAAGGTAATTCATTGCGGGCTTCCCGGATCGAGCTCTTGCGAGAGGGATTGCAGATGGGTGAGGTGTCGGGCGAGACGATGCCGGAACCGGCCGCGGACACCGTCGTGATTCAGAATCCGAAGCCGGGAACGGGAGCAGCGACGCCCCGCGTGGACGTTTTGGTTTCGCAGGGGCCGCGCGATACGGCTTACGTGATGCCGCATCTCGTAGGGATGAACGAAAACGAAGCGCAACACCGGCTGGATGTGGCGGGGTTGCGGCGCAAAGTGAATTATGTGTCGGCGCCGCAATGGCCTCGCGGAGCGGTGATCGACCAAGCTCCGCTCGCCGGAACGCGGATCCCCGGCTCATCTACGATTGAACTTACGGTTGCAAACTGAAGACACCGCAGGCCCCCTACGTTTGAGCCATTTGCTCGCGGTACGTCTTAATCAGCGGCGCGTGAGACTGGTGGAAGCTACCGGCTTTTCTCAAGCAAGCTTTTCCAGCGGACCCAGGCATCTGCGCGAGCTTTGCGGTTAAGGTCGCTCGCGTCGGGAGCCTCGCCCGCGCGCATGAAGCCGTGGCCCGCGCCGTCATAGGTCACGGGTTCGAACGACTTGCCGGCGGCCTGCATCTGCTGGATCGTGTCGGGCAAAGTAGCATCGATGCGAGCGTCGTTCCCTGCGTAGAAGCCGTAGACGGGGGCTTTGATGCGGGCCATGGCGTCCTTGTCAGGCGGCACGCCGTAGAAGACAAATGCGGCTGCCAGGTTGCCGCGGTTCGTGGCGAACCGAAAGGTTTGTCCTCCACCCCAGCAAAAGCCACCAACGAAAAGCTTGCCATTGGAGGCCGGAAGCTTCAGACCGTAATCCGCAGCCGCATTGAGATCGGCCGTGACCTGATCGGGATTTAATTTGCTGACCGCCTCCGTTGCCTGGCCTTGAGGGAAATCGGAACTCCGGCCGCCGTTTGGCGCCATGCCCGAAAGCAAATCGGGCGCGACAGCAATATAACCGGCCTCGGCGACTTGGTCTGCTAAGTCCTGCACCCAATCCGTCATGCCGAAAATTTCGTGGATGATCACTACAACCGGCCGCTTATCTTTTGACTCCGGATACACTACAAAGGCTTCAACGGCCCGGCCATCGTGCTTCAGCGTGACCCACTCGCGATGGCGCGGAGATTTTTCCAGGCGAGCCCGAGCCCAGTCCTGAGCGGAAGCGGCTTGCGCGCACAGAAGAAGCGCAAAGAAAAGAATGGCAATGATATGTTTCATGTATGGGCTCCCAGCAACTGACCGCCTGCATTTTCAGTGCGGCCTGAATCCCTGATAGAAACGGGGACGATGATATAAGCGGCATATAGGCGCTCGCAAGGGCTGCAAAGATGCGAGGCAACTCGGGGTCGTGGGTAGCGGCATCTCAGCAAACGGACAGTTTGGGCCGACCTGGCCGAAAAGAGCAAAGTTCCCGTTCTACCTGCCCGGTGGTTCAGGCTATACTGGGTTCCGAGCCGGGATGGAATTGGGGTGGAGTTCAATTCTGCCTGTGGACTTCCAGAAACCACGGCAGGGAACTTCAAATTCCGCAGAGAGGTGATGTTTGCGCCGGATTCTCTTAGCGGCAATGGCCGCATTTGTTCTGTTAAGCGCCACACAGAGCGACGCACAGGTCTTCCACAAAAAGAAGCGGGCCAATAAGTCCACGAGTGCGGATAACACCGCGGAACCGGACAAGATTCTGTACAACCGCGCGCTACACGACATTAAGCGCGGGAGACATGAAGTTGGACGGCTGGGAATGCAGACGTTGATCAACACCTACCCAGATAGCGAATACCTGGCCAAAGCGAAACTGGCGATCGCTGACTCCTACTACAAAGAAGCCGGGACGGCGAACATGACGCAGGCTATCAACGGCTACAAAGACTTTATCGTGTTCTTCCCTTTCTTACAGGAAGCCTCTTACGCTCAGCTACAGGTGGCGATGGCGCACTACCGGCAGATGGAGAAGCCAGACCGTGACCGCTCGCAAGCCAAGGAAGCGGAGACCGAGTTTCAGACTTTTTTGCAGAAATATCCGAAAGATCCGCTGGCGCCTCAGGCAGAGCAGCGGCTGCGGGAAGTGCAGGAGATACTGGCGGAAGGTGATTACCGGATCGGCTACTACTATTACGTGAAGGGCGACCGGCGGGCAGCCGCGGCCAGGCTGCTCAGCGTTGCGAACCGGTATCCGCTGTTCACGAAATCGGACAAGGCACTTTGGATGCTCGGAGATATTTTCGAGAAAAGCGAGCGCAAAGAAGTTGCGTCGCTCTACTACGCGCAAATCGTGCGGAATTACCCCTTGTCGGGTCTGGCGGGGCACGCGAAGGACAAGCTGCAATCATTCGGCGTGCCAGTGCCGCAAGCGGATCCGAACAGGCTGGCATGGCAACAGGCCGAGCAGAGTGCTCCGAGGCCCCACACTACACTGGTCAAGCGGCCTCTTGCGTTGGTGCAATCGGGGGCTGGCAGGGAGAGACAACTGGCCGCACGAACCGGGCAGCCCAACCTGCAGCCGGAGGCGGATAATACCTCGGCCACGGATATCTTAACTGGTGGGAATCAATCGCGGATTGGGGGAACCGGAGGGGGAGTAGGAAGCACGGCGGTGGTCGAGACCGTTACGCCGGGGACGAGTGCACCAGCAGCGGGGAGCGATGCCACGAGCAGCACAGAAGGGACAACGGCTCCCAATGGAGCGAGCGAAAGCGAGACCAATCCGCCTGCCGCGGCGAGTGAACCGAGCGGCGGGACAGTCCCGACTTCAGCGGACCCAGCACCGGCTACAACGTCTAGCGCAGGGGCCACCGCCACGGATGCGCCGAGCAACGCAGCGACTGCAGATTCGGCGCCAAAAGCGGACGCGGCCAGTTCCGATCCCGCCCAAAACACGGATGGAACTAAGGCGGAAGCGGCGCCAGACGCGTCGCAGAAGCCCACCGATGGGGATAGCAAGAAGGAATCAAGCAGCAAGAAAAAGAAGGGCTTGCGCAAAGCTATTCCCTGGTAGCGGACCCCCAGCTAAGGGACGAGTCAGAGCAATGAATTATGGGGCGCGGTCACATGCCGCACGCCGGTTTCTAGGCTATTAGGCCCTTCTTAAAGCGCACAAGTCGTCATATTCACTTCCGACACACAACTCTGCGTTAAGATTGACGCCCCACACTGCGGATGCTCCAATACGAAGGTGGCCTACTATGTGCGACCGCAAGGCGGTCTACGTGTGAGGCGCGCGCGGGTTATTCGGAGGACGCTCGGTGGCCAAGATCCTGGTTGCGGATGACAACAGCAATATCCAGAAGATGGTCGGGCTGGCTCTGAAAGAGCAGGGCATCGATGTGGTGGCCGTGGGAAACGGAGAAGCCGCCGTTCGAAAGATTTCCGATATCCATCCGGATCTGGTCCTTGCCGATGTGTTCATGCCTGTTCGCAACGGCTATGAAGTTTGCCAGTATGTGAAAACAGATTCTGCACTGTCACACATCCCCGTTATCCTCCTAGTAGGAGCGTTTGATCCTCTGGATGAGCAGGAAGCGCAACGTGTGGGCGCAGATGGCGTATTAAAAAAACCATTTGTGCCGCCGGATCCGCTGATTTCGATGGTTAAGTCGGCGCTAATGCGTGCAGGCGTGCCCTTGACGCCCGCTAACGCGGCAAGAAGCGCTACGCCGGCCCAGACGGTCGAAACCTCGGCTCCCATGGTGCCGCGTGCCCCCCTGCCGTCTATTCCGGAAGTGGCAGCGATGCAGAACGAGTCGTTCGTGGAAGAAAATGCGCCCCGTCCGCCGGAGCTGAAAATTGATTCCGGGTTGCATCCGCCGGCTTTCGGCAGTTTGCTTGAGACACCCGCGGTAGAGGAAGAGCAAGAACCAAGCTTTGCACCGGAGGTGAATCCTGCGCGGGCCCCGGAGAGAGATTGGGGCTCGGCCGACGTCGAGGAGGAAGTGGGGGAAGAAGAGGAGGAAGGAGAAGAGCCGAAAGCTTCTTGGCGCAGGGATGCGGGAGACGAAGCATTTGCTGACAATGGGATCAGCAGGCCGGCTCATGATTGGCGGGACATAGCATTTTCGCAAAGTACGGCGTCGCAGCCCGTAAAGGAAAAAACGAATCTGGACCAGGCGGAGGAGACGCAAGATGTCGCGGTTGCCGAACCCGTACCGGCGGCAATTAGTCAGGAACCTGCGAGCCCGGAACCGATTGCCGCGCAGAAGCGTAACGAAGCAATGGAGCCGGTTGTGAGCCCGAGTGAGACTGTGCCGGCGGAGCCGGAAAAGCCATCATCGCCAAATTCCTGGTTTAGCGTCGCGCCGAGTCCGTGGGAAGCTGAGGCGCAGAAAGCGGGCCATCTTGCCTCAACATGGGACACGGTGGCAGTGGAAGCGCCGAAAGAAGCTGAACCACCGGTGGCCGACGAAGGCACGTCTGCCTACCCAAGTGACCCACTGATCTCGGAAGAAACGGTGATTCCGGCGACCACTGTGGAAGCGATCCGCGAGGAAGCGGCGTACGTAGCCGAAAGTGTGACACAGGAAACCTCCGCGGTCAGGAGCACGGCGAAAACCGCCGCCGCGGAAACGGACATGGAAGCGATGGTAGCAAAGGTATTGGCCAAGCTGAATCCGGACGTTCTGCAAGCGCTGACGAGAGAGATTCTGAAACCGGTTATCGAAAGTATGGTCAAAGACGAGCTCAACGCAAAGAAGACGTAGTTCCCTTCCCCAAGTGCAAAATTGATATTTTCTTGATTTTCAGCCGCATTGACGCGATTGCTTTTCCCCTCGTATAGTCGAAGATTACTTTGAGCAAAATTAGGCGGTCATGTGGGTGGACCGCCACAAAAATCCCCAGGAGAACCACGCCGCATGGCTCGCGAGATCGCCAAAGCGTACGAACCGCAGCAAATAGAACCGCGCTGGGCTGAATTCTGGGTGAAAGAGGCGCTCTTCCGTGCAGAGGTGGATGCCCCCGGACCGGTATTTTCGATCGTAATCCCGCCACCGAACGTGACCGGGTCGCTGCACATTGGGCACATGCTCGAGCACACGGAGATCGACATTCTCACGCGCTGGCATCGCATGCGGGGCTACAACACGCTTTACCTGCCGGGAGCAGACCACGCGGGCATCGCTACGCAACGCGTGGTGGTGAAGTATCTGATGGATCAGGGCGTTGACTACCACAAGCTAGGACGAGAGGAGTTTGAAAAGCAGGTTTGGAAGTGGAAAGCAGAAGCAGGCAGCCAAATCACGCAGCAGATGAGGGAAATAGGGGAGAGCTGCGACTGGTCGAGAGAGAGGTTTACCCTATCACCGGAAATGTCGCGCGTGGTGCGGGAAGTCTTCGTGCGGCTTTACGAAGAGGGGTTGATCTACCGGGAGACGCGACTCGTGAACTGGTGCCCGGCGTGCCTGACGGTACTGAGCGACCTGGAAGTCGTGCATGAAGAGCGGAAAGGACATCTCTGGCATATCAAGTATCCGGTGCCGGGAACGAAGGAATTCCTCGTCGTGGCGACAACTCGGCCGGAGACGATGCTGGGCGACACGGCAGTGGCGGTGCATCCGGAAGATGAGCGGTACAAGCACCTGATTGGCAGGAAGGCGATCTTGCCGCTGATGAACCGGGAAATTCCGATCATTGCCGATGAAATGGTAGACCGCGAGTTCGGCACAGGGGCGGTGAAGATTACGCCGGCGCACGATCCGAACGACTTTGAACTGGGACGTCGGCACAAACTGCCGGAGATCGAAGTGATGACCGACGACGGGCATATGAACGCGAACGCCGGGAAATACGCGGGACTGGAACGGTTCAAGGCGCGGCATAAAATTGTTGAGGACTTGAAAGCGCAAGGACTGCTCGAAAAAGTGAGCGAGCACGTACACGCGATAGGGATTTGCGAGCGGAGCAAGACGATCGTTGAGCCCCGAATATCAACGCAATGGTTCTGCAAAATGAAACCACTGGCGGAGCCGGCAATCGCGGCGGTGGAGCGCGGTGAAATCCGCATGGTGCCGAAAAACCGGCGCGAAGAGTATTTCAACTGGATGCGCAACATCCGCGATTGGACGCTTTCTCGACAGCTCTGGTGGGGGCACAGAATTCCGGCGTGGTATTGCAAGGAGCACGGGCACGTCACCGTGGCTCGGGAAGCGCCTGCAAAGTGCGCGACCTGCGGTTCGGGGAACCTGACCCAAGACCCGGATGTGCTGGACACGTGGTTCAGCTCGGGATTGTGGCCATTTTCGACGCTGGGCTGGCCCGAAGAAACCCCCGACTACAAAAAATATTACCCGACAACCTTGCTGATCACCGGCTACGACATCCTGTTCTTCTGGGTCGCGAGGATGATCATGCTGGGAATTCACTTCACGGGGAAGGTTCCCTTCCGCGCAGTCTATTTGCACTCGCTGGTGCGCACGGCTAGCGGCGACAAGATGTCGAAGTCCAAGGGGACGGGACTTGATCCCGTGGCGTTGAATCGGAAATACGGCACGGATGCGATGCGGTTCTGTCTGGCGTCGATGGCCGCACCGGGGACAGACATTGTTCTGTCGGACGACAAGCTGGCAAGCGCCCGCAATTTTGCGAATAAGATCTGGAACGCGGCGCGGTTCCTGTTCGTGAATCTCGATAAGTTCGAGCAGAGTGGCGTGTCGCTTGACGAATTGGCAGCGCCGAAGGTTCGCGCGGAAGCCCCTTATACGGCGGCCGGAGGCGTGCCTCTAATTGATGCTTGGCTGTTTGCACGCTTGGCAGACACCATCGAGGCCATAAACGACGCACTGTCTAACTATCGGTTTCACGAGGCTGCGCAAAGTGCTTACCAGTTTTTCTGGGGCGATTTTTGCGATTGGTACATCGAATGGGTGAAGCCGGATCTCCAGGGTGCCGACCGTGGACGTGCCATCGTAGCGTGGCAGAACTTGTTCGCGGCATTCGAGGCGGCGCTGCGCCTGTTGCATCCATTCATGCCGTTCCTGACGGAAGAGTTGTGGCATCAGTTGCCGCAGTCGCCGGGCGCGAAGTCCATTGCGCTGGACCGATACCCAGAGATTCGAAAGGAATGGAAAAATCCACAAGCGTTATGGGCTTTCAACCAGATTCAAGAGGTTATCGTTGCACTACGGAATATTCGCGCGGAAATGAAGCTCGAGCCGAAGAAGAAGGTTCCCACGGAATTTTCGAGCGGCGAGGCAGCAGTGCGACATGTCATCGAGGAGAATTGCGATAGTATCCTGCGCCTAGCAGCGCTTTCGGAACTGAAGATTTCTGCAGGACACTTACCGCAGGTAGGAGGCTCAGTGCGTTCGACCGCGCACTTTGACGTACGGATTGCGTTTGCCGCCGACACGGTAGACATCGCGGGAGAGAGTGCTCGGTTGCGCAAGGAGATTGAGGGCCTGGAGAGAGCGATCGCATCGAAGGAGAAGCAGCTGGGAGACGCAACATTCAGGAGCCGAGCGCCGGAAAAAATTGTCCGCACGATGGAAGCGACTTTAACGGAGCAGCGGGTGGAACTACAAAAGCTGCGGAAACGGCTGGAAGAGCTCGACAAGGCCGCTTAGCGATTCCACGATGACCCAAGAAACTCTTCCTGGTACCACGGACCGGCGGCTGGCAGGGCTGTTAACCCTGCTGGCGGAGAACGCCACGATTGTCGTCAGCGGCGCGCGGATCGCCAAGGAGATTGGCGTGTCGCGTTCCACAGTGTGGCGCTGGGTTACGCGCTTGCGCGAGCTCGGAGTGCGCGTCAAGGGCCAGCAGCGAACGGGCTATTTTCTGGAACAAGTACCCGACATCCTCACGCCAGACATGCTGCGGCAGCGGCTGAAAGGCTGCTTGTTTGGAAAGCGCATCTATCATTTTTTCAAGGCGGATTCGACCAACCGGGTCGCGCTGGAGTTGGGCCATGCGGGAGAGCCGGAGGGAGCCGTGGTGCTGGCGGAGGAGCAGGCTGCAGGACGCGGGCGAGCGGGGCGAGTGTGGCATTCAGAACGCGCGGCGGGGATCTATGTAACGCTGCTGCTGCGGCCGCGACTGGCTCCCGTGCAAGCGCCGCTGCTGACCATGATGGCAGGTCTCTCGGCGCACGCGGCGATTCAGGCGCAGACCGGCCGGACGCTGGAGCTGAAGTGGCCGAATGATTTGCTGATCAACGGAAAGAAAGTGGGAGGAATCCTGACGGAGATGCACGCGGAGCCGGGGCAGATACGATTTGTTATCGTAGGGATGGGATTAAACGTAAACCAGGAGAAGTTCACCGGCGAATTAGGAGCGATCGCCACGTCCCTGCGGATCGAAACGGGCAAGCCGCAATCGCGGCTGGAGTTGCTGGTGCGGTTGCTGCGCGAATTCGAGAACGACTACAATCAATTTCTCAGGGAAGGAGCAGCAAGCGTCACGGAGAAATTCGCCGCGATATCGAGCTATGCCAAGGGCAAACGGGTGCGAGTAACGAATGGAATGGAGAGCTTTGCGGGAACGACGGCCGGGCTGGGACCTGAGGGTTTGCTGCGGGTGAAACGCGACGACGGAGACGTGGTTACGGTAATCGCCGGAGACGTGACGGAGGCGCGGTAGATGCTATTGACGATTGATGTCGGCAACTCAAACACGGTGCTGGGCGTTTTCCGCGGCGACGAGCTAATTGCCAATTGGCGCCTGACGACCGCACGCGAGCAAACGGTTGACGAGTACGGCGTGCTGACGCGGAATTTGTTCACGCTCGCAAGTCTTGACCGCGATGCGATCGGCGGAGTGATTATCAGCTCGGTTGTGCCGCCGGTGAACTGGACGCTTACGGAAATGGCGCGGATTTATTTCGGCAAAAAAGCGCTGTTCGTCGAGCCCGGTGTGAAGACGGGTATGCCGGTGCTGGTGGATAACCCGCTGGAAGTCGGCGCAGACCGGATCGTGAACGGTGTCGCCGCGTTTCATCAGTACGGCGGGCCGTGCATCGTTGTGGATTTCGGAACGGCGATTACATTCGATGCGATTTCCCCAAAGGGCGAATATCTAGGCGGCGTGATTGCCCCCGGCATCGGGATCGCCTCCGAAGCGCTATTCGCGCGGGCGGCGAGGTTGCCCCGCGTGGAGATCAAAGATCCGGGAAAAGTGATCGGGACGAATACGGTGACGCATATTCAGGCTGGCTTGTATTATGGCGCAGTGGACATGGTGGATGGAATGATTGCGCGCATCAAGAAAGAACTCAGCGAAAATGCGAAGGTGGTGGCCACGGGCGGACAGGCCCGGCTGGTGGCGCGCGGGTCACGGCAAATTCAGTACACGGACGAGTTTCTGACGCTGACGGGCCTGCGCCTGGTCTGGGAGAAGAACCAGGCGTCGGAGTCCGGCAAGGGCGCTGCCGCAAGCCACGCGCCGAATAAGATAGCATCCGCGAAGAAAGCAGAGAGATAGGCCGCGGACGGAATGGACGGCTGGAACTACTTCAACTATTTCACGGAAATTGAAGAATATTTTTGGAAAAAACGCGGCGCACACCTGCTCGTCTCTCCGTTGGATTGGGCGATCATGGAGGCGTGGCAAAAGGCTGGCGTGCCGCTGGAAGCAGCGCTGAAGGGGATCGACCGTGCGTTCGAAAGTTACGGGCGTTCGCGGCGCGGCGCGGGAAAGCCATTGAAGAGCCTGGCGTATTGCACGGATGCGGTGCTGGAGGCGGCGGAGGAGAGCCAGGAAGCTGCCGCGGGGAGCGCGCCCAGGGGTGGGCGCTCGGAATCGGCAGGAAAGTTTTCGCGCGAGGAGTTGAAAACCTACTTTGCCAAAAACGCCGCGCAACTTGAGAAGGCGGCGGAAAGGACTCAAACAGAGCGGCCGGAGCTTGCGTCGCGCCTAGAGGAGATTGCGCAGGCTCTGGGAGGATGCGATGCACTACTGGATACGCCCGGCACTCTCGACCTGGAGGATTTGGAGCGGCGGTTGACGGTGCTGGATGAAAAGTTGCACGCCGTCTTGACGAGTGACGCCAGCGAAGATCTGCTGCTGCGCATCCGGCGCGAGGTGGACGGGCAGCTCGCCCCGCACCGGCGAAAGATGAAGGCCGAACAACTGGCGCTGGTCGAGAAACAATACCTTCAGAAACGTTTGCTGGAAGAGTTCGGACTGCCACGCCTGAGTTTGTACTATTTGTTCTGAAGAAGTTTTCTGAAGCGGCGCTCTCTTTCCGCGCGAAACATCGCAGAATGGAACCACGGGATATGACTGAAGAGTTAAAACTCTCGATCGAGAAGTTGGTGTACGGGGGCGATGGTTTGGCGCATGCCGAAGGGAATACCGTGTTCGTGCCTTACGTATTGCCGGGAGAAGAGGTGCGCGCGGCGGCAAAATCGAAAAAGAAAAAGCTCATCTGGGCGCAGTTGGTGGAAGTAACTTCCGCATCTGAGCAGCGCGGGAAGGCGCGGTGCCCGCATTTCCAAACTTGTGGCGGATGTCACTACCAGCACATCCCCCCAGCAGAACAGGTGCGGCTGAAAAAAGAGATTCTTAGGGAGACGCTTTCAAGGCTGGGGGGGATTTCCTGGGATGGGCTTGTTCAAGAACACACGGCAGAGCCCTACGGCTACCGCAACCGGGCCCAGTGGGCGGTGCGAAGCGGAATGCCACGGGCCATCGGCTATTTCTTGCCGGAAAGCTCCACCATCGTGCCGATTGATGAATGTCCGGTGCTTTCGCCGGCCCTGGCCCGGACCTTCGGCCAATTGCAGGACATGGCCCGTTCGGGAACTTTGCCTGCTGGTGTATTGGAAATCGAAGCCTTTGCTGACTCGTCGGACAAAAAGATTGCGTTGAACGTGGCGTTCGACCGGTTTTCCAAACTGCCCGCGGAGCTGGCCGCGACGTTTCGAGCAGCCGTGCCGGAAATCGAAAGCCTTTTGCTGTTGGACCGGAAGAAAAATAAATTCGAGCTGACGGGGCCGGGATTTTTGACTTATGAGGCGGGCGGGTACAACTACCGCGTGAGCCATCTTTCATTTTTTCAAGTGAATCGCTTTTTGATTGAGGATTTGCTGAAAACGGTGACGGCCGGCGCTCAAGGCGGGCTTGCGCTGGATCTTTACGCTGGGGTTGGATTTTTCACGCTGCCACTGGCGCGTGCGTTTAGCAGAGTAATCAGCGTGGACGCAAATCTCGCAGCCACGCGAGATTTGCGCGTAAACGCGGAAAACGCAGGTCTGCAGGTGGCTTCTCATAATGAACACGCGAAAGAGTTCCTGGGAAAGCTGGACGAGAAACCGGATCTTGTGGTGCTGGATCCCCCGCGCGCCGGGCTTGGCGCTGCGGTAGCAGCCGAGCTGGCGCGGCTCGGTGCGCCGGAAATTGCTTATTTATCGTGCGACCCGGCGACGCTGGCGCGAGATCTTGGCGTTTTGCTGGGAACACAAAACAAGGTAAATGGTACGGTCGGCCTCGATACGCGCTATGAAATTATCGAGATGCACCTCTTCGATCTATTCCCGCAGACATTTCATATCGAAACGCTTGCCCGGTTGAGATGCGTTTCATGAAGCTGCCCGCCGTAGCGATCGTCGCGGCGTTTGCCGGCGGCATCGCCCTGGGCTTGTACTCACCGGCCGCACAAAATACTTCCCTGCATCTTTTCCTCGTAACTTGTTTTTCAACCGTATGCCTCCTGCTCCTCGCGGGGATGCTCTTGGCGTCGCTTCACCGGCTCGTCCTAGCCGCTATGGCTTCCGCTCTGATCTGGGTCCTGCTTGGAGTCTTGGGAGCTTGCATTGAGATTCAGCCTCGCGCGTCGGATCACATTATCGCGCTCGTCGATGCGGCGCGCATTGAGTTGAAGACACCTCTGCGTTGGCACGGGAAGCTGCGGGATGAACCGGCGCGGCTGCCCTGGGGATCCGGGTGCGAAGTCGAACTTTCAGGTGTCGAGTATCAAGGCAAGTTTCTGACGGCGCGAGGCGGCTTGCGGGTGAGCTTTACACCGCGAAGCAGCGAACAGACTTTGCCGGATTTGCATGCCGGAGATGAAGTGGCGGTATTGGCGCAGGCAAGAAGGCCCCAACTCTACCGCGATGATGGCGCGTTCAACCGGCGAGAGTATCTGGCACAACAGAAAATCGATCTGGTAGCGACGCTGCGAGCTCCGGAACTAATCGAGCGAGTGTCCACTTCTTTGCCGACGATGGGCGCCCGTGTGGCGCGTGCACGGCGGGCCTTGCGGGAAGAGATCGATATCCTATTCGCGGGGACCCCGCAAGTCGCAGGCGTGCTTCGCGCCATGCTGTTGGGGGACCGCAGCTTTGTGGATCGCCAGGAGGCAACCGACTTTCAGAAAACGGGCGTCTTCCATGTGCTGGTGGTCGCGGGGCTACACGTTGGGGCGCTGGCGGCGTTTTTGTTTTGGGCGGTGCGCAAGCTGCGGTTCTCGATGATGTGGTCCATGAGTTTCACCTTGACGCTACTGTTCGCGTATGTCGCCGTAGTCGAGCAGCGGGCGCCTGTGTTGCGGGCGGCGGTGATGACGGCAATTGTGGTGCTCGGCGGATTTTTCTTTCGACGCCTGGATTTATTGAACTCCGCGGCGCTCGCGGCATTGCTTTTGCTAATAGCAAAACCACTGGAGATTCGCGACTCGAGCTTTCAACTTACGTTCGTGGCGATCGGGTGTATCGCAGGTCTGGCGATTCCGTGGCTGGAGCGGAGGGTGCAGCCATACGCGCGTGCGATTCGTGGGTGGCGCGATGTGACTCGCGATGCCGCCCATGAACCGAAACAAGCGCAATTTCGCATCGACCTGCGCTCCCTTGCGCGCTGGGTTTCGGGGAAGCTCCCCCGCCGCCTCGGAATACCGGCAGAGAATGTGCTCGCCGGCGGGATTGCCGTTTCGCTCCGCGTTTGGGAGTTGTTTGTCCTGACGACGGTGCTGCAAATTGGGATGCTGCCGCTCATGGCACGCGACTTCCACCGGATCACACTGGCAGGGCCGGTCGTCAATCTGGCGGCTGTTCCGATGATGGGCATAATCGTACCGCTCGGGTTTCTGACGCTGGCGAGCGGCTTGCTTTCCCCGCTTCTGGGAAAAATTCTGGCGACGCCTTTAGGATGGCTCACACTTCTCTTGATCCACATGGTGCAGTGGTTCGCACATTTTCCGCGATGGAGTTACCGGATTCCTGGGCCACCGCTCTGGCTCGTTTCCGTTTTCCTCACGACTCTCGTGTTGCTAATGGCGATTTTTCGGTTACATCACCCGGCCAAGCAGCGAGTCGCGTGGGGACTCACAACCTTATTGCTGGCCAATGCGGTAGCGATTGGCGTTTTTCCGTTCGCTCCCCGTTGGTCCCCAGGAAAACTAGAAGTGACGATTCTGGATGTCGGTCAAGGAGATTCCTTGTTTGTTGTAGCCCCAGGTGGAAAAACGCTGCTTATCGATGGCGGTGGATCGTTTGGTGGCTTTGCGGGCCAAGAGCTGCACGTGGGATCCGATCCTGGCGAGGAGGCGGTGTCGCCCTATTTATGGTCTCGAGGATTTCAAAGGCTGAATGTGGTGGCGCTAACGCACGCGCATCAGGACCATATAGGCGGGCTTACGGCGATTTTACAGAATTTTCAAGTGGGAACCCTCTGGGTCGGGCGGGAAGTGGAGTCTGCCGCACTGGTAAAGCTCGAAGAGTTGGCGCGAAAGAAAAAGATTCTGTTCGCGCACGAAATGAAGGGCCAAAAGTTTTCCTGGGATGGTGTCGCTGGAGAGTTCCTCTGGCCGGAAATCTCGACGGGAGAAGCTGCATCGAGCGCGAAGAACAACGATTCGCTGGTGTTGCGATTGCAGTGCGGAAACCGCACCATGCTGCTGCCGGGGGACGCAGAGCAGCAAGCAGAAAGAGACATGCTCGTAGAGAACAGCGAAGAGGTGCTGCGTGCGGATGTCTTGAAGGTCGGACATCACGGGAGCAAGAATTCGACAACGGCGGAGTTTCTGAAAGCGGTTCACCCCGGCGTCGCGGTGATATCGGTGGGCGAAGACAATCCATATGGGCATCCAAACCAGGAACTACTTGACCGACTAAAACTGGCCGGCGTCCGAATCCTCCGCACAGACCGCGACGGGGCTGTGCACGTTTTGACGGACGGAAACGGCCTGGAAATTTCTTGCTTCGTCGCTTGTCCCGAAATGGTGCGCGAACACGCTTCAGTGCAAGCGCCAGCGCCAAATCAGGAGCAAAAGGCCAATCAATGAGAGAAAGCCAATGGCGGCCTGATATTCCCGGTTTTTCTTGTACTGTTCGAACGAAAAAGCTGCCTTGCCGCCGCCGGAAAGCTTTGCCGCCGTCACTCGGGGCAGGAAAAGTGGTACGGCCCGCGCGTATTCGTCGAATATGGCGCCGTAGCGCGACTGCAGTTCATTTTCTTCCCGGCGCATGACAATCGAATAGAACAGGACGAAATAGCTGCACAGGATCGTTGCGGACGCCCAAGAACGCGTGGCAACTGCCGCGCCCAGGGCCAGGATTGCGCTGCCGAGATAAAGAGGGTTTCGCGTGCGCGCATAAGGTCCGGTGATCGTGAGAATTTCGTGTTTGTGAAGAAATCCGGCCGCATACGCGCGGAGCCATAAACCCACGAGCCCGACGACAACGCCAATAAGAATGCTGTGAGGATTCGGCCGAGCGAACCACAGAACGGCGACGGCGAGGGGATAACTCAGCCGAACGCGCCAGCGAACAAAGAAAGAGGACGCGGCGCTCACGCCGAATCTCCGACACAGCGGCGGACGGCGTCAAAGACGGAGTCGACTTCGATCGCTAGCATGGAGGGGTCGGGGGCTTCACCACGCCGATGGGTCGTGATGGAATCGCGCGCGCGAAGGACAATTGTTTCGTCGACAGTTGCCTCAGAGCGAGTGAGCCGGGGATAGGGGCCGTTGCGGGCTGGGTCCGTGGGACCGAAGAGAGCGACAGCTGGAGTACCGAGAGCGATGGCGAGATGAAGCGGACCCGTGTCCCCACCGACGACGCAGAGTGCGTTGCGCAGAAGAGACATGAGTTGGCCGAGCTCGCTGTTATAAAGGAGCGGGACCGCATCTCCGCTCGCCGTACGAACCGCAGCGACCAGATCATCCTCCCCGGGGCCGTAGTTTGCGATGCAGCGCAGACCGAGCGATTGCCGGATCCTGCGACACAGTTCCCCGAAGCGCTCCGCAGGCCAGCACTTCGATCGCCAGCCGCCACCGGGACTCAACACAATGTAGCGGTCAATACCAGCCCTGCGCAAATAAGCAGCCACGGCCGAGTCATCAGCAGGAGTCACGCGCAGGCTAAAATCCGCTGCGCCGCGCCGCGCACCCGCGCGCAGCGACAATTCACAGTTTTGGTCAGCGATGTGGGTGCTCGTGCAACGAACGCGGTCGGTATACAGCAAGGGCACGCCGAATTCACGAATCGTTTCGGAAGAAAATCCGATTCTGCGCTTCACTCCACCCAGGAATGGGAGTGCGGCGGTCTTCCACAAACCCTGGTAATCGATACCGGCGTCCCAGTGCGCCTGCCGCAATCGGCGTATTGTTCCCGCGACTGAAGCGAAGGAGCGTGATTCGACGGCCCAGACTTGGGAAGCGAGCGAGCTGCTTTCAACCAGAAAACCCCAGCGGGGATGCGTGAGCCACGTGATTTCCGCCCGGGGGAAAGATTCGCGCAACCCGGCGACCGCAGGAAAAGTGTGAACGATATCGCCTAAAGATCCGAGACGCAGAACGAGAAAGCGCGGCTCAGCCATGCGGAGCCTTGCGGATGGATTCAAGCAGTTCGCGCGTCGAATGATCTTTCGGGTCGCCCACGATGGCGACGCGGATTCCGAGACGCGCCGCCGTAGCGCGCTCCGGAACCGTCTCGGTCGTATAGTCGGTCCCTTTCGCGTGGACATCGGGACGAAGTGTTTCGAGCAGGGTCTCCACGTTCGGTTCGTCAAAAAGTACGACGTAGTCGACCGCCCGCAGGGCGGCAACAAGTTGCGCACGCGCTTGCTCATCGAGGATCGGGCGGCCGGGTCCCTTGAGTGCGCAAACGCTGCGATCCATATTGACGCCGACGGCGAGAACGTCGCCCTCGCGGCGAGCTCCTTCCAGGTAGCGGACGTGCCCGACGTGAAGCGTGTCGAAGCAGCCGTTCGCAAGAGCGATCCGCTGGCCGCGAGCCTTGTGATCGGTAAGTTTTGCGCGAAGCTGATTGCGCGAGACGATTTTGGATTCGGCGTGGCGCATGAGTCAGGGAGAGGCTCCCCCCGCGTCGCGGCGGATGGCGTCGAGGAGTTGCTCGCGGGAGACGGTCGCCGTGCCGCGCTTCATCACGACCAAGCCACCGGCGATATTGGCAATGTGTGCCGCTTCGAGCGGCGAGGCGCCGCAGGCAAGCGCGAGGGTGTACGCAGCGAGGACGGTGTCGCCCGCCCCCGTCACGTCGACGGCTTGGTCGCTGCCGTGTACGGGAATTTGCGTGAAGTGATTGCCGGGTTCGAAAAGCGCCATGCCGTCGCGACCCCGCGTGACGAGGAGCGCCTCGAGCTTCATCGTAGAACGCGTCGTGCTCCCGCATCGAATTAGTTCGTCGAGATTCTTGCCGATAGGCGTGTGATGGAGCGCTTCGAGCTCGGCCTCATTGGGTGTGGCAGACGTGATGCCAGCTTTGGCGTAGGCATTCAGGTTGTAACGCGCATCAAGCGTGATCGGCAGCTTTGCCCGGAGGTTCGACCTGGCGAAACGGACAAGGTCAGGAGTAGCGACGCCGAAGCCATAATCGGAAACCGCAAGAGCATCAGCGGAGCGAAGATGTGCCCGCAAAGTCTGCTGCAATTTCGTGCGCGTGCTCTCTGGAAGCGCAGATTGCGGCTCGCGGTCGACGCGGAGGACCTGCTGACCGACGGTGTGAGCCCATCCAGCCAGGAAGCGGGTCTTGGTCGGAGTACTCCAGTTTTTAACTCGTTGGATTCCGGAAAAGTTCACGCGTTTGCGGCGGAAGCAAGCGACGAGAGCGTCTCCGGCAGCATCATGGCCGACCGCGGTTATGGGCAGGACGCGCGCGCCGAGTGCCGCCAGATTATTCGCCGCGTTTGCTCCGCCGCCAGGAAAAAGTTGGGTCTCGCGGTGACGAAGAATCAGAACCGGAGCTTCGCGGGAAACCCGGGAAATCTCGCCAAACTGAAATTCGTCGGCGACGAAATCTCCGAGAACAACGACGGTCTTGGAGGGAAACTGTTCGACGCAGTCAGCGAGCGCAAGAAGGTCGACGGAGGCTGAGCCTGTGCTTTGTGCACGCGAGCGTTTCATTTTATCTGCCTCAGGATCCATTCGGCGGCTCCCGTGAGATCTTCTGCAACAAAGTCCGGCTGCCGGCGCCACTCCCCCGCATGCCAGGCAAGTTCGCCTTCTCCGTAGCCCGTGCGAACTAGTATGCCCCGAGCGCCAGCACGACGGGCGAGTTCGATGTCAAGGTAACGATCGCCAACCACAAAGGAACGCCGCAGGTCCAGGGCATGCTCGCGGGCCGCGCGTTCGAGCATTCCGAGTTTCGGCTTTCGGCAATCGCAGTCGTCGGCGGAAGTGTGAGGGCAATAGTAAACCCCTTCGACACTCGCACCGGCGGCAGCAAGCTGTTGGGCCATGAGTTGGTGGACAGTTTGCACAAGTGACTCGGGAAAATAGCTGCGGCCGACGCCGGACTGATTGGTGATGACGATAACGGGCAGCCGGGCTTCATTGAGGCTGCGAATGGCAGCCGCGACAAACGGAAACATACGAAATCGGCTCACATGATTCAAGTAACCAACTTCTTCAGCGATGGTGCCGTCGCGATCGATGAAGACGGCGGGGCTCCGTGCAGCTGGCTCAGGCAGGGCACACCTCGGAAAGCCGGAGTCGAGCCGCGGATTCCACCATAAGCGGCGTGACGGCGGTCATGCAGCGATGATCCGTTGGGCACCGGCGCAGAAAGCAAGGGCTGCAATAGGGCTTCTGCTGAACGATGGAGCACCGAGGAGTTACAGGCGCGGTGCCGTGTGGGTCGGTGGGCCCGAAAACACCCACGACATGGAGGCCGACGGCAGCAGCGACGTGCATCGCTCCAGAATCATTGCCGATGAAAACATGACATTGTGAGAGAAGCGCGGGCAGATCCGCTATCGCCGTCATACCTGTGAGGTTGATGGGAGGATGACGCATGCCGGAAGCGATGGCGGCGGAAACATCAGCCTCAACGGATGTGCCGAAGAGAATCACGTCGGCATCGACCTGCGGCTGGAGACGATTCAATACTTCGGCAAAACGATCCGGTGGCCAGCATTTCGCCGAACCGTAGGATGCCCCGGCGCCGACCGCGACGCGAATAGCGTGGGGGCGAGCGCCAGACACAACGAGAAATTCCGCAGCGTGGCGGCGCTTCTGCTCGGGGACATCGAGGCTGATAAACGGGTCATCCGGAAGTGAATCGAGCCAGCCCGCGCGGCGCAGGAGCTCAAGATAGTAAAATTTTTCATGGGGAGGGATTTCGCCCGATTTAGGAACGGCGACAGATTTGGTGAGCAGAAAAGCGCGCCCATCCCGAGCGTAGCCGATGCGCTGCGGAATGCCTGCGCGCCAGGCAAGCCAGGCCGCATCGAAGGCGTTCTGCAAGAGAAGAGCGACGTCGTACTTTTGCGCGCGCAACTCGGCCGCCAGCCGCTCGCGGCCGGAGAACGTAGCGTGAGCTCCGCGGCGATCGTAGACGATGATGCAATCGCAAATACGCTGGTCGCGATAGATGTCCGCAACGTAGGGGAGCGCGAGAATCGCAATCTCCGCGTCTGGGAATCGCCTGCGAACAGCACGCAGCGCTGGGAGTGCTAGGATTGCGTCGCCCACCCAGTTCGTGGCGCGAATGAGGATTTTCATGAGGTTGTCCCGTCGCGCGTTGGCAATGCGCCTTCGATAGCGGCCAGAAATTCAGATTCGGGAATAAGCTTGAGATCAATCATGGAAACGTAAACTGGCTTTGATGGAAAGGCAAGACCAGCGAGATTTTGCGCATCCTTTGCCGTCGTGAGAAAAGCTCTCGCGTTTGCTTGTGAAGCAGCTCGCTCAAGCAGCGCAATATCCTCCGGCACGTAACGATGATGGTCGCGAAATTTTCTTGAGCCGGTGACGGGCACATGCCAGCTCTCGAGATCGCGAAAGAAGGCCTCGGGATTTCCGATTCCGCAAAATGCAAAGAATGGACCAGCGCCGATGGAATCCGCGGGGAACATCGTTCTGTCCCCGCCGAACAACCGGAAACCGAGCAGACGAGTTTCTGCCGCGAAGACTGGGAATCTCCCTAGCCGCTCGATGGCTTCTCGTGCTCCCGGCGCATTTTCGATGCGGGTAAACACGATGAGATTGGCGCGGCTAAGTGCGGAAAAAGGTTCGCGAAGACGCCCTGCAGGAAGGAGACGTTCCTTCCCCATTTGGCGTGAAGCGTCGAGGAGGAGAATATCAATGTCGCGAGCGAGTTGCAGATGCTGGAATCCGTCGTCCAGGAGAAAAACGTCGATCTTCTGTCGCGCTTCGAGGCGCTGACCCTGGACCAAGCGATTCTTTCCCACGCCGAAGGCGACGCGATCCTGAAAACGCTCTCTCATCAGTTCGATTTCATCACTCGTGCCATTTGCGCTGCGATAGCCGCGGCTGAGAATGGCGACGCACTTCCCTTGAGCGAGTAATTTTTCGGCGAGCCAGATAACCATCGGCGTTTTGCCGGTCCCACCCACGGTGAGGTTTCCGATGCTGATCACCATCCCTTTAAGGCGCTTCTGCTTTAGCCAGCCGCGCGAGTAAAGCCAGGCCCGAAGTCGGACATAAGATCCGTAGAGGAGCGCAAGCGGCCAGAGCAAGAGTCGGATTGCCGGCGAAAGATCCATCTATCTCCCGGGACCTATAACCGGCATATATTTCGCGATTTCTACAAGCGCGCGATCCGCGGCTCCCCGGCTTCCTTCGATGAGGCCGCGCGCGGCGTCGCCCATCCTGCGCATCCGTTCGGGATTCCGCAGTAGCTCGATCCACGCGACTCCGGCATCTTCGGGGCTTTCCACTTGGACCGCCGCCCCGGCGGCAACAAAGCGCGCGGCAATTTCCGAGAAATTCTCCATTGAGGAACCGAACACGGGGATTTTGCCGAAGGCGGCAGGCTCAAGGATATTGTGGCCACCGGAAGGAACGAGCGAGCCACCCACCAACGCGCCATCTGCCACGCGATAGAGCGATGCGAGTTCGCCGATGCTATCCAGGAGAAGAACCGTGACGTCATCGGGGATGATGGCTTCACCATTTTGTGAGACGGCATTCGAGGGAGCAGGAACTGCCAGTTGTGAACGGCGGATATACTTGCGATGAGATTCGTCGATGAACTCGGCAGCCTCTTCAAAACGTTCGGGCTTGCGCGGAGCGAGAACGAGCAGAGCGCGGGGGTGTTCACCTTGGAGGGTGCCGAACGCGATGAGGGCAAGCGGCTCTTCACTGGCAACAATGCTGCCCGCAACGATTATCGGCGCGCGCCCGCGGCGCCGAGCTTCGGCTTCAAGCCAGTTTGCAAGAGGCGTGGGCGCGGGAATTTCCAGGTCGTATTTCAAGTTGCCGCTGACGTGAACGCGATCCGCGGGTCCGCCAAGCGCTCGGATGCGCGCCGCATCCTTTTCGCTCTGCATTAGGAAGGCTGTGACCCCGGAGAGAACCCGCCACAGGAAGGGGCGCAGAAAAAAGCCAAACGCGCCAAAATGACGCTGGTAGCGGGCAAAAGAGCGATCCGAGATGCGGCCGCTCACGAAGAGCACGGGAATTTCCCTGCGCCGAGCCTCGCGAAGGAAATTCGGCCAGATCTCGGTCTCGAGAATGATGATGATAGACGGTCGGACGGCGCGGAGCGCCCTGCGAACGCTGAAAGCCCAATCCAGCGGAAAGTAGAATATAGCGTCCGCGAAGGGCATCCGCTCTCGGGCGAGCGCCTGCCCGGTGATTGTAGTCGTGGAGACGACGAGTGGCCGGTCCGGGTACTCTGCTTTCAAGCGCCGGGCGAGCGAAACGCCGGAGAGTACTTCACCGACGGAAACTGCATGAATCCAAATTGCGTTTGGACGATCAAGGGGTAACTTGCGGAGCGATGGAAAGGAGAAACCAAGGCGCTCGCCCAGATTGGAAAGATATTTCCCATGACGCATGCCCTGCACAAGCCAATACGGCAGGAGCAGAAGAGCGGCAAGGCTCATGAGAAAGCTATATATGAAATACACGAAACGTGGCTCCGGCCTGTCTCCGTCGCCGCCGCGAACAAGCGGCTCGGAGCACAGAGCAACCCAGCACGTCCCCCAGGAATCGAAGGCGTCGAGACGAGAAAAGTCTATTATATCTCGATGCGAAATGTTGCCATCTTCGTTCCGCTAAATGTGGGACTGTTGCTCGCGGCCGGACTTAACTGGGCGCAACAGCCGCTCAAAGCATCGTCCGTCGAGTCGCACGAAGGACTGACGATTTCCGTGCTTCCCTGGACGGAAGCGGCGCAGTACAAGGAAAAATTCCCGAAAAAATCTCCCTACGCTGCGGGAATTCTCGCAGTTCAAGTAACGCTCCGAAATGACACCGACGACAGTGTGAAGGTCAACCTGGAGCGGGTGCGGCTCTTGGTCACACTTTCCGAGGACAACCGGCAGCAAATAGAGCCGCTGGGTTCCGAGGGAGTGGCGGATGTTGTCCTGAATCCTATCGCGAAGGACCCGACAGCGCGCAGGAAAATTCCGTTGCCAGCGGGGATTCCGCGCGGCGGACATGACAAGAAGTGGCAAGAGCTGGAGAAAGCGGCGCGAGATGCAGGAATTCCAGGAAGCGTCGCGCCGCCGCACGGTACTCTGCAGGGGCTACTATTCTTTAACCTTCAGGGTCAGTTCGATTTGTTGAGTACGGCGCACCTGTACATTCCCGAGGTATTCGTTTTGGAGAAGAATCGCTCGCTGACCTATTTCGAAATCGACCTGAGCCGATCCACAACAAACTGAACAGATTCTCCCTCTCGCAATACCAAGATACGAATTTGGTGTTTGTAGACGCCGAGAGTCTCTCCTTAAACTAATCGAGCGGAGGGACGGTTTGCGCATGTCGGGACGGTCGGCTACCATGAACCAGTCTGACATTTTCTGAAAAGTTTAGGGGCATGCTTACTTTCCTGGACGAACTGAATCCTGAGCAACGGCTCGCAGTGGAGACAACCGAAGGACCTGTGCTTATTTTGGCCGGCGCGGGCACGGGCAAAACGCGCGCCATCACCTTCCGCATGGCGAATCTGATCGCGCAGGGGGTCCCTGCGGAGGCCATCCTCGCGGTGACCTTCACGAATAAAGCGGCGGAGGAGATGCAGAGGCGCGTTTCGGAACTTCTTCTTCGGGCTGGCGTTGCGCCCTCGCAGCCGTGGATTTCAACGTTTCATTCGCTCTGTGCGCAGCTTCTGCGCCGCGAGGCGGTGAGCGCAGGCCTTCGGCGCGATTTTGCCATTTACGATGATGATGACCAGCTCGCGGCCGTAAAGCTGGCCATGAGCAAGCTCGGCATCGAAGACGACAGCTTCACTCCTCGGCATATTCTGAGCAAGATTAGTTACGCGAAAAACCATGCCCAGACTCCGGCCGCCATGCGCAGCGAAGCGGCCGGGCCGGATGACCGGCGCGTGGCGGACATATTCGAGGCGTACGAGAAAGTATTGCGGCAAAGCAATGCGCTTGACTTCGATGACTTGCTGTTGCGCGCGGCACATCTGCTGCGCGATTCAAGCGCAGTTCGGGAGAAATGGCAGGCGCGCTTCCAGTACATCCACGTCGACGAATATCAGGACACCAACCGCGTGCAATACGAGTTGCTGCAGCTGTTGGCAGGGCCTAAACAAAACGTCTGCGTCGTAGGCGACGAAGATCAATCGATCTACCGTTGGCGCGGAGCTGACGTGTCCATCCTGCTCAGCTTTTCCAGGGACTTCCCTGCTGCCCGCCTTGTGCGGCTTGAACGAAACTACCGCTCGACACAAAATATCCTGGACGCTGCGGGTGCTGTGGTTAGGAATAATCCGGACCGCCTCGGGAAAATACTCCGCACAGAAAAAGGAGCAGGCGGACATTTGCGCTATTTTGAAGCGCGCGACGCGCAAGGAGAAGCGGAATTCGTCGCCGGCGAGCTGGAACGGATTCTGCAGGACGATCCTTCGCAGACCTGCGCTATCGAGTTCCGCACGAATTTTCAATCGCGGGCGTTCGAAGAGGTTTTTCGCCGGCGCGGTATACGCTACAAGCTGGTCGGCGGCTTCAGCTTTTATAATCGTGCAGAAGTGAAAGATGCGCTTGCCTATGTGCGGCTGGCGATGCATCCCGAGGACGATGTCTCCCTGCTCCGCATCCTGAATTTACCTCCGCGCGGGATCGGAAAAACTACAACGGACGCGCTGCGCGAAATGGCGCGCTCGGACGGATCTTCGTTTTGGTCAGCAATCACAAAACGCATTACCGATGCGTCGGCGGATCGTGCTGTGGCGCCGTTGCGGGCGTTTCAGGAATTGATCGGCAAATTGCAATCCGCGCTGGCGCAACAGGAACCGGCGCAATTCTTGCGCACCGTGTTCGAAGAGACCGGCTACATGGACATGCTGAAGGACCGCAACACGCCCGACGACGTGGCGCGCATGGAAAATCTGGAGGAATTGACGCGCGCGGTCGCGGAAAGCATGGAAGCTGGCGAGACGTTTGCGGACTTCTTGGACGCTGCCGCACTAGTGAGCGACGCCGATTCTTTCGAAGACAAGCCGGGCGTCACACTGATCACCTTGCACAGTACGAAAGGGCTCGAGTTCGACCACGTTTTCTTAACCGGAATGGAAGAGGGCATCTGCCCGCACAGCCGCTCCACAAGTGAAGCGAAGGATATCGAGGAGGAAAGACGGCTTTGTTATGTGGGGATGACGCGAGCGAGGACGTCTCTGACGCTTACACGCGCGGTGTACCGGCGCGTATTTGGAAATGAGCAGCAACTTCGTGCGTCGAGGCCCTCACGGTTTCTTGGAGAAATTCCGAGCGAGTTAGTGGATACAATTCGCGGCTCGTTGGCGGAGATCGGCGAGACACGGCGATACGAGCCTGACCCCGAGTATTCCTACTCTTCCGAAGAATTCCGCCGTCGCGCGCGTGGTGCGAAGCCGCCCGCCACGGTGGCGGGGCGACGCAGGCAAACTCCGGCTGCATTCGGACGCTCTGCGGCAAGAAACGGTGGCGATGCCAATCCATTTCTCGGACGGAAGGTGCGCCACCCTGAATACGGCGTTGGCACGATTGTAGGCGTCGAGGGCGATGATGACGACCGGCGTCTTTCCGTGAGTTTTCCTGGCCGCGGAACCAAAAAGTTTATCGAGCGCTACGCGCAGTTGGAACACATGTAAACCGCGCAAATCGCTTCCTGAGGAGTGCGCTTTACAATGGGTTGCGTGGCGCGGTGTCTCAGGGTAAAGTGAGCCGCGCACTCATCCCTGAAATTTACGTATCCAGCCGAGTGAGGCTTCCGGTTTGCCTGGATGCGATCGGAGAGCACGGGTGGGATCACAACTGCTCCGTTGCAAAGACATTGACCAACTCGTCTCGGATTCCGAACACCCAGAAAAACGGCTTAAAAAAACGCTAGGGTGGATCAGCCTGACGGCTCTGGGCATCGGCGCCATCATCGGCACCGGTATTTTTGTCCTGACGGGGACCGCGGCCGCGGGAGAGCAAGTCGAAGTTCCTTCCATCCTGAAAGCGCCCGTCCTGGATGTGCTCTTTCACGGCATGCATGCAACGGGAATCACCGGACGCCCGGGAGCGGGGCCGGCGATCGCGCTGTCATTCTTCTTGGTGGCCGTTGTTTGCGGGTTCGCGGGACTTTGTTACGCGGAGCTCGCTTCGATGATTCCCATCGCGGGAAGCGCCTATACATATACGTACGCGACGATGGGCGAATTGGTCGCGTGGATTATTGGTTGGGACCTGATCCTCGAGTATGCGGTCTCCAACATGGCCGTTGCCGTTGGTTTTTCAGCTTATATCAATAGTCTCCTGGACACGTTCGGCATCCATCTTCCTGCGGCTTTGAGCACGCCTGCTTATACTCCCGGCGCAGGTTGGGTGCCGCACTTCAATATTCTGGGATTTCTCATCGTTATGCTCTTGACCGTGCTGCTCATTGTGGGGATCCGCGAATCGGCCGAGGCCAACACCGTCATGGTGGGAATAAAATTGGTCGCCATCTTCATCTTTATCGTGTTCGCCTCCAAGTACATCCATCCCGTGAACTGGCGTCCTTTTATGCCCAACGGCTTTCAAGGCGTGCTCACTGGCGGCGCGATTGTTTTTTTCAGCTATATCGGGTTTGATTCCGTCTCGACGGCCGCAGAGGAATGCAAGAACCCCAAGCGCGATCTGCCGCTTGGCATCATGGCTTCGCTGTTCATCTGCGCTGCTTTGTACGTCGGAGTGGCCATCGTGCTGACGGGCATCCAGCCGTATTACGTTTTCAAAGGTGACGCGGCGCCGGTGGCCACCGCGCTCCACAACATTGGCTTGGATAACCTGCAGCGCTGGGTCACGATTGGTGCGCTGATGGGCATGATATCTTCGCTTCTGGTGTATCAATACGGCCAGGCACGGATATGGTTTGCGATGTCGCGTGATGGGCTGCTTCCTTGCACATTTTCCAAGGTGCATAAGCGTTTCCGCACTCCCCACGTGGCGACATTCGTGGCCGGCGTGTTCGTTGGCATTCCTGCGGGGATATTCGACATCGGGACGCTGGCGGACCTTTCGAATATCGGCACGCTATTCGCCTTCGCGCTAGTGGCCCTCGCCGTTCTTGTGCTGCGTAAGTCGCAGCCGGACCGCCCCAGAGGTTTTCGTGTGCCTCTGGTTCCCCTCGTACCCATTCTGTCGGTCTTGAGCTGCGTGATTCTGATGGCCAGTTTGACGCTTGAAAATTGGATCCGCTTCGTCGTCTGGCTGGTAATCGGGCTTGTGATCTACTTTTTGTATAGCAAGAAGCGGAGTACGCTGGCTGCATCACCTGAGTCTTGAGGACTTTCGCCATGAAGGTCGTGACCTCTAGCGAATCGCGAATGCGAGCGCCTCTTTTGCTCGCGGCTGTGGCGATGTTTGTTTTGTCTCCCCGTACCGCGCGCGCGTGGGGCGGCAAGGGCCACAAGCTGATCGTGAACCAAGCCATTGATACGTTGCCCGCTGAAATTCGTTATTTCTTCGAAGCCAACCGCGGTTTCCTGCTGCAGCACGTCACCGATCCGCTCGACGCCATCGAGAAGATCCCCTCGGAACGGCACCATCACTTTCTGTATCTCGACAAATACGGGCGATTCCCCTTTGACTCTTTGCCGCGCAGCTACAAGACAGCCGCGGCGAAGTACACCAAAGCCAAGCTCGAAGCCAACGGCCTGCTGCCCTGGCAGGTGGGCGTGTACAGCGAAAAACTGACCGTAGCGATGAAGGTCGGGCGCTGGGACGAAGCTAAGCTGGACGCCGCGATCCTGGCGAACTACGTCGCTGAGGCACACGATCCCTTCAATACCACGGAAAATTTCGATGGGCGGCTGACGGCTCAGCCCGGCATCAACGAGCGGTTTGGCAGGACTCTCATTGACAAGTACTCCTCTTTCTTCCCCATGCGGCCAAATGACGCCGTCTACATCAGCGACCCGACGGATCGCGCGTTTGAAGCCTGCCTCAGCTCGCATAGTTGGCTGGAGACGATCCTGCTGGCGGATCGCAACGCCCGGCGTGGTGAAAACTCCTACAACGACGAATACTTCGACCGTTTCTATAACCAGGCCGCGGCCATCTTGATCCGGCAGCTTTCAGACGCCGCCACGGATGTCGGGTCGTATTGGCTCACAGCGTGGGTCAACGCAGGCCGGCCGCCATTGCCGCATTGATCTTGGTCAGGTGATTCCCTCCTTGCTCCCGAAAGGCATCGCTTCCCTTCCCAAAGCCGAGCTGCACCTTCATCTCGAAGGATCGATTCAACCAGCAACGGCAAGAGCGTTAACGGCGCGCTATGGCCTCGAGATCTCGGAAGAGGACGTCCGGGCGAGGTACGTCTATCGAAATTTCACGGAATTCCTCGAAGCATTCAAGTGGGTGACGTCGTACTTGCGTGAGCCCAGGGATTACGCGCTGGTTGCCCATGATCTCGCAGAGCATCTCTTGTCCCAGAACGTAGTCTACGCTGAGGTGACTCTTTCCGTTGGCGTGATGCTGTTGCGAAAGCAACGCCCCGAGGCCAATTTTGAGGCGATTCTGCGTGAAACGGAGCTCTTCGGGAGCCGGGGGCTGCGCCTGAATTGGATTTTCGATGCCACGCGGCAATTTGGTCCCGAAGCAGCCATGCAGGTGATCGCCGTGGCTCGTAACATCCGGTCCGAATCGATCGTCGCATTCGGCATCGGTGGAGACGAGATGCGCGTCGAGACGCAGGAATTTCGCCCGGTCTATGAAAAAGCGGCGGAGACGGGTCTTCACAGGCTGATGCACGCGGGCGAAGTCGGAGGACCGGCAAAAATCCGCGAGGCTGTCGAGTTGCTTGGCGCGGAACGCATCGGCCACGGAATTGCCGCCATGCGCGACCCGGCTTTGATGGATTTGCTTGCGGAGCGGCGTATACCCCTCGAAATTTGCCCTGCGAGCAACGTGAAGACCGGTGCGCTGGCGCAACAGTTGCGGCGGACAGATGCGCCAATGGAGGACCATCCCTTGCCGCAACTTTATCGCCACGGGATTCCCGTCGTGCTTTCGACCGATGATCCCGCGATGTTCCATACGACGCTCGTTGAAGAATACGAGAACGCCCGCCGCATGGGATTGTCGGCGAACGAGTTGGCGCACCTCGCCTCCATGAGCTTCGAGCATGCGTTCCTCACGGAAGCTGAGAAACGCAAGCTGCTCCAGGTCGGAAACGCTTGAGTCAGCCTGCAGCGAACGCGCGCGCAACGGCGGGAATTGTCTCGGATGTTATACTGAACACATGAAAGCACATGTTTGGGTGATGCCGAAAAGAACCGTGCTCGACCCACAGGGTCAGACGATACAGCATGCACTCTCTGGCCTGGGTTACGCAGCCGTAAAAGATGTGCGCCAGGGAAAGTTTTTCGTGCTGAATCTCGACGGCTGGAATCGCGACGAAGCCCAAAAGCAATTGGAGAAAATCTCGAAAGAAGTGCTGACGAACCCCGTCATCGAAGAATACCGCTTTGAAATTGTCGATTGATTCTCAGAAAGCACGATCACAGCGCGCGTCTGACGCCCCCTGGCAGCCCTGATGCGATTCGTGACATCCAGCCGGGAGGCCGCCGGGAGCGCGCGAAGGCATGCTAGGCTCTTACTAAGGCTTTCAGGAGACGCCGCTCATGTGTGGAATTGTCGGCTACATCGGGCCGAAGAAGGTTGTCCCTGTCATCATCGAAGGTCTGCGCAAGCTGGAGTACCGTGGCTATGATTCCGCGGGAATCGCCGTCGTCACCGAAGGCGGCAAGATGGAGATTCGGCGCGCGCCGGGGAAGCTCCGCAACCTCGAAGAGGTCATTCAGAAATCGCCCATCGAAGGCACTTATGGCATCGGGCACACCCGCTGGGCCACGCATGGGCGGCCGACGGAGGAAAATGCGCATCCGCACCGCGATTGCACGGGAGAGATCGTGGTTGTGCACAATGGGATCATCGAAAATTATCTCGAGTTGAAAGAGCGGCTACAACGTGAAGGCCACAAGTTCTTGACCGAAACGGACACGGAAATCGTCGCCCACCTGGTCGAAAAGAATTCGCAGGGCGGCGTGCCGCTGGAAGAAGCCGTGAGGCGGTCATTGAAGGAACTGCGCGGAATTTACGCGCTGGTGTTCCTGTCCGCCAGAAATCCCCACAAGATTGTCGCGGCTCGCATGGGACCTCCCGCCGTGATTGGCCTCGGCCAGGGTGAATATTTTGTTGCCAGCGACATCCCCGCGCTACTCGAACACACCCGGCAGATTTTTTTCCTGGCCGATGGAGACATCGCGGTGCTGACGCCGCAAGGCGTCAAAGTAATGGATCATGACGGGCGTACCGTCGACCGCCCCGCGCATCATGTCGCCTGGGACCCCATCATGGCGGAAAAGGGCGGCTACAAACATTTCATGCAGAAGGAGATTTTCGAACAGCCGCGCGCGGTGAGAGACACCTTTCTCGGACGAATTTCCCAGGATACCGGGCACATTTATCTCGGCGATATGGATATCACCGCACAGCAGTTCCGCGAGTTCCAGCAGGTGCGCATCGTCGCCTGCGGAACCAGTTGGCACGCGGGACTCGCTGGGAAATTCATGATCGAACAGTTGGCGCGCCTCTCGGTGGAGGTGGACTACGGCAGCGAGTTCCGCTACCGGAATCCCATCCTGGATGGAAAGACGCTCACAGTGTGCATCAGCCAATCGGGAGAAACGGCGGATACACTGGCGGCGCAGCGCGAAGCCAAGTCCAAAGGTTCTCCCACGCTCGCGATTTGCAATGTCATGGGTTCGATGATCACCCGCGAGGCGGCGGGAACCGTCCTGACTCACGCGGGACCCGAGATTGGCGTGGCCTCTACGAAAGCATTCACTTCGCAGCTAACCGCGCTTTTGCTTCTGGCCGCGCATCTTGGCCA
>Ga0307479_10000679_pt1 | contig 30851 bp, 30 predicted proteins | sample atmos_gasesECM4C_FD_203743 | JGI IMG/M metagenome (GOLD analysis project Ga0307479, IMG submission 203743) | Hardwood forest soil microbial communities from Morgan-Monroe State Forest, Indiana, United States - atmos_gasesECM4C_515 | ecosystem: Environmental > Terrestrial > Soil > Temperate...
TCTGTGGGCGCTTTGGGCCCTGCGCGCTGCCCCAAACCCCAATCTGGGCGGCGCGGGGCCGCCTACGCCGGACGGGCGCCGGCCGGGGGCCCCCCCCCGCTTCTCAGGGTGAGGAGGGAGTGCATCTGATGCTGGCGAGTCCTCCCTGGCGTCAGCTACGAGAGCCCGCCGAGAAGATTCCGGGAGACAAGAAGCACCATGCTGGACTGAGAGGATTTTCTCAAAGAGTCATTAGGTTGCGCTGTCCAATACAGCACAGAAACGTCCTCCCGAACGCGTAGCGGCTAATATCGACGGTGTTCGATATGGGATAGTTTTGCGGCTGGTCTTGGCGCACCGTATCCGAATGAGAAAGAGCGACCTGACGGCAAAACAGTTGTTCGCTGTCCCCTGTCCCACATGCGGCGTCTCTGCCGGGAAGCGTTGTGTGCTGCATTCAGGTGCCCCGCGCTCGGAACCACACGTAGACCGGAAGCTTTCCGCGGCTGAGGCGGTTGAGATGAAAAGAATTGGCCGTGATCTTGGGCGTAGATAAATCCCCTTCCGACCAGCAATCCGAAATATGCGGCGGTAAGCCCTGTTACCAACCGTGATCTGGAAGTATGCCGTTTTGCGATAAGCGCGAAAGTTGGCGCTTACTCGTGCAGGACAACACTCAGGAGGGATTTGTGGACCTGAAGTCCGCCATTATAATGAATGAAGCCCAGTTTCCTGAATTTATTCATGAAAAAGTTGACGCGGGTGCGCGTTGTGCCGATCATCTCCGCCAGCGTTTCTTGCGATACTTTGGGGATCAATCCCTGGGGCTGGTCTTCCTTGCCGTAACGGGCAAGCAATAGAAGAGTGCGGGCAAGCCGCTTCTCGCTCGAGTTGAATAGCTGATCGATCAAGTCCTCTTCGATTCGGATGTTCCGTGAAAGCATATGAGACACGAAGCGGTCGGAGAAAGCATGTTCAGCGTGGAGCACGCGAATCATCTCGTTTTTTTCAATAACGAGTAAACTCGTGGGTACAACCGCGGTCGCTGTCCCCATTCGAACAGACTGACCTGCCATGCCCCCCTCACCAAAAAAGTCACCTGGTCCCAGAATGGCGATGACCGCCTCTTTGCCGACCTCATTGACCACAGAAAGCTTCACACCGCCTTGTTGAACGTACATCACGCTCGTAGCGGGCTCACCTTGAGAGTAGATCTTCTGTGACCTTCGATATTCCACAACTCTTCTGGCGACACCAGGCGAATCGAGAAAAGCTTGGGCATCGAAAGCGAGCTTCTGCTTGAGTTTTATATTGGATCTGACCTTACCGGAAGGTGTGGATGCCCGCATAGAGACACCACCTGGTTACATATAGCACAACCATACCATTGTAGGCAAGAAGTTCTTAATTGACTGGCAGCGGTCCAGCTTGAATCGGTTGCTTCGCCGATAATGTCGCAAATTGAGCGTTACTACTTCTCTGAAAGCTCGGCCCTGAAATGGCTTTCAGCATCTTCACGATTAAGCGGGCTTCTTTCTTTGGTCAATACGACCGAATAGACGACCTCATTTCCTGCAATCTGCGCGGTGATAAATGCCCCGTCTGCCGGCAGTTCTTGGTAGATGAATTTCACCTTCCGGCCGTCTTCAAGTGTTTTGATCCACTCTTGGTCTCGCATGCGCATAGCTTGCACCTACAATGTTCTTAGTGACCGCGGTGACCTATCCAGGCTTTGGCCTCATGGGTCTGGGGTGCTGGGCACACACGTGGGCAGCAAACTCTTTGTCACGCTGGGCTTCGTATTTCTCCTTCATTTCATCCAGTGATGCGGCAAAGAGCGCACCAGCAGGCTGAAACATCCAGTTACACTCGGAGCAACCGAAGCCCTCAAAGTTCTGGCTCTCGATCCAAACCAGCCTGCGCAGCATGGCCGCAGTATAAGCCTACCCTGTGCGAAAGAGAACAGTGTTTAGGCGCCGGCATATGCTCAAAAAGCGCGCGAGAGTGTCCTACGCCCCAAGAAGAGGAGACTTGAAGTGTTCAAGATTTGACATCGGGATAGCAGTCTTCCGGAGCCGTTTGGAATTAGTTGCTGACCGAGACACATCGGGCCAGTTTTGCGCGCAGCTGCGCCAGATGTTCAATTCGGTCGAGAAGCACGCAGATCGGTGAATATCGAGTCTTTCAACACGCCGCTGAGCGAAGAATTGTGAACTCGCAATCTTTCCCCATATTCGATGTAACCGAGCTTCTTGAACTTATTCATAAAGTAGTTGACGCGGCTGCGGGTTGAGCCAATCAATCCCCCGAGTGTCCCCTGAGTGATGTTCGGTATGACCGCGATTGGCTTGCGTATTTTGTCGTAGCGGGCAACCAGCAACAATGCGCGGGCCAAGCGTTCCTCACAGGAGCTTAGGTGTTGGTCGATCAGGTCCTCTTCGATGCGGATGTTGCGTCCCAGCAAGCAGCCGATGAAATGGTCAGAGAACTCATGGCCATTGTGGAGAGCGCGTGTCATCTCCTTCTTCGCGATGACCAGGAGCGTACATCGCGTAAGTGCGGTAGCGGTCGCGGTGCGGAACGCTTGCCCGGTCATGCATTCCGCGCTCAGATAGTTTCCACGATGCATAATCGCAAGGACCGTCTGCTTACCCCGCTTCGACTTAACTGTGAGTTTTACGTGCCCTTTCTCGATGTAGAACACTTCCTTGCCGGCGTCGCCCTGTGAGCAGATAGTCTGCCCCTCACGAAATATGGCGTTAAAGCTCTTCGCGCGCATTTTTGCGAGAAATGCGGCTGGTTGAAAAGACCGCTGACGTCGACGCGTCATGGAGGTCTCAGAGACCCTGTTTTCGATCTTGGGGGAGTGCGTTTTTCATGGGCAATGAAATAGCACAAATGGTCTGGAATTTATGTGCAATTGCGAACACATCGCCTACATTTCCTTGGCCGCCTGAAGGCGGCCCCTACGTGTGCGCGGACTTAGGCTTGGGCGGTTTTGCGGGCTTGCGCGTCGTCGAAGCTTTCGCCGTAAATCGACGGGACTTTGGCGCCCATGCAGCGCAGGTAGCTGGAGAGTTGGCCGCGATGGTGGATGCTGTGATTCATGCCGACTTGCAGGAAACCGACGGCGGGAAGCTTGAAGAGGCCGCGGAAGTCAGCGATCTTGACGAGGTGATCCCCTTTGAGTTGCGTAAGCTTTTCGAAATTGCGCGCGAAATTTTCGGAATACCATGCGGCCACTTGGGCGGGAGTCTTGACGGTCTCCGGCAAGCCAGCGGCGGTGGCGGGGAATTCGGCGTTGATGGTGGTCTCAAGGAAGCGCATTTCGGCGGCGGCGATGTGCCGCACCAGTTCCATGGCGGTTCTGGCGAAGGGATCGGGGCGGTAGTCGGCTTTGTCAGCGGGGACCGCTTCGAGAATTTTCTTGGTGTTGCGGCTTTCGTTTTTGAGCGTGCCGAGCAGGAGATCTTGCAGCCAAAATTCGGCGAGGTCGGGAGTTAGCGGGCGTGGCATTTGGGCCTCCTTGGATCGGACTACGAGTATACATTTTTCGGTGGCCTGAGTGCTCCGCCGAGGACCACGTCGATGCGGCGGCGAACCTGTAGGGGCGCAGCACCGCTGCGGTCCAGCTCGCACAATCGAGACCACCGAGCACGGTGTAGCTCAGACCGTCCGGAAGAAGAAATGCCAGGTGGCGTCGACTGCGGCGTGGACCAGGCCGGAGGCGAAAATGGAGTTCGTGCGGCGCCAGGTCCAGCCGTAGAAGAGGCCGGCGATGGAGGCAAGGATGACGTAACGCCAATTGGGGAAACCGAGATTGGTGATGTGGGAGAAGCCGAAGAGAACCGACGCGGTCCACCATCCGGCGAAGTCACTTTTGCTGGAGCGCGCGAGCATGTTTTGCAGCAGGCCGCGGAAGAGGAATTCTTCGGGCCAGGCGGTGAAGAAGAGGATGGCGATGGAGAGGAAGGGAAGCGAGAGCCAGGTGTGCCACTGCGGTGCGAAGTGGATGAAATGCATGCCGGTGCCGAGCGGGATGGCGATGGCGCCGAAGACGAGAAAACTGGCAAGGACGAAAAAGCTCCAGCGGTTGCCCCAGCCAATGTTGTAGCCGATGCCGGGAATTTTGCGGATGAGGACAAAGGCGGCGAGGGCAACATTGAGGCACAGGAGCACAGTGAAAACGTACGCGAGGCGTGCGTCGGGGTAAGGCCAGAGCCAGTGCGACGGGGAAAATTTCACGGTGACCCAGATTCCGGCGAGTGTGAGGTAATCCTGCCAAGCGCCGGGGGGTTGGCGTTGTGCGGAGGCGGCGAAAGCGAGCGGGATGAAAATGATCGCCGCGATGGCGCCCGCTCGCGAGAACGCGAACGTGCTTGTTCCGATCGAGTAAATCAGATATGCAAGCAGCGTAGTGGCGCCAAGGAGGTAGCTTGCGCTGGCGCCGAAGCGAGCGGACAAGAATTCAGGGACACCGCGAGCGGCGAACAGAAGCATAACGCCGAAGTAAAATGAGAAAACGGTGAGCGTTGCGGCGAAAGCGCGGCCGCCGTAGCCTTGCCAGGACGCGTAGAGGCCGCCGCCGAAACAGAGAGCAGCCCACAGGCCGAGGGTAGGGAAGAGTCCGAGTTGGCCCGTGGTGGGCAAGGGTTGCGCGTTCAGCGAAGAAACCGCACTCCAAAAAAGAAGGAAGATTGTAGCGCATAGAGATGTCAGACCAAATTCACGTTGCGAGAGCGGGCGGGGCGGCAGGGCAGTTGGGACGGCTAGCGTATATCGACTGGATGCGCGGCCTGGCGTGTGTGCTGATGTTTCAGACGCACTGCTACACCTCGTGGCTTACTCCGGAGGCGCGGAAGACGGAATTCTACCGGTGGTCGCAAGCGGCGGGGACGCTGCCCGCGCCGCTATTCATTTTCCTAGCGGGAATTTCGTCCGCGATGGTGACGCAGCGGTTGCGAGAGAAGGGAGTTGTGCGCAACGCGATCGCTCGAACGACGCTTTTGCGCGGGGCGGAGATTTTTGGGTTGGGACTGCTATTTCGAGGGCAGGAATTTATTTTGGGCTATCCGAAGTCGCCGTGGACGGATTTGCTGCGCGTGGATGTGCTGAACATTTTGGGGCTGTCGATGATGTTGATGGCAGTGCTGTGCTTGGCGACCGATGCGGGAACGTTGGAGAAATCGCGGAGGAGAGCGATTGCGGCGGGCCTGGTGGCGGCCACCTTGGTTGTGCTGGCCACGCCGTGGCTGTGGACTGCGTATCGGCCGCGGTGGCTGCCTTGGCCTCTGGAGTCTTACATTAACGGCGTACACACGTATGGGCAGCCGCAGACTTGGTTGTTCCCGATTTTCCCGTGGGCGGCGTTTGCGTTCGTCGGGTTAGCGCTGGGCTTCTTGCTATTTTCTGATTTCGCGAAGAAGAACGAGGCGTGGTTTTTTGCCGCAGTCGGCGGGGCGGGCGTGATTGCCTGCGGGCTCTCGCTGGCGCTGGATGCAGCGCCGGCGCGGTTGTACTCTGCGGAAATTTACGATTACTGGCACACGAGCCCGGAGTTTTTTCTGATGCGCTGCGGAGTTTTGCTGGTTCTGCTCTTTTTGGTGTACGCCTGGTGCCGATGGGGATGGGCGCAGAGGGGATTTAGCCCGATCATTCAGCTCGGGAATACGTCGCTGCTGGTGTATTGGGTGCACATCGAATTTGTGTATGGACGATTTTCGATTTTGCCGAAAGGGCGGTGCAGCATTTGGAAAGCCACGGCGGGTCTGCTGATTATTTTTCTCGCGATGGTCGGGCTTTCGGTTTTACGCACGCGATGGAAGAAGCGGAAGGCTAAGGCTTTGCGTGCGGGGCCGGCGCCGGCTGCTGCGACGGGGGAATCCGGATGATGATTTCGCCGGGCTTGGCGCGCTGGAGATCTTCGCGCGCGATTTTTTCGATGAGGCGGGGATCGGTCTTGAGCGCGCGGACCTGATCGCCGAGTTCGAGGTTCTCCTTATTCAGGCGGTCCAAATCCTTTTTGACCCTGTTGATTTCGCTTTGCGTGCGGCGCATGGCGATAAAGCCGTGTGGGCCGAAGACGTCGTGAACGACCAACGCGAGAACGAAAAGGCCAAGGATGGTGCGGCCGTGGCGCTCGAGAAACGCGCCGACTCCGGACTTTGGTTCCGGCTTCTTCAGTTTTTTAGTACCCACTCGGTCGCCTCGCGAGCCAGGCGCGCGGATGCGGCGGCGCTGTCAGCTTCGACGTAGAGCCGGAGCAGCGGCTCGGTGCCGGAAAGGCGCATGAGCATCCAGGTGCCGTCATCGAAGCAGAATTTTGCGCCATCGGTGCGGTCGATGGAAACCACTTTTCGTCCGAGCAGTGTCGAAGCGTCCACGGCAACCTTCTTGACGGCGTTTGCTTTCTGTTCGTCGCTGAGGTGCAGGTTTTCGCGCAGCGGCCAGAACTCGCGCCCGATTTTCTTGAACAGCTGCTGAATTTGTTCTTTGATGGAAGCGCCGCGAGCCGCGATCGCTTCTGCGACCAGGAGGCAGGCGAGAATGCCGTCCTTTTCAGGCACATGGCCCCGGATCGTGAGGCCCGCGCTCTCTTCGCCGCCCAACGCGATTTTGTCCGCTCGAATGAGCTGGCCGATGTACTTGAAACCCACGGGAGTCTGAAACGTCGATTGGCCCCGGGCTTTCGCAGCGGCGTCAATCATCTGCGAAGTGGCGACGCTTCGGGCGGCGGGCATGTTCCAGTTGCGCGTCTCGACGAGATAATCGTAGACCAGCGCGAGAATCTGGTTGGGAGAAATCCAGGTGCCATCGCTATCGATGATGCCGAAACGGTCGGCGTCACCGTCGGTCGCGAGGCCGGCCGCGGCGCCAGAGTCCGTAACAACTTTGCGAAGCGGGGCGAGATTTTCTTCGGAGACGTCGGGGCCGGTGCCGTCAAACAGGCAATCGCGGTCGGTACGCAGAGCCTGTACCTGCACGCCGTGATCGGAGAGCGCGCGGTCGAGATAGCCGGCGCCGCAACCGTGCAGCACGTCGGCGACAAATTTGCATTTGGCTTTGCGCAGGACGTCAAAGCGCACCAATTCCTCGATGCGCTTGAGGTAGGCTTCGCGCAAGTTCACGGTTTCGCCCCTGCCGTCCTTGCCGAAGTGGGAAGGCGCGGCGTGTGCGAAAGGTTGCGGATGGTCCCTCTCGATTATTTTTGCGACCCGGGCCTCGATATCTTTGGTGATTTCGGGGAGCGCGGGGCCGGCGTCGGAGGAAGAAAATTTTAAACCGTGATATTGCGCGGGGTTATGGCTGGCGGTGAAATTGACGGCGCCGTCGAGCTTGCGGCGCAAGACTTCGTAGGCGATGGCGGGCGTGGGCGTAAAGGTGTCGCAGAGCAGCGTGCGGATCTTTTGTTGCTGTAGAATTTCGACCGCGAGCTGTGAGAATTCCTCGGAGTAAAAGCGCGTGTCGTAGCCGACCAATACCGTGGGATTCTTGGTTCTGGCGTTGAGGTGGTCGGCGATGGCGGTTACGGCCAGGCGAACGGTGGCGAAGGTGAAGTCATCGGCGATGAGCCCGCGCCAGCCAGACGTGCCGAACTTGATGGGTGAGGCAGCTGTTTTTGGAGAGGCGCTCATGGCTGGGTATTCTACTCGCGCGGGCTGCGCACTTAAAGAGGTCACGGAGAAGGTCCATGATTAGGACGAACGGGCAATATCGCATTGTGTTAGTCACGTGTGCTTCGATTACCGAGGCACGGCGGATTGGGCGAAGCGTGGTGGAGAAGAAGTTGGCGGCTTGCGCGAATATTGTGACTGGGGTCGAGTCGATTTACCGGTGGAAAGGGAGAGTGGAGCGTGCGCGAGAAGTTTTGGTGGTCGTGAAGACTACGGAATCACGGTTGCGGAAGTTGGAGAGGGAAGTGAAACGGGTGCACAGTTATGAAGTACCTGAATTCTTGGTCGTGCCGATTGTGGCGGGGTCGCGGGAGTATTTGCAGTGGATTGGGGAGAGCGTGCGATAAGCGATCGGATCCGATTTTAAATTCGGGCTAGACGTAGAGGAGGGCTTGGTCGAGGTCAGCGATAATATCTTCGACATCTTCGATGCCGACGGACAGGCGAACTAAACCTTCGGTGATGCCAACGCGCTCCCGAACTTCGACGGGCATGGAGGCGTGCGTCATCAATGCGGGAAGGGAAATTAGCGTTTCGACGCCGCCGAGACTTTCGGCGAGCGAGCAGAGCTTGACCTGATTGAGAAAACGTCGCGCGGCATCGAGCGAGCCAAGATCGAAGGAAAGCATGGCGCCTGGGCCTCGCTGCTGTTTGCGCGCGATGTCGTGCTGCGGGTGCGACGGAAGGCCCGGGTAGTGCACTTTGCGGATTTTCGGATGGGCGTCGAGATGGCGGGCCACCGCGATGCCATTGGCATTGTGCTGGAGCATGCGGATCGCGAGCGTTTTCAGGCCGCGCGAGACGAGGAAGCAGTCCATGGGGGCAAGGCCGCTGCCTGCCGAGCGCTGGATGAAGTAAATCTTCTCGGCGTCTTCCGGGCGCGTCAAGACAGCGGCGCCGCCGGTGGAGTCGCTGTGGCCGTTGAGATATTTGGTCATGGAGTGGACGACGATATGCGCGCCAAGTTCGATGGGGCGCTGGAGGTAAGGACTGAGGAATGTGTTATCCACGACTAGGGTGATGGCGCGGTCGGTGGCGAGCTTGCCGAGTGCGGCGAGATCAGAAACTCGCAGCGTGGGGTTTGTGGGAGTTTCGACATAAAGCATTTTGGTGTTCGGGCGGAGCGCGCCGAGCACATCGTTCTGCGACGATGTGTCGACAAACGTGAACTCGAGCCCGAAGTGCACTAAGAGCTGCGTGGACAGGCGGAAAACTCCGCCGTAAACGGCTTCGGAGACAACCGCGTGATCGCCGGGGCGCAGAAGACGGAAGACCGCGTCAATAGCAGCCATGCCGGAAGAAAATACGTACGCGCTTTGGCCGCCTTCTAACTTAGCGACGGTGCGTTCGAGAGCTTTGCGATTAGGGTGATTGGTTCGCGCGTAGTCGTAGCCTTTGTCTTTGCCGAGCTCGGTCTGGACATAGGTGGAAGTCTGGTAGATGGGCGCGACGATGGCGCCGGTGGCGGGATCAGGTTCCTGTCCCACATGAATCGCGTTGGTGGCGAAACCCATTATGCTCTCCTGCTAGCGGTGAAGACCTAGCGGTGCTAAGACTCTCGCACGCCTGTCGCTCCGAAGATAATTGTACGGAATCTCGGGGACGCGGCTGCAAATGGAGCGATGACCGCGACTGCCTGCCGAGTAGGTTCTTGAAAAGGTACAGGAGCAAAGAGAGACAGTCAATGCAGGACGGGCACTTTGTCGCGCACCTTCTCGAGGCAGGAAATGTTCCCGAAGAGCGCGAAAGCGAGCGGACGACCGGCATCGCACGAAGAAAGGTTAGCATCAAAAAAGTGTAGAGAGACCCTTGACCTGCGGTTCCCGTGCGTAGAGGATAGATTGCGTTCCAAGATGAAACTAAAGGCCGAAGCCGGTGTACAAATCCTTGTCGTGGCGCTGGCCCTTTGCGCAGGCGCACAGGCACAGAATAATAATCCGGAGCCAGACGCCAAGGCGCACACCGGGAAGTCAGACCCGGTGTCCCGCGTAACGATCGAAGTGTCTGGCGGCGAGAAAGACAATCCGGTGGAGAACGCCAGCGTCTATTTGAAATACGTGGAAGAGCATAAGCTGAAGAAGAATAAGAAGGTAGAGCTGAACGTGAAGACCAACCGTGAGGGGACGGCGCACATCCCGGAAGCACCGACGGGAAGGGTGCTGATTCAAGTAGTCGCGGACGGCTGGAAGTTGTACGGGCGTTGGTATGACATCACCGAAACGAAGCAAACCATCAAGGTGCACTTGGAAAAACCGCCCAGATGGTATTAAGAGAAAGAACTTACGAACGTAAGAGTCTCAGAGTTGCGGACTTTCCGAGGAATTTTGCTTTCTACTGGAGAAATCCGCGCGGCGAATCCATCTCGCTCCGAGGAATTATTTGGCCGTCGATTTGAAATCGCAGTGCAAACGGAGAGTTGCACATAATTAGTGCAAACCGCACCAGAGTACTGAGAAGCGTGTAGTTAGCCTTAGGATCGGCGTGCTTTTCCACAAGCTTATCAACACTTGTGTTGAAAACTTCATGCGGCTGAAATATTTTCCGTCAAATTCGGCACGAATGTTGCTCCGCAAAAAAATCTCGGGGCGTTTGACGGGTGAGACGGCAGTGATACAGTTAGGGCTCAGAAGAAAATGAACGAGACCTTCGATGGGCCTTTCTCCCTGATGCAAATGTTCTGGGGCAATATCGCGGCGCGGCGGCTGCGATCCTTCCTCAGCGTGATTGCCATCGCCATCCAAGTGATTTTAGTTCTGATGATTGTGGGGCTTACCTCGGGAGTGATTTCCGAATGGGGAAAACGCGTGGAAGGAGTCGGTGCGGATATTCTCGTGCAGCCGCCGAACTCGCCTATTTTCTTTGCGTTCTCAAGCGCCGTGATGCAAGAAAGTCTGGGCGACCAGTTGGAAGCGCTGCCCAGCGTGGATGTCGTCGCACCAACCGTGATTCTCACCGAGCCCAAGAATTTGATCATGATCTACGGCATCGACTACAAGCGCTTCAACGCGCTCAGCCGAGGATTTTTGTATCGCGCTGGACGGGCATTCCAGGCTCCCGAAGAGGCGCTGGCTGACGATATCATCGCGCAATCAAAGCACTTAAAGGTGGGCGACCACATCACGCTGCTGAACCACGGATTTGTGATCAGCGGAATCGTCGCGCACGGAAAAGGCGCGCGGTTTTTTGTGCCGCTGCGAACGGCGCAGGAGATCGCCGGGGTCGAGAATCGTGTTTCGATGTTCTACGTGCGCAGTAAGGGAGATACGGAGAAAGCGCGCGCGGAGATATTGGGGCTGGATCCGAAAAATCGTGTGAGGTCGACCTCCGAATACGTGACGCTGATGAGTTCGTCGAACCTGCCGGAATTGAGGCCGTTCATTCGTTCCATGGTGGGACTAGGAGTTGTGATCAGCTTTCTCGTGGTGCTGCTGAACATGCACACGATGGTGCTAGAGCGGACGCGGGAAGTGGGAATTCTGAAAGCGTTGGGATTTTCGCGGTTCGACATTGTGCGCATGCTGCTCGGCGAAATGTTGGTACTCACATTACTGGGGAGCGGGTTGGGGATTGCGCTGACGTTTCTGACGCAAGCCATTCTTAAGGAGACGAGCCCCAGCTTGATGATTCTGATCACAGGGCGATGGATTTTCTCGTCCATCTTGCTGGCTTTGGTTGGGGCGGCCCTTGGCGCGGCGTACCCGGCGTTTCGCGCGGCGAGCTACGACCCGGTGGTGGCGCTCGCGTACGAGTAGCGATAGAGGCTGCTGATGGCACTGACTGCGGCGCAGAAACCAATTACAGAGAAGCACTTCGTCGCGCGTATTTTGGAGCGTAAGGATTTGTCGGAAGACCTTTGGGTCATCAAAGTCGACCCGGGTGGGCCGTTTACCTTCAAGGCGGGGCAATACGCGACATTGGGAGTGGAGCACGAGGGAAAGCGGATCGAGCGGGCGTATTCCATTGTGTCGTCGCCATACGAGGAAGCGCTGGAATTTTTCGTTGAGCTGGTGCCACAAGGCGAGCTGACACCCAAGCTTTACAAGTTGCAGACTGGCGACACGATGCTGTGCCGCAAAATTGCCAAAGGGCGATTCACCTTAGATTTGCGGAGCGGGCGGACGCAACATCTACTGTTGGCGACGGTTACGGGGATCGCGCCGTTTGTGAGCTACGTGCGCACACTGTATCGCGACTGGAAGGCCGGCAACAGCCCGATGCCCGGCAGCCACAAATTGTATTGCATACAGGGTGGCAGCCGGTCGTGGGAATTCGGCTATCGCGAGGAGCTGGAACGAGTTGCGGCGGAGGCGCCGTGGCTGAAGTATGTGCCGACGATTAGCCGGCCCTGGGAGGACGCGGGTTGGACTGGCGAGACCGGGCGGGTGGAAGATTTGGTGCGGAAATACGTTTCGGAGTGGGGACTAAAGCCGGCGGAGACAACCGGCTACTTGTGCGGGCATCCCAACATGATTGAAAACGGGCGCGGAATTTTGGAGCGAGCGGGATGGCAGAAAGGCTCGACGTTTGAAGAGGTCTATTTCATTCCGGGGAAAGAATTTACGCCGCAGGCCTAAGCTGCCGGAGCCTTGGCTTCAAGCTCGCGAGCGATATCTTCGATCATGACCAGTGGGCAGGCCACGTGAACGGTTTCACCCGGTTCCGTGACATCGATGAGCAGCTTGCCCTGATGCGTGCGGATGTGGACGTGCTGACGCCCGTCTTGGACCTCCACGAAGTCTGCTTCCGGATATCGCTTTAGTTCTTTAGTCAATTCGCGCAACGTGGGTAGCCAAGGACTCGCGTGCTCGAGTGCGTGCTCAAAATGGCGACTCGGCACGAAGTGCAGAGCCACGGGCACGATTGCGGCTGGGACCCAGACATGGACATGCCGGCCGTCGTAATGATCTTCATCGACGCGCATCACCCCTTCGTGAAACGTATAGACACCTGCTACTGCCACGGTGCCGCAGAAACCTAAAGCGAGCTTGGCCAATATCATGTGATTAGCTCCTCCTGCTGGTTACAGCTGCGCGCCGGCGCCTCTATTACCGCGTTTCAGCCACACAACTACTCCGTAACGTTCTTGGAATCAATCCAGACGCGGACGCTGTTCTCTTCGTCCTTGACGGAGACGAGTTCGGTATCTCCCTGGAAAGAAAGGGCATGGAGCGCAGCGACGATATCCAATTCGTCCTTGCCGCCGGAGAAGAGCGCGTCGACGACCTTCATGGGGACTTTGACTTCGACTTGAGAGTGCTTGGGGCGATTCTTCTCAAATACATGCACGAAGAGATAGCCGTTCTGCTTGGCTACGCGGACGTCGGAGTCTTTGCTCTGAACGGTGACAAACTCGCCGTCCTTGGAGCTGCGGACGGCGCCAACAAGAGCCTTCAAATCAACGCCATGGCAGTCGACATCGTCGAACCGGACCTTCCCGCCGTGCAGGCGATTCTTATTGATGGTGGGGAGGACTTTTTCGGCAAGCTCCAGCGGAACGTTGACGCGAACGGTTTCTTCCTTTTCACCGGGATTGGTGACGCGGACGTGCAACCAGCGATCATGGCTGGACACAGGAGCATTCTGGCTAGAGCCGCTGGCGGGCGAGGTTTGGGCAGCGGCGAGAGGCGCGAGATGCACGGCGGCGGATAGCAGCGAGGCTGCCAGCGTAAGCGCAATCTTCTCAGTAAGTCGGGGGGCTGGAACGTTCATGGCGAAGTTTCTCCTTCCCTGGCCGGGCCTTCGAGGAGGTAAGGCTTGCAGTGTGCGCCCGGCAGGTACTTGCGTTGATATACGAGGGAGGCCTCGCAAATGTTTCCCGAAGCGCGGTCTGCGTATGATTGCGCGCGTGGACCTAGGGGTAGCTCACCCCCACCCCGGGTGTTTTGGGAAAAGAGGCTGCAAGCTATTGAAAATAAAGGAAACGAGAGCAGGAAAGAGCGCAAAGAGACCACAAAGAGGCGGCAAGCCATTGCAGACAAAAGAGTTGACACGCTGAAGGCCCGAAAGTTTGTCGCCGGGAACGCTTTGGGGTAGTGCGGACGGAGCTTCGAGATTCTGGCGGGGACGGGGGCGACCATGGGGAAGGGTAGCGCGGGGGTAGTTTGGAAGTAAAGGAAAAGTCAGCGAATGGCGGAATTTAGGGGTCGAATGGCTATTAGAAGCAGCGAATGGTAGCGGTCGTCCCGTAGAAACACTCGGGATGCGAAAGGCGCAAATTTCGGGGACGAACAGCTGTTAGATGCAGTGAACGGCGAGGAGCGGCAGAGAAGAATTCACGCGTGGCGTTTGTGCTTGAAGTTAGCTCTAAACCCGGACCCTTACAAATCAAAGGGTCCGCCACCCAGATGCCCCTCGCGCGAGGGTGGTCCACCCGCCGGCGGCGGCTAGCTACTCGCAGGGTTCATTGAAATTTGTCCCCCAACTCTTTCGTCACGAGCGGATCGGCTTTGAGCTTCGCATCATAAATCGTCGTTTCGCCAAACTTAATGCGGACCTTTCGGCAGTCCGGCGAGAATCCATTCGCGGTAACGAGGACGTCGTAGAACCCTGGTGGCAGCTCAGCGGTAAAGTCGCCTTTGGAACCCGTATCCACGGTGAGGTCTTTTTCTAACCCTACATTGCTGCGTAATCCGACCGTGGCACCGCTTTGGTCCCAGTGAATTAGAATGCGTGCTCCGCGTATGGCGGCACCCTCGGAATCGACAATCGTTCCCTTGAGTTGAGTCGCGGAAGGGTGTGTCATCACCAGAATAAAAACGATACAAGTCCATTTTGGAAGTGCCGACATATTCCTCCTCAAAAATGGCAGGCGGAAATCACCTGTCTAGACTGTGCTTCGTTCAGCGCTGAGTTGCCTGCGTCCGCCTGGAATCCTGTGAGCCAACTGAGCTGATGACCTAGTTCGTGAAGCAGGATGAATGCACGAAACTGAGATGGGGTCCATGAGATTCCAAAATAGGTTTGGCCAGCATAAGTCATGTAGGGGCCTGTTGAGTTGATGAAGACATTTGTAGCCGAGACAGTTTCGGCACCGACATTAGGGGATTGGAGGTCCAAAAAACGGTATTCGGTCAAGCCCATGAGGGCGGGTGGCCCATCTTTTGTGCTTTGGTTTCTTGTGGGCAGCATGGTAAGAGCAAAGCATACCATTTATGTACTTCACCGCAGGATGCTGACGCGAGGGTGCCCTACCCTTTCCGGGGTTGGGAAAGGGTGGGGAATTCCTACTCTTTATGCCGCGCAAATTGAAACGCTATCACGGACGAGGGGATCTGCATTTCATCACCTTTAGCTGTTATGAGCGGCGCGCGTTGCTGCAGACCGTGCGTGCGCGCAATCTTTTCTTGAAGATTCTGGAACAGGTGCGGCGGCGCTGTGTGGCAAGCATGGTGGGTTACGTGGTCATGCCGGAGCATGTGCACCTGCTGCTGAGCGAACCGAAAAGGGACGCTGGCAAAGTTGTTGCAAGTGTTGAAGCAGCGCGTGTCGCGAGCCATGCGCGGAGGCACGCGACGCAGGGTTAGTGGCCAACTGTCATTAAATTTCCGCGTATCGTTCATTGGACTGCGACGATTTTGGCAGCGGAGATACTTCGACTTCAACGTTTATAGCGCGCGGAAGATACGGGAGAAGCTAGACTATATCCACACCAACCCCGTAAAGCGGAGGTTGGTAGTGCACCCTAAGGACTGGCCGTGGAGCAGCTGGGGATTCTACGCGACCGGGGAGCAGGGCGTGGTCAAGATCGAACCGACGGGAGAAGAACGGCATAGAGAAGAAGGCCCACCCTTTGCCAACGCCGCAAAGGGTAGGGCACCCTCGTCACATGGGCCGCGGTAGGGTGTACCAATCGTACTTGTTAGTTCGGCGCGGCCATCCGAAATAAGAAAGAATAAAGGCTGGGCCACTCGACCGTTCCTAGTACGGGAGCCACTTCAGGAAGATGGCGGCGAGAGGTGGCAAGGTTAGGGCGATGCTGTGCGGGCGACCCATTTGGGGCATTGGGGCGGACTGAGCGCCGCCCATGTTGCCGGCGTTCGAGCCGCCATAGGTGGCGGAGTCGGTATTGAGGAGTTCCTGGTAGAAGCCGGGTTGGGGGACGCCGATGCGATAGCCCGGGCGCACGACCGGAGTTGCGTTCAGCACGACGACGAGCAAGTCTTGCGGATTTTTGCCGCGACGCATGAAGGAGAAGACGCTGTTGTCGGCATCGTTGCAGTCGAGCCACTCGAAGCCGTGCCACTCGAAATCTACTTCGTGCAGGGCAGGCTCGGCGGCGTAGAGCTTGTTAAGGTCGGCGATGAGGCGCTGGATGCCGCGATGTGAATCGTATTGGAGCAGGTGCCAGTCGAGGCTGCGAGCCTCGCTGAATTCGCTGCGCTGGCCAAACTCCTGGCCCATGAAGAGGAGTTTTTTGCCGGGATGGCCGTACTGATAGGCGTAAAGGAGTCGCAGATTGGCGAATTGCTGCCACATGTCTCCGGGCATTTTGTGGAGAAGGGAATTCTTGCCGTGGACGACCTCATCGTGAGAGAAGGGCAGCACAAAATTTTCGGTGAACGCGTAGAGCATGGAGAAGGTGAGCTGGTTCTGGTGATACTTGCGATGGATGGGGTCGGTGGAGAAATACGCGAGCGTGTCGTTCATCCAACCCATGTTCCATTTGAGGCTGAAGCCTAGTCCTCCGAGATACGTGGGGCGGGAGACGCTGGGCCAAGATGTTGATTCTTCGGCGATGGTGAGGAGGCCGGGGAAGCGCTCGTAGGCGACTTCGTTGAGTCGGCGGAGAAACGCGATGGCGGGGAGATTTTCGCGGCCACCGAACTGATTCGGAACCCACTCTCCAGGCTTGCGGGAGTAATCGAGATACAGCATGGAGGCTACGGCGTCTACCCGCAGGCCGTCGATGTGGTACTTGTCGAGCCAGAATAAGGCGTTGGAGATCAGATAGTTCTGCACTTCGTTGCGGGCGTAGTTGTAAACAAGGGTGCCCCAGTCAGGGTGCGCGCCCTGGCGGGGGTCGGAGTGCTCGTAAAGGTGCGTGCCGTCGAACTCGGCTAGGCCGTAGGTATCGCGCGGGAAGTGCGCGGGGGTCCAGTCGAGGAGGACGCCGAGGCCGGCGTTGTGGCAACGGTCGATAAACTCCATGAAATCAGCGGGAGAGCCGTAGCGGCTGGTGGCGGCGAAGTAGCCGATGGTCTGATAGCCCCAGGAGCCGTCGAAGGGATGCTCCATGATGGGCAGCAGCTCGATGTGGGAGTAGCCAAGGTCTTTTACATACGGAATGAGCTGATCGCCTAGTTCGCGGTAGGTGAGCCAGCGGTTGCCTTCGTCTGGGACGCGACGCCAGGCGCCTAGATGTACTTCGTAGATGGAGATGGGCTTCTCGAACCAATTGGTCTTCGCGCGCTGCGTTGTCCATGTGGAGTCATTCCACTTGTAGGTGTCCAGGTTGGCTACGACGGAACCAGTGTTGGGGCGGAGTTCCGCGCGAAAGGCGTAGGGATCCGCCTTGAGGGGGACCATGTTTCCGTTGGGGCCGATGATTTCGTATTTGTAGATAGCGCCTTCGTCGAGTTCGGGGACAAAAAGCTCCCAAACGCCTGAGGAGCCACGGGCGCGCATGGGGTTTATGCGACCGTCCCAATGATTGAAATCGCCTACGATGCTGACGCGACGTGCGCTGGGCGCCCAGACTGCAAAGTTAACGCCACGGACGCCTTCGACGGATTGGATGTGGGCGCCAAGCTTGTTGTAGGTGTCGTAGTGGCGGCCTTCTCCCATGAGGTAAAGATCGAACTCGCTTAAGAGAAGGGGAAAGGCGTAGGTGTCGTATTCCTCGTGCGTGGCTCCGGAAGCGAATTGGTATTGAATGCGGTAGTTGGAAGCGGCGGGGCGATCTTGCTGAGTTTCGGACAGGGTCGCTTCAAAGAAGCCTTGTGGGCGGAGTTTCGCGGCCTCGACAACCGTCTGTGAATCGGTGAAGTGAATCGCAGCCGAAATCGCGGCGGGATGGAACATGCGAATGACCCAGCGGCGGCCCGCTGGAGTTTCGACCGCGTGCGGACCGAGCAGCCCGAAAGGATCGGCGTTACGGCCGATGACAAGCGCATCGATGGCCAGGTCGAGCGGCGATTTTGCGGGGCTGGCCGGCGCTGCGGCTGCCTTTTCCATGCTTTGTTCAGGCAAGTGTGCGTCTCTCCGACGGGGCGAGAGGCCGGGCAAGTCTTGCGCACTGCACCAGGATGACAGGCCACGTCGGCTTCGATTCTAGGGTGTTACGCGGAGTTTTCCAAGAAGTCTGAGGCGTCCGTGGTGTGTCAGTTTCCGGAATGCCGACGACTCGCCCAGCGTTAGGGGACGACCGCCTAAGTCAGGCGTACATCAAATAGGGCCAGCCAATATTGAACCGATTGCAGGGCAAAACCGCAAAGGATGAGTCCGATGCCGAATACGCCGAGCCATCGCTCCGGGAGATTGTCGGCGTAGTATTCGATGTAAGGATTCACCGTTGCTCCCACGCCGGTGACGATGCCAGTCACCAACCCCACGCGAATTGCAAAAGACCAGGGGTGGTCCACGTGATGAATGAAGGCGCTACAGATAAGGGCCGTGACCATATATCCGACAGTACGGATCACAGTTCCCCGAAACTGACGGCGCGTAAGCCGTGGACGGCGCGACGCTGAATAGTCGAGGGCAGGACGCATGCCGCGAGAGTAGGCGAGTACTTGCCCGGCGGTGATGAGCATGGCAAATGCGATTGCGAATCCGAAGCCCACAATTCTGTACAGTCCAGCTCCAAAAGCGAACCCTCGGATGGCGGAGAAGAACGCTTCCCAAAGCAAGGAGTAATGATCCAGCCTGCGGGAAGCGCGACTGAATTCAATTGCCAGGGTGACGCCGGTCGCGATACCGGAAGCCAGGCCAAAGAAGAGACCAAGGCCAAGGCCGTAGCCAATGCCGAAGACAACGGAATAGGTTACCGCGCGGGTCAGCAGCCGCAACGGACCGTGTTGTCCGCCCAATAGGTCGTAGGCCAGATAGAGACTGCCCAGCACATCCAGACAGGTACTCGTAATGCTGACGATCGCGACGGTATGGTGGTCCACGCAACGATTGTAGACCTATCAATCGGCACGTTGACAAGCAGCGTGAGTCGTCCGCTGAGCCGAAATCAATCTTGCGAAGCGGGATCGCCCGCGCGACGGACACGACTCACGCCGATGAGATAGGGCAGGATGAAAGGCACCGTGGGAATCATGAATGGGTAAAGGGCTTCCGCGAAAGCCGGGTTAAGCGTGCTTACCGCGAGGAGAGCTGAGGCGTGCAAGGTTCCCCCAGACTAGCACACCGGTGGCGAGCGGAATTAAGGTTCGGACGAAGCTCGTCGCTGGTCTACTTCTTGCAAGAGCGCCGAGAAAATAAGAGTCCCAAAGATCCAGTTCCGAGCAGAAGCAAGGAAACGGGTTCGGGCACTGGCGAATGCAAGGTAACGGACCAGTTGTCGATTCCGCTGTCTCGCACATCACTTCCGGCTCCGGTGTTGCTGTTACCCGAAAGGTATCCAAAGTCGATGAGCGAGCCGGTCGCCGAGAAATCAGGATGGGCCGGACCGATTGCACCCGGCACGGCAAGGACAAAATCCGAGGCCGTGAGGCCAACATGGGAAAATGGAGTCCAGCTATTTGTGAAGATGAGATCCCCCGAGGAGGAATAGTAGGAGCCATTTTGGAATAGCAAAAGGTCGTAGGCGACCGCTTGGTTCGCCGGAGGATTGAATTGAATCAAGTCGTAGGAGAAATCAATGGTGCTGATGGGGCCGTTAGCCGCGGGGTTGTAGATGTCACCAGTATTCATGTGGGCCACGATTAAGCTGCCCGCGCTGCCGGACAGGGTGTGAACCACTTCCCGGAAGTCGCCGGGGTTTCCACCACTGGTCTGCTGACTATCGGTGAAAGAGTAAGCGGGCGAGCCTGTATTGAGGATAGCCGTCGCGGTCCAGTCGGCATTGTTAAAGGTGCCATCGGAATAGGTCGCATCTGCTAGCAGGCGGGCGGGAATCAGTGCGAACGCGACAAGAGCCAAGAGTGAAGCTGTTCCCCTTTTCATTTCCGTGATCCTCCCGATTAGCGAAGTTTGGTCTTCCTTGGGCAATCTTGTGTCCTGGTAAGCCGCAGCGAAAAGAGGCCGTGTTTCTCCGCTGGCGGGGCAAGAGAGCAATTTAATCTCCAAAACGATTTTTCGGAGTGTCTGCTATCTCAGTGAAGAGGAATAAGATACGGGGTGACGAAGGCAAACCTCTATTCACGCGGATAGGCTAGTCTGCACAGTCTTGCACACTTGTGACGTCATGCTTCCACTGCCATCGTGCCAGGGCGTCTGGAGGGTCAGGTCTGGCCGAGGCGTACTCAATGACTTCCGGATGGATTCTTGTGATTTAATTGTCAGCATGGAACAGGCTGAAATCAGTCCGCGCCCGGTGGTTGGAGTGATTGTCGTGGTGAGCGGCGGCGCTGTGTCATTCCTGCTGTGGCTGCTGTACGTGCATCACCCTTCGGCTGACTTCGCGGGGCGCTGGATGTTTGTGCCGGCCCTGAACGCGCTTCTGAACGGATTGTGCGCGATTGCGCTCTGCGTGGGATTGTATTTCATCAAACATCACAACAAGGAAGCGCATCGCACGAGCATGCTGCTGGCCTTCGCGTTCTCTTCCGCTTTTCTCATCAGCTACATCGTGAACCACGCACTGCACGGTGACACGATTTTTCCCGGCCACGGTCCGGTGCGCACGCTGTACCTTTCCATTTTGGCCAGCCACATAATCCTTTCCATGGTCGCGCTGCCGATGGTGCTGACAACGTTCTTTTTCTCGCTGACGGGCCGGTTCGCGATGCACCGCCGAATCGCACGCTGGACGTTCCCCATTTGGCTCTACGTTTCCGTCACCGGTGTGGTGGTCTTCGTGTTCCTCAAAGCGTATGCGTACTAGGCCCGGTATTGATCCGGACTGATTTAAGAGAGTAAGGCTAGAAACCGCCGTGACCTACCGGACTGGGAGGTACCCCCATCCCCCTTTTTCATAAGTGTTCATTCGAAAGGTGGTTAAAGTGCTTTGTTTTGATGCATTTTTGCAAGTGTTGATTCTAAAGCAGTTAGTTGGAGTGAATTCAGAAGGTAGAAATAGCAGCCCCAAAAGCTAACGCAGAGGCGCTGAGAACGCCGAGGAGCGCAGAGGGAAAGAGACTACGGATTTATAACAGAGAGGGCACTGAGGGTGGAGCTCAGAGATCACGGAGAGTCAGGTGGGCTTCCTGGCGGGTGTAGGAACGCGGCGCCGACAGCCATTGGCAAGGGTGAAGGAACACAAAGAGGAACGGTCCTTGGAGCGATTGGTGGACATTCAAGTCTCCAGAAAGAAAGATTAGATTTGGGATTTTTTGAGGAGTCTCGCAGACGCGAGGCGCACTGCTGAACGAAAGAAGTCTACCAGAGCAGCGATCATAATTTCAATAAAATTCATGTAGCGGGTCAGTTCCGATTTGTGCGTTAGTGAGGCACAACCGAGGTCTGTTGATACGAATTTGAACTCTGGAAGAGTATCCGAGTCGGTCAATTGGGCGGGTTTTGCGTTTCCCTCGGCTTGAGTCGCTTGGCGCGGCTTTCGGCTTCGGACGCTTCGACGCTCCGGCCTTCATCCCTCAATAGACCAGCGTAGTTCTCTAGGACCTTGGGCAGAGTCCGGTCGCGGATTACGGCATGTTTGTCATAAATGGAGATGACTTGCAGATAGAAGGACTCGGCCTCAGCAGTTCTTGCTTGGCTGCGGCAGATTTGAGCCAGGCGAAACAGCATACGGGTTGCATACGGGTAGTCAGGTCCTTCGGTTGTCTCCCACATTGCTACCGCTTGCCGGTACAGCGGCTCCGCCTGCGCACTCTTGCCTTGGTCCACATACAGGTCCGCCAACTGTTCGACATTGGCCGCTACCACCGCGCTTTCGGGACCGAATCTTTCCCGTGCGTCTTCCACTTTCTTACGGAAGAGTGGCTCGGCCTCGGCATATTTTCCCTCAGCACGGTAAAGAAGTGCCAGGTTGTTCCATGCGCCCCAGGCCTCGGGGCTATTGGGTCCGTAAACTTTTTCGAAGATTTCCGCCGCGCCCCTGTGAACTGACTCGGCCTGCGTGAACTTGCCTTGCATGCTGTAAACAATGGCCAATCCCTCTTTGGCCTCAGCGAGGCGCACTTGCTCCGACCCAAGCTCTTGAGCCTCTTGTATCGCTGCAAGGAACATCTTCTCCGCGTCGGTTAGTCTATTTTCGGAAAGAGCCTTACGCGCAGTCTTTATGCCGTCCTGCCTTTGTGTGTCCTGAGGAGAAGCGGATTGAGCGAACAGGCCGATCAGCAGCAACCCTGCTAATGGCCAGTGGACATTCTGGCGGGTCATTTCTGCCTCCCCAATAAGGAAGACGAATCCTGCGGAAAATCCTAGCCCGCTTCTGCGAGCGAGTCAATGTGAGAAAAGAAGCTAAAACCTGGATGAATTGCAACCGCGTAGTCGGAAACTGACTACTCTAAAATTTACGTGTTCGGTCGGGTTCTTGCCCGCTTGCGGAGAGGTTGCGTCCGCGATACAGTGCGCGCGGTGTGACAGGGGAGATGGGCATGGAGCAGCGAGGGGGGAGGCGAATCTCCCGGCGGTTGGGTGTTTGGGGGTGTGTGCTGACGCTAATGATGATGGCTACGCCGGGGATTTTTGCGCAAGACCGCGGGCAGGGGCGGTCGATGGTGATTTCGCGGGGTGGGATTGTGGCCGCGGAATCGCCGCTGGCGGCGCAGGCGGGCGTGCGCATGCTGGAGCGCGGCGGGAATGCTGTGGACGCCGCGATTGCGACGAACGCGATGATGGGCGTGGTCGAGCCGATGATGAACGGCATCGGCGGAGACTTGTTTGCGATTGTGTACGACGCGAAGGCGAACAAGCTGTACGGGCTGAATGCGAGCGGGTGGGCTCCGAAGGCTCTGACGATCGAGTTTCTACAGAAGCAAGGGCTTCGCGAGATGCCGCAGCGCGGGGCGCATACGATTACCGTTCCTGGGGCGGTGGATGGCTGGCAGAAGCTGGGGGATAAGTTTGGACGGAAGAAACTGAACGAGGATTTGGCGGCGGCGATACGTACGGCGCAGGAAGGATTTCCGGTTCCGGAGTGGACGGCGGCGTATTGGGCGGACGAAGTGGACTTACTGCGCAGCGATGAGGCGGCAAGCAAAGTCTATTTGCCGAACGACCATGCGCCGCGTGTTGGCGAAGTGTTTCGCAACGCGGACTTAGCGTGGTCGTTGCAGCAGATTGCGGAGCGTGGACGCGACGCTTTTTACAAGGGGGAAATCGCCAGGAAGATCCTGGAATCGATGCGTCATCACAACGGAACGATGACGGCGGAGGATTTGGCCAGCTATTCGAGTGAGTGGGCGGAGCCAATCTCGACGACCTATCGTGATTGGACGGTGTACGAGATGCCGCCGAACGGGCAGGGAATAGCGGCGCTGGAAATGTTGAATATTATGGAGACATTTCCCATTGGACAGTTTGGATTTGGCTCGGCGAAGGCGCTGCACGCGATGATTGAGTCGAAGAAACTGGCCTACGCGGACATGGCGAAATACGTCGCCGATCCGCGTGGGCAGAAATTGCCGGTGGCGACACTGGCGTCGAAGGATTGGGCGAAGCAGCGAGCGCAGTTGATTGATGCGGAGCATGCGCAGTGTGATGTTGCGGCGGGTGAGTTGCCCGGGGGCAGCGATACTACGTATCTGAGCGTGGTGGACCGCGAGGGGAACATGGTCTCGCTGATCCAGAGCAATTACTCGGCGTTTGGGTCGGGGATCGTGGCGGCCGGAACGGGATTTGCGCTGCACAATCGGGGCGGGCTATTCACGCTAGATACGGCTTCGCCGAATGCGCTGGCGGGGCATAAGCGGCCGCGGCACACCATCATTCCTGGATTCGCGCAAAAGGGTGAGACACGAATGGCATTTGGCATTATGGGAGGATGGAACCAATCGCAGGCGCACGCGCAGTTCATCGCGAACATCGCGGACTTCAAAATGAATATCCAGGCGGCGCTAGAGGCGCCGCGGTTCACGAAACTTACGTTTGGGGGCTGCGACGTGATGATGGAGAATCGCGTTCCTGCGGGGGCGCGCAATGAACTGTCCACCAAAGGTCACAAGATTCAGGTGCTGGGGACATTTTCGGCCGCGGTCGGCGGCGGGCAGGCGGTGTTGCGCGACTCTGCAACCGGAGTGAACTACGGAGCATCGGACCCTAGGAAGGACGGGCAAGCGGCTGTGGAGCTTCCTTATTAGGTTCAAATGCCGCGGCTGGCGTGCGCAAAAAACTGCAAAATAGTTCCATTTAGCGCGCCGGATGAGAAAAGAGCTGTTCCGACTGGCAGTCTGCACCCATCGGCACGTTGGCTAAGTGCTGTGTATTCAGCGGTATAGTACGGGTGGAGTTGGTATGTGACGTGCACCTGTACTTATGGCCAGGTGAGCGTCCCGCAGCGACGTCACCCGGTGCCGGAGGCGAGAATGAGGCCAAACCTAGCCCTGAAGGTCTCATGCGTTGTCGGTTTATTTGCCTGCTTCTTGCTGCCCGCTGCTGGTGCGGCGCAGACTATTGATGTTTCCGGGCGCTACGAATGCGCCCAAGCGAAAGTGCGCGGAAAGATCGTGCCTTGCGCCGCGGCGCCGCTGACGCTGAAGAATGACGGAAAATTCGAGCTGCGCGGGTGGGAAGGCAGCTATCTGGTCACCGGGCAATGGGTGGAACTGTCCGATTCTTCGGTGCATTCGCGAGCCAAAATCGAGCCCGGACACAAGATCGTGTTTCGCTACCATGGAAAGCATGGCTGGTGCGAAATGATCTTTGAGCGGCGGCTCGCGGAGCTGGGCAAGACTTCGCTGAGCTAGCGGGTGCGCAACCAGAAGAATACCTTCCAGAAACGGGTCCTAGACACTTTAAGTTGAGATCCTTCGGTCCGGCAAAATGCGCCGGACCTCAGGATGACACGGGTACGCGGCCGAGCGCGAGTACTTCGTCGGACGGTTCCTTCGTCGGACATCGTCTTTCGCCATTCATCAACGTGTCGCCGGGTCGAGCGGGGCGTCGTATGCTGCCGCGGCGATTTCGCCGAGCGCTTGTCCGGCTACGGATTGCGCAGCTTCGGGATCGGGCGGCAGCGAAACGTGATTCACGTAAGCAGCGAAAACGAGTTTTTGGCCGGTTGCGGTGATTACGTAGCCGGCTAGGCCCTTGCCGTTCAGCATCATTTTGGCATTGAGCCGATCTTCCGACGCGAAAGTTCCGGTCTTTGCGAAAACATGGCCGGCGCCTGGATTGGCGGTCTGAATTTTTGCGAGCGTTCCGTCCTTGCCGAGGATGGGTAGCGCTTTCAGGAAGATGGGGTAATCGGGGCGCGTGGTCCAGTAGGTTAGATAATCGCAGATGAAGTCGGGGGTGAAGAGATCGGCCCAATCGCCGCCGGCTCCGTCGCCCTGGGAGATGGCGGAGGGATCGAGCTTGGCTTCTTGCAGGAAAGCACGCTCCGTTGAAAAGCCGGCCTGCAGGGGATCCCTGCTGCTTTTAGCAACCAGCGTTCCGAGCAGGTAAGGTCCCATGCCGGCGTGGAGGTTTTGGCTCACTTTCAGTGTGACCTTGATTTCTTCCGCGAGCGGTAGAGAAACGTGTTCGGCGATTTGATTTTGCGAAGTGTAAAGGCGCGCCATTGCTGGAAAGTTTGGGGCAGCTGGATGCTTCGGCGGCTTGATCGAGACTCCGGCCGCGGAAAGCGCTTCGGTGAGCACCGTTTGCGCGAATGCGGTGGGTGAGGGCACGGCAAAGGCGGCGGTCGTCGGCTGCGAACCGAGAGGTATGCTGCCGGTGATGGTTACGCTGACTGTGCCGTCAGGGTTGGTCACCGGATCTGAGATATCGAAGTCGGACTTGGAGCCGGCGGGACCAGTCGTCACGCGGCTGACGAACTTGACGTAAGAGGTTTGCGGTAGGGAAACGAAAACGGTCGGAGCGCCTGATTTGGCGGCAGGCGTGAGCGTGAGATCGATTACATTGTCGTTGACCATAATCGACGACATCACGACGTTGGTGCCGCCTTCGCGAGGGCCATCGGGGAACAGGCTGGTGTCGACGAGGATGCGGCCCTCGATTTTGCGGACGCCCTTGGATGCGACGTCCTTCGCGAGCTCCTTGATAACCGCGAGCGGATCGCCGTCAACGGCGGGGCCGTTGTAGGAGTGATCTTCGTCGACGAAGGCCAGCGTGCCGTCGGGGCGAATGCGATTGGAGAGATTGGGGTCGCCGCTGGCGACTAAAACGAGGTCGCCCTTGAGCCTGCCGTTCTTGTCGATCGGAGCAGTGCGATAAATGCGCGTGTGAAAACGATAGTCGGCGCCGAGTTTGCCGAGCACGGTGCCCTCGGTCAGGAGCTTGGTCGTGGAGGCGGGTACAAACAGCTTATCGGCGTTAAGGGAATAGAGAACTTTGCCGGCGTCGAGCGAGACGAATTTGATGCCAAAGTTTGCGTGGGCGAATTCGGGGCGGTTCATCACCTTCTGTATGCGTTCCGCGAGCGTCGCAGAGGATTGCGCGCGAGCAAACGGCATATGTGCCAGCAGCACAGGTGTAACGGCGCAACACACGAGCAACTTTAGGGCGTGATTTTTCAAAACGCATTCCTCCAAGACCGTTACCAGCGGTCTATTGAACCTGCTTTTCGCTGATCTGTAGCTTCTCGAACGGCACATTCAAGATCGGGTACTCGTGCCAATCCTTGAAATCGAAATGCCACCATTCGTGCTCGTACACGGTGAAGCTTTCGGACTCCATGGCCCAACGGAGCAGGTCACGATGCCAGCGCTGCAGCGACGTTCCGCCGGGATAATCGGGGAACGAACGCGGGGACATCTCATCGTACGTGCCGGGCATCTGGACTGGCTTGCCTGTTTTCAGTTCGTACAGGGTGAGATCGACGGCGCAGCCGCGATTGTGCCGGGAACCCTGCGTGGGATCGGCGACGAAGATTTTGCCCTCGGGCGGCGTTGCGTCCCAGAAAATTTTGGTTACGTACCAGGGGCGGTACGCATCGTGGATGAGCAATCCGTAGCCGAAAGGTTTGAGTCGAAGCATAGCGCGCAGCAGGGCGTCAGCGGCGGGCCGCTGGAGAAAGGCACGCGCTTGCGTGTAGACAGGCGTGCCGAGGAAATTATTTGAAGTTGCGTAACGGATGTCGAGATGGACGGTTGAGTTGAGCAATGTCAAGTCGACAAGATCGGGGTCGCGGAATTGGCCATCCTCATGAGGAGGCGAGGCAGCCAGCGCTTCTTGGCGAAGGTCTTCTATTGAGCTAGAGAGTTGGATACGGAAGACCTGGCCTTCTTCGGGGCCAAGCGTCCGGCGTGGAAATGTGATGTCGCCGAGGGAAATGCTTACGGCGTGGCCATTTACCTCTCCGCCAAAGTAAACGGGCAATGGCGCACCGGGCGGCTTGCTAAGCGTGAAAGTCCCGCCAGATGCGCGTTGCAAGTTGATTTCCGTACCATCACTTTTGTGCAGCACCAACTGGCCGGACTTTTCCAACACTATGAATGAGGCTTGTTCTGGTCCGTACTCGCCAATTAGCGGTCTCCACAACCTCGGGATGTCAGCGGGTTTATGGCCGGGAAAAGCGAATGGGGCGGCCTGTGCAAAGCCAGAAGTGGCGAAAAAAGAAATGGATAGCGCGAAAAGCGAAACGGAGAGGACGGGGGACCAAATCTTCGAACGGCATCTCAAGTAGCGCGGAATTTGTTCCATAGAACGACGGACATGATAACCGACTGTCAGACGTTTGGAGATGAAATAGTGGGAGCTGCTTTCCCAGGGTGGAAGGAGTTAGCTGCTATACCAGCGAAAACCTTTGCGCTGCTCCTCGGCGATTTCCTTGAGGAGCGCCAGAGTTTGCGGACGGCGATACTGCGCACAAGCGGCGAGAAGGGCGTTCAGCAAGGAGATAGGAGCGACGTAGGAGGCACCAAAAGATGTGGACTCGGTCGAGGCAATGAAAATTTCGTCGCATTCGCGGGCGAGAGGGGAAAGGTAGGTGTCAGCAACGCCGATACAGTAGGCGCCGCGGGCCCGCGCTTGCTGAACGCCCTCGACGGTTTGGCGAAGACCGCGGCGGAAGGTGATAGCGACAACCAGATCCTGTTTGGTGAGGATGCGAACGAGGTGGGTGATGCGGCCGGCGGAAGTAGCCGAAAATATGGGGAGACCGAGAAGGCTGATTTGATATTCGAGATATTCCGCGAGGGTGGCAGCCAAATCGCTGGCGAGAAGGAGAATGCGGCGCGCCGCGTAGAAACGTTTTGCCAGCGCAGCGAGACGCTGGGCGTCGAGGCTGTTTTTCAAGCCCTGCAAATTCTTTAGGTCCTGACCGAGGGAATCACGCACGTAGGCTGGCATGTTGGAATCGCGGCTGCCAGCCTGCATGGTATCCAGGGATGTCGCGAATGCCAGGGAGAGCTCGTGCAAATGATGCTGAAATTCGCGGTAGCTGGAGAAGCCGAGCCCTCGCACGATGCGTACGACTGTGGCTGGATCGGTGTGCAGACGCTTGGCCACGGCGCGAACGCTGAGGAGCACGTATTCGCGGGGATGTTCGAGGATGGGGCGGATGACTTCCTGGCGCTTGGCACTGAGTTGCTCGATGCGCTCCGGAAGATTGATCACCGATGTCTGAGTGCGCGCGGCGGCTTTTTTCATGCGCCGAGAGGATTGCGCAAAACGATTTGCGTGTCAACGCCGCGCACATAGATTGACAAGAGTGTCACAAGGCGCGCGCTGGCTATTTCTCTGACGCTGCTGCCTTGGTGGCCAGCCCGGGAGCGACGACGGGCTGGAGGAAGGGCATCATGGCACGAAGCTTGGGACCCAACTGTTCGACCGGATGGGTTTGTTCGCGGTGTCGCGTTGCCAAAAAGTTGGGGCAACCCTTCTCGTTTTCTTCGATCCATTTTTTGGCGAAGCTGCCGTCGCGGATTTCCGAAAGAATTTTCCGCATTTCTTCGCGGGTCTTCTGGGTGATGATCCTCGGGCCCGCGGAGTAGTCTCCCTGCTCGGCGGTGTCGCTGACTGAATAGCGCATGTAGCTAAGGCCGCCGCGGTAAATCAGGTCGACGATCAGCTTGAGCTCGTGCATGCATTCAAAGTAGGCGACTTCCGGCTGGTATCCTGCGTCAACAAGCGTATCGAATCCGGCTTTAATTAGTTCGCTGACGCCGCCGCAGAGGACCGCTTGTTCTCCGAAGAGGTCGGTCTCAGTTTCTTCGGTGAAGGTGGTTTCGAGGACGCCCGCGCGCGTGCAGCCGAGTCCTTTCGCGTAAGAAAGAGCGAGAGCTTTTGCTTTTCCGGAGGCGTCCTGCTGGACGGCGAGGAGCGCGGGCGTGCCACCGCCTTCGGTGAAGACTTCGCGAACGCGATGGCCGGGTGCCTTGGGGGCGATCATGGAAACGTCTACCGATGCAGGCGGCTTAATCGTGCCGAAGCGAATATTGAAGCCGTGCGCAAACATCAGCGTCTTGCCTGTGGAGAGATGCGGCGCGATGGAGTCGCGATAAAGCTTGGGCTGCTTGGTGTCGGGCGCAAGAATCATGATGACGTCGGCCCAGGCTGCGGCTTCGGCGGGCGTGTTGACGGTCAGGCCTTCTTTTTGCGCTTTGGAAGCTGAGGCGCTGCCGGGTTGCAGACCGACGCGCACGGAGACGCCGCTGTCACGCAGGTTCAGCGCATGCGCGTGGCCCTGCGAGCCGTAACCGATGATCGCGACCTTCTTGCCCTGAATGAGGGCGAGGTCCGCGGAATTGTCGTAGTAGAGGTTTGCCATTCTTTTCCTTTCCAGGTTGGGGAATCTTAGCTTGCCTTCACAGCAGGTTGTGGTTCCGCGCCATTCGACGATGCTCCGGGAGGACGCAGCAAGTCGCTGCCGCGAGTCATGGCGATGCGTCCGGTGCGCGCCATTTCCAGAACACCGAAAGGGCGGAGGACTTCGAGGAGGCCATCGATCTTGTCCACCGTGCCAGAGACTTCCAGGATGAGCGATTCGGGCGCGACATCAATGACACGAGCGCGGAAGACTTTTATTAGCTCCATCAAATGCGGACGGGATTGCTGGTCGGCGGACACTTTTATGAGCGCGAGATCGCGTTCCAGCAGGGAACGTTCGGAGATGTTTTCGGCGAGCAGCACATCGACAAGCTTTTCAAGACTGGCTTCGAGGCGATGCGCGCCCTTTTCGTCGGTGTGGGCGACGATCGTCATGCGCGCAATCTCTTCGTTTTCCGTGGGGCCAACCGTCAGCGAATCGATGTTGATGGCCAGACGACGGGCCAGCGAGGCGACACGGTTCAGGACGCCGGGCTTGTTCTCCACATACGCGACAAGTGTCTGCATAAATCCTCGATCACGGCTCCGTTGCTGTTTCCACGAGCGGGCTGTCGGGGCGGCGTATCATTTCGTGCAGCGCGCCGCCCGCGGGGACCATGGGATATACGGAGTCTTCTTGCTCGACTCGGAAATCGATTAAGACGCTCTCCGCTGACTCACGAGCCGAGCGAATGGTGGGAGTGACATCGGCGCGAGAGGTGATGCGTTCGCCGCGAATGCCGAAGGCATTCGCGAGCGCCGCAAAGTCCGGCGCCACGAGCGGAGTGGCCACGTAGCGCTTGTCGTAGAAAAACTCCTGCCACTGGCGAACCATTCCGAGAAAGCCATTGTTGATGATGGCGATGTTGATTTTTATTTTTTCCTGGACGATCGTGGCCAGCTCGCACATGGTCATTTGAAAGCCGCCGTCGCCGACCACCACCCACACATCGGATTCGGGCTTGGCGAATTTCGCTCCAATCGCGGCAGGCAGAGCGAAGCCCATGGTACCGAGGCCGCCGGAAGTCACCAGCGTGCGCGGCTGATTGTGGTGGTAGTACTGCGCCTCCCACATCTGGTGCTGGCCGACGTCGGTGACCACGATGGCTTCGCCGCGCGTTTCTTTCCAGAGATCGTTGATGACGTGGGCGGCGTAGAGATGGCCGTTGTCGGGCAGGCCTTGAATATCCTTAACTGCAGAGTCGCCTTTTAGTTCGC
>Ga0307479_10000680_pt1 | contig 30836 bp, 42 predicted proteins | sample atmos_gasesECM4C_FD_203743 | JGI IMG/M metagenome (GOLD analysis project Ga0307479, IMG submission 203743) | Hardwood forest soil microbial communities from Morgan-Monroe State Forest, Indiana, United States - atmos_gasesECM4C_515 | ecosystem: Environmental > Terrestrial > Soil > Temperate...
CGGCGTCGTCGTTCGTACCGTGCCCGCCGCGGGCAAGATCGTGGTCAAGGGCGTCAACGTGCTGAAGCGTCACCGCAAGGCCAACCAGGAGAAGGGCGGCACCAAGGTGATCCAGGGCGGCATCGTCGACTTCGAGTCGCCGCTCTCCTACTCGAACGTGATGCTCGTCTGCAACAAGTGTGACAAGCCCACCCGCATCCGCAAGACGGTGTTGCCGAACGGAAAGAAGGCGATCGTCTGCGTCAACTGCGGCGAGATCTACGAGCGCGTGAGGGACAAGGTATGAGCGTCGCGGCCAAATCAAAAGGTGCCAAGCCGGCTCCCAGCCCGAAGGGTCCGAGCGTCGTCGCCAGCCCGGCGGGAACGGAGCTTCGGCTGAAGCAGCGCTACCAGGACAAGATCCTGCCGGCGCTGATCCAGCGTTTCGCCTACACCAACGCGCTGCAGGTGCCGCGCCTGGAGAAGGTGGTGGCGAACATCGGGATCGGCGAGTCGATCTCGAACCCCAAGGCGTTGGATGCGGCCACCGCCGATCTGAAGAAGATCACCGGCCAGCAGCCGGTCGTGCTCAAATCGCGCAAGGCGATCGCGAACTTCAAGCTGCGCGCCGGCCTGCCGATCGGCATCAAGGTGACGATGCGCGGCGCCCGCATGTACCAGTTCGTCGACAAGCTGATCTCGGTCGGGCTGCCCCGAATCCGCGACTTCCGCGGCATCTCGCCGACCGGCTTCGACGGCCACGGCAACTACACGCTTGGGCTGCGGGAGCAGCTCGTCTTTCCAGAGATCGAGTACGACAAGATCGACAAATTGCGGGGCCTCGAGGTGACGTTCGTGACGACGGCTCGCACCGATGAGGAGGCGCGGGCCCTCTTGACCGAGCTCGGGTTCCCGTTCAGGAAGTGAGGTATCAGGACTGAGTGGCTAAGAAATCAACCGTCAACCGCGGGCTACGCCCCCACAAGCACGCCGTGTCGCAGCACAACCGCTGCAATCTATGTGGACGCCCGCGTGCGTACATGCGGAAGTTCGGCATCTGCCGTATCTGCTTCCGTAGTCTCTCATCGCAGGGACAGGTGCCGGGCGTGAAGAAGTCGTCATGGTGAGGAGCTAGTCATGAGCACCGATAGCATCGCCGACATGCTGACCAGGATCCGCAACGCGAACACCGCCGGCCACGCCCGGGTGGCGATCCCGGCGTCCCGCGTCGGGGTGGAGATCGCGCGCGTCCTCAAGGAAGAGGGGTACATCGCCGCCTACGACGTCGCCACCGCCGAGCAGGGTCAGAAGCTCGACATCACCTTCAAGCCCAAGACGCCGCGCGGCAAGTCGCTGGCCGGATTGCGCCGGATCAGCAAGCCCGGGCTGCGGGTCTACGCCCGCAAGACCGAGATCCCGCGCGTGCTCGGCGGGCTGGGAATCGTGATCCTGTCGACCTCGCACGGCGTCATGTCCGGTCAGAAAGCAACCAAGGCGGGCCTCGGCGGCGAGGTCGTGTGTTACGTTTGGTGACCCCATGAGTCGAATTGGCAAGCTTCCGGTCAAGATTCCAAGCGGCGTGACGGTCACGGTGGCGGACCACACGGTGTCGGTCAAGAGCGGCAAATCAGAGCTCACTCGGGTGTTGAACCCGTCGATGCGCGTCTCGGTGAAGGACGGCGCCGTCGTCGTCGAGCGGCCGAGCGAGTCGAAAGAGCACCGCTCGCTGCACGGTCTCACCCGGACGCTCGTCTGGAACATGATCGAGGGCGTCAGCAAGGGCTACGAGAAGCAGCTCGAGCTGGTCGGCGTCGGCTACCGCGCCAGCCGCCAGGGCGAGGCGCTGGTGCTCAACGTTGGATTCTCACACCCCGTGCGCTACGCGGTGCCGCAGGGCATCACGATCGACGTCCCCGAGCCTACGCGCATCAATATCAAGGGCGCGAATAAAGAAGACGTTGGGCAGGTGGCCGCCGAGGTGCGCAAGATCCGTCCGCCCGAACCCTACAAGGGCAAGGGCATCCTCTACCGCGGTGAGCGGATCCGCCGCAAGGCGGGCAAGACCGGGAAGACCGGCGCCGGAGCGGCGAAGTAATGAACAAAGTCCCTGATCGTCGCGCGACGCGGATCCGCCGGCACAGCCGGCTGCGCGGTCACCTGGAGGGTGGTCCGACGCGGCCGCGGCTGGCGATCTTCCGCAGCCTCCATCACGTGTACGCGCAGGTGATCGACGATGCCTCGGGCCGGACGCTGGCGGCCGCCTCAAGCACCGACGCCGACCTACGCAAGTCGCTCAAGTCGCCGTCGGGCGCCGAGGGCGCCGCCGCCGTCGGCAAGTCCATCGCCGAGCGTGCCCGCAAGGCGGGCATCGAGACGGTCGTCTTCGATCGCGGCGGCTTCCCCTACCACGGTCGAGTCAAGGCGCTGGCCGAAGCCGCGCGCAGCGCCGGATTGAAGTTCTAGGTGAGAAAGAAAAACACATGAGTTACCAGTACGGAAGAGGCCAGTCGGAATTCACGGAGAAAGTCGTCCACCTGAACCGCGTCGCGAAAGTCGTCAAGGGTGGGCGTCGCTTCTCCTTCAGTGCCCTGGTGGTCGTCGGCGACCAGAACGGCCGCGTGGGCGCCGGCCTGGGCAAGGCCGGCGAGGTGCCCGAGGCCATTCGCAAGGCGGTCGAGTCGGCCAAGAAGCACCTGGTCACGGTGCCGATGGTCGGGACGACGATCCCGCACGAGATCCGACTCAAGAAGGGCGCGGCGAAAGTCCTTCTCAAGCCGGCGGCGCCCGGCACCGGGATCCGCTCGGGCGGCGCGATGCGCGCCGTGGTCGAGCTCTCCGGCGTGAAAGACATGATCACCAAGTCGCTCGGGACCAACAACCCGGTCAACACCGTTCGCGCGACGATCGCCGCGCTGCAGGCGTTGCAGACGGCGGACTCGATCGCGCAGGCGCGAGGCAAGCCGGCCGACGAGATGGCCCGCCTCAGCCGTCGCGGACCCGCGCCCGCCGTCGCGCCGGTCGTCGAGACGCCGGAGCCTGAACCGGAGCCGGTCGCCTAGCCATGGCGCGCTTGAAAGTGACGTACGTGCGCAGCGTGATCGGCCAGAAGCCCGACCAGGAGCGGACCGTCCAGGCGCTCGGGCTGCGCCGCCTGCACCAGACGGTCGAGCACGAAGACAGCCCGCAGCTGCGCGGCATGGTGCACAAGGTGCGCCACCTCGTCAAAGTCGAGGAACTGTCGTGAAACTGCACGAGCTCCAGCCCTCGCCCGGCTCGCACCACGCGCGCAAGCGCGTGGGCCGCGGTCCCGGCTCCGGCCACGGCAAGACGGCGACTCGCGGCCAGAAGGGGCAGGGAGCTCGCACCTCGGTGAACCTACCGAAGACCTTCGAGGGTGGCCAGACGCGGCTTACCATGCGGACCCCGAAGCTGCGCGGCTTCCACAACAAGTGGCGCAAGCGTTTCGCCGTGCTCAACCTGACCCGCCTCAACCGCTTCGAGGACGGCACCGAGGTCCGGCCCGAGTCGCTACTGGAGTTCGGCATCATCAAGGACGTCGGCGCCGGCGTCAAAATCCTCGGGACCGGCGACCTGAGACGAAAACTGACGATCCACGCGCATCGGTTCTCGGCCGAGGCGAAGCGCAAGATCGAGGCCGCCGGGGGAACGGCATCGGTGATCGCCGTGCCACCGCCGATCCGCGAAAAGACAAAGCGGGCGAAGAACCAGCCCAAGGCGGCCCCGGCGCCGGAAAAAGCCGAGACCCCCGAAGCGGCACAGGCCACCGAAGCGGCTCCGGCCTCCCAAGCGGCCGAAACGGCCGACGCTCCACCGACCAGGGCCTCCAGGAAGGCGAAAGCCGAGCCCGGCGAGAAAGGCGAGAAAGGCGAGAAGGGCGAGAAAGGCGGCAAGGGCCAGCCGGCCCGCGCGTCAGCTTCGGAGGATTCCCCGAAACCCGATAAGGGTAAAAAGAAGAGCTAGGCCATGCTAGAAGCGATCGGCAACGCGCTCCGCATTCCGGAGCTGCGCCGCAAGATTCTGTTCACGCTGGGGCTCTTCCTCGTGTTCCGGATCCTGGCGCACATTGCCGTCCCGGGCGCGGACAAGAACGCCCTCGACAAGCTGTTCAACAGCAACGCCTTCCTGGGGCTGCTCGATCTGTTCTCGGGAGGCGGGCTCTCGACCTTCTCGATCATCGCCATGGGGGTCAACCCCTACATCAACGCCTCGATCATCATGCAGCTGATGACGGTCGTCTCCACCCGCATGAAGGAGCTCAGCAAAGAGGGCGAGTTCGGTCGGCGGAAGATCACCCGCTGGACCCGCTGGCTGACGGTGGCGCTGGGCCTGCTGCAGGCCTGGGGCCTGACGCTGGTCTTCAGCCGCCAGGGCGTGCTGACCAACCTCAACTGGTTCGGCATCATCGAGATCATGGTCACGCTGACCGCCGGCACCGTGATGCTGATGTGGTTCGGCGAGCTGATCACCGAGTACGGCATCGGCAACGGCATCTCGCTGGTCATCTTCGCCGGCATCGTCGGCCGAATTCCGAACACCATCTACAACCTGCTGACGGGTGGTGGCGCCTCGCAGAACCTGGCGCCGTTGCTGCTCTTCGCCGCGCTGGCGATCGTCGTCACCGCCTTCATCATCGAGGTGCAGCAGGCGCAGAGAAAAATACCGATCCAGTCAGCCCAGCGCGTCGTGGGGCGCAAGGTCTACCAGGGGCGAAGTTCGCACCTGCCCCTGCGCGTCAACCAGGCGGGCGTCATCCCGATCATCTTCGCCATCTCGATCATGTTCTTCCCGGTCATCATCGGCAACTTCCTGGCGACCGCGCCGTCGCCCTGGGGCGACATCTCGCGGGCGCTGCGTACCTATTGGGTACCGGCCGGCCCCAACATTCCGACCGACATTCTCTACAACTTCGTCTACTTCATCCTGATTTTCGGCTTCACCTACTTCTACACGGCGGTGACCTTCGACCCGGTCGATACCGCGGACTATCTCAAGAAGCACGCGGCCTTCATCCCGGGCATCCGGCCTGGCGTGGCGACGGCGCAGTATCTAGACCGGACGATGACCCGGATCACGTTTGCCGGTGCGCTCTTTTTGGGCGGGGTAACGGTCTTGATTCCATTGCTGGCGACCGCACTCACCCGAATACCGACGCAGAACATGTACCTCGGCGGGACCGCGATACTGATCGTCGTAGGTGTCGCGCTCGACACCATGAAACAGATCGAAACCCAGCTGATCATGCGTCAGTACAAGGGGTTCATCAAGTAGCGACTTCAAGTCGCATCCCTGGCCCATGAACCTGATCCTTTTTGGTGCGCCCGGCGCCGGCAAGGGGACCCAGACCGGGTCCCTGATCGAGACCTACCGTATCCCGGCGATCGCGACCGGCGACATGCTGCGCGCCCAGCGGCGCGCGGGGACGGCGCTGGGTGAGCAAGTGAAGTCATCCATGGACCGCGGCGAGCTGGTGTCGGATGACGTGATGATCGCAATCATCCGTGAGCGCCTGCAAAAGCCCGACGCCAAGGATGGCTTCATCCTCGATGGCTTCCCGCGGACGGTCGCGCAGGCCGAGGCGCTGGATGCCACCCTCGACCAGCTCGGCCGCCGGGTCGACGCCGTCATCTACCTGCGCGTCAGCCGCCAGGTCCTGATCGACCGGCTGTCGCACCGCTACAGCTGCCGCAGCTGTGACGCGGTCTACAACTTCACGCCCAAGCAAGCGCTTCAGGTGCCGCGCTGCAGCGTCGATGGCGGCGAGCTCTATCAGCGGCCGGACGACCGGCCCGAGATCGTGGCGCATCGCATCGACGTGTTTCTGACGCACACCGCGCCGCTGATCGATTACTACACCAGGCAACACAAGCTCGAAAACATCGATGGCCAGATGTCGGTCGAAGACGTTCGCGCCGATATCACCAGGCGACTGAGCGCACTACGCAAGGGCGCGGGGTCCCGATGATCATTTACAAATCGCAGGACGAGATCGAGCTGATGCGCGAGGCGGGGGCAACGCTCGCCGAGACCCTCGAGCATCTCCGCTCACTGGCCAAACCCGGTGTCACGCTGCTCGAGCTCGACCGCGAGGCGGATCGATTCATTCGCGCCCGCGACTGCATCCCGGGATTCGTCGGCTACCAGGGATACAAGAACGCGATCTGCACCTCGGTCAACGACCAGGTTGTCCATGGCATCCCGACGAACCGCAAGCTACGCGAAGGCGATCTGCTCGCGCTCGACGCCGGGCTGATCCACCGCGGCTTCTGGGCCGATGCCGGCCTCAGCGTCGGCGTGGGCAAGGTCTCCGCCGAGGCGCAGCGGCTGATGGACGTCACCCGGGAGTCGCTGGCGATCGGCATCGACCAGGCCCGGGCTGGCAACCGGATCGGCGACATCAGCGCCGCGGTGCAGCGGCACGTCGAGGCGGCTGGTTTCTCCGTGGTCCGGCAGTTCGTCGGCCACGGGATCGGCCGGGACATGCACGAGGACCCGCAGGTCCCCAATTTCGGCATCGCCGGCCGGGGGCCCCTGCTCAAGCCGGGGATGGTGCTGGCGATCGAGCCGATGGTGAACGCGGGCAGCCCCGACGTGGCGCTGCTGGGCGACGGCTGGACGGTGGTCACGCTCGATCACTCTTTGTCCGCCTACTTCGAACACTCCGTGGCGATCACCGCTGATGGGCCCGAGATCCTGACGGTCTCGAAGAAGGCCCTCCCGGCACGGTCATGACGGGAGTTTCACCGTGGGGGCAGATTAGGATGGCGAGTCCTGTGGTAAGCTATTCGTTCGTGCGCCGGAAATCCGGCGATCTCATCATGGGCATTTGCCAATGGTGAGTATTGTCGTCGGACGGGTGGTGGAGCCGATGCCCAACGCGCTCTACCGCGTCGAGCTCGACACCGGCCACAGGATCGTGGCACACGTGGCGCCGGCCGCGCGGCTTCGGTTTCTCCGGGTGATCCCGGGTGACCGCGTCCGCGTCGAGGTGTCACCGCTCGATCCGGGGCGCGGTCGAATAACGCGAAAAGAACAGTAAGTCAGTCAGGTGAGTACAAGAAATGAAAGTTCGTGCGTCGGTCAAGAAAATATGTCCGAAGTGCAAAGTCATCAAGCGCGGCGGCGCAGTGCGCGTCATCTGCGTCACGCCGAAGCACAACCAGAGACAGGGCTAGGAGGGTAAATGGCGCGTATCGCCGGCGTTGACATTCCACGTGAGAAGCGGGTCGAGATCGCGCTGACGTATATCTTCGGTGTTGGTCCGCATACCGCCCGCCGTGTCCTGACGATCGCCAACATCGACCCCAACCTGCGGGTCAAGAACCTCAACGACGAGCAGGTCGGTCGCCTTCGCGACGTGATCGATAAAGAAGCCAAAGTCGAAGGCGAGCTGCGACGCGAGATCGCCCTCAACATCAAGCGGCTCATTGAAATCGGCACCTACCGCGGCGTGCGGCATCGTCGCGGCCTGCCGGTTCGTGGGCAGCGCACGCGGACCAATGCGCGCACCCGTCGCGGGCCACGCAAGACCGTCGGCGTGCGCAAGAAGGTCGAGGCAAAGAAGTAAGTCATGCCCAAGAAGAAAGTCGTCCGTACCCGCCGCCGCGAGAAGAAGCACGTCACCGTGGGCCAGGCGCACATCCAGTCCACGTTCAACAACACCGTCGTTTCACTGACGGATGCGCAGGGCAACGTGCTCGCCTGGGGCAGCGCCGGAAGCCAGGGCTTCAAGGGCTCGCGCAAGAGCACGCCGTTTGCCGCACAGGTCACGGCCGAGGCGACCGCGCGGCGCGCGATGGAGCATGGCTTGAAACAAATCGAAATCTTCGTCAAGGGACCCGGCGCCGGCCGGGAGGCCGCGATCAGGTCATTGCAGGCAGCCGGGCTCGAAGTCACCGCCATCACGGACGTGACTCCCATCCCGCATAACGGCTGCCGGCCTCCCAAGAGGCGGCGCGTCTAATGGGCAAGTACCAGGGCGCGGTCTGCCGCCACTGCCGCCGGGAGGGCGTCAAGCTTTTTCTGAAAGGCGAGAAATGCTTCACCAAATGCACGCTCGACCGGCGCGCCATGCCACCCGGCATGCACACCCAGGTGCGTCGCCGCAAAGTCTCCGACTACGGCATCCAGCTGCGCGCCAAGCAACGCGCGAGGAGAATTTACTTCTTGCTCGAGGGCCAGTTCCGGCTCTACTTCGATCGCGCCGCGAAGATGGCCGGCGTCACCGGACTGAATCTGCTGCGCTTGCTGGAGACGAGGCTCGACAACGTCGTGTACCGCGTCGGCTTCGCGTCGTCCCGGCGCGATGCGCGCCAGATCGTCTCGCACCGGTCGATCAGCGTCAACGGGGAGGTCGTGAACGTCCCCTCCTACGCGGTCCGCGTGGGGGACGTCATCACGGTGAATGCCTCGAGTAAAGAGAAGGACCGGATCAAGAATGCGCTCGACGCCGGCGAGCAGCGGCCCGTGGTGCCCTGGCTAAGTCTCGATAAAGACGCAATGACCGCTCGTGTCACCGCGCAACCTGGACGCGACGACATGGACCAGACCATCCAGGAGCAGCTGATCGTCGAATTTTATTCGCGCTAATTTCATACCAAGGAGAACCATGATCGATACTGCCCAACCCCAAGTCAAGAGCATCGAGAACTCGACCAGCTACGGCAAGTTCGAGATCGAGCCGCTCGAGCCCGGCTTCGGCACCACCCTGGGCAACGCGTTGCGCCGGGTCCTGCTGAGCACGTTGAAGGGCGCCGCCGTGACGTCGGTGTCCATCGAAGGCGTCGCGCACGAGTTCTCGTCGATTCCGTACGTCAAAGAAGACGTGACCGAGATCATTCTCAATCTCAAGGGCCTGAATTTGATCTCTTACTCTGACGACCCGGTACGCCTGACCCTCGACGTGACTGGTCCCAAGGAAGTCAAGGCATCGGACATTCAAGCGCCCAGCGACGTCGAGATCGTCAACCCCGAGCTCTATATCTGCACGCTGGACTCTAACAAGGGCCGGCTGCGGATGGAACTCACCGTCGAGCGCGGCAAGGGCTATGTGCCGGCCGAGCGCAACAAGAAAGAGGGCCAGCCGATCGGCGTCATTCCGATCGACGCGATCTTCAGCCCGGTCGTCAAGGCGAACTTTCTCATCGAGAAGACCCGCGTCGGTCAGGAGACCGACTGGGACAAGCTGATCCTCGAAGTCTGGACCGACGGCACCATACAGCCGGATCAGGCGATCAGCGAAGCCGCTAAGCAGTTCACGTCGCACCTGAGCCTCTTCACGCGGTTCACCGAGCGCATCAAGGACGCGGACGTGCCGCTGCAGAAGGGCAATGATTTGTCGTCTCGACTCGCCGACGTGCCGATCGAGGACCTCGATCTCTCGGTCCGGGCGCTGAACTGCCTCAAGGCCAACGAGATCACGAAAGTCGGCCAGCTGGTCGCCCTGCGCGAGGAGGACCTGCTGAGCCTGCGGAACTTCGGCCGCAAGTCGCTGGATGAGATCAAAGAGAAACTGGTACAGCGCGGCTTCTTGACGCCGGACGAGCTGACCAAGGTCCTGGTCTAAGCGCGCAACCGATGCGGCACCAGAAAGCGGGACGCAAGTTCGGACGGAGTACGGCTCATCGCAAGGCGATGAGCCGCAACCTCGTCACGTCGCTGCTGGACCACGGCCGCATCCAGACCACGGAAGCCAAGGGCAAAGAACTCCGTCGCTGGGTCGAGAAGGTGATCACCACGGCGAAGACGGACAACGTGGCCGCTCGCCGCGCCGTCGATGCCATCGTCGAAGACCGCGAGGTCACCGAGCGCCTGTTTACGAAGCTCATGCCCCGAATGAAAGACCGGCCCGGTGGCTATACCCGCGTGCTGAAGATCGGACCGCGCCTCGGCGACGGTGCGGACATGGTCCTGATCGAGCTCGTCGATCGATGAACGTCAAGCTGATTCTCGAGTACGAGGGCTCGCGCTATCACGGCTGGCAGGCCCAGCGTGGCACGCACACGATCGAGTCCGCGCTGCGCGACGCGATCACGAGCCTGACCGGCGAGTCCGTCGTTCTCACGGCCGCGGGCCGCACGGACGCCGGCGTGCATGCGCTTGGCCAAGTCGTGAATTTCAAGCTCCAGAAGCCCTTCCCGGTCGACCAGTTGCCCGGCGCGCTCAACGCCCGCCTCGCGAGCGATATCTCGGTGCGGCACGCCGAGCTCGTCGACGAGAGCTTCAACGCGCGCTACTCGGCCCGCGCCCGGCATTATGCGTATCGCATCCGCCAGGCGCTCCCGCGCGGCGCCTACCAGCGCCAGTACGCCTGGGGCGTCCGTGAGAGCCTGGACCTTGTCGCGATGCGGGCGGCCGCCGATCGGCTGGTCGGGCAGCATGACTTTCGCGCCTTTGGTCGCAGCCCTCGGCCCGGTGGTCATACCGTCCGCCGCGTGCAGGAACTCAGAATTAGCTCGGCCGGCGATTGGATCACGATTGCCGTGGCCGCGGACGCGTTTCTCTACGGCATGGTCCGTCGCATCGCCGGCGCGCTGGTGGACGTAGGCCGGAAGCGCCGGAGTCTTGATTGGATCGATGGGCTGCTCAACGGCTCGTCGCTCGGCTTGCGGCTCGCCCCGCCCCAGGGACTCGTGCAAGTCAGGGTGGAGTACTAAATGCCGCAACCTGGAAAGACCTACAGCGCGAAACCGTCTGAAATTACCGCCAGCTGGTACATCGTCGACGCCGATGGCCAGACGCTGGGCCGCCTGGCCGCGAACGTCGCGAAGGTCTTGCGCGGCAAGCACAAGCCAACCTACACGCCGCACTTGAACACGGGCGATCACGTGATCGTGGTCAACGTCAAGGGCATTCGCGTGACCGGCAAAAAAGTCACCGACAAGGTCTACACGTCGTACACGGGCTACCCGGGCGGTCTTCGCAAGCGCGCCTACGGTGACATGGTCGTCAAGCATCCGACGCATCCGTTCCGTCATGCGGTGTCGGGCATGCTCCAGCACGGGACGCTGGGCAAAGCGCAGTTGAGCCGTCTGAAAGTCTATGTGGGCGACGCGCACCCGCATAAAGCGCAGCAGCCGGTGCCCATCAAATTTTCGGCGCGAGGGGAGATCGAAGTCATTGGCCGATAACGGAACGTACTACTACGGCACCGGACGTCGCAAGAACGCCGTCGCGCGGGTGCGCCTCTATCCCGGCGAGGGCACCATCATGGTGAACAACAAGCCGCCGCTGCAGTATTTCGGCCGCCGGATGCTGGAGATGGTCGTCGTCGAGCCACTTCGTCTGACCGAGAGCGCGAAGCGCTTCAACGTCAGCGCCATGGTCGACGGCGGCGGAATGTCCGGTCAGGCCGGCGCCGTGCAGCACGGCATCGCGCGGGCGCTGATCGTCGCCGACCTCGCGATGCGGCCGGTGCTCAAGAAGCACGGCTTGCTGACTCGCGACCCGCGCATGAAGGAGCGCAAGAAGCCCGGCCTCAAGCGCGCCCGCAAAGCTCCGCAGTACACCAAGCGCTAGCCGCAACTCAGGCGGTCCGCGCCCGAGGCATGACAATCAGTGGCGGCGTCGCGACCTATTAGAGAGAATTCATTCGATATGTGCGGACGGATTGGCTCGTCGATGCCGCGTGCGGAGCTGCTGGAGACCTACCACTGGCTCAGGGACGCGCCGGAGGATGACCCCCGCTACAACATCGCGCCGACCGACCCTGTTCTGGCCGTAGGCCCGGATCGGGTCGATATCGTGCGCTGGGGCATCGAGGGCGCAAAGGGCGGCCTCTTCAACCTTCGGGCAGAGACCGCGCTGAGCAAGCCCTACTATCAGCGCCTGCTGGTCACGGGGCGGGTGCTGGTGCCGGCCAGCCATTTCTACGAGTGGCGAAAGGTCGGCGAGCGGCGGCTCCCGATAGCCGTGTCTCGGACCGATGGCGGGTTCCTTCACCTGGCCGGTCTTCTCGCGCGATGGGAAGGGAAGCCGGCGGCGACGATCCTAACAACGACGCCGAATGCCGATATTGCCAACCTTCATAACCGGATGCCAGTAGTGCTGAACGACGACGACGCGGCGACCTGGGTCCTCGAGGACCTGTCGCTGGAGCAGCTGGCGGCCTTCCTGCGGCCGTGCCCTGCCGGGTGGCTGCGGCTGGCGCCGGCATCGCTGCGGGTGAACGACGTCCGCAACCAGGGGCCGGAGCTCCTCGACCCCGAGGCTCTCCCGGCGAACTACCAGCTGGAGCTCATGCCTCCCGGCTGAAGGGTCGGTTAACTGGGTGGCGCGCCCCGCCGGCGAGACATCCACCAGGCGACGGCGGCCACGATGATGATCAGGACCACCACGCCGGCGATGATCTTGTTGGTCGTGATGGCGGTCGTGATCAGGGGCACGATCAGGGCGAACGCCGTGTTCATATCCACGCTGCTCAGTCTACGGTGCGGTCTGCGTGGGCGCCAGCGCCGCACGGATCCGTTGAGACGCCTCCATTGCGTCGCCCACCGAGCACGACCGTTCGGCCGCGAGATATTTGGGACCACGAAGCTCCGAATCAGCCCACCACGGCACGAGCCACGCGTGAAAGTGGGGGACTCCGCCCATGGTCGAGAGCAGGTAGACGCGGTCGGCGCCGGTGCCTCGCCGGATCGCGGGATACAGACGGCCGAGCACGGGTCCCAGGGAAGCCCTCTCGTCGGCCGGCATGTCTTCGAGGTCGAGAAAGTGTTGGCGTGACTCGAGAATCAGGGTTCCGGCGCCGGCGATGTCGGCCGGGGCGTGGCAGACGGCCCAGCGCTTGTCTTCCCAGAGATAACCGCCGGGCGGCGGCGCGATCTCACCCCGGAGCTTGCGGCAGATGAAGCAGTCGGCGGTGGGCATTCCTAACCCCGTTGTTACGGGCTTAGAGGATACTAGTCGCCGAAGTGGACGTGATCCTGCGCGACATCCTGGTGTTCCTCCAGAGCGGAAACATCTGGCGCCATGTCCTCGATCTGATCGACATCGGCCTGGTGGCCTTCTTCCTCTACCGCCTGTTCCTGCTCGTCCGGGGCACCCAGGCTGTCCAGCTGATGTTCGGCGTGCTCCTGCTGGCCCTGATCGGCCTGTTGGCCAACCTTCTGGACTTACGACTGCTCTCCTGGATCTTCCGCAATGCCGCGCCCGCCATCCTGGTCGGCATCATCGTGCTCTTCCAGCCCGAGATCCGGCGCGCCCTCGACCAGTTCGGCCGCATCGGCTTCATCGGTCGGCCCCTGTCGCACTACAACCTGCAGATTTTCAATCGCATGATCGACGAGGTCATCCGGGCGACCACCAAGCTGACGCAGCGCTTCACCGGCGCGCTAATCGTGTTCGAAAAGGAAACGGGCCTGGAAAATTACGCCAACAGCGGCATCCGCATCAACGGTGAGCTGACGGCGGAATTCCTCGAGGCCATTTTCTTTCCGAACTCGCCGCTTCACGACGGCGCGGTGATCGTTCGGGGAAACCAGATCCTCGCCGCCGGCTGCGTCCTGCCGCTGGCCGAAGAAGGCACCGTCCGCGAGCGGATGGGCACCCGCCACCGCGCTGGCCTCGGCCTCTCCATGCAGACGGATGCCGTCGTTCTGATCTTATCTGAAGAGCTTGGCCAGATCGCGGTCGCGCACGAGGGCAAGCTTCTTCGCAATCTCGATCCCGATCGGCTCCGCCAGGTGCTCACGTCTCTGCTTCAACCTCGCACCGAGCTCCATCGGCCGCCGCTGCCGGTCTGGCGGCGTCCGCCCGGGGCTTCGGTAAGATAACGGTCCTGCTGGCTAACCTTCGGCTCAAGCTGCTGGCGATCGCGTTTGCAGTCGCGCTCTGGAGTGTCGTCGCGTACGCCCAGAACCCAACCCAGCAGCGGCCCTACCAACTGCCGGTCGTGGCGTCAGGGTTGCCCGCGGGCCTCGTCGTGGTCGGCAAAGTGCCACCGGCGCCGGTGACGGTGATCGGGACCGCGGACAACCTGCGGAACTTCGTCCTTTCCTCGCTGCACGTCACCGGGAATTTCTCGAATGTCAAAGTCGGCACGAACAAGGTCCCGATCGACGTCCAGAACACCGATCCGAACGTCACCATCGTCGCGCCCAACTCGGTAATGGTGAACGTCGATGACCTCGGCAGCGCGACCCAGACGGTCTCGATCGAGCGGGTCAATACCCTGGCTCCCGGGTTCCACGAGCAGACGGCCGCCACGACGATCACCCCGGCGACCGTCCGCGTCGACGGCCCCAAGAGCCAGCTCAGCGGGATCCAGACGGTGGTCATCGTCGATCTCGCCGGCGTCACGGCACCCGGCTCCACCACGCAAGTCACGGTCGTGGTCTGGAATGCCAGCAAGAAGATCGTCCCGCAGATGACGGTGACGCCGCCCCAGGTCAGCGTCAAGATGGTGATCCAGGCGGACGCGGTCACGCTCAACAAGCCCGTCGGCTTTACCCTCACGGGCCAGCCGGCCGCCGGCTACCGGGTCACCAACGTCCAGATCGCGCCGGTCGAGGTCCAGGCGACCGGCCTCCAGAACACACTGGCCGGCCTCCTCCTCATGCCGACCGATCCGGTCGACATCACTGGCCAGAAAACCGACGTGATCCGCACGGTCACCATCCGGCCGCCAGATGGGGTCACGGTCAACCCGAAGAGTGCGACCGTGCACGTATTCATCTCGCCCATCCCCGGCGTGTCCCCGTCGCCCGGGCCGTAACCTTGCGGCGGCTCGCGCGTTTCACCAAAACTACGAACTAGGTTCGTTCGTTTGTCCGTGCCCAAACTGGGAACATAGGAGGCCGCATATGTGCGGGATCATTGGCTACCTGGGCGAGCGCTCGGCGGCCCCCATCATCATGGAGAGCCTCAAGCGGCTCGAGTACCGTGGCTATGATTCCGCCGGGGTCGCCATCTTCAACGAAGCGGACGGCCAGACCTCCGTGGTGAAGAGTGCCGCCAAGGTCGACACGCTGGTCGAGCGCCTGACGGAGGAGATGCCGCAGGGCCGGCTCGGCATCGGCCACACCCGCTGGGCCACCCACGGCCGCCCGACGGTCATCAACGCCCACCCCCACACCGACTGCCACCAGCGGATCATGGTGATCCACAACGGCATCATCGAGAACTTCGCGGAGCTGCGCAAAGAGCTGCAGGCCCGCGGCCACGTCTTTATTTCTGAGACGGACACCGAAGTCGTGCCCCATCTGATCGAGGAGAACGACAAGGGCGACCTGGTGGCCGCCGTCCGCGTTGCGCTGGCGCGCCTGAAGGGCGCTTACGCGATGGCGATCTTCTCGCAGAGCGACCCCGACTTACTGATCGGCGCAAGGCTGAACGCCCCGCTCGTCGTGGGCATCGGCGACAAGGAATGGTTCGTCGCGAGCGATATCACCGCGGTCATCCCGTACACGAAGAAAGTGTTGCTGCTCGGCGAAGGCGAGATGGTGACGATCAGCCGGCTCGGACCAGAGGTGAGCACCATCGGCGGCGCCGCCGTCAAGCCAAAAATCATCGAGGTCAAATGGGATATCAGCCAGGCGCAGAAGGGCGGCTACCCGCACTTCATGGCCAAGGAGATCAACGAGGCGCCGGAGGCGGTGTCGAACGCGTTGCGCGGCCGGCTCAGCGACGAGGGCGAGGTGACGTTCGAGGAGTTCGGGCTTACGGACCGTCAGCTGCTGAAAGTCCACGACATCAAGATGGTGGCTGCGGGGACGTCGTACTATGCGGCCCTGCTCGGCAAGTACATCATCGAAGAATTGGCGCGTATCCCGGTCGAGGTCGAGCCCGCGTCCGAGTTCCGCTATCGCCAGCCGATCATCGACCCGGATACGCTGGTGATCGGCATCTCGCAGTCGGGTGAGACGGCCGACACGCTGGCCGCCATCCGCGAGGCGCGCGAGCGCAAGGCGAAGGTCGTCTCCATCACGAACGTGGTCGGCAGCTCGATGGCGCTCGAAAGCGACGGCGTCATCTACCTGCATGCCGGCCCCGAAATCGGCGTCGCCTCGTCGAAGACGTTCATTGCGCATTTGACGTGCCTCTACTTGCTCGGCATCCGGCTGGCCGCGGTGCGCCACCGCCTCGCGCCGGAGCGGCTGCGCGAGCTGACCGCCGAGCTCAAGGCGCTGCCCAAGTCGGTCCAGCAGGTGCTCGATCGCGCCGAGGCGATCCAGGCGCTGGCGCGGAAGTACTCCGGCCATCGCAACTTCATGTACATCGGTCGCGGCATCAACTATCCGATTGCGCTCGAGGGCGCTCTGAAGCTCAAGGAAATTTCCTACCTGCACGCCGAGGGCTACGCCGCCGGCGAGCTGAAGCACGGGCCGATCGCGCTGCTCGACCAGAACTTTCCGGTCTTTGCCATCGCGACCAAAGCGGCGACGCTGGAGAAGATGGTCAGCAACATCCAGGAAGTCATCGCCCGCGATGCCCCGGTGCTGGCGCTGATCAGCGACGGCGACGAGACGCTTGCCGAGATCGAGGCTGACCGGATCGAAGTCCCGGCGGTCTCGGAATTCCTGTCGCCGATTCCGAATGTGGTGGCGATGCAGCTGTTTGCCTACTTCGTGGCAAACGAGCGCGGCTGCAACGTCGACCAGCCCCGCAACCTGGCGAAGAGCGTCACCGTAGAGTAAGCACCGTGACCCCCCGGGTCGGCGTAGATGTAGCGGCGATTCCGCGCATCGTGGAGGCCCAGAAGCGCTTCGGCGACCGGTTTCTGCACAAATTTCTCTCCGAGCGGGAAATCGCCTATTGCGGTGGGAGTGCCGAGCGCTGGGCCGGCCGCTGGGCGGCCAAGGAAGCGATCGGCAAGGCGATGCCGAGCGGCGTCGCACGCCCACGCATGCGCGATGTCGAAATCCTGCCTTCCGAGGATGGACGCCCGCATGTCCGTGTCGCGCCCGCGACCACGCTGACCGGTCGCGAAATCGACGTCAGCATCGCCCACGACGGCCACTTCGCGGTCGCCGTCGCCGTCATCCCGGAGCTTGCCCCTTCCCCGCTGCGAGAGGAGGGGAGCTCTGAGCTCCCCGACGGTTTCCGGCTACCGGCTCGCCCCCGTGACGGGCACAAGGGAACGTTCGGCACGGTTGCCGTGCTCGCGGGCTCGCAAGGCTACACCGGCGCCGCCTATCTGACGAGCATGGGCGCCGCCCGATCGGGCGCCGGCATCGTGCGCCTGATGGTCGCCCAATCGATTTATCCCATCCTGGCCGAGAAATGTACCGAGGTCGTCGTCGGTCCGATCCCGGAGATCTCGCCTGGCGTCGTCGGCCACGCGGCCCTGAGCGCCGTTCTGCGCGGCTTTACCGACGTCGCCTCCGGGATCGTGGGACCGGGCATCGGGCGCGACACGTCGACGCGTCGCTTGCTCGAGGATCTGCTCCGGAAAGTGGCCGTTCCCCTCGTGCTCGATGCGGACGCCCTCAATCTGCTCTCCGAACACCGCAGCCTCCTACCCAAGCTCTCGTCCGATATCGTCCTGACGCCCCATCCCGCCGAATTCGGACGGCTGGCCAACATGGAAACCAGCGCCGTCCAGAAGGACCGGCGTGGCATCGCCTCGCGCTTCGCCAAGACCTGGAACAAGGTGGTCGTCCTCAAGGGCGCCGGGACCGTCATCGCCGCCCCGGATGGGCGCATCACCCTGAACCCGATTGCGACTCCGGCTCTGGCCTCTGGGGGAACCGGCGACGTCCTGGCCGGCCTGATCGGTGGCTTGATGGCGCAGAAGCTGCCACCCTTCGAGGCGGCGGTCACCGGCGTGCACATTCACAGCCTTGCCGGCACCGACCTCGAGGCGTCATTGGGGCAGGCCGGGGTGCTCGCGTCCGACCTGCTGCCGCAGATTCCGCGCGTGATGGAGCGGTTGCGCTGACGGAGCAGGGCGCGACGAAGTGGGCCGATGTGGATCCATCGGCCATCGCGCACAACACCGGCCTCGTCAAACAGCTCGTCGGCGCGAAGACGGCGGTGATGGCCGTCGTCAAGGCCAATGGCTACGGGCACGGTGCCGTGCCCGCGGCACGAGCGGCGCTCGAGGGTGGTGCGTCCTGGCTGGCGGTGTCGTCGATTCCCGAGGGTCTCGAGTTGCGCAAGGCCGGCATCCGCGAGCCGATTCTCAACCTCGGATACACTCCGCCGAACGCGTTGTCTGCGGCGGTAGCGGCGAAGCTGGCGCTCACGCTGTACGATCACGCCGGCCTCGCCTTGCTGAAGACGGCGGCCACTGAGATCCCCGTCCACGTAAAAGTCGATAGCGGCATGCACCGCCTCGGCGCCGCCCCGGAGGAGGCGATTCGGCTGGCGACGGAGGTCCACGCCGACCCCCACCTTCGTCTGGAAGGCTTCTGGACCCATTTCGCGGACGCCGATCGCGACCTCGTCTTCACCGCGCAGCAACTTCGAGTCTTTCTCGATGCCCGCGCGGCGCTGATTCGCGCCGGTGTCACCGGCTTCATCAGCCATGCCGCTAACTCGCCGGCGACCCTCCGCCTCCCGGAGGCGCGGCTCGACCTGGTGCGCGTCGGGTTGATTCTCTATGGCGTTCGGCCGGCACGGGACTGGCGTGACCTGCCCACGCTTCGGCCGGCCCTGACCTGGCAGACGATCGTCACGAATATTGTGTCCATTCCTGCCGGGGAGAGCGTCGGATACGGTCGCCGGTTTACGGCAACGCAACCGGCGCGAGTCGCGACGATCGCGGCCGGCTACGCCGACGGCCTGCACTGGCAGAGCGCCGAACGCGGCTGCGCGATCGTCCGAGGCACGCGGGTCCCGTTCGCCGGATCGATCAGCATGGACCAGGCGGCCCTCGATGTCGCCGCCGTGCCCAAGATTCAGGTTGGGGATGTTGTGACCTTGATCGGGCGCGACCGGGATGCCGTCCTGACGGCCGACGATTTGGCCGAGGCGGCGGGCACCATCTCGTACGAAGTGCTGTGCGCGATCTCGAACCGGGTCCCGCGCCGATACAACATATAATTAGTGGTGCCCTAGGGGAGCGGAATGCTGAGAAAGTCGGGTCCGCCGACTGACCCTAGAACCTGATCAGGTAATACCTGCGGAGGAAACGGGCTCGAGCATTCCGCAACTGTTGGGCAGCACATATGGGAGCCGCCGAGCAACGTCATGAGCGACTCGCGCGCATGCGCCTCTACCTGATCACGGGCGATCAGGGAGACGAGGTCGAGACCGCGCGCATCGTCGAAGCTGCGCTCGAGGGTGGTGCGAGCGTCATCCAGCTTCGCAAGAAGACGATGCCCAAGGGCGAGCAATATGCCATCGCGCTCGCGCTGCGGCGGCTGACCCTGCTGCACGACGCGCTCTTGATCATCAACGACCACGTGGACATCGCGATCGCCGCCGACGCCGACGGCGTCCACCTGGGCCAGGATGACCTGCCGCCGTCCGTCGTCCGCCAGCTTCCAGGCTTCCATGGCCGGCTCATCGGACGGTCCACCCACAGCCTCGACCAGGCACGGGCTGCCATCGATGAGGAGGCTGACTACATCGCGGTGGGACCGGTGTTTCCCACGCCGACCAAGGCGGGCCGGCCCGCGGTCGGCATCGACCTCGTCTCGGAGGTCGCGGCCATTGCGGATCGCCCATTCGTGGCGGTGGGCGGGATCGACCACGACAATGCGCCCGCCGTCGTCGAGGCCGGCGCGCGCGCGCTGGCGGTGGTGCGCGCGGTCTACGACGCCGTCGACCCGGCCGAGGCTGCCCGTCGGCTGCACGAGCTGATCGTCACCAGGCTGGAGGTATCTCGTCGATGAGCGACGTCACGGTCACCCTCAACGGTAAGGCGCGAAAGGTCGAGGACGGCGTAAGCCTGCTCGAGCTGCTCGAGGAATTGGATGTAGCGCCCTCACGGGTCGTGATCGAGCACAACCGCGAGATCCGCCGGAAAGATGATTTCGCGAAGACCGTCGTGCACGACGGGGACGAACTGGAACTCGTCTACTTCGTCGGCGGCGGTTCGAGCGCAGACGATGCCTTTGTCGTCGGCGGGCGGACGCTGCGGTCGCGCCTGATCCACGGCACCGGAAAATACCGCTCGAACGAGGTGCTGGCGCGCTGCCTCGAGGCGGCGCAACCCGACATGATCACGGTTGCGATCCGGCGGCTGAACCTCGACGGCGGTCGCTCCGAGCTGGAGGGCATCGACCTGCGCCGCTACACGCTGCTGCCCAACACCGCGGGCGCGACCACGGCCGACGCGGCGGTGCGGATGGCGCGGATGGCCCGGGCGGCCGGTATGTCCGACTTCATCAAAGTCGAAGTCGTGGGCGATGAGGACACGCTGCTGCCCGATCCGCAGGGAACGCTGGAGGCCACGCGCCAGCTGGTCAAAGAAGGTTTCATCGTGATGGCCTACACCAGCGATGACGTGGTGCAGGCGATCCGGCTGTATGAAGCCGGCGCGGCCGCGGTCATGCCGGGCGCGGCGCCCATCGGCACGACCCTCGGGCTGCAGAACCTGTTGAACCTGCAACTGATCGTCAGCAAGGTCAAGGTGCCGGTGATCGTCGACGCCGGTCTCGGCGTGCCCTCGGAAGCGGCGCGCTGCCTCGAGCTGGGGGCCGCCGCCGTCCTCGTCAACACGGCGATCGCGCGAGCCCAGGATCCGCCAGAAATGGCGCGGGCCTTCGCCGAGGCGGTCGTTGCCGGGCGCCGCGCGTTCCTGGCCGGCCGGGCGAACATCGGCCTGAAGGCCGTCGCCAGCAGTCCGGTCGAGGGCATTCCCGTTTAGCGCATCGCTCGCGCGCCGGCCGCGGACGCTCGCCGAGCTTGGCGAACGCGGGATATTGCGCTCGATCAGTCGCTACCTGGATGGCCCGTCGGCGGACTTGCTGGTCGCGGCGCCCGGCGATGACGCGGCCGTCTGGCGGGGCGATCCGATCGTGGTCGCGACCACTGACACGATGGTGGAGGAGATCGATTTTCGAGTCGAATGGCCCGGCTTTGATTTCAGGAAACTGGGCCGCCGCCTGATGGCAATCAACCTCAGCGACCTGGCGGCCATGGGCGCCGAGCCGAGGCACGCCCTTGTCTCGCTCTCACTGCGCGGGACGCTTCCCGTGGCCGACGTGCGTCGCCTCTACCGCGGCATCGCCGAGCAAGCCCATCGATACCGCTGCACGGTAGCCGGCGGGGACTTGAGCGGCACGCTCGGGGCACTGACGCTGACGGCGACGCTGGTTGGCCGGCTGGGCTCGGCGCGCGCCATCCTCCGGCGTACCGGCGCCCGGCCGGGGTGGGTGATCGCGGTCACCGGCCGGCTGGGAGCGGCGGCCGCGGGACTGCGCCTGCTCGAATCCGGCGCCCTGCCCTCGTCTCGCGACGAGCGGTCATGGGTGGCGGCGCAGCTCGACCCGATGCCACAGATCGCCGCGGGTCGCGCCCTCGTCGAATCGGGGATCCGCGTTGGCGGTGACATCAGCGACGGCCTCTCGCGTGAGGTCGAGCGGCTGGTCGAGGACACGCGATTGGGCGCGACCATCGACGTCGAACGCCTGCCCCTGGCGCGCGGCCTGCACGCGAAACAATGGCTGCTGGCGGTGACTGACTCCGAGGACTTCGAACTGATCTGCGCCGCGCCCCCTGCGCGCATGCGGGTCGCGCAGCGCGCCCTGGAACGGATCAAGGTTCCATTGACCGTGGTGGGCGTGATCGAAGGGCGGCCCGGGATTCGCTATCGTAACGGCCCCCGGATCGAGCGCCTGAAGAAGCCGGGTTATGAGCACTTCCGTTAAGACCGCATCCGTCGAGGAAACCAGGGCGCTAGGGCGCCGCCTCGGCGCGGCACTCGAGGCGGGCGATGTGATCGGCCTGGAGGGCGAACTCGGGACGGGAAAGACGGAGTTGGTCAAAGGCATCGCGGAGGCGCTGGGCGTGACGGCCGGAGTGCACAGTCCGACCTTTGTTCTGCATCACCAGTACAAGGGACGGCTGCCGGTCGAGCATTACGATCTATACCGGCTCGAGGGGATGGCCTGGGTCGACACCGGTCTCGACGAGCCCGCACCCGATGCGGTCACCCTGATCGAATGGCCGGAGCGCGCCGGTGTGCTGGAGCATTGGGCGACGATCCTGATCCGTCTCACCGGTGGGCGCGACAACCGGAGGCGGCTGACCCTGATGCGCGGTCCCGATCGCGTTCGCGCGGTTTTTGAACATGCGCCTGGCGATTGACACGTCGGGCGTCGACCAGGCGATGGTCGTCCTGGACGGACGGCGCGTGCTGGCGGCGGAGGATTGGGTCCGGCGCCGTGACGACCAGCCGGTGCTGGCGCGGCTCGAGGCGCTCGTCCGGCGCGCCGGTGGCGGACCGGATGATCTGGAGGCAGTGGCAGCGGCGCGTGGTCCGGGCTCGTTTACGGGCTTGCGCGTCGGCCTCTCGCTGGCGGCGGGGCTGGCCTATGCGCGGCATATTCCGCTCCATCTGGTTGACAGCCTGCCGATCCTGGCGCGCCGGGCGAATGGCGAGCCCGCCACTGTCGCCCTGCGCGACGCCGGCCGGTCGGAGGTGTTTGCCTGGCGTGAGAGCGAGCCGGTGCAGCGGATGCCGGCGGCTGAGCTCGCTGGCTGGCTCCCCAACTCGGCCCGCGTCATCGTCGAGCCCGCCGGAATGCTGGCGGCCTGGTCGCCGGCCCAGGCCCACCTGGAGATCCCAGAGGCCGAGCGGCGGCGCTTGAGCGCCGCGCTGGCCGATTCCGCCAATTGGACCTTCGATTCGCAAAAACCACTGCGATATGATGAAGTTCAGGCGCTCTACGTCCAGCCCGCGGCAGCGGAGGAGCGCGCCAGGAAGGCCACATGATGCAGCTGAAGTCCCGAGTGCTCGTCGACGCCATGCGCGAGGATGACATCCCGCAAGTGCAGGCGATCGAGCGTGAGATTTTTCCGACGCCGTGGCCGCGCAATGCCTATTACCGGGAGCTCCATCACAACCGCTCCGCGTACTATCTCGTGCTCCGGCGCGACGAGGACATCGTCGGCTACGCCGGGCTCTGGAAGATGAGCGACGAAGCGCACATCACGACCGTGGGCGTGCGCGCCAACCAGCAGGGGAAAGGGTACGGGCACGCACTGATGGCCGCCCTCATCCAGCGTGCCTATCAGCTGGGGTCGCGCTGGCTGACGCTCGAGGTGCGGCCCTCCAACGAGGTTGCGGTCCGCCTCTACGAGAAGTTCGGCTTCAAGGTGATCGGCCGGCGTCGCGGCTATTACACCGATAACAACGAGGACGCGATCGTGATGTGGTCGGACTCGATCCAGTCACCTACGTTCAAGAAACGGTTCCGCGACATCATGCAGACGCTCGAAATCGAGGGGCTCGACAGCAGCACGCCGGAGTAGTCACCAACACCCGGCGCGTCCTGGCGATCGAGACCTCCTGTGATGAAACGGCAGCGGCGGTAGTTACCGATGGCCCACGCCTGCTATCCAACGTGATCCTCTCGCAGGATGCGCTGCACGCCCCCTACGGCGGGGTGGTCCCCGAGCTAGCCGCCCGCGCCCATCTGCAGACGCTGGTCCCGGTGATCGAGCGCGCGCTCGAGGACGCGGGCACGCGCTGGGAGCAGGTCGACGCGGTGGGCGTCACGCGCGGGCCGGGGTTGATCGGGTGCCTTTTGGTCGGCGTCAACCTCGGGCAGGCGATCGCCTGGGCGCGAAGACTGCCCGTGATCGGCGTCAGTCACCTGGCCGCCCACGTCTACGCCGGACTGCTCGAGGACGATCAGCTGCGCCCACCGGTACTGGGGTTGGTCGTCTCCGGCGGGCACAGCGACCTCATCCGATGGGAGCCGAACGGCGTGATCGCCGTGATCGGCCGGACCCGCGACGATGCCGCCGGAGAAGCCTTCGACAAGGGTGCGCGCATCCTGGGCCTGCCCTTTCCCGGCGGCCCGGCGATCGACAAGCTGGCCGCGACCGGGGACCCGAAGGCGGTGGCCTTCCCGCGCCCGCGCGCGCCGGGGCTGGACTTCAGCTTCAGCGGCGTCAAGACCGCCCTCCTCTACGAGGTCCGCAAGCGCAAGACGATTAGCGAACAGGAGCGGGCCGACCTGGCCGCCAGCTACCAGGAGGCAATCGTCGACGCCCTCCTTCAGCGGGTCGAAGCGGCGCTCGCGCCCAGTTTCCCTCCCCCGCTAGCGGGGGAGGGTAGCGTGGCTGCCGGGCATTTCCCTCCCCCGCATGCGGGGCACGATAGGGTGGGGGCTGAGGCCTCTGCACCGACAATCGTCATCGGCGGTGGAGTCGCCCGGAACCGCCGGCTCCGGGAGGCCGCCCAGGAACGGCTCGGCCATCTCGCCCGCCTCATCATCCCGGCGCCCGAGCTGTGCACGGACAACGCGGCCATGATCGGCGTCGCCGCGCTCATCGAGTGGGACCGGCGAGGCCCGGATTCGGCGCCGTTTGACGCCGATCCCAGCCTCGGGTTTGCGTAACCGGGGTTGACCCGGGGACGTTTTGGTGGTTATCTCGTCCTAGGATCCACGCGATCGACTAGAGGAGGGACACGTATGCGGTTTCGACCCATTGCAATCATCGCTGCGGTCGTCGGCTTGGTTTCGGGCACGGTCTCGGTCAGCGCCTCGGCCGAACAATTTAACCCGCCAAAGCACTACTACCTCTCGCTTGGCGACTCGCTGGCCTACGGCTATCAGCAGGCCAAATTCAATGTGACCCAAAATCCGGCGGACTTCAACACCGGATATACGGACGACTTTGCGGCAAAGCTCCGAGCCATTCGCGGCGATGTGCAGGTCGTCAATTACGGCTGCCCGGGTGAAACGACTAGCTCCTTTATTAACGGGCCATGTCCAACCCCAGTAGCGTTTTTGCACACTGGCTATTCGGGACCACAACTAGACACCGCCGTCGCGTTTCTCCGGTCCCATCCGGGCCAGGTGAGCCCGATCACGATCGACATCGGATCGAATGATGCGGGTGCCGTGGAGCAGCTGTGCGGGGTGCCCCCCTTCACGCCGACCAGCCTCGCCTGCGTATCCGCGAACCTTCCGGCGCTACTGAACCAAATCGGAGCCAACCTGAGCACGATCATCGCCACTCTGCGCGCTGCCTCGCCTAGCAGCGAGATCATCGTCTTGAATCTCTACAATCCGCTGGCTGTCGTGTACCAGGGAAGCGACCAGTTCGCCAACCTGATCGATGGCGCGATCCAGGCCGCAGCGACGCAGCAAGGTGCTCGCGTCGCCGACGTCTTCTCGCTGTTCAATCCCGCCGGGGCTGCTGAGGTACCGACCATTTGTGCCTTCACCGGCATCTGCACCGCCCTGAAGGACACGCACGCCAGCGATGCTGGTTATGTGGCGATGGCCTTGGCCGTGTGGCAGGCCTCTGGCTATAGCCGCCTCGGCCACTAGCGCGGCGAGGGCAAGGGGTCCGGCGGAGCGCCGGACCCCTTGTAGGCTGCCCCCGGTTCCGGTATCATTAGCACTCGGGCCAATTGAGTGCTAAAACGAACGTATTGTCACCACCTAAGGAGGGTTCCATGAAGCTACGTCCACTGGGCGACCGCGTCGTGATCAAGCCCGTCGAGCGTGAGGAAAAGACCAAAAGCGGCATCGTACTGCCCGACACCGCCAAGGAGAAGCCACAGGAAGGCATGGTCGAGGCGGTCGGCAACGGGCGGTTCATCGAGACCACCGGCAAGCGCGAGCCACTCGACGTGAAGGTCGGCGACCGAGTCGTCTACGCGAAGTACTCTGGGAGTGAGATCAAGCTCGACGAGATCGAGTACCTGATCCTGTCCGAGAAGGACATCCTGGCTGTCGTCGCGAACGGCAAGAGCTAACCACAGCCAACCAGAAGCGAGCCAGCCTTCGGGCTGGCTTTTCTTTATTTGACGGGCTTCGGCCGCGGGATCATGGGCAGCCCCAGCATGGCCTCGGTCATCTCGGCGTATTGCTCCTGGCTGCGCCAGTCATAGTGCGGATTGCGCCAACGGACATACCCGCGATAGTCGACCAGGAACAGGGACCGATGCGCGACGCCACGCTCCTCGTTCAGTACGCCGTATTTCCGCGTCACCGCCTTGTCCCAGTCGGCGAGCAGCGGGTAGGGGAGATCGCCCAGACTCTTGGCATAGGCCTTGTGCGCCCAGATATGGTCGACGCTGATTGCGAGCACCTGCGTCTCGGCTTTGACGAACTGTTCGTGATCACCTCGCAAGGAGGTGAGCTCATTGGTTCAGCCGGGGCTGAAGTCGAAGACATAAAACGCGAGCAGCACGTGCTTGCTGCCGCGGAAGGATGCGAGGCTGACCGGGTCGCCGTCAGGGGTGCCCGGCAGCGTGAAGTCCGGCGCCTGGTCGCCCACGCCGGGCATCGACGGCATGGTGCTGGACATCGACCTATTGTAGTGCCGTGATTTTCCGCGACCGGCTCGACGCCGGCGAACGTTTGGCGGCGGCGCTCCAACAGTATCGCGATGCGCCAGGGACCGTGGTCCTTGGGATTCCCCGCGGGGGCGTCGTCGTGGCGCAGGCGATCGCGGTCGCGTTGCATCTGCCCCTGGGGATTTGTCCGGTGCGCAAGCTCGGCGCCCCCGAGAACCCGGAGCTGGCGATCGGCGCGGTCGACGATCAGGGCGTCATCGTCCTCGACCGCAAATTGAGCCGGCACCTGGGACTAACGGATGACGATCTCCTGGACGCCGCCACCCGGCAACGCGAGGAATTACAGGAGTGGCTGGCCGGATTTGGTTCGAATGCCGTGCCCCCGTTGGAGGGGCGGACGGTCATCCTGACGGACGATGGCGTCGCGACCGGGTACACCGCCCAGGCGGGCATCGAATCGGTGCGCCGGCGCGGCGCGCGGCGAGTCGTCCTGGCGGTGCCGGTCGCGCCACCGGACACGGCGGCCGTGCTCGCCCCGCGGGTTGATGAGTTCGTCTGCCTGGTCACCCCGGAGCCGTTCTACGCCGTCGGCAACTTCTTCGAAGAGTGGCCACAGGTCACCGACGACGAGGTGCGAGCGCTGTTGCTGACCGGTAACACGTTGTAGCGGAGGTTTTACACGGGCAAGGACGGCCTCCCACCGCCGGTTACAGCGGTGTGAAGCTCTTCGCCAAGGGCAAGGTGGAGAAGGGCGCCCAGCAGTCCGCTGCGCCTGCGTTCAGCCCCATCGATCGTGCCGGCATGCTTGGCCTCCTCGACCAGGTGGTCAACGGTTCCCAAACGGGTGTGCTCGAGTTGCACGAGCCGCAAGGGAACTGGGTCTACGCCTTCCAGGCCGGCGCCCTCATCCACGCGAGCGGCGGTCGGGTCCGCGGCGCGCGGCAGGCCTTCGACCTGCTCTGGGAATTCCAGAGCGGCGAGTGCGTGTTCCGGCCAGGGGCCGATCCCAACCTGGCGGGCAACCTCTATATCGACAAAGCTCGTCTGCAGGACCTGCTGCGACGCAGCCAGGCCGCGCTGCAGGGGCCCTCGGCGCCCTACATCCCGCCCGGTCAACAGCGCCCGATCGCACCGGCCACCTGGCAGCCCCCGGCGGCGGCTCCTTCCTGGGGTGCGGGCGGCTTCGCGCCGCAGCCGGGGTATCCCCAGGCGCAGCAGCCGGGATATCCTCTGCAACCGCCACAACAGCCTCAGCAGGGTTACGCTCAGCCGCCGCAGCCGAGCTATCCCCAGCCGCAACCGCCAGGCTACCCTCCGCAGCAGCCCCAGGGCTACCCGCAGGCGCAGCCGCAGGGTTACCCGCAGCCGCAACAGGCGGGGTACCCTCAGCAGCCACCACCGGGATACCCGCCCGCGCCTTTTCCCGCAGCTCCGTATCCTGGCGCGCAGCCACAGGGCCAGCCCTACCCACAACCCCCATATCCGGCCTACCCGCAGGCGCCGCCTCAGGCCATGCCACCCCAGGCCATGCCCCCGCAGCAGCCGCTGGCGGCTCAGCCTCACGTGGCGCCGCACGCGCCTCGACCCGTGACCCCGCCCAGCTTTTCCGTGCCGCCGATGGCGATCCCCAAGAAACGGGAGGCACCGCTGCCGGCCTACCAACCACCGGCTGCCATGCCGATGCCGGTTGCTCCAGAGCCGCCCAAGCCGACCGCACCAAAGGACGACCTTGCCGCGCTACGTGCCAGCCTGGTGGCGCAAGCGCCGCCCGCGGCCCAAGCGCCGAGCGCCCCCGCCTGGGGCGTCCGCGGCGGGGAACCTGCCGCTCCGACGGTCGTTCCCGGACGCAAGGGAGCCGGCAAAGGCAAGGGCAAGGACAAAGCCCCAAAGGTCGCCGTCGTCCAGGGAAAGCGGGCGCCGAAGGCCGACTCCAAGCTCAAGGCCGCCGTGAAGATCCAGCTCATCAAGTTCCTCCTCTGGGCTTGCGAGCGCCGCTACTCGCCAGATGACCACTGGACATTGAAGGACGCTTTCGAGATCTCCACGATGGAGTTGCGCGATCAGTTCTTTAGTGCCTTCTCGCAGTCATTGAAGTCGTCCAAGAAAACTCGCGAGGACAACTTCGACGACACCGACGACATGGCCGCCGGCCGCATGCGCGGCCGTGGCCGCCGCCATTAACTCGCCTCAGCAGAGTTAGCGGCCCGCATCGGCGCATTTGGTTTCTGATCTAACCGTTGCCGGGTAGACTTGCCCTTGATTTGGCAAGCTCCCCCGCGGCCGCCGAGCGCGGCGTCGACCTCCTCGCCGGACTGAATCCGCCGCAGCGCGCCGCCGTCACCGCTGACGATGGTCCGTTGCTGATCTTCGCCGGGGCCGGCAGCGGCAAGACGCGCGTGCTGACGCATCGCATCGCCTGGCTGATCCAGCAGGGGCGTGCGGAGCCCGGCGAAATCCTGGCGGTCACCTTCACGAACAAGGCGGCGCGCGAGATGCGCGGTCGCGTCGAAAATCTTGTCAACCTGAGCGCTGGCGCGATCTGGATGGGAACGTTCCACGCGATTGGCGTGCGCATCCTGCGCCGCGACGGCAGCGCCGACGGTATCGACCGTCACTTCATCATCTACGACGAGGGCGACCGGCTCGCCGTCATCAAACGGGTCATGACCGAGCTCCGCCTCGATGAGAAACGCTATCCGCCGAGCGGCATGGTGGCCTTGATCTCACGCGCCAAAGACGAGGTGATCAGTGCCGAGGATCAGCTAAAGGCGGCGGGCACGCACAACGAGGAGCTGGCGGCACAGATTCGGCTGCGCTACGACGCATTCCTGCAGCAGAACAATGCCCTGGATTTCGACGATCTGCTGATGCGCACCGTCTGGCTCTTCGATCGCCACCCCGAGGTGCTCGAGAAGTACCAGAAGCGGTTCAAGTACATCATGGTCGACGAGTACCAGGACACCAACCGCGCACAGTACCTGATGGTGCGGCACCTCGTGAGCAGGCATCGGAATCTCGCGGTCGTCGGGGATGACGATCAAAGCATCTACCAGTTCCGTGGCGCGGACGTACGAAACATTCTCTCGTTCGAGCACGACTATCCGGATGCGCAGATCGTCAAGCTCGAGCAGAATTACCGCTCGACCCAGATGATTCTCGACGCTGCCTACCACGTCATCAAAGCCAACCCGAACCGCGCCGAGAAGCGCCTGTGGACCGACCGGCCGGGTGGGCCAAAGATCGTGGTGGCGCAGACTTACGACGAGCAGGAGGAGGCGCAGGCCGTGGCCCGGGAAGCGCTACGCCTGGTCGCCGAGGGCGACAACCGACTCGGCGACATCGCCGTCCTCTATCGCACGAATGCCCAATCCCGGGCGCTGGAGGAGGTGCTGCTCCGCCGAGGCGTGCCCTATCGGCTGATCGGTGGTCTGCGCTTCTACGAGCGTCGCGAGGTCAAGGATGTGCTCGCCTACCTGCGGTTGGTCGCCAACCCGCAGGAGACGCTGAGCTTCTCGCGCATCATCAACGTTCCGCGGCGCAAGCTGGGCGAGAAGTCCCTGGCGCAGCTCGGCTACTGGGCGGATGCCCACGGTATGTCGGCCTGGGATTCGCTGAGCCGGCTCGACGAAATGGACGAATTGACCCCATCGGCGAAGGGCGCCCTCGGTGAATTTCGCGACCTGATCGTCGAGGTGCGCGCCGCCAGCCAGCAGCGCCGGCTGGTCGAGGTCATCGATCTCTTGTTGATGCGCAGCGCCTACGAGCGTTACGTCAAAGACGCCGGGTCGGACGGCGACGAGCGCTGGGCCAACGTCCTCGAGCTGCGCGGCCTGGCGTCCGAGTACGACGGCCTACCGCCCGGCGAAGGGCTGCAGGCGTTCCTCGAAGACGTCGCGCTGATGAGCGACGTCGACACCATGGATGACCGCACCCAGGGCATGACGCTGATCACACTGCACATGGTCAAGGGGCTCGAGTTTCCCGTGGTCTTCATGCTCGGGATGGAGGAGGGCCTGTTCCCGCACAGCCGCAGCCTCGATTCGCCGGCCGGCCTCGAGGAAGAGCGGCGGCTCGCCTACGTCGGCATGACGCGCGCCAAGGACCGGCTCTACCTGTTCCATGCCTTCCGCCGGCACCTCTGGGGAAGCGCCAACCTGAACCTGCCCTCACGCTTTCTTGCCGATATCCCACGCGAGCTGGTCGATGGTTCGGCGGGCATCCCTTCGGGGATGCCGGAGCCCGGCATGGCACCGGCGCGCGTCATCGAGGCCGCACGGCCGGCGGCGCCGGTCGATCTGGTGCAGCGATACAAGCCCGGGGACCAGGTCGAGCATCGCTCCTGGGGTCGAGGCGCCGTGCTCAAGAGCACGATGACCCGCACCGACGAGGAGGTCATCGTCAAGTTCGACAAGGTCGGGATGAAGATCCTCGCCGTCAGTTTGGCGCCCATCGTCAAGGTGTGAAGGCA
>Ga0307479_10000681_pt1 | contig 30835 bp, 17 predicted proteins | sample atmos_gasesECM4C_FD_203743 | JGI IMG/M metagenome (GOLD analysis project Ga0307479, IMG submission 203743) | Hardwood forest soil microbial communities from Morgan-Monroe State Forest, Indiana, United States - atmos_gasesECM4C_515 | ecosystem: Environmental > Terrestrial > Soil > Temperate...
ACCGCACGGGATTCCGCGCAGGCCAAGTGGTCGTGGCCATTCAGGTGGCTATGTGCCTCGCGCTTCTGGCTGGCGCTGGCCTAGCCGTGCGCAGTCTGCGGAACCTGGAAAGCGCCAGCTTGGGGCTAAGCGCCAAGGGGCTGCTCGTCTTCGGCATTACTCCTCCGCAGAACCTCCACACCGACCCGGAAGTCATTCGCTTCTACCAAACGCTTACGGATAGGCTGCGCGTCTTGCCCGGAGTCGAAGCCGCGACTCTCGTACAAATCAGGCCGGGCGTAGGCGGTAGCAACAACACGATTGCGTTTGTGGACGGCGTGCAAGCACGCGAGAAAGTAGGAGATAGCCTGGTGCGCTGGAATGCCGTGGGTCCGGATTTCTTTCACGTCATGGGGACGCCGATCTTGCAGGGCCGCGATTTTACAGACGCCGATTCCTCGGCTTCCACAAAGGTTGTGATTGTCAATCGCACGTTTGCCGATCGTTATCTGGCCGGGCGCGAGGCACTTGGCCATCAGGTGGGGATCGATGGGGAACACGGGGCTCAATACACGATCATCGGCGTGGCGCAAAACAGCAAGTACCAAAGCGTGCGCGAGGGGGATGCCGCCATGGCGTACTTCCCTTACCTGCAGATACCCGATATCGCCGGCATGCAAGTGGAGTTGCGCACGGCAGGTACTCCCGCGGCTTTCCTGCCGTCGGTACAGCGCGTGATTCGGGATGCGGGCCCGGACTTGGCGGCACTACAGCCGATGACGCAACAGGCGCAATTCGAGGCGTCCTTTTCCCAGGAACACTTGTTTGCTCGCCTGGCGTTGTTCTTCGGAATGCTCGCCGCCCTACTGGTCGCGACCGGATTGTACGGCACCCTCGCCTATCGAGTAAGCCGAAGAAGCGCTGAGTTCGGAGTGCGCATGGCGCTCGGCGCGAGCCCCCGGCAGGTTTTATGGATTATCGCGCGCGAGAGCCTAATGCTGAGTATAGCGGGCGTCGTGCTGGGGTTGCCTCTCGCAATCGTAGGCGCACGTTTGCTGCGCTCCTTCCTCTTTGGTCTAGCTCCGGAAGACCCCTTGGCTCTCGTGCTAGCGGTTCTTGGAACGTGCGCCGTTGTCGTAATCGCCAGCGTGATTCCCGCGCGGCGCGCCACGCACGTTGATCCCCTGGTTGCCCTGCGTTACGAATAGGAGTTGTCATGTTCTCACTTCTGCAAGACGTTCGCTTCGGTGTGCGCATGTTGGCAAAGCACCGCCTTGCGACGCTGGTCTCCATTGTCGCGCTGGCGCTGGGCATCGGCGCGAACACTGCCATGTTCAGCGTTGCGGAAGCGTTTCTGCTCCATCCGGCACCGTTTGAAAACGCCAATCGCATCGTGGCGCTGGTCGACGCACGGCCACAACAGAACATCGATATGAACGGCATCGCGCCGGCCACTTTCTTTGACTGGCGCAAGGAAGCGCACTCGTTCGACGAGCTTGCGGCCTATTCGTGGGATGAACTGAGCCTCACGGGCGATGGCCACCCACAAAAAGTTCAATCGTTTAAGGTTTCCGCCAATTTGTTTGGAATGCTTGGGGTGCAGCCGCAGCTCGGCCGCGTATTTTCGCAGGACGAAGAAGAGCCTGGGAAAGATCAGGAAATCATTCTTGGCCATGCGCTTTGGGAGCAGCGTTACGCCTCTGATCCACGCATCCTAGGCAAGCACGTCAAGGTCGACGGCAAGGCCTACTCCGTTCTTGCGGTCATGCCCAAAGGCTTCGACTTCCCCATGCCAGCAGAGGCCTGGACTCCGCTGGCGGTCAATGGCAAAGACCGCGAGCGCCGCGACAATCGCTGGCTGTGGGTCCTGGGCCGGTTGAAGCCACACGTCTCCTTTTCGGAAGCTTCCGCGGAGATGCAAGGAATCGCGCAGCGCCAAGCGGAGGCTTATCCCGACACAAACAAGGGCTGGCAGCTCCGCCCGATGCCGCTCGCCCAATTCATGACCGGCTACCTCACGCGCCAGTACACCATTCTGCTCATGGGCGCTGTGGGTTTTGTCTTGCTAATCGCATGCGCGGACGTTGCCAATGTGCAGTTCGCGCGCATGAGTGGGCGCTCTAACGAGTTCGCCGTGCGCGCCGCCATGGGCGGAAGCCGATGGCGCATCGTGCGTCAATTGCTCATTGAGAGCATTTTGCTTTCTTTCGGCGGGGCGGCGCTGGGCTTGCTCATCGCGCAGTGGGATCTTTCCGTGATTCTCTCTCACATGCCTCCTGACGTTGCCAAATTTATTGCCGGTTGGAAAACGATCAGCTTGGACTCCGGCGCGTTTCTTTTTACCCTGGCCATCGCCGTTCTGAGCGGCATCATCTCCGGCATTGCTCCTTCCCTGCTGAGTTCGCGAACAAATATCAACGATTCGTTGAAGGAGAGCGGCCGCGGCTCGGTGAGCCGCGCGCGCGGGCGGTTGCGCGGTTCGCTGGTCGTCGCGGAAATCTCGCTGGCGCTGGTGTTACTGGTCGGCGCCGGGCTGTTCGTGAAGAACTTCCAGGGATTGCTCGCTGTGAATGAGAGTTATTCACCGCGAACCCTGCTCACCATGAATTTTACGCTTCCGGAAATGCAGTATGCCAAGCCCACGGCGCGCCTCGCTTTCCACGAGCAAGTGCTACAGCGGGTCAGCGTGGTGCCGGGAGTGCAATCCGCGGCCATCGTCACCCATGCGCCGTACGCCCAAGGTGGTGAAGTAGGAACCTATACTTTCTCGATTGAGGGCCGGCCATCGAATCAGCGCGGTGAGCTGCGCAACGCTATCGTCGAGACCATCTCCCCAAACTATTTCCAGTTGCTGAATATCGCGCTTCGTCAGGGACGACTCCTGAGCGAAGCCGATGGCGCGGAAGCTCCTCAGGTCACTGTGATTAGCGAAAGTCTCGCGCGACGTTACTTTCCTGGAGAAAGCCCGCTGGGCAAACACATTAAGGTTGGCGCCATGGATTCTGAGCGCCCATGGATGACCATCGTGGGCGTGGTCGACGATGTGCATTACAGTTGGATCGAGAAACAAGACGTGCCCACGATCTATGGGCCCTTCCGGCAAGCGCCGCCGTATTACACCACGATTATGCTGCGTACCCCTGGCGACCCGCTGCAATTCATCTCCTCCATCCGCGAACAGATTGGCGCCGTGGATCCCGACTTGCCGCTTTACAACATCAAGCCGATGGACCGGCTCATCACGGAATCCATTATTGGCATCGCCTATGTCGCTGCGATGACGGCGGTGTTGGGAGGCATCGCGCTGGTGCTCGCGTCCGTCGGCGTCTTCGGCATAATGTCTTATTCCGTCAGTGAACGCGCGCACGAAATCGGCATTCGCATGTCGCTCGGCGCGCAAACCACGGATATTTTGCGCATGGTCTTGCGCAGCGGCATGACCCTAACCGTGCTCGGTCTCGCCATCGGCCTGCCCATCGCTTTCGCGCTGGCCCGCGCGCTAGCCGCGCTTCTGTTCGGAGTTGCGGCCACGGACCCTTTTTCCTTCATCGGCTTACCGCTGCTGCTCGCGGCCGTTGCGGCGTTAGCGTGCTATCTCCCCGCTCGCCGCGCTGCTCGCCTCGATCCCCTGAAAGCGCTGCGCTACGAGTAGAGAAAATCAGCCCGCACTAGGTACACTAGAGCCTGCGCTTAGCGGCACTAAGGAGAGTTTGTGGAACCTTTGATTCAAATGCGAAATCTCGAGAAGGCTTTCGAGGCCGGCGGCAGCAAGTTTTTCGTTCTGCGCCGCATCACCCTGGATATTCAGCCCGGCGAATTTGTCACCTTCATGGGTCCGTCCGGCGCCGGAAAATCCACGCTGCTCAGCATCATCGGCATGCTCGACAGCGCCTGGACCGGCGAATACTACTTTCTCGATCAGCCCGTCCACAAACTCAACGTCAAAAAACGCAACGAGCTGCACAAAGTCAACATCGGCTTCGTGTTTCAGAGCTACCACCTAATCGACAACTTGACCGTCTTCGAGAATCTCGAAATCCCGCTCTCCTACAAGAATGTTCCTCACAAGGAACGCGTCAGCCTGGTCTGCGACATCCTCGACCGCTTCAACATCGTGGGCAAGAAAGATCTCTTCCCCAACCAGCTTTCCGGCGGCCAGCAGCAGCTTGTGGGCGTTGCGCGCGCGGTTATCCAGAATCCCAAGCTCATCCTCGCCGACGAGCCCACCGGCAACCTGCACTCCGCGCAGGGCGATGAAATCATGCAGCTCTTCAAGCGCCTCAACGACGCCGGCACCACCATCATTCAGGTCACCCACTCCGAGCGCAACGCCATGTATGGCCATCGCATCATCCAGCTCAAGGACGGCTGGGTGGTCAGCGAAGAAAAGGCCGCCGCCCGCGTTGGATAAGCCCCGCACCCTCGGATAGCTGGAAACGCTTCCCTCCTGTCCCTCGTTTCTAAGGTAACGGAGAACCCCATGAGGACGCTCCTGCAAGACCTGCGCCATGCGGCGCGTGCTCCCGCGTTATAAATGATTGCTCGGGCGCTGGCTCTGGCGCCGCCGCGCTTGCGGTGCTTGCGCAGGACTATAGAATAGAGTTTAGACTGCGAGCGGAATGAAACCGACGAACTCACATCCTCATCGCGTGCTGGTCGCGGACGACCAATCGGACATACGTGACGCGCTGCGGTTGCTGCTGCGGCGCGAAGGCTACGAAATCCACGGCGCCGCTTCGCCCAGCGAAGCTTTGGCCGCTCTGGAGGCGCGCGAGTTTGACGCGGTGCTGATGGATTTGAATTATGCGCGCGACACCACCTCTGGCCAGGAAGGGCTGGACCTGCTGCCGCGGATTCAGATGATGGACAGCACGCTGCCCGTGATTGTGATGACGGCGTGGAGCAGCGTGGAAGTTGCGGTGGAAGCGATGCGACGCGGCGCGCGCGATTTTATTCCCAAGCCGTGGGAAAACACGCGCTTGATCACCGTGATTCGCACGCAGATCGATTTGCGGCAGGCGCTGCGCCAGGCGTCGCGGCTCGAAGCGGAAAACCGTTTGCTGCGGGCGGAATCGCGTCCGACCATGATTGCCGAATCGGCGGCGATGCAGCCGGTGCTGGACATCATCGGCCGCATCGGGCCCTCCGACGCGAATGTGCTTATCACCGGAGAGCACGGGACCGGGAAAGAGGTTGTTGCGCAGACGCTGCACGCGCTGTCTCCGCGCACGAACTCTGCGATGGTGACCGTGAACGCCGGTGGTCTTTCCGAAGGCGTATTCGAGAGCGAATTGTTCGGGCACGTGAAAGGCGCGTTCACCGACGCGCGCGTGGATCGTGTCGGCCGCTTCGAGCTGGCCGACAACGGAACGTTATTTCTCGATGAAATTGCGAATGTGCCGCTTAAGCTGCAGGCCAAGCTGCTGCGCGTTCTGGAAACCGGCGAGCTCGAGCGCGTGGGCTCTTCCAGCACGCGGCGCGTGGATGTGCGCGTGATTGCCGCCACCAACATCGACGTAACTGCGGAAGCAGCTGCCGGCCGCTTTCGCCAGGACCTGCTTTTTCGACTAAACACCATCGAAATTCATTTGCCGCCTTTGCGCGAACGCAAGGAAGACATCGATTTGCTCGCACACCATTTTCTGCGCGGCTATGCGCAGCGCTACCGCAAAACCATCAGTGGATTCGATCCCGTAGCGACGCAAGTCCTGCACGAACATCCCTGGCCGGGCAACGTTCGGGAGCTCGACCATGCGATCGAGCGCGGCGTGTTGATGGCGACGGGACCGCTGGTGCGCGCCGGCGATTTGGGTTTGCGCGCCGCGGCGCCTGGCAGCGGAGCGCGCCTCGAGGAAATGAGCCTCGACGAGGTGGAGCATCACTTGATTCAGCGCACACTGGCGCGCCACGACGGGAACGTCAGTCAGGCGGCAAAAGCTTTGGGCCTCAGCCGCAGCGCGATGTACCGCCGTCTGCAAAAACACGGCTTGGAATGAAGCCGCTCAGCTACGAACAACGGATTCAGCTCCTGGCCGTCGCGGCGGGTCTGCCGGGCTCGGCCATTGCGTTAATTCTGCTGTGGACCGGCGACTATTCCTCTCGCACCATTTGGACTTTGGGGCTGCTGATTGTTGGGCTGTGGCTGGGCTTTGCGATTTCCGTGCGAAACCGCGTCACGTTCTCCTTGCAAACTCTGTCGAATCTGCTCGCGGCCATGCGCGAAGAGGATTTTTCCGTGCGTGGGCGCGGCGCGCGGCGAGACGACGCCATGGGCGAAGTGATGATCGAGGTGAATTCACTGAGCGAGACGCTGCGCGAGCAGCGCCTCGGCGCCCTCGAAGCCGGGGCGTTGCTGCGCACGGTCATGGAAGAAATCGACGTGGCGATTTTTACTTTCGATAAGGAAAATAAATTGCGCCTGGTGAATCGTGCGGGCGAGCGCCTGCTCGCGCGTCCCGTCGAGCGCTTGCTGGGTTTTACCGCCGCGGAACTGGGACTCGGCGCGTCCCTCGAAGGTGAAGCGGTACGTACCATGGAGCTTACGTTTCCCGGCGGCTCCGGGCGCTGGGGAATGCGCCGCGGATCTTTCCGCCAGGCCGGCTTGCCGCATCACCTAGTGGTGCTCAGCGATTTGAGCCGCGCGCTGCGCGACGAGGAGCGCCAGGCGTGGCAGCGGCTGATTCGCGTGATGGGGCACGAGCTGAATAATTCCCTAGCGCCGATTCAGTCCGTGGCGCAGAGCCTCGAGAGTGGATTGAACTCGCTCCGCAACGAAGGCGACTTGCGGCCCGAAGTGAATCGCGCGCTTATGGACGACATCCAGCAGGGCTTCGGCATTATTCGTTCGAGGACGGAGGCGCTTGCTCGCTTTATGGCCGCATATTCGCGGCTGGCGCGGCTGCCGGCACCGAAGCTCGCGCCGGTGAGCGTCAGGGATTGGATCTCGCGGGTGGCGATGCTGGAAACGCGGGTGAAGGTCAAAATCCACGAAGGCCCCGAAGTGATGATCTCCGGTGATGCGGACCAACTGGAGCAACTGCTGATCAATTTGCTGCACAATGCCGCCGATGCGGTGTTGGAATGCGGGACGCAGGCCAGCGTTGGATGGTCGAGTCAGGATTCGCAACTGGAAGTCTGGGTGTTGGACGACGGTCCGGGGATCCAGAATACGGCCAATGTATTTGTTCCGTTCTTTACGACGAAACCGGGAGGTACTGGAATCGGCTTGGCGCTGAGCCGACAGATCGCCGAGGCACACGGCGGGACTCTGACCCTCGACAATCGCCGCGGAAGCCGCGGGTGCGAGGCGCGGTTGCGTTTGCCGCGGTAGGCCCCCCCGCCCCCCCTTTTTGTAACTGCACATTCTAAAGAAGTTACAGGCATATTCTGCATAACTGTTCATCCTAAAGGAGTTACTTAGATCGAGACGAGCACTATGCGCCTGCCCGCGCGCCTTCGGAATCTTGGGTTTGCTTGTAAGAGTCTATTTTAGAGGGATTTAGCCGGTTTGGGAACGTGAACGCGTGTTTACCCAAGCGGTATTATAACCAAAATTGGGAAAGAGTCAAGGGAAAAAGCAGTGCCGACATCTTTTTTGACGCATCGACACGGTGCGCGAACCTCGACGAGCCTATTTCGGGGGTTCGGTCATTTCCATGGCCCAGATGGCCGCGGGGCGCATGTACATGGAAGCGCGGTAGTTGCCCGTGATGTCCCAAGCTTCGGGAGTGCGAAACCAATAGCCTTTGGTTTCATAGCTGGTGTGGTAGATGCCCCAGGCGGTTTTGTAGGCTTCGTCCTTCATTCCTTCGCTAAGCATTAGCGCAGCCAGGCCGAGAGTGGTGCCGGTCCAGACTTCTTGGACCTGTTCATTGGTTTTCACCAGTGAGCCGTCGGGGGCGATGCCGTTGACGGCGCCCATCGTGCCGTCGGCAAACTTCATTACGTTGAAATCAAAGACTTTGCGAAGGGCGGTACGCTGCATTTCACGCGGAACGAGGTCGCCGAGGCCGGTCATATTGGCATACCACTGGCCGGCGAGCTGATCGGCTTGGATGTTGTCACGATACTCGCTGGACGTGTCGTAGCGGAAATATTCCTTGTTCCATAGCTTGCTGACATAGCTGGCTTGCGCTTTGGCGAAAAGGTCGTGGTATTTGGTGACGGCGGCGGAATCGCCGAGCCGCTTGGCGATTTCTTCGGCTGCGCGCACGGCGCCGAGAAAAAGACTGCCCGAGTAAGCGCTTTCGCCACGCACGACCCACTCGTCGTAGGTTTGGTCGGGATAGCCTTCGTTTTCGGGAAGGCCGTCACCGTCGTGATCGTATTTGCTCAGGTAGTCGAGGGATTCCTGGACGGCGGGCCAAGTGCTGCGCAAGAATTCCATGTCTCTGCGGCCAGTGAAGACGAAGTCGCGGTAGACCATCAAGACGAATTTGGGGTTCAAGTCTTTCCAGCCGTTGGTGTCCTGCCAACTGAATTGATTGATTTGCTTGAAGGGATCTTCGTCAGGAACACCGAGATCGTGTGGGACGGCGCCCTTGGCTTTGCGGATGCGGAAGCTAAGTTGGCCGGAATGAACAGTTTTCCAGATCCACTCCATTTTTTCAGCGGCTTCTTGCGGGACGGTGGCGGCGAATTCGCGCATGACATTCTTTTCGAGGTCGGGCCAGAATTTCAGGAGAGGCATGGAACCGTAGAAACGGACGTCGAGCGTTTCGTAATAGGGATAGTCGTAGCATTCCATGAAAGAGTAGACGGCGGGCGTTCGCGGATTGGAGCCGTAGGGACGCCCCCAAAAGGAGCCGAGGTCGGCGAGAGGATAGAGCTCGTTGAAGAGCATGCCGCGATACCAAAGCGGCTTGCTCTCGTCATTGACATAAGGCGCTTGCCAGGCATCGATGGCTGCGCTCCAACCTGAGGCATTGGCGAGGCTATCGCGCGCGATGGCCCAGGCCGTGGTGCCCGTCGTGCCGTAAAAATCGGTGTAGCGCCGATGCCATTTGCGCCCCGAACCGAATTCCACGATGGGCAGATCCCAGGCGATGATCATGGGAATGACGCGCGTTTCACCGGGCTCGAGGGTGAAGCGGACGGCGATGGCGCCCGCGAGTTTTTCGCCGCTGCTGGTCCAGGCATCGTCACTGTTTGCGAGTTTGCCGTCCTTTGAGAAAGGCGCCCAGATTTCTTTGCCATCGCGATCGGGCGCGAAGGTGGTTTGGTAGGTGATCTCGACACCCGGTGATTCGAGAGCAGCGATCACGAATTGGCCGTCCCATTCGTCGTGCACCAGGCCAACGTGATTGCGGTCGAAAATAATGCCTTTCATCGCGCCTGCGGCGCCGGTAGCCTCTTTTGAATTTGTCGGCAGGCTCGGAAACGGCTGAGCACGGAAAGAGTTGTGGTTCCCGTCGTTGATTCCGCCCTGCAAATCGCGGCCGAAGGTGCGAAACCAGCCGAGCATATTCTCCCAAGAGAGCAGAACAGAAACCGTGACGCGACGCTTGGTGGGATTTTCGGCGTGCCAGCGGTAGACCGCGACGGGGTAGCTGGTTTCCTTGTAATTATCGGGAAGGATGGGCGAGAACTGCTCGACGGTCACGTGCGCGGGAAATTTTTCCCAGCGATAATCGAACCAAGATTTGGGATAGAGAGCGTAGTAATCACCGGCGCCGACCGGATAGTCCCAATCCCAGGAGCTCAGCGAATGATCCGGGGGATGGGCGGCGGTAAGAACTTTCGCGACGCCATCCGAATCGCCTTCGGATTTTTGAAACATCGCAAACTGGTTGGCCCAGACGGTTTGGTATTTGTGGACGCCGGCTTTCATGTGCCATCGGGCGAAGTCGCCGCGATAGGTGCGCGAGAAAGTGCCGGCGCCGAAACCGCCGACGGGCGCGCCTTGCCAAAAACCATTGTCGATATGGCCGCCGTCGAGCGTAGGTTTTTTCGTGCCGGCGTTTTCGAGGGGTGCACCGATGGGGCGCTTCCAGGCCGCCTTGGGAATGTCGTCGTTGGCCTTGACGCTGGAGCTGAGCGAAACGAACGGAAGCGCTAGAACGCAGGCAAGAACGAGCCGCTTATTCATAGAGAACTCCTCGACTGTACGGCAGGAAGAGCGTTTCTGGCCTGAACGGGCACGGCCCTAGGTACACAAAACTATAGCTAAATCGTTATTCTAAGCAAGACAAAAGACAGCGTGACGCTATCTTTTAGTGCGCGCCAACAGGCGCGGTTGCGGCACCAGGTGAGGGTAGAGATTTTGAGTCGCGGATGCCGGAGCCTTCAACGATGGTGTAGATGGCATCGGCGGGGACGTTCTGTAAGGTTTCGGTTGCGCCGCTCGGCCAGCGGATTTCCACCGACTCCATTTTTGCGGCGGTGCCCAAGCCGAAGTGCAAACGCAAATCGTTTTGCGAGAGGTAGCTGCCGCCGCCGTGCACTTCGTTGAACTGTTTGACGCCGCCAGCGTGAATGGTGACGCGGGCACCGGTGGCGGCGCGATTGCTTTTGGTGCCGATCAATTTAAAGAGCACGCGATGGTACGGGGTGCGATTGGTGTTGAGGAGAACGGAGGGCGGCTCGCCAACGTTGAGGACAACGATATCAATATTTCCGTTGTTGAAGATGTCGCCGAAAGCAGCGCCACGACGCGACTTTAGCGGCATGACTTGCAGGCCAGCGTCCTTGGAGACCTCGTCGAAGGTGCCGTCACGGTTGTTGCGGTGCAGCAGCAGGGGTTCCTTGTAGCGCGCGCCAACGTCGATGATATCGATCTGGGGATAGACGTGGCCGTTGGCGACGAAGATGTCGAGCCAGGTGTCATTGTCCATGTCGAAGAAGGCGGCGCCCCAGCCGACGTAAGGGTAGCTGGGCTGGCCGACGCCGGACGTCCAGCTCACGTCGTCGAAGCCCTTCGGGCCCATGTTGCGATAGAGCGAGTTCGGCTGGTCTTCGAAGTGGGTGACAAAAAAGCTGAGTCGGCCACTGTGGTCGTAGTCACCCCAGTCGACGCCCATATTGCCGAGCTGCATGCCTTCGCCGCTGAGGGCCACGCCGGTGAGCATGCCGACGTCGGTAAACGTGCCGTTGTGATTGTTGTGGTAGAGGTAGTTGGGGACGGAATCGTTGGCGACGAGGAGATCGGGCCAGCCGTCATCGTCGTAATCGACCCACGAAACGCCGAGGCCGTAGTAGCCGATGTCATTGTGGACGCCAGCTTTGACGGAGACTTCTTCAAAGGTGCCGTCGCCGCGATTGTGGTAAAGCAAATCGGTTTCGCCTTCGAGTCCCCAAGGACCGCACTGCACCAGGATGCCTTTGTAGCGGCAGAATTTGTTGCTGCCGAACTGCGGGAGGTTGTTGAGGTCGAGGTGCACGTAGCGGGAGACGAAGAGATCGACGTAGCCGTCGCGATCGAAGTCGCCCCAGGCGGCGCCGGTCATGAAGCCACTGCCGCGGACGCCGGCCTTGTCGGTAACGTCTTCAAATTTGCAGTTGCCGAGATTGTGGTACAGGGCGCTGGCGGTGTAACCGGTGACAAAGAGATCGAGCTTGCCATCGTTGTCGTAGTCCGCGACGGCAACGCCCATGCCCCAGCCCTTGCGGGTCAAACCAGCTGTGGCGGTGATGTCCTTGAAGGTGCCGTCGGGTTCCTGGTGGTAGAGGGTGACCATGGGGTCGCCGCCCTTGAGCAGGCGCTCGACTGTGGAGCCGTTCACCAAGACAATGTCGAGCCTGCCATCGCCGTCGCAATCAAAAAGTCCTGCGCCACCGCTTATGGAATCAACGACATAGTGGGCTTCGGGGGCAGCAATGTGGGAGGCGGTGACGCCGAGTTCCCTGGCGATATCCTTGAACACGGGGACCGGCGGAAGCACGCTTCGGTCTGCTTTGGGCTTGGATTTCGCGACCGGCGGGGGAATGGGGACGCGCTGAGGGCCGGCGGCTTGCGCGAAAGCGAGCCTGGGTGTCAGGACGAGGAAAATGAAGGCGAAGACGCGAACCAGGAAAGGCCTCAAGCAGTGCCCGGGCATAGGTCCATTCTAACGTAGCAGAAGTTTGCTTCGGGAGAAATGGTGGCAGAGAGACTCTTATTTCGGCGGGGATGGCGGGGAACCAGACATTTTCGGAGCCATGTCTTCCTTCGGCATTCTCTTGAGGAAGTAATGCACATATGATAAGCGGAGCCCATTTACTGCGAAGAATAATGTTATGCTAAAGGGCACTTGAGGACCGCTCCCGCGGGTTGTTCGTCATCCTTGCTTTATAGCGTCGCTGTCAGAAGTGAAACCCTGGGACGGTCGGATACTGCGGAAGCCCGCATGACTTTGATTCGCTGGGAAATAGGGTAAGAACTGGCCGCGTAGCCTAGGATCAAAGGTTGTGGCACCGAAGCGATGTCGAGGCGCTGCCCATGAAGACTCCGAGCAAGGCGAAGCCGGGAGTCCGTAAACCGGAACGGGTCACCCTGAAGACTATCGCGGAGCATCTGCACCTAACGCCGGGAACGGTGTCCGCGGCTTTGAATAACTCAGCGGCAGCGCGTTCCATCCCAGAACGCACGAAGCAGCGGATCCTGACGGCGGCGCGCGAGCTAAATTACCGGCCGAATTTTTTTGCGCGCTCCCTACGCCTGCAGCGCACATATACCATCGGCGTGATCGCAGAAGAGATCGGCGACGCGTACGGCTCGATGATCATCAGCGGAATCGAGCAGCATCTGCGGCAGCACAATTTCTTTTTCCTGACCGTGATTCATCGGCACGACAAGAAACTGTTGCAGACCTATTCGCAGATGCTGCAATCGCGCGGTGTGGAGGGCTTCATCACGGTCGATACCTCCATCACGGAACAGCCGACGCTGCCAACGGTGGCGGTGGCGGGCCATCAGCGCCTAGCCGGCGTGACGAACATCGTGCTGGATCACAAGCGCGCGGCGACCATGGCGTTGCAGCACTTGCAAAATCTCGGCCACGAAGAAATCGCGTTCTTGAAGGGTCAACCATTCAGTTCCGACTCCGCAGTGCGTTGGGATGCGATCGTGGAAGTGGCACAAGAGCTTGGCGTGCGCATTCGCCCGGAGTTGACCGTGCAAATCGAAGGCACGGATTCGACGCCGGTGATCGGTTACCCGGTAGGCAAACAACTGCTGGAGCGGAGGCGCCTATTCACCGCGGTGTTCGCATACAACGATATTTCCGCGATTGGAGCAATCTGGGCGTTCCGCGAAGCAGGTTTGCGTGTCCCAGAAGACGTGTCGGTGGTGGGATTTGACGATATTCCAGGGGCAGCCTTTGCCAATCCGTCTCTGACTACCGTGCGGCAGCCGTTGTTGAGGATGGGGCAGATAGCGGCGCAAACGGTGATTGAGCGCATTGAAAAGCGCGGAAGCTACGAACCAGAAATCGCGATCGAGCCTGAATTTGTCGTGAGAGAATCTTCCGGACCAGCGCCTGGCGGGCACTTATCCGCGACTGTTGCGGAGGAACGGCCGAGCGTTACGGGATAATTCAAGAAAGTGCGTAAGATTTATACGTTTTAGTACCAAGCCTTGCGTTTCTAGGCGTTCTATCCCTCCTGTTTGCAACAGTTTAGACGGCACCTTACGTGTATACAGTTGGTTAGACGCCTGCATCCACTGCGTTAACGGGCCAAATCTTGAGAAAGCGGGGGCTTCGTATGCACACAAGAATTGCGAGAATGCGAAAAACAGGGGTGTTCCTGGCCTTGCTGTGCGGTATAGCGCTGCCAGTCGCGGCTGGAAATAACAAGATACTCGGAGAGGTTCGCTTCCAGCCTGAGAACGGAGCGGCCAAGACGGCAGGCGTGTGGGTGGACGGCAAGTACGTGGGATACCTGAAGGAATTGAAGGGGTCGAAGAAGTTGCTGCTGCTTCCTGGGGAGCACGAGATATCCGTGCGCGAGGCGGGTTACCAGTCGGTGGAGGAGAAGATCAGCATCGAACCGAATGCGGTGCAGACGCTACGCGTCTCGCTGGCCAAGGATCCTCGGGCGCAATATCCCACAGTGAGCGCGGAGGTCAAGCTCGCGATTGATCCGGATCGGGCGGCGGTTTTCGTGGACGACCAGTTTGCCGGACACGCGCACGAATTTGGAGGCGCGGGCCGGGCCATGCTGCTTAGCCCGGGAAAGCACCACATCAAAATCACCTTGCCGGGATATGAGTCGTTCGACACGGATATCGAAGTGCGAGCGAACCAAAAGTATGACATCAAGACGCAACTGCCCAGGGGGCACGAAGCGGACTAGGAGTCCCTGGCCACCTGCCGGAATGCGAGCAACTTCGCGCGCACAGAGTCGTGCGTCGAGGTGGTAATTGTCCACAACAAAAACAGCGTTCAGCTTGCGACCCACACTGGCTTCGGCGACTCCAAGTTTCATCAGCGGACGCGAGGCGGAAGAACTGGAGCAAGCGATTTACGGAAGAATCCGTGAACGAGCGTACCTGCTGTTCGAGCAATCAGGACGCGAGCCCGGGAATGAAGACGCCAACTGGTCGCGCGCAGAATCGGAGATTCTGCGCTCCGACGTACAGATTCGGGAGTCTGGAACTTGGGTGACGCTCACCGCTCCGATTCCAGACGCATCTGGGGAGGGACTGCAAATCTCGGTCCGGCCAACGCGTGTGCTCGTGCGCGCGATCGAACCCAACAATGGACAGGATTCCCGCGAGTTAGCGCAACGGGGCGGACGAGAAATCTTTCTCGCCGCGAATCTGACAGTGGAAGTCGATCCGCCGTCAGCTGCCGCCTCCTTCAAGGACTACCATCTCCACTTGATGGTTAAAAAGCGCCAACCAGATCAGTCGAATGGGGATTGAGGAACGCCGAAAGTCCCCGCGCAATCAGGCTGGCCCGGCCGTTTACAAGGGCTGCGGTTCCTCGTATTTTTCCTTTTTCTTGTCGTGCAGGTTTCGTTCCAGGAACTCGCGAGCGAGTTCCCTCCCACCCAAGCCAAAGGCGATCGCGAGTCCCAACATGAGAGCTCCGAACACGATGGAGAACGCCGCGAGCACAGTTTGCCGCGCGACGCCGACCTCTTCGAGCGCCATGGAGACGGCCAAAGCCCAGATCACAAAGCGGATGGACCAGCTCAGCAACTTCGGTGAGGCGTAGCCAGCATTTACCGCGGCGAGAAGCGCTGCGCGGGAGAGGAAATTCGCGGTTACAAGCCCCACGAACAGTATCAATATGGCCACGAATATCGCCGGCAGCAGCAAGAACAATCTCGAGATCTGCTCCTGGAGGCCTGCAACGCCAAGCACGCTGATTCCAATCAAAATAAAGCCTAGCCACGTCACCCAAAACAGCGAGCGGCTCAGCAGTTCCGTCATGGAAGGAAGCGCAGCCATGCGCAGGAAGCGTGAAGCGCCGGCTTCTTCGGACAACCGATCGAGCCTTGTGACGTGGAGTAGCGCGCGCAAGATCGTCTTCAACACGTATGCGACGAGCAAACCGACGATGACAATCACCAGCATGACCAACAGTCGCGGCAAGAATTCGGCAAACATGTGTACAAGATTGCTGTAAGCCTGTCTGAGTCCCTGGATAATTATTTCCTTCATGGCTGCACCTCAATGCTTCACTTTCCATCTTTCGACTAAATACGGTTTTTGGCGCTCGAATTCCTGGCACAGCGCCTCCGATTGCGTTTCCATCGCTTCCGCCGAAGAATCGGAGTGCTCGAGCAGAAACGAGCAAAGTTGGCCGCGATACAACGGCACCAAAGCTTGCACGAGATGGTCGCGATTGAGCACGGTATGATGATAGGAGGCCGCAAATTCGTAGACCGTCTTGACCCACAACTCGGCCGGAAAATGAAACCCGGATCGGTCGTTCAAGGCAATGGCCTTGATCTGCGCGTGTGTGTCCTGCGAGAGAATGGAAGCGAGAATCGGTTCCAATTCGCTAACGCCGGTGCGAAACAACTCGAAGATTTTCTCCTGGCTCGGCGGGATGCCATCTAGCGATAACTCGTGGTCTGGGCCAAAAGTTGGGACCGGTTGCGAATTTGAGCGGCTCAACCACAGCGGCTGATTTGTTTCCATGCACCAGAAGAAGTTGCCAACGGTGTGACGAATAATCTCGACGATATCCGTTCCAGTTGGGGGCGCGATTTTGGGTCCCAAAAAAGACTGGCCGCACTTCAGGCCACCGCCTATCGCCGTGACGGCCATCCAAGCTTCGGGACGTGCGCGAACCGCCTCTTCGCGCCATACGTCCTTTTCCAAACACTGGCTTGCCAAGCGGCCGGAGAATCCCCATTCTTCGCAGTAAATTTCGCGGATGCGCTGCCCGAAAATAGCCCGGCTCATGGGATAAAGCAGATCGCGGGCCAGCAGACCCTGAAATCTGCTGCGCGCATAGAGAGGAGCGACAAAATCCAAGCTTTCGCTGTATACCGGCCGCAGCAAGTTCACCACCCAGGAGGGCGTCAAATTAGGTGTGGTGGGTGAAATAACGGCGCACGCTTTTGCCCGCAGCAGATCGGCGGCGGCGACAATGTTATGCAGCGCCAAGCCATGCGACGGCGCTTTGCCATACTCGCAGGAGATGCGGTGGATAGTGCGTAGCGACGTCAGGTCTCTGTGGCCGCCGCCGTCTCTTCCCTGGCTGCTTTGAACAAACAGTTGCCGAGTCTCGTCCGAAGACCCGCCGTCGACGTTCAAGATGACCGCTCGTTGGCGAACGAAATTGTGACGAAGGGTCTCTTCGATGCTGTACAGGGTCTGCCCGAGTGTCGACGCATTATTGTAGGTGGGGACACCCACCAGCAGATCGACCTCGCCGACGCTCATCAGTTGGCGAAGAAAATCGTCCGCGAGAAAACTTTCTTCAGCCAATTGCTTTGTGCTCCTTGGTACGCGACGGTCAATGCGCGATCCGGACAAATCCGTGCGGGATCAACCCACAGAATCAAATTCGACGGAGACGGAACCAGTAAAACTGATAGGGACCCAGAGTCAGCAGATACGGCACGTCCCCGATGCGGGGAAACAAGTTTCTGCCAAACATCTCGATCGGAATGTGCTTCTTGTAGGTCTGTAGATTGAGCTCCACCGCTTGAGCTGAGCTGGAAAGGTTGTTCACGACCAGCACTTTTTCTTCGCCGAGGCAACGCACGTAGGCTAGCACGCGGTGGTTCGAAGGATTGAGGAACTCAATCGAGCCGCGACTGAACACGCGGAAAGCGTTTCGTGTCTTGATCACCGACTTCGTCCACGACAGCAGGGAATGCGCTGACCGCGTCTGCGAGTCCACGTTGATCGCCTGGTAGCCGTAAACCGGATTGGAGATCAGCGGCGAGTAAAGCCGTTCTGGGTCCGCTGAAGAGAAACCTGCATTCCACCCGCCGTTCCACTGCATCGGCGTGCGCACGCCATTTCGATCGCCTAGATATACGTTGTCGCCCATACCGATTTCGTCGCCGTAATAGATGATGGGAGTTCCCGGCATGGAGAGGAGCAGGCCGGTCAGGAGCTCCACGCGCCGGCGATCGTTCTCCATCATGGGCGCAAGGCGACGGCGAATCCCCAGATTGATGCGCATGGCCTTGTCCGTCGCGTATTCGTCGTACATATAGTCGCGCTCGATGTCGGTGACCGTCTCGAGGGTCAATTCGTCGTGGTTGCGCAAGAAGATGCACCACTGGCAGGTGTCTGGAATTTGCGGGGTCTGCTCCAGAATCTCAATGATCGGCTTGCGGTCTTCCAGTTTCACGGCCAAGAACATCCGCGGCATCAGCGGAAAGTGGAACGCCATGTGAAACTCATCGCCTTCCCCGAAATAGGCTCGAACATCGGCCGGACGTTGATTGGCTTCCGCTAGCAGCATCTTGCTCGGATAGGCAGCGTCGATGCGACTGCGAAAATCGCGAATAATCTCGTGTGTCTCCGGCAGGTTTTCGCAGGAAGTGCCCTCGCGCTCGATGAGATAAGGGACCGCGTCGAGACGAAAACCGTCGACGCCGATATCGAGCCAGAACTTCATCACTTCCCATATCGCTTCGCGAACGGCAGGATTGTCGTAATTCAGGTCCGGTTGGTGGCTGAAGAAGCGGTGCCAGTAGTACGATTTGGAGACTGGATCCCACGCCCAATTGGACATCTCCGTGTCGAGGAAAATAATCCGTACGCCCTGGTAGCCAGAGTCCGTGTCGCTCCAAACATACCAATCTCGTTTGGGGTTCTCGCGGGAACTCCTGGCTTCTTGAAACCACGGATGCTGATCGGAGGTGTGGTTCACGACCATCTCGGTAATCACGCGAATGCGCCGACTGTGCGCCGCAGCGAGAAAATCCTTGAAGTCCTGCAGCGATCCGTAGGCCGGATGAACCGAAGTGTAGTCAGCAATGTCGTAGCCGTCGTCACGTAGCGGCGAAGGGAAAAAAGGCAACAGCCAGATGGCGTTGATGCCCAGCTCCTGCAAATAGTCGAGCTTGGCCGTCAGTCCCCGAAAATCGCCGACGCCGTCGCCGTTGCTGTCGCAGAACGTGCGCACATGAAGCTGATAGATAACCGCGTCCTTGTACCAGAGGGTTTCGTCCTGCGAGAGCAAGGCAGGGGTTTCCTGCCGGGGTTTTGAGACGATTGACGCTGGAGTTGGTAAATCCTGCAAAGGTCAACCTATCGCGTAAACAAGACAATGTGCGTGCGCCGAGAATCGGTGGCCAAACTCGCGGGCGTGATGCGAGAGTAAGGGTCCAAGTCGCTCCCGATTATACATAGGACCGCGCCCAGGTATCACGCGGCTCGACCGAGGACTTGCTCCCGCGCATATTCGTCGTCGCGCTTATTCGCCGTAAGGTACCCAGATATTCTTTACCTGCGTGGCATGGTGGAGGAACCATCGGCCTTCGCTTTGTTCGACGCTAAACCAGTCGATGGCTCGGCCTTCATTGCTGAAGACTTGCTTGAGATTCCCGGCCGACAACGCCTTTGCCGCAGTACTGCTAGCCTCGCCTGCAAACGACCAGATTGCGTCGATGTCGTCATGTTCCGCCAGCACCTTCAGCAACTCGTCGCTGCGGCCGGAAACCATGTTCACAACTCCGCCGGGTAAATCGCTGGTCTCAAAGACTTGATACAAGTCACCGATGATGAGGGGATACGTTTCTGAAGGAATCGCAACGACCGTGTTTCCCATCGCAATCGCGGGCATTACCAGCGACAAGAAACCCAGCAAAGGCGCATCCGCGGGGCAGACGATTCCCACGGTGCCGACTGGCTCGTGCATCGCCAACGCAATATTGCGGAATGGCGGATTGTGAACCGCACCGTCGTACTTGTCCGCCCAAGCCGCATAAGAAAAGACACGCTCGATTCCTTGGCGGACTTCCGCGCCGGCTTGCTCCTTGCCGACGGCAGCGGCGAGACGTCCGGCGATTTCCTCCGCGCGCTGCGAAAGATTTTCCGCGATGTAGTACAACACCTGCGCGCGATTGTGCGCTGTGGTCGTGGCCCAGCCATCCGCTTTGCGCGCCGCCTCCACCGCGTTGCGAATATCCTTGCGATTGCCGAGCGGAGCCTCGCCTAGCAGCCGGCCATTTGCAGCGCGCACCTCGACACTGTAGCCGGAGTCCGGCCGTGCCTGTTTTCCGCCAATGTACAATTTCACCGTGCGATCGATCGGCGGCGGCGCGGAATCGATTCCCTGCTCCGGCGGCTGATCCATCGCCGCCGGCTTTGTTTTCAACTGCGGAGCGCGCTTGAACCATTCCGGCTCGAGATATTCGAACAGGCCTTCCTGGCCGCCTTCGCGTCCGTATCCGCTCTCTTTGTAGCCGCCAAATCCGGAAGCCGCGTCGAAGAGGTTCGTGCTGTTTACCCACACCACGCCGGCTTTCAATTGCGCGGAAACGTGCAGCGCGACATTGATGCTCTCGCTCCACACGCTAGCCGCCAGTCCATATACCGTGTTGTTCGCCAGCTCCACTGCTTCACGCGGCGTTCGGAAGGTCATGGCCGCCAGCACCGGCCCGAAAATTTCCTGCTGCGCCACGGTCGACGTCGGATGCACGTTGCTCAGCAACGTCGGAGGAAAAAACAATCCGCGCGATGGCATAGTCAGCGACGGCGGTTGCCAGCAGGTGGCACCTTCCGCAACGCCTTGATCCACCAGCCGCTGAATTCGTTCCAGTTGCACGCGCGCCACAATGGCCCCGATATCGATCGCTTTGTCGAGCGGCGGCCCCACGCGCAGCGTGCTCATGCGCTCGCGGATTTTGCCGATCAGTGTCTCCGCCACGCTTTCCTGCATCAGCAAGCGCGAACCGGCGCAGCACACCTGCCCTTGGTTCAACCAAATTCCATCGACCAAGCCTTCGACCGCGCTGTCCAGGTCCGCATCCTCGAAAATAATGAAAGGCGACTTGCCTCCCAACTCCAGCGAAATCTTCTTATGACTCTGTGCGGTGGCCTTCCGAATCGCGCGCCCGACTTCCGTCGATCCCGTGAATGCGATCTTGTCCACGTCCAGGTGTTTCACCAGGGCTTCGCCGGTCGAACCGTCGCCGGTGACGATGTTGACCACACCCGCGGGCAATCCAACTTCCTGGCAAATCTCCGCAAACGCCAGCGCCGTCAGCGGCGTAAACTCCGCCGGCTTGAGCACTACTGTATTCCCGGTGGCCAGCGCCGGCGCAATCTTCCACGCCAGCATCAGCAATGGAAAGTTCCAGGGAATGATCTGCCCCACCACTCCGCAAGCAACGTAACCGGGAAATTCCTGCGGCAGAAGCTGCGCCCAGCCTGCATGGTGGTAAAAGTGGCGCGCAACCAGCGGAATATCCAGGTCACGGCTCTCGCGAATCGGCTTGCCGTTGTCCATTGTCTCCAGGACCGCAAGGCGCCGCGAATGTTTTTGCACCTGGCGAGCCAGGGCGTACAGATAGCGCGCCCGAGCGTGCGGTGTAAGCGCCTGCCATTCCGCAAGCGCTCCGCGCGCCGCTTTCACCGCAGCGTCGATATCCGCCGCCGAACCTTGCGCAACGGCGGCAAGGCGTTCACCCGTAGAAGGATCAAGCGTGTCGAAATAAACGCCCTCCGCGGGCGGGCGAAACGTGCCGCCGATGAAGTGACCGAGCTTGCGAGCGTGCCGGTCCAGCCACACCAACGCCTCGCGCGGATCTTCCGGCGCCGGACCGTACTCCATCGAAAGAAATTTCTCGACGACACTCATGCTTTGCTCTCAGGTCCCCAAAGCAGCTTGCCCGCTATGCGGTCCGTTACGCAATCCCTTAGGCAAGCGGATGCCGATACTCGGCCGAATACCTGCCCGTCGCGTGAAATTCCAACTGGCGCTCGATATCGGCCAGCATCGAGCTCGCGCCCAAACGAAAAAGCTTGGAGTTGAGCCACGAAGGGCCCAGCTCTTCCTTCATCAAGGCCAGCCACTCTATCGACTGCTTCGCTGTGCGAATGCCTCCCGCTGCCTTGAATCCCACAGCCATTCCGGTCTGCTGCGCGAACTCGCGAATCGCGCGCGTCATCACCACGCCAACAGGGAGCGTGGCGTTGACCGCTTCTTTCCCCGTCGACGTCTTGACGAAGTCCGCACCGGCCATCATCGCCACCATGCTCGCGCGGGCCACATTCCGCAGCGTCAGCAAATCGCCTGTCCCTAGAATCACCTTCATGTGCGCGTTCCCGCAAGCGGCCTTGAACGTGGCGACCTCATCGAACAGCGCCTGCCACCGCCCGCCAAAGACGTGCGCGCGCGTGATGACCACATCAATTTCGTGGGCTCCTGCTTCCACCGAGCGCCGAATCTCCGTCACCCGTTCATCCAGCGGAGATAATCCCGCGGGAAATCCAGTCGAGACCGCGGCCACCTTTATGCCGCTCCCCTCTAGTGCTCGCAGCGCTGTCTCCACAAACGAGTGATACACGCAAATCGCCGCCACACGAATGTTAAGCGACTCGATCCCGAGCAGCTTCACCAGGTCCTGCCGAATCGGTTGCCGCCCCTTCGCGCACAATCGCCGCACCCGCTCGTCGGTGTCGTCGCCGGACAACGTAGTCAGATCCATGCAGGTGATGGCGCGCAAGAGCCACGCCACCTGCCAGTCTTTCTTCACCGTGCGCCGCGTCACCAACGTCTGGGCGCGCCGCTCCACCGCGCTGGTGTTGACGCGAATATTCTCGATCCAATCCAGGTTTAGCGGGATACCGCGATTCGGCTGTAGTTCGCGCCCTGCCAGAATGGCCAGCGCTTCCTTTTCGCGCGATGAATGTAGCCCGGGCAGTCCGGGAGCGAGATTCGCGGTGCTGCCGAGCCTTTTCGTGACTGCCATGGAATCTTCTTCCTTCACTGACCTTAATTATTATTGGATGCGAGTCCGGAGCTAGCATTGTACGGCAGTTCGGCAGTACCGATAAGGTTCCATCGGAGAGGGCTCAAGCCCCCCCACCCCGGGTGTTTTGCCAAAGAGCGCGCAATCGACTGAAAACAAAGGATTTGACTTTTGAAGCACCGACAAAGAGCGCGCAAGAGATTGATGATAAAGGAGATAAGCCGTAGAACAGGGAAGAAAACCGGAGCGCTTGCCGACCGTGACTGGCCGGAGAGGCTGTTTTTGCGTATCCACAGGCAATCATAACGCTAGTTAGCTAAGTTGTCAACAGGGAAACGGAGTTCCGGTACTTAGAAATTGGACACAAAACCGTTCAGTTGCGATGACCAATCCCGCGCAGCGCCGGATAAAGCTTTCGGTACTCTTCGTACCTGCGATTCAGCAATTCCACATTTCCGGCGATCGGTTCCACCCGCTTCGCCACATGCACCGCCGTTTCGCACGCCGCTTCCACCGATCGCCATACGCCCACTCCCGCACCGGCCAGCAGCCCCGCACCGTACGCAGCTCCCTCCTCCGCAGCGACCAGGTCCACCGGCATTCCATAAATATCCGCCTGGATCTGCTGCCACAAGGGGCTGCGTGCTCCACCGCCACCTAGCCGGATCGACTTCACCGGCACGCCCAGTTCTCGAAAAATTGTAACCGTGTCACGCAAACTAAACGCCACACCTTCCAGAATCGCACGGATCACGTGCGCGCGTGTGTGCTGCGCCGTAAGTCCAACCAAGGCTGCGCGCGCGTTTGGATCAAGATGCGGCGTCCGCTCTCCCATCAAGTACGGCGCCCAAAGCAAACCATCTGCGCCTGCTGGCGCCTCCGACGCCTGCTTCATCAGAGCATCGTAAGAACCGCCTCCGCCAAACTGATCGCGAAACCATCGCAGAGACAGTCCCGCTCCCTGCGTCACACCCATCACATGCCAGCGCCCAGGAATCGCGTGACAAAAGGTGTGTATTCTTCCCTTCGGCTCAACCACCGGACTGCTCGTCGCCGCGAACACCACCCCTGAAGTCCCGATCGTCGCGCTGACGTTTCCCGGCTCAACAATTCCCATCCCTACTGCACCCGCTGCCTGATCCCCCGCGCCCGCAACCACTGGCGTGCCTTCGCGTAGACCACTCGCCGCCGCGCCCTCCTTCGAGACGCGCCCGCTGATCTGCGGTGACTCGAAAACCTCCGGCAAAATCTCCGCCTGCAAATCCGATGCCTTCAGCATCTCCGCAGACCACCGCCGGTTCACGACATCAAACAACAGCGTCCCGGAAGCGTCCGCTACGTCCGTGGCTCGCGCCCCCGTCAACCTGAACCGCACATAATCCTTCGGCAGCATGATCGAGCGCACGCGCGACCAAATCTCCGGCTCATGCTTGCGCACCCACCAAATCTTCGGCAGAGTAAAGCCAGTCAGCGCCGGATTCGCGGTCAGCTCGATGAGCCGCTTCGCTCCAACCCGCTCCGTAATCGCCTGCGCCTCTTCCTCCGTCCGCTGGTCGCACCAAATCAGCGCCGGCCGCAACACTTCCCCCGCCGCATCCAACAACACCAGGCCGTGCATTTGTCCGCTTAGGCCGACGGCGGAAACCTCAGCTCCCGTTGCGCGCGCCGCGGTCAAACATTCCGCGACAGCAACGCAAGCCGCGCGCCACCAATCGCGAGGATCCTGCTCCGCCCAACCCAATTCTGGGGATGCCATCTCCGCATGCTCCGCCGTGGTCGCGCCCAGCACACGCCCCGCATCGTCGAGCAGCACGGCCCGCGTTCCGCCGGTCCCGACGTCAATTCCCAAGAGTTTAGTCGCCATTCTTCGCCGTGTTCCCTCATCTGATGAACTTGGCCGCGCGATTCTATTCCTCTTGGACTGCAAAACCAACCGGCCGATCCCCTGGAAGCGGGAGATTCAGCAATCGTTTATAATCGAGTATTCGCAATGACCACCGCGCCGCCCCAACCTGTCGCAACCGGCCTGGAGTGGGCTCATCCGCTCGTCCAGGAATGGTTCGTCCGCCGCTTCGGCACTCCGACCGAGCCACAAGAGCAGGGTTGGCCACACATCCTCACCGGCAAGACTACGTTGATCTCCGCCCCCACCGGTTCGGGAAAAACTCTTGCCGCATTCCTCATCTGCATTGACGCGCTTGTTCGCAAGGCACTTTCGGGAAATCTGACCGACCGCACCGAAGTGCTCTACATCTCACCTCTTAAGGCCCTGAGCAACGATATTCAGAAAAATCTAGAGACTCCGCTCGGTGAGATTTTCCAGCTCGCGGGAGAGCGCGGCCTGCTCATGCCCGAAATTCGCACGGCGGTGCGCACCGGAGACACCCTCGCCCACGAGCGCCGCGCCATGCTCGTCCGTCCGCCACACATCCTGGTCACCACGCCCGAATCGCTGTACATCCTGCTCACTGCTGCAAAGAGCCGAGAAATTCTGAAAACCGTCGAGACTGTCATCGTCGATGAAATTCACGCGGTAGCCGACGACAAACGCGGCGCGCACCTCGCTCTCTCCCTTGAGCGGCTGAATCAGCTTACCGGCAAGCGGCTCACGCGCATCGGCCTCTCCGCCACGCAAAAGCCGATTGAGACCATCGCGCACTTCTTGACCGGCTCCGACAGCGACGATCCCGCCGTCGTGCAGATTGGCCATCGCCGCGAAATGGATCTCGCCGTGGAAGTACCCTCGAGTGAGCTCGGCCCTATCGCCTCCAACGAAATGTGGGGCGAAATCTACGATCGGCTCGTGCAGCTCGCCAACCAGCATTCCTCGACGCTTATTTTCGTCAATACTCGCCGCCTGGCCGAGCGCGTCGCTCACAATCTTGCTGAACGGCTCGGACGCGACGCTGTGGCCGCGCATCATGGCAGCCTCTCGCGCAAACTCCGTCTCGTCGCGGAACGCAAACTGAAGGCCGGAGAGATTCGCGCGCTCGTAGCTACCGCTTCGCTCGAACTCGGAATCGATATCGGCAGCGTCGACCTCGTCTGCCAAATCGGCTCGCCACGTTCTATATCTGTCGGCCTCCAGCGCATCGGTCGCGCAGGTCACTGGCGCGGCGCCATCCCGAAAGGGCGCCTCTTCGCCACCACGCGCGACGATCTCATCGAAAACGCCGCGCTCGTTCGCGCCATCCGCCAGGGCGATCTGGACTGCATCGCCATTCCGGATTCCCCGATGGACATCCTCGCCCAGCAAATCGTGGCCGTGTGCGCCGCTGAGGACTGGACCGAAGACGCTCTCTTTCAATGCGTTCGCCGTGCTTATCCCTACCGCAATCTTGAGCGGCACAGTTTCGACGAAATTATCGAGATGCTTTCCGAAGGGATCGCCAGCCAACGCGGCCGTTATGGTGCTTACTTGCATCGCGATCGCGTGAATCACGTTCTGCGTGGCCGCCGAGGCGCGCGGCTCGCTGCCATCACCAGCGGCGGGGCAATTCCGGAAAATTCGCTCTATTCCGTTGTGGCGCAGCCAGAAGGCGTCACCGTCGGCACGGTGGATGAAGACTTCGCTGTCGAGAGTCTTGCAGGCGACATCATCCTGCTCGGCAACACCTCCTGGCGGATCCGCCGTGTCGCCTCCGGCAGCGTGCTTGTCGAAGACGCGCAAGGCGCAGCCCCCACAGTGCCCTTCTGGCGCGGGGAAGCTCCCGCCCGCACCGACGAACTATCCGCGCACGTCGCCGGGTTGCGCGAACAGATCAGTTCGCTCGCTCCACGTTCTGCATCGGGTCCAGAGAAGCACAATCCCGCCGATTTCCTCGAAGCCGTAAGCTGGCTCAAGGCCGAATGCGGGCTGGACCAGTCCGGTGCAGAACAAGCTGCCCAATACATCACCACCGGACGCGCGGTCCTTGGTGCCATCCCTACTCAAAAAACCGTCATCGCCGAGCGCTTCTTCGATGAAAGCGGCGGCATGCAGCTCGTCATCCACGCCCCCTTTGGCGCGCGTATCAACAAGGCTTGGGGATTGGCGCTGCGCAAGCGTTTCTGCCGCTCTTTCAATTTCGAGCTGCAAGCCGCCGCCACCGACAATGGCCTGAATATCTCCCTCAGCGAGCAGCACAGTTTTCCACTCGCTGACGTTTTCCATTTCCTCCACCCCAATTCCGTGCGGCAGGTTCTCGAGCAGGCCGTGCTGCCTTCCCCGCTCTTCACCACGCGCTGGCGCTGGGACGCCGGCCGTTCCCTCGCGCTTCTCCGTTTTCGCGGCGGGAAGAAAGTGCCACCCAACATTCAGCGCATGCGCGCCGATGATTTGCTTGCCGCCGTTTTTCCCGAAGCGCTCGCCTGTCCGGAAAATCTGGAAGGCGAAATTGCTCTGTCCGATCACCCGCTCATTCGCGAAACCATGAAAGACGTCCTCACCGAAGCCCTGGACATCGAGGGACTCCGGCGCGTGCTGACCGACATGGGCGAAGGGCGCATCCGCTGCCTGGCCGTCGACACTCCGGTGCCTTCGCAGTTTTCTCACGAAATCCTGAACGCCAACCCGTACGCGTTCCTCGACGATGCTCCGCTCGAGGAGCGCCGCGCCCGCGCCGTCGAAATGCGCCGCGTTCTCCCCGAAACAGTTTTGTCCGAGATCGGCCGCCTCGACCCCGCCGCCATTGCCACCGTGCGCGACGACGCCTGGCCAGACGTCCGCGATGCCGAGGAACTCCACGACGCGCTGCTCTCACTCATCGCGCTGCCAGTGCCTGCGACCGATGCGGTGCAATCCACGAACAGCTTGCACACGAAATTGCAGGAGTCTGTGCCGCAATGGACTCCTCATTTTGAAAAACTAGCAGCGGAGCGCCGCGCCGGCCGCGCACAATGCAACGGTGCAACTTACTGGGTCGCGGCAGAGCGTCCCGACGCTTTTCGTCACGTTTTCCCGTCTGCAATTTTCGAGATTCCGCTAGCAGAGCTGCCCTCCGTCGATACGCCCCGCGAAGACGCACAGCTCGCGATCATCACCGGCTGGACGGCGCATAGCGGACCTGTTTCTGCATCGCAGCTAGCTGACGTCATTGGCGTCCCAGCCCCGGACGTCGAGCGAACTCTCCTTCGTCTCGAAACCAGCGGCGTCATCCTACGCGGAAAATTCACCGATCCCGGCAGCGATGAAACCGAGTGGTGCGAGCGCCGCCTACTGGCCCGCATCCACCGCCTCACCCTCGGCCAACTCCGCAAGCAGGTGGAGGCGGTGACTCCGGCGCAATTCATGAACTGGCTGTTCCGCTGGCAGCACATCGCGCCAAGCACGCAATTGCTCGGCGAACGAGGGCTACTCGAAGGGCTGCGTCAATTGCAAGGGTTTGAAGCGCCGGCAAATTCCTGGGAGCGCCAAATCCTGGCGCGGCGCGTTGCCAACTATGACCCCAAAGACCTCGATCAGCTTTGCCTTACCGGTGCGGTCGGCTGGGGACGGCTTTCGCCGCATCCGGCGACACTGGAATTACCGACAGAGGGAAAGCGTCGCGTGGTACCCAGCAGCGTCGCGCCCATCACGTTCTTCGCGCGCGATGAGTCCGAGTGGATGATTCCACGGCGAGAAGGTGGCGACGCCGAGTCTTACAGTTTGAGCCCCGACGCCGCAGCCGTTCTGCTGTTCCTGCGCCACCGCGGTGCGTCCTTTTTCCCTGACATTGTGCGCGGTACCGGCAAGCTAAAGTCTGAAGTAGAAACCGCGCTTTGGGAATTGGTCGCCGCCGGCCTGCTGACCGCGGATGGCTTCGACAATTTGCGGGCACTCATTGACCCCAAGCGCCGCTCCGGCCACGGCAGCGGCCGTTCAGCGCGTCCTCGCCATAGCACCGGCCGCTGGTCGCTGCTCTACTCCGGCGATGCTACCGAGCGCAACATCGCTCTCGAGGCAATCTGCTGGATGCTTCTGCGCCGCTACGGCATCGTCTTTCGCGAGGTGCTCACGCGCGAGTCTATCCTGCCCAAGTGGCGCGAGGTGCTGATCACGCTTCGCCGCCTCGAAGACCGCGGCGAAATTCGCGGCGGCCGCTTCGTCAGCGGCTTCCTTGGGGAGCAGTTCGCGCTGCCGGTCGGGGTAGAATCTCTCCGCGCCATGCGCAAGCAGCAGCCCTCCGGCGAGCTCATCACCGTTTCCGCCGCCGATCCGTTGAATTTAGTCGGAATCTTGGTTCCCGGCGACCGCGTCGCCTCCAACTCCGGCAAGTTCGTTTCCTTCCGCGACGGCGTGGCCCTCCTAGCAGAAGAAAGACCCTCCATCATTCCCATCTCCGCCGCCCGCTAATTTTGGCGTTGGAGTGGCACTCATTCACCGCGCCGCGGCGCCTCTACCAGTGAGTTCCTTGATGAAGGCTGTTTCCTCCGTGCTGTAAGGCGTCCCATCGGTCCGGAATATTTCGTGAAACCAAATCGCCGGCTCGCGATCCGTATACGGATGCTGCCATGAGTCCCACGGCAAGTACGTCTGCGTCTTGCCTGCTACCAGCCCCCAATTGATCGCCGCCACGTTGTATTTCTTCGCGATCGGAAGCGTCCCCTGGAACGTGCTCCCATTCCCCCGCGCCATATATTCTGTGCACAAAATCGGTCTGTGATATTGCTGGAGGGAAAGCACTCGCCTCTCGAATTCTTCTGGTTTGTCGTAGCTGTGGAAGGAAATCACGTCCGACATTTCGATCTGAATCTTCGCCCCAGGGCCCAGCTTTTCGGGAACCGCCCAGTCGTCTTTCCAAACGCCGCTCGTGAGAGGTTGCGTCGGATGCGCGGCTCGCGCCCACACAAAAGCTCGCGGAAGCAGCGCGAGCACCAACTCATTCTTGTTCTTCGGCTCCAAATTCTGGTAGCTTCCCCCGTTCCCGTTGTCCGGCTCGTTCCAGATGTCCCAACCCAGCACCCGCTCATCTTTCGCGAACGCGCCTACCAGGCCCTTCACATACGCTTCCAGCCGCGGATATTGCGTCGAATCCTGCAGTGCCTTCGCCCCCGGACTCTGCACCCACCCGGAATTATGCACTCCCGGACGCGGCGCGCGCTGCTTCCCCAGCCGCGGTTCCGGATCCCAGCACGAGTCAAACAAAACAAACAGCGGCTTGATGTGATGCTTCGCCGCAATCTGCAAAAATGTGTCAATGCGCTTCTGGAATCCTGAGGCGTCCTGCTGCCACAGCAAATCGTGCAAAAACACGCGCATCGTGTTCAGTCCGATCGCTTCCGCCCATCCCAGTTCCAAATCGATCCGCTTCGCATCAAACGTATCCGCCTGCCACATTTCCAGCTCATTAATGGCGTCCGCAGGGATATAGTTGCTGCCCACCAGCCACGCCTGCTTCGCATACCAATCCGCCGCCTCTTTCTCCGTCCAGCGAATTTGCTGGGCGCTTATAGCCCAACTACTGACCAGAAGAATCACCAGCGCCAGCGAACTTTTCCTCCACATAGTGCCCTCCCACTACGGATTTGCAGGGGCGCGCTTCGGCGCATCCCGGTGTTTTCTCGCGCTTCTTTCACGCCCCATCCAAGTAGTGCGTCTCCGAAAGCTCTTTCAGCCGCCGCGCCGCGCTCTCCACCGTAATGTCCCGCTGCGGATTCCCCAGCAACTCATACCCCACCATAAACTTCTGGACCGTGGCTGATCGCAATAGCGGCGGAAAATAGTGCGCATGAAAGTGCCACTCGGGATAATCCTGCCCATCCGTAGGCCGCTGATGAAACCCCATCGAATACGGAAACGAAGTTTCAAACAAATTGTCGTAGCGAATCGTGATGCGCCGGAGAATATCCGCGAGCAACTCCGCCTCGCCTCCAGCAAACTCTTCCATCGATGCAAAATGCCGCTTGCTCACCAGCAGCGTTTCGAACGGCCACACCGCCCAGAAGGGAATCACCACCGCAAACCCGTCATTCTCGCAAATCACCCGCTCACCACGCTGCAACTCCAGCCCCAAATAATCGCAGAGCAGGCAAGGCTTCTTGGCTTCGCGGTATGCCCGAAGCGAAGCCAACTCCTTCGCAGGCAAGTCCGGTACCGACGCGTTCGCCCAAATTTGGCAGTGCGGGTGTGGATTGCTCGCCCCCATCAACGCCCCGCGGTTCTCGAAGATCTGCACGTGGTGAACCCAATCGATCTCGCCCAGTCGCCGATATTCCGCCGTCCACACTCCAATCACTTCGCCAATCGCCTCCACTGTCATCCGCGGAATCGTCAGGTCATGCCGCGGCGAAAAACAAATCACCCGGCAAATCCCCTTTTCCGAGCGCGCCACGAGCAAGCCGTCTTCATCCACTTCGAAGTCAGGGGCGTCAGGCAAAAGCGCCGCATAGTCATTGTCGAAAACAAATGTGCGGGGGTACTTCGGATTCCTCGCGCCGGCCGCTCGTTCGTTTCCTGGGCACAAGTAGCATGTCGGATCGTACTGCGGCAAGTTCGATGCCGCCGGCTTCTCCACTTTCCCAAGCCATGGCCGCTTCGTTCGATGCGGAGAAACCACCACCCACTCGCGAGTCAGCGGATTCC
>Ga0307479_10000682_pt1 | contig 30828 bp, 30 predicted proteins | sample atmos_gasesECM4C_FD_203743 | JGI IMG/M metagenome (GOLD analysis project Ga0307479, IMG submission 203743) | Hardwood forest soil microbial communities from Morgan-Monroe State Forest, Indiana, United States - atmos_gasesECM4C_515 | ecosystem: Environmental > Terrestrial > Soil > Temperate...
CCCATGGCCATCGCCGGATTGCAGGCTGGCAAGCATGTCTACGTGGAGAAGCCGTGCAGCCACAATCCTGCCGAGGGCGAGATGCTGGTGCAGGCGCAGCAAAAATATCGCAAGCTGGTGCAGATGGGAACCCAGCAGCGTTCCTCACCGCATACCATCGAGATCGTCGACAAAATTCACGCAGGAATTATCGGCAGGCCCTACTTCGCGAAAGCCTGGTACGTCAACACGAGAAAGTCGATTGGCTCCGGCAAAGAAGTGCCTGTGCCGCCGCAGCTTGATTGGGATCTGTGGCAGGGGCCAGTTCCGCGCCGCCCGTACCGCGACAATGTGCATCCGTACAACTGGCACTGGTTCAAAATCTATGGCACCGGTGAAACGCTGAACAATGGCACGCACGAGGTCGATGTCTGCCGCTGGGCGCTGGGGGTCGACTATCCGGCGCGAATCACGTCATCTGGAGGCAGATATCATTTCAAAGATGACTGGCAGTTTTATGACATGCTGGTAACCAGCTTCGAATATGAAGACGCCATGATTTCGTGGGAAGGCAAGAGCTGCCAGGGGATGAAATATTACGGCCGCGATCGCGGTTCGACGATCATGGGAACCACTGGCACGGTTCTCGTCGACCGCGATGGCTACGAAATCTATGATCTCAAGGGAAATAGAACGAGCGAATTCAAAGCTGGCAAAGCGTCTTCCACAGCGGATCTGATCGGCGCCGATTCCATGACCGACGCGCACTTCGCGAACTTCATCGCGGGAATCCGCAAGGGCGAGACGCTCAACGCCCCAATCGCCATCGGCAACGTCACGGTTACCATGCTGCAGCTTTCTAACGTCGCTTGGGAAGTGAACCGCGAGCTGCATCTCGACTCGAAGGATGGGCGGATTCAGCGCGACGCGGAAGCCATGAAGATGTGGGGGCGCGAATACCAGAAGGGCTGGGCGCCGCATGTCTAGGAAAAATAGCTTTTCCCGGCGCGATTTCGTTCGCTCCAGCGCGCTGCTCGTGGCCGCGGGTGCCGCTCCGAGCGATCTGGCTTCACTTGTGCAGAAACCGCTCCCGGCCGCCGAAGCATCACCGATTCGGTTGGGTCTGGCTGGCTACACCTTCCGGAACTTCACTCGCGCGCAACTGATCAGTTTCATGAAGCAGCTCAATGTGTCTGAGTTGAACGCGAAGGACATCAAAGATCATTTGCCTATGGATCCGCAGCCAGAGGCAGCCGCGCTCGCGGACTACGCTTCCGCCGGCATCAAGCTTCACGCCGCCGGCGCGATTTATTTCACGAAAGATGAAGACGGGGACATCCGGTCGAAATTCGAATACTGCAAGCGGGCGGGCATCAGCGTGATTGTCGCAGGCGACCCTGCACCGGAAACGCTGCCGCGGATTGAGAAATTCGTGAAGGAGTACGACATCCGCATCGCGATCCACAACCACGGGCCCGAGGATAAGTTGTGGCACTCGCCGCTGGATGTATTGAAAGCGGTAAAAGATATGGATCCGCGAATCGGCTGTTGCATCGATGTGGGGCACACGGTTCGCGCGGGCACGGACGTCGTGCAGGCGATCCGCGAAGTGGGCCCAAGACTGTTTAACGTGCACATGAAAGATCTCACGAACTTCGAGAGTAAGGAGAGTCAGGTTGCGGTGGGAGAAGGCATCATGCCCGTACGTAAGATGTTCGAGGCGCTGGTCGCGATCAAGTACAAAGGTTTCGTGGATCTGGAGTATGAGGTTCATCCCGACGATCCGATGCCGGGCGTCATCGCCAGCTTTGCCTATATGCGGGGTGTCCTGGCAGGTATGGGATCTGCGAGTTAGGGCTGAAGTCCTACGATTCGATTGGAAATAACCGTGGATTCCACACCGATTTTAGCGTTACTGTAGATGCATCTAGGCGATGCCCGGAGGCGTCATGAACAAATCTAAATCAGCCATCCTATCCAACAGCAATCGACGAACTTTTCTCAAGGCGGGGGGAATCATGAGCGCCGCCGTGCTCGGATCCGCCACACTTCCGAATCTCGCGAGCGCCGAGTCAGCCCAGGCTTCCCGTCTTCAACCTTCCAAGTCAGCAACCCCAGATTCCATGCCAACTCGGAATCTCGGGAAAACCGGATACAAAGTAGGCATCTTCAGCCTGGGCGGCCAAGCCGCCATCGAAAGAACGAACAACGAAGCCACCGCCGTTCCCATCATCGAGCGAGCTCTCGATCTCGGCGTGAACTATATCGACACCTCTTCGATTTATGGCGGCCCCGATCGTTGGAGCGAACAGTACGTCGGGAAGGTAATGAAGCATCGGCGCGGCGACGCATTCCTGGCGACTAAAACGAAAGAGCGAACACGCGACGGTTCCATGCGCATGATTGAAACTTCGCTGAAATTGCTGCAAACCGATCACGTTGACTTGTGGCAACTACATGACATCGGAACAATGACGGATATCAACGAGATTTTCGCAAAGGGCGGAGCCATGGAAGCGTTGCTCGAAGCGCGCGACCACAAAATCGTTCGCTATCTCGGCATTACTGGACACTACCGGCCCGACGCTTTGATCGAGGCGATCCATCGTTTTCCGTTCGACACAATTCTAATGGCAGTCAATGCCGCCGATCCGCACCACTACAGCTTCTCCGAGCAACTGTTGCCCCTGGCGGTGGAGAAGCAGATGGGCATTATTGGAATGAAAGTACCCGCGCGCGGACGCCTCCTCTCAACGTGGACCCCACCGCCCATTGAGCAACAGAAGCACACCTGGGAAGGAATGGTGCTGGCGCCTACGCCGGGAACGATCGACATGCGGCAGGCAATGTATTATTCGCTTTCTCTGCCCGTCAGCACGGTCATCATCGGTTGTGACTCCATTGCCCAATTGGAACAGAACGTCCAACTGGCACGGGAGTTCACTCCGTTTAACCAGCAGCAGTTGGCGGCACTCACCGAGAAGTCACAACCTGTATCGAAGCAGGCGCTATTCTTTCGTTTCTATGATCGAGCGTAGCAACGTCCCCGTTCACGCCGAGAACAGGGGGTCGCTTCACCTTCGTGGAACGATTCGAACGCGAGTTTGGTAAACTAGGGAAACGGTTCCTGTAGGCGCGTAGCTCAGTTGGTTAGAGCGCTACCTTGACACGGTAGAGGTCGCTGGTTCGAGTCCAGTCGTGCCTACCATTCTTTTCTTAGTTTTAACGGTAATCACGCATTGCTCCCAATCCAGCCTCCCACGATCCAGTGCTGCAGTCCCGGTGGGGCGTTCCGCATCATCCGCTGTGGGGGCCGTTGTTGCAGGGTTGTGTCTTGTTTTTTTCACGCCCCCCAGGAACAAGGGATTTATACGAACCCGTTCATGCTTTTCCTCGCCCCAATAGGGACCACAATTGATCACGGAACGCGGCAACTCCGGATAAGATGGAGGCGAGACCCGCCAAAAAGTCAGCAATGGTTGTCTTCATATCCTCTCCCGCAACCTCCGCTTTGATTGAATCGACCCCCGTCTTTTCGGCAACAAGCATCTGCTTTTCTTCCTCAACTTGGCTTTCGATTCTTTTGATCTCTTCATCAGTTACAGTTTGGGTCGAGTTGGTAGCCTGAGCTGGCTGGTGCGAGATTTGTGTTTCCTGATTAGAATTCTCGTGAGGTTGGGTAGGTGTCGTCATGACCAACAGCACACCAAAACACAAGCAGACGCGTAGAAACATTGAATTCCTCCGGGTTGGGTTGAATCGACGGCGAAGAGTTGAACATGCGCCAAGGGACATTGCAACTAGTTTCTTAGTTCGTATTTAAAAACCCCTTCGGGGTGTTAGACGATAACGTTCGCTCCTTGTGGGCGTCTCGGCCAAAGCCAGCTCACATCTGGAACGGACTTATGGGTTTTTTACGAAGCTTTTACCCGATCTTTATGAGTAATCGGATGTGATAGTGGTTTGGCCTGGCGAGCAACAAATACTGCAAGCCGTCTACTGAGTGAGTTGAGCAACCCGTTTATCTAGTGCAGAGACCCGGACTCGGACCGGAAAGGATTCGAACGTGACGATCATGAGAACTCTATTGTGTAAACCTTTCGCGCCTTCAGCGTTCCTTGCGGTAGTTGTTTTAAGTCTCGGGGTGGACCAGTGTGCGCCCTGTTACGCACAGACTCAGACCCAACCGGACGCTCAGAGGAAAGTGGCTGTCCTGCGCGAGCCGTTGCCCAGTGACGCGGGCACCACGAATGGCGCGGCGCCTGCCGCCCAACCCGCGGCCAAGCTCGATCCGGAAGTCTCGATGGATATCGTCAAGGAACTGGCCGCGATGAAGGCGCGAATCGAACAGCTGGAAGCGGAATTGAAGAGCCGTGCCGCCACCGAACCAGCAACCTCGACATCTGTCGCAGGATCGAAATCTACGCCCACAGGGGCGACAACTAAAGCAGCAGAGTCCATGTCATCGACGGCGAATGTCGAACCAGCGGCCCAAGAGGCACGCGCGCCTTTACCCCAGAAGCCGGCACCGGCTGAGCCGTTTGCTTTCGCGGACTGGACCTGGCTGAACGGCAATCCGCGCACCAAAGAGCTGGCCTTCGACTCGAAATTCTTCACGCCTGAAATCCGCGCCGACGTTGCCTACCATTACGACTTCAACCACCCCAAAGACGATACGATTGGCGGTTCAAGCGAAGTATTTCGTTCGAATGAAGTTAGCCTTACGCATTTGGGTGTGGGTGGAGACTTTCACTACGACCACGTTCGTGCACGCGTGCTCAGCCAGATCGGTTTGTATTCAACCGCAACGCCGCGCAACGACGCCAGCTATTCGCGGGGGCAATGGGATCTGGCCAATGCCTACCGCTATGTCAACGAGGCCTATGGTGGATATCACTTTGATGCGCTGCATGGGATCAACGTCGATGCCGGCATTTTCCTCTCGTACGTCGGCCTGTTCAGCTTTTACCAATTTGATAACTGGGCGTACCAACCGTCTTATGTCTCGTCGAACACGCCGTGGTTCTTCACCGGCATGCGCATCCAGATTTTCCCCACCGAAAAGTTGAAGATCGAGCCCTGGATCATCAACGGATGGCAGTCCTACGCGCGATTCAACGGCCGCCTCGGGTTTGGTGGGCAGGTCTTGTATCGCCCCACCGGCTGGCTTTCCGTCCTCTCGAACAACTACGGGGCCGGAGCCGACGCCCTGGGCATTCCTACCCGCACTCGCTACCACACCGACAACAGTATTGAAGTGAAGTATTACGACCATCCGGAACGCTTCTTGGACAAGATGGCCTTCTCTCTAACTGGCGACGCGGGCTGCGAGAGCGGCGGAGGAGTGAACTGCACCACCAATCAGAAGGATTCTACCGGGAAGATCATTTCGTACAAGCAGAGCTTTCTTGGTTACATGCTTTACAACCGCTGGTGGTTTCACAAAGACCGTTACGGTTTGACCATCGGTGGAGGAAAGATCAACAACCCTGGGCGCTATCTGGTTCTGCTGCCGCCGATTGATGGCGCAACGGCTACTTCGGGGACACCCTACTTCACGGAAAATCCCGGCGACCCCTTTAAAGCCTGGGATATTTCAGGGACTTACGATTACATGCCGAGCCAATACATTACCTTCCGCTGGGAGTTTAACCACCGGCACGCCAATGTGCCGTACTGGAGCGGTCCGGGCGGGGTTACGCCGCCGGGCGGGAACAACGGAAATCCTGGTTCGACGATTCCGGGCTGGCAGCCGGATCTTCGTCACACAGAGGATCGGGCCACCATGGCGATCCTGGTGAAGTTCTAACGGACGTGCGCGGGGAAGGAAGTGGCGCGGCGAATACGGAAGGAGAGGATTTAGCGCGCTAAAATGGAATCGGGTCCGATTGTAGCGAGATTATCAAATGGCAAAAGTGGTTTCGTTGAACGTCGCCAGGCCGCGCTTGGTTGTCTATAAAGGAGCATCCGTCAATACCGGCATCTTCAAGAAGCCAGTGTCAGGCCGGATAATGGTGCGCTCGTTGAATCTCGATGGCGACCGGCAGGCGGACCTGAGCGTCCACGGAGGCCCTTACAAGGCGATCTACGCTTACCCCTCTGAGCACTATGATTATTGGCGGCGGGATCTTCCTGAAATGGATTTGCCGTGGGGAATGTTCGGCGAGAACTTTACCACCGAAGGTCTTGCCGAGGACGATCTCCACGTCGGCGACCGTTTCAAAATTGGCTCGTGCACGGTGATGGTCCGTCAGCCGCGCATGCCTTGTTACAAGTTAGAGGTCAAGTTTCAGCGGGATGACATAATCGAGCGATTCCTGCGGAGTGGACGCAGTGGGTTTTATTTTTCGGTGGAAGAAGAGGGTGAAGTGGAAAATGGAGATTCCCTCGACCTCGTCTCCCGGAATGCAGACGGTATCACGATTGCCGAAGTGAACCTGCTGTTTGTGCGCGAGAAATACAATCGCGATCTCTTGCAGAAAGCGATTGCCACGGCCGACCTGCCGGAGACATGGCGTGAATATTTCCTGCCCAGGCTCAAAGGTCCCGCCGTTAGGAGCTAGCCGCCGATCCTTCTGATCGCGGAGAGTGCTTTTACCTTACAATTCTGACTGAGATGATCATCGAGGCCCTTCATCGCATCGCCACTCACGGCCAGTCGCTGGCGCGCGCGGAAGCGCGTGACGTGATGGCGGAAGTGCTTGCTGGGAACTGCACCGACGCGCAAATTGCAGCGCTGCTCGTGGCTTTGCGCATAAAGGGCGAGACCGTCGAGGAGATTGTCGGTTTCGCGGAATCAATTCGTACAGCCGCAACACCGTTACCTGTTTCGTTTGCCGGCTCCGCAGAAGCCGGCACCCTCGATTTAAGCGGCACTGGCCGCGACGCTTTGGTGGATACCTGCGGCACCGGCGGCGACGCCAGCGGAACCTTCAACATTTCAACTGCCGCCGCCTTCGTGACCGCGGGTGCGGGCGTACACGTGGCCAAGCACGGCAATCGCAGCCTGACCTCGAAGTGCGGCTCGGCCGACGTGATGGAAGCGCTGGGTGTGAACATCCAGGTCACTCCGCAACGTGCGGCTCTGTGCTTGCGCGAAATCGGAATCTGTTTCCTGTACGCGCCCGATCTGCATTCTTCCATGAAGCAGGTGCAAAAGGTTCGGCGCGAACTGCGCCTGCGTACCATGTTCAACCTGCTCGGCCCGCTCACCAATCCAGCTCACGCTTCAGGGCAAGTCGTGGGTGTGTATGCCCTCGACATGGTAGAAAAGCTGGCCGAGGCGCTCAGCATGCTGGGTCTGCGTCGCGCTCTCGTGGTGCATGGACTGGACGGACTCGACGAGATTACGATCACTGGACCAACCCGTGTTGCCGAAGCTCGGGACGGAACACTGAGGACGTACGAGGTCGATCCGGAAGAGTTCAGCATGCAGCGCGCGACCCTTGCCGACATCTCCGGCGGCGATGCGGCGGAAAATGCAGTTATTGTGCGGGAAGTTTTAAGCGGGAAAAAGTCTCCGCGCCGCGATGTAGTTCTGCTGAACTCGGCGGCCGCGCTGGTGGCGGCGGGCCGGGCGGATCATCTGGCGGATGCGATTCCGCTGGCCGCGCTGTCGATCGATTCCGGCGCGGCTGCAGCAAAGCTCTCTGCGCTGGCAGATTTTACCGCGAGAGAGTAGATGTGAGTCTCGATGTCTTGCGTGCTCAGAGCGAGTGGTACGAATTTTGACGTGGATGAATTCCTGAAGACTTCCTCGCTTGATGCTCTGACCGTGTTTCATCGCGGGGAAGCCCAACGCCGCGGCTCGGTCGCGACCCTGCACCGAACCAGCCAGGCAGGAATGAGCGTACACGTCAGCCAGAGGGAGTTCTCTGACTTGCGTGGTCAGATAGAGGATGCGGTTAAATTCCTGGAAGACAATGACGAGGAACTGAAGCGCCTCCGTGATTTTCCGGGTCTGGAACGTATGGATTTGGATTTCCCTGTCGAAGATCGCGACGTGGTGTTCCAATCCGACGCCTTTCCTCCTCGCCTGCTTTCACTTTTGGGCGCCCTGCGTATTGGGTTGGTAGTCTCGCGTCATCCGGCATACTGGGGGGCGGAGGAACCGCCGCCTACAGAACAATGAGGCGATTGGAAGGCTCCCAATTAATGTTGAGGCCGGCTATTTTATTGTGTCGCCGGATTCGATCTTAAATACATTGTTCGTCGGGTCGCTCTCTGGAACGCTGCCATCATTGACAACGATTTCCTCGGGTGCCTTCGGAACCTGGATGCGGATCACGGAGTTGTTTTTGCCGCGCACTACAAGCCGCTTTGTGATTTCTCCGCCGGCAAACTTGACCGTGAGCGGAACTTCGGCTCCCGACTTGCCCAGGTTGTCGACAGTGATCGTGAGCACGTAGCCATCGGGCAAAGTCTTGCGTGTGAAGGCGGAGGCGACTTTGAAATCGGGCAGGCCCCGGTCGCGGTAAACCCAGTCGTCGAAAAACCATTCCAGATCTTTTTGCGCCTGCGCCGCGATCAGGCGCGGCATGTAAGAAGGTTCTTTATCCAGTTCGGGATGATATGCGGCAAGGGCTTTCTTCAGAGCCTGCTCGCCGATCATGTCTCGCAGCATCCACCACACACACATGGCTTTGCCGCGGTAGAGTTCGTCGTCGGCTGCATCGATTAAAGACCGGATCGTTTCATCTTCCGGCTTGGGAGAGCCGGTCTGCTTTTTTTCGGCAGCGCTAAGACTGGATTGGTGCAGTCTCATGTAGTTGAGCGCAGCCTCGCGGCCACTCTGATGTTCCAGATAGAGCGCCTGCGCGAAGTGCGCAAGGCCTTCGTTGATCCACGGTCGCGGCGAGGAGACGGATACGTGGGTTAACTGATGGGCGGCGACAAGTCCGGCGAGCTTTGGATCCGTGATGGTTAGCGACGTCAACAACAGAGGACCGTTTTCAAATGGTGCCGCATCGGGGTCGGCAAGATCGGCGGTTTGTGCCTTGCGCGGTGGGCCAAACCATTCGCTGATTAACGGCACGGCTTTCTCGGCGGCATCGGCGTAAGTTGTCGCCGTAGAGTCGTGGCCACGCAGGTAATGAACAGCTATCGCTGGGCGATCCACGACTTCATAGTTGGCGATCACAAAGGTCGGCACCATCGACCTGAGAGATTGATAAGTACAATCGGATACAAACTCATGTTGCACTTCGCGAGCGGTTGGGCAATTTGTCGCGTTGACCAGGAGTTCGGGTCTGTCACCTTCGTCGTTGCTCGAGACCGCGATCTGAATGTGCATTTTCGACTCCGACTCGCGCGTTTTCCATCGGCCCAAAATGTCGGACAGGTTCGTGGATGCCGAAACATCAGCATCTTCGGTTGCTACGGGATACCACGCCACGTATCCCACCCCGCGCACTCCTGTGAATTTGGAACTGATCTGGTCCCAGTCGGAACTGGTCGCATCGGCTTCGGGAGCGCCGATGCGCGTTAGGCGCGTCGCATCGAGCACGATCACGCCTTCGTAGGCGATCTCCAAATCGACCGCGCCCTTGGGCGGGACTGCTTCGGGCAACGTCACGATAGCTTCGGAGAGCGATCCCGTGTGATCGATATCAGAGGTGTAAGGTTGAGAGACGAACTGCAAGGGCTTGCCGCCAGCCTTGATGGAACGCCAATCCAGAGAAGAAGAAATCTGCAGGACCGCAATTTTCTGCGGCGTTGCAGAATCGTTGCGCATCGTAATTTTGCCACGAACTCCCAGCCGCTGCTGCTCGGGTTCGATGCGCACATTCAAGTCGTAGTTGGTGAAGGTGAAGGCTTCGCGGTCGAGAGAAAACCCATTCACCACAGAGGCACAGAGAACCCAGAGAAAACACACCCAGCGCAACTTCATTTTGTACCCGATGACGCCTCTTTGCTCCGGGCGCGGTCTTTCTCGCGCCGCTGCCGCACAATTTCATACATCACAACCGCTCCCGCAACCGAGACATTCAGTGAGGGCACCTTCCCGAGCATTGGAATCGAAACCAGAAAGTCGCACTTCTTCTTCACCAGGTCATGCAAGCCTTTGCCCTCCGCGCCGAGAACCAGCGCGCAATCCATGTTGTAATCGAGGGCGTCGTAAGTCTGCGGACCGCGTTCGTCGAGACCAACCGTCCAGATGTTGCGATCCTTTAATTCCTCCACCGTTCGAGCGATATTGGTCACCTTTGCGATTGGCAAATATTCGCTGGCGCCCGCAGAAGTTTTGGTGACTGTTCCGGTCACGGGGGCGGCGCGGCGTTCAGGAATTACCACGCCATCCGCTCCCGCGGCGTCGGCGGTGCGCATCAGCGCGCCCAGATTGTGCGGGTCCTCCACTCCGTCGAGCACGATGACGAGAGAATACTGCCCGCGCTTAGCGCCGACCACGTCGTCGAGATCGCTGTATTGCTTGGCCGACGTGACGGCCACCACTCCCTGATGCGCCGCCCTGCCGGCCATTTGATCGAGTTCCACGCGCGTAAGAAAACGAACGGGCACGCCCAGCTTCCGGCAGTCTTCGATCATCCGCTGCAACCGGATGTCGTGCCGCTCCTTCGCCATGCCGACCCACTGAAAAGCCCGTCCCCGGGCCTTGAGCGCCTCGGTAACGGCGTTGATGCCGTAGATATAGTTCATAAGGGCAGCGGCCAGTGGCCGGTTGTCAGTTGCCAGTAACGACGCGCGCTCGAATCTTCTGAAACAGATCTCATTTACATTAAGTGTACTGAAAGATAAGAATTCGGGCAGAGGGCTAGCGTTTTCGCGCTGACGGATCGGGAAGGGCACGACTTGAAGCCGTGCCGCAAGGCCGGCACTACCGTGGAAGAGCGGCGCTTCAGCGCCGCGTGAGGCGACCATTTCGTGAGGGCTTTAGCCCCTGAGGGTCACCGCTAGAAACTGCATGATCTCCTCAAGTTCCGGACGCTCCGTGTAATCCTCGCTCGCCGAAGCGTAGAGCACCGTCCCGTCGCGATCGATGATGTAGGTCGCCGGAATCGGCAACTCCCAACTGTCGTCGCCATTCACGAAGGGCAAGTTGACAAACGCCCGTTGATAGACGGCTTTCTGTTCATCAGGAACGCGATATGTCAGCCCGAACTGCCGCGCCACATTGTCGCCAGCATCGGAGAGCAAGCGAAAGCGCAGCTTGTGCTGGTCGCGCATGAAGAAAGACTGCTGCACAGTCTGCGGAGAAACGGCCACAAGCGTTGCACCTGCCTGCTCGATCTCCGGCAGGACACCATTCATCGTCTCCATCTGAGCAACGCAGAACGGGCACCAGCGCCCGCGGATGAAGCACAGCACGATCCGTCCCTTCGCGAGCAGATCGGAGGAAGAGACGCTCCTGCCGTCGTGATCTTGAAGGTGGAATGCGGGAGCCTTCGCGCCGACAGGCAGGATATTCGCCGCCAATCGTTTCCGCTTCAGCTCTGTGACGGCGCGGGCATGAATCGCCTGCGTCTCCGCCGGAACGTACTTCGCGATCAGTTCCTTGCGCTCAGCAAAGGTTTCGCGCAGCGGGCGAAGGTCAGTTTCCGGAGACGATTCTTCGAGGGAGCGCCATTTCATGAGGTTAGTTGTTCAAGCCGAGACTGGGAAAGAGCGCCTTGGTCATCTTTGCACACGATAGACACTTCAGGTTTGCCCGGTTTGACGCGCACCACGATGCTTCGTCCTTCTGCGAATCGTTCGAAGCAGTTCGCCACCGAATCAGCCAACAAGAACGGTTCTTCATGGAGGCCGGTGTACAACTCGCCCTTGAATCGATATGAGTAGACGATCTCCACAATGGGGCAGCCGAGTCCCGACGAACTTGTGGGCGGTGCGGTCACCGTTGCATTGGCCAAAGGCCACTGGCCGCTGCCCCAAATTCTCGGCCAGCGCGTGACAGCGCGCAGTGCATACACGACAGCCTTGACCAGACAATCAAACAAAGCGTCCATGTGAAACCCGTCGGCCTATCACGATTCGCGGGCCGCCAGGAGACGTAACTGGTAGCTGGCGGCAGGAAACTGATCTTCTCTACATCCCCGGCAGCTTCATCCCCGCCATCCTCCGCGCGAAGCTAGGCTTGCCCATTTGCTTGAACATCTTTTTCATCTGCGCATATTGACGAAGCAAATTATTCACTTCCTGCACCGTAGTACCGGAGCCGCGCGAGATGCGTTTGCGGCGGCTGCCATTGATCACTTCGTGATGATTGCGTTCGTACATCGTCATCGAGTTGATGATGGCCTCGACGCGGTTGATCTGTTTTTCATCCACGTTGTCGGCGGCCTTCTGCAGTCCGGAAAATGGCCCGATGCTCGGCAGCATTCCGATCAGGCTCTTCATCGATCCCATCTTCTTTACTTGCCGCAACTGGTCGCGAAAATCCTCGAGCGAGAAGCCGTCGCCGGTGAGGGCTTTGGTGGCCATCTCCTGCGCCTTCTTCTTGTCGATCTGCGATTCCGCGCGCTCGATCAGCGAAAGAATGTCGCCCATGCCCAAAATGCGCGACACGATGCGGTCAGGATGAAACGGCTCCAGCGCATCGTACTTCTCGCCTACGCCAATGAACTTGATGGGCTGCCCCGTGACCTGCCGTATAGAAAGCGCCGCGCCGCCGCGGGCATCGCCGTCCATCTTGGTAAGAATCACGCCGGTAAGCGAGAGCTTTTTGTGGAACTCGTCGGCGGAGCGCACGGCGTCCTGCCCGGTCATGGCGTCGGCGACGAATAGAATCTCCGATGGATTCAGCAGCTTCTTCAGCGACTGCATCTCGTTCATCAGTTCGTCGTCAATGTGCAGACGGCCGGCGGTGTCGACGATCAGCACATCGCAGCCGGAGACGATGGCCTCGCGGCGAGCTTCTTTCACCAGCCGCTCGACGGCAGCGGTGAGTTGTGCGGGCGTGGTCGCATCTCCCACAGTGCCTTCGTAGATATGTGCCTTCACGGCGTCGGCCACAACCTTTAACTGCTCGCGCGCGGCAGGACGGTACACGTCCACCGAAACCAGCAGCGGACGATGCCCACCCGTCTTGAACCAATTCGCCAGCTTGCCGGAAGTGGTCGTCTTGCCGGAGCCTTGCAGTCCGGCCATGAGCACCACCGTTGGCGGCTGCGATGCGAACTTCATACGCGCCGTGTCTTTACCGAGAGTCTCGACCAGTTCATCGCGTACGATCTTGATGACCTGCTCGCCGGGAGAAAGTGCAGTCAGCACTTCCTGCCCGACGGCCTTGGCCTGAATGCGGTCAATCAATTCTTTGACAACTTTGAAGTTGACGTCGGCCTCAAGCAGCGCCAGCCGGATTTCGCGCAGCGCCTCACCGATGTTTTCCTCGGTGAGCCGGGCCTGGCCGCGAAGGCTCTTGAACGCGCGTTGAAGTTTTTCTTGGAGATTCTCGAACATAAAGACAATGTATTCTAACAGTTGTGGTTGATCCAGCCTTGGTTCCAAATCCCAGTAAGGTGTAAACTGCCATCGCTTGCAGCGGTGCCTACCGAAAAAGCAATGGCCACACTGTTGAAGCAACTCGTCTGAATCCGATGAGGAGCAAATGGTGGCGAAACAAGCTCAAGATGTGGGATCTCAGGGTGCGAAGAAGAACCAAGCCAAGGCTGAGCGATCGAACGCCGTGTCATTGAGGGAGGCTAACCAGGCGGAACTGAGTCACGGGCTTGCGGGTCTTCTCAGGGCCGCCTCCGTCGAAGGCCAGGCTGCCCGGTTGAGCGACAAGCGGTTACTTGTTGCTCAAAAGCATGTACTGGCGAAGAGCATCGGAAATCTGCAGGGCAATTATCATCTGCAAAAAGTCATTGGATCGTTAAAACGCGAGGCCGAACAACAGCCAGCCCACCAGAACCCGGAAGGCATTGGCATCGACTGCCAGGCAACAGAGCCCTCCTCCTCGTTGGGACCCGTTCCCCAAGAACGTGTGGTGAGAATTGCCAACGGTTCTCTCCATAGCGCGGGCCGTTCTTCGATTGGAAACTTGATCACTCGTTTTCAGATCCCGCAGCATTCTATAGTCCAGCGGCAAGTCCCTCCGGATACCGACACCAGCAAGCTGGATGCTCTGATCGCACAGGTGGGCACGGAATGCGACGCCTTCGGCAAGTACAAGCAAAGTCCGCTTGACGGCAAAGCTATGCCCGGGCAGACCATCCAGCTTGCGGTCTCTCGCTGGGACGGCGGTCCGGTAGAGCCGTGGATGAAGGGCTACGTCGGAGGGAAAATGGGACCACTCCGCACCAAGCTTCTGAACGAGATGATCTCAATGTCCGGTGTAGGGTGGCCGGACTATGAGACGCTTTTCGATGTCTCCATTCAGACGCCCAACCACAAATATACAATGGAACTCAAAGCGGTCAAAACACTCACTGAAAAGGTGATCGCAAAGATTGTGCCCATCGTCACCATCTCGTACACCAACGACTTCGGATGGGCGTGGCACAGGGATTACACCCTTGTCGCCATCGAGATAAGCGCTGGTATATCTGCCGCCAAGAAAAAAGGCAGCAAGGTCAAGCCCAAGGGTGGCCTAGGGGGCGGGCCCTTATCGCTGGACATCAGTGGCAAAGCTTCAGCAGACCCCGTGCCCATACGCTTTTGTGGTGGCAACGACTTCACCAGTGTCGTCTCCATCGTGAAGACCTCGGTAAAAGCCCACCTCGGCCCCGCTGGCGGCGCATTGCCCGGTCTCACTGCGGTGTCCTTCCACCGTACGCCTAACGGTGACGTCAACTTCCCTTTCCTCGCGCCACTCACCGGATCCATCACTGGCGGTGCCACCGACGTCGGCGTAGACGTTAGTGTTGGAGCCGGGATCGGTAAGTCCGTAGGCATCGGCGAAACTGTCGTCACACCGCCTCCGGAACTCAAGGAGGAAAATAAGCTTTCTAGATCGTATCGCGAATGGGAGGCGGTCATCGGTCCCTTCGACACTGGTGAAGCCTTTGTCTTGCCAGCTGCCGCCGCCTACCTCGACAAACTCCACAAGCAGGTCTACGATTTCAAGACGCAACAGCTCGACCCCATGGCTCAGGCGCTACGAGATCAGTCCGTGGATCCCGATAAAAACTTTCAGCTCGACTTCAACATCATAGGGATGACCAGTCGTTCTTGGTCTTCAGCGCGCTCTGACGCCGCCCGCCTCAAACTGAATGAGCAGCTTTCGCTCCGGCGTGCAGACGCGGTCGAGACCGAAATCCACAACCGATTCGCCGACGTGCACGAGGTCACTAAGACCGGCTCGGGCGCACATGCTGTCGGGCCTACGCCTGAGGGTGGTGGCGTGCCGCCCATGCTCGATGACGCTGAGGCGCAGGCTCTCTATCTGACCAAGCTCAAGGAGGCGAAGGAAGAGAAGGATCCTAAAACCCGCCGCATGATGATAAAAGCGGTCGAGGCGAATTACGGCCCCAACGGTGACCAGCAGGCAGCCCGGCGCGTTTATGTGTTCTGCCGCTGGAATGGTTACATGATTATGAAGACGCTTGTCCCAGTCACACCAAGCACTCCAGGGCAGCCCTAGAACGAACCGCCCGGGGGTACTGGAAGTTGCGAGTATGCGCGTGGCTATTCCGGTCCCGGGAAAACTTCCAGGGCCGCCACCACCGTATTGCAGTGAATGGTCACGGTATCTTCCACGTTGCGCGCGTACCCGCCGGCAAAGGTGACCATCACCGGAATGTTGCGGGCGCGGGCCACGCGGAACACCAGCTCATCGCGCTTCTTCAATCCCTCGATGGTCAAAGACAATCCGCCCAGTTGATCCTCTTCGTATGGATCCGCGCCGGCGAGATAGCAAAGTAAATCAGGCTGGGACTGCCGCAGCCCGGAACTGAGCGCATTGTCGAGCCAGGCCAGATAATCGTCGTCGCCAATGCCGTCCGGCAGATCGATGTCGATGGAAGAGTGCGGCTTCCACAGCGGATAATTGTTGTGCTGGTGCAACGAGATCGTGAAGACGTCCCCCGCATTCGGATTCTTGCGACGCGGTCCATGAGTAGCCACCGGCGGGCCCGACGCGGACGGAAGGGGGTCGCCCGAGGGATGCATCCCGCCGAAAATTTCCGCGGTGCCGTTCCCTTGATGGACATCGCAATCCACCGTCATGGCGGTACGAATCTTGCCGTCGCCTTGCAGTCGCCGGATGGCCACAGCCACGTCGTGAATCATGCAGAATCCCTCGCCGTGATCGGGGAAGGCATGATGAAATCCGCCGCCAATGTTTACCGAGACTCGATCAAGCAGGGCCTGCCGCGCCGCCAGAATCGATCCTCCAGCCGCCAGCCAGAATGCATCGACCAGATCCCGCGAGTAAGGAACTTCGAGCGCCAATTCCTCGCGCGCACTCAGCGTACCGGTTGCGAGTTTGTCGACATACTCCGGAGTGTGCACGAGCAGGATGTCGTCGTCGGTGGCCGGTTGCGGCTCCAGAAAATCGCCCGGCTCAGCGACGCTACTAGCGAGCAGTCGCTGGCGAATGCGCTGATATTTCTCCGCAGGAAAGACGTGTTCGCCGATGGGTAGGTAGTAGGCGTCGCTATAGATCAACTTGAAGGGAAGCATGCAGCACTCAGCATCAGCGCTCAGCTTTCAGCCAACGCTGAAGGACCTCATATGATACGCGAAGGAAGCAAGCGGCAGCTCGCAGTGGGCCAACGGCAAATGCTAATTGCTGAGTGCCGGCCCCTATCGCTTTTTCGGTGGCTGGATTGTCTGAGCCAGCATCGATCGGCGCACCGGCACAATCGCTCCCTTCGCCGGATCGGCGGCGGCGTGGGCGCGGGTAAGCACTTCCTCCTGAATGTACTGCACGAATTCCTGAATCTGGCGCTGCATCTCTTCCATGCGCTCGCGCATTTGCAGGATGATCGCCATGCCGCTGATGTTCACGCCCAGATCGCGCGCCAGCGACAGGATGAACTCCAGACGCTGCAAGTCTTCGTCCGTGTAGAGGCGAGTGTTGCCCTCGGTGCGGGACGGCTTGAGCAGTCCCTCACGCTCGTAAAGCCGCAGTGTCTGCGGATGAATGCCATACATCTCGGCGACGGCCGAGATCATGTACGCGCCCTTGGATTTACGTTTGGTCATCTGTCGAGCCCGTCGTTACCAATTTACAACAAAACAAGTCGGCCACGGATCATCACGGATTTCAACGGATCAAAAAGCCAAATCCGTCTTTATCCGTGCAAATCCGTGGCCGACGATCTTGCTATGCTGCTGGCTCCGGCTTTTGTTCCGCGGGAGCCCATCCCTGCGGTTTCAGCAAATGATTGACCTCGTACGCCACAATGCCCGCCGCGATCAGAATCATGCCAAAGGCGAACGAACTCATGTTCCACACTTGTTCATGCTCGCTGCGAATGATCGAAAAAACCAGAAGCAGCATGGGCGGGATGCCGATCGCGATTGCTCCGAACAATCCACCGGGAACGCGGAAGGGGCGCGCGAGATTCGGCTCGCGGAAGCGCAATACGGCCAGCGCGATGAATTCCAGCATCAGGCTGAAACCGTAGAGAAGAATGTCGAGCGTGATCAACCGGGCGAAGCCTAAGCCCAGACACATCGCCCATCCGATCGCCAGCGCCACAATCGCCACCCAGGGCGCCCGCGACTTGGGGTGCAGCTTGCCGAAGATTCCAGGCAGCATGCCATCCTGCGCCATCGCCAACGGCAGACGGGAGTAGCTCATCACCAGCGCATTGAACATGCCGAAGGCGCTAATGATCCCTCCTAGCACCACGCCAATGCGCAGCAGCGGACCGCCCAACAACCCGGCGATATCCGCCCAGGATCCAGTCTCCCACGCGGTGGCCTTCAGGCCAGTCATCCACAACGCGGCGAAGGGAAGCACGTAGCTCAAGGCCACGATGCAGACCGCAACCAGCATCGCCCGCGGATAGGTCCGCTGTGGCTTCTCCACTTCCGTGGCAATGGTAGAAGCGTTGTCCCATCCCATGTAGTTCCACATACAGATGAGCAGCCCGCCAAGAATGTCGACAGTGGAAGTGGTCGGCTTGGTCACGGCATTGGCGAGCGCGCCCAGCTTGAATGGCGCCAGTACGACGATCGCCACGAAAGGCGCCGAGAGTGCGAAGAAAAGCCAGAGCGACGTGAGCGAAACTACTTTCACGCCGGCAATATTCAGCAGCGCACAAGCAATGACTACTGCCAGCGCAACCCACCATCCGCGATTATTCTCCTGAAACCAGGGGAACATGCGGGTGAGGTAGGCCACGAACAGCGTTGGATAGATTGCCATATCGAAAATGGACGCGACCAGCGAGAGCCAGGCTTCCTGAAATCCCCAAAAATTTCCCATGGCGCGGCGCACCCAGGCATAGTAGCCGCCTTCGTAGGGCAGCGCGCTCGAGAGTTCGCCGATCATGAAGGCGGTCGGCAGACTCCAGAGCAGCGGGGTGAGCAGCAGGATCAGGATCGCGCGTCCGTAGCCAGCGCCGTGCACAATGTCTTCCGTGCCATAAGTTCCGCCTGACACCATAAAGAAGGTGGCGGCGACCAATGGCCACAAGGTGAGGCGAACGAACGTTTTCCGGTTGGGCGCTTTATTAGGTACGGCGGCGAGAGGTTGGGGGTTCTCTGTTTGTTGACGCGGGGCGCTAGCTGTTGCCAATTTCGATGTCTTCCTCCTCAAGCGACTCACTCTCAGCTACTCCGCAGCGGGCTGGTTCGAAATCGTGCTCGAGCTTTCTGGTTTGGTTAGATTCCAGAAATTTTGCTGGAGTTAGTTCGCAAGTGTGAGATTACGGCAAATTCCGCAGGATGCAAGAAAAATGTGAATTATTTCTCGAAAAGTTTTGTCAGGGAGGTCAGGGACGGAGGTAACAGAGCCGCCCGTGCATGAATACCACGGGGGAGCACGGAGTCACACGGGGTAAACCGTTACTTTTCCCAACTGCCGCCATCAACCATGCGTTTGACTCCGTCTCGCAGGCTCTTCACATTGAAATTAATAAGCAGCCCGACACCGATGCCGCTCAATCGCATGTACGACAATATCTGTGCCTGGTGAATGGGATGGATTGCTTCCACGCTCTTCACTTCGACGATAACCAGGTTCTCAACGATCAGGTCGATGCGGTACCCAAGCTCGATCTTCTCCCCGTCGAACACTACCGGCAATCCAACTTGGCAGGCTACCGCGAATCCGCGCTTTCTCAGTTCATGAGCGAGACAAGCTTGGTAGGCACTCTCCAGCAACCCAGGTCCCAGCACGGCGTGGACATGCATCTCGCATGATACAACCGCCCCAGAAACTTGGTTGACCCGAACTGGCTTAAGATAGGAAGGTCGCTCAGCCATAAGGACCGCATATCACAAATCAGCAGGTTAAACCGTGAAACCCAGTGCTCCCCGTGGTGTTTATTTTGTGCTGTTCCCAATTCGAAACGCAGTAAGCTAGACCTTCTTCCACAACTCTTCCCGCGGATCCTCCGGGTTCAGCTTGGCCAACTCACGCAAGAGTTCTTTGGTCCGCTCGTCCCGAGGCATGGGCACAGTCACAGTGATTTCGACAATCTCGTCACCGCGGACGCCCTCTTTGGTAGCCGAGGGCACACCTTTCTCGCGCAGCCGTAGCTTCTGCCCCGGCTGCGTCCCCGGGGGAATCTTCAGCAGCGCCCGCCCATCGATGGTCGGAACCTCAATCTTGGCGCCCAGGGCGGCCTCGGTGACTGTGACCGGGACGGTCAAATAGATGTCGTCCCCGTCGCGCCGGAAGACGGGATGTTGGTCAATGCGGATGATCACATACAAATCGCCAGCCACGCCGCCGTGCCCTCCGGCGTTGCCCTTGCCAGCCAGGCGGATGCGCTGCCCATCGCGCGTCCCAGCCTTGATACGCACTTCCAGCGGTTCAGTCCGGCTGACCGTGCCTTCACCATGACACGTGGAGCAGGTGGAAATGTTCTTGCCCGTTCCCTGGCAGCTCGGGCAGGCTACATTGAACTTCATCCGCCCGCCGGTCTGCGTGATCTGTCCCGTCCCGTTGCATTCGGAACATTTTCCCGGCGCCTCGATGTAACCCTGACCGTGACAATTCGTGCAAACGTCCTGGCGCGTAATGTTGAGCTTCATCACACCGCCGCGGATCGCGGTCCAGAATGGCACGTTGACCTGATATTCGAGGTCGGCGCCTTCTTCTGGCCCAGCCTCAGTCGCGGTCGCGCCTCGGCCACCGCCTCCGAAGATTCCCGAGAAAATATCGCGGAACCCGCCACCACCGCCAGTTCTCCGGCCTCGGCCAGCGTTATCCACCAGATCGGAAAAATCGAATCCTCCAAAATCGAACGGAACGCCTTGCCTGCTCCCGGTCTGCGCGCCAGAAACGTCTCCGAATCCGCCAGCTCCCGTCGGCCCGCCCCGGGCATAAGCCTCAGCGGCGGCTGGATCGATATTGTCCGAATAGAACCCAATCTGGTCGTAGATTTTCCGCTTCTTGGGATCGCTGAGAACGTCGTTCGCCTCGGAGAGCGCCTTGAACTTCTCCTCCGCCGTCTTGTCCCCAGGATTAACGTCAGGATGGTACTTGCGCGCCAGCTTGCGAAATGCCTTGCGAATCTCCTCCGCCGACGCGGACTTCTTCACGCCGAGAATTTCGTAATAGTCTTTTTTAGGTGTAGTGGCCATTCGGTTGGCGGACGTCCATTTTGAGTTTTGTCATCCTGAGCGAAGATGTCGTCCGCGATCAGCGGACGGCACCGTAGTCGAAGGATCTCTACCTTCTTACTTAGATCGCGACCATACGGATCTTCGACTATGGGGGTGCTTCGCTCTGCGACGCCCCTACTCCGCTCAGGATGACAGTTTAATCCCCAAGATGTTTAATTCGGCATCCTGTGTTTTTCATCCTGCAGCATCACAATCGCACCCCGCTTCGGTGCATCAACGTACACCGGCACCTCGCGCGCCCCTGTTGGAGTCGCTACCAGAACTTCCCACCGATTTTCATCCTCGGCGAGATTAAGAAAGTATGTCTGCTCGTGAACCTGGAAATCCATTTTGCTCCCCACTTTCTGATATGGCCCCACAAACGGATGACGCGGGCAAAGCTGCCCGCGCCACCACGATCAAGCTGAAAGCTGATAGCTAAGAGCTGACAGCTTACTTCTTGTCCTCGACGTCCACGTACTCAGCGTCGATCACACCTTCGTCCTTCTTCTGACCGTCGCCGTTCGCGCCCGCACTCGATCCAGGTCCCGCGCCAGCCCCGTCCGTGGGCCCACCCGCCCCCGGACCCTTCGCCTGCGCCGCCTTGTACATCTCTTCGGCCAGCTTATGCGAGGCCTTGGTCAGGTTCTCGCGAGCCTTATCCATCTGCGCCTTGTCGTTGGACTCCAGCGCCTTCTTGGCGTCGGCCACCGCGTTCTCCACGTCGCCACGCTCCGAGCCGGAGATCTTGTCCCCGTTCTCGCGCAGCATCTTCTCGACGTTGTACAGCATGCTGTCGAGCTGGTTCTTGGCGTCGATCGCCTCACGCTGGGCTTTATCCTCCGCCGAGTGCGCGTCCGCTTCCTTGGCCATGCGCTCGACTTCTTCCTTCGACAGTCCAGAAGACGACGTGATCGTAATCTTCTGGTCCTTTTGCGTGGCCGTATCTTTCGCGGTCACGTTCAGGATGCCGTTGGCATCGATGTCGAACGTCACTTCAATCTGCGGCACGCCACGAGGAGCCGTCGGAATCCCGGTCAAATGGAACTTGCCGAGAGTCCGGTTCTGCGCCGCCATCGGACGCTCGCCCTGCAGCACGTGCACCTCAACCGAGGTCTGATTATCCGCCGCGGTCGAGAACGTCTCCGTCTTCTTAGTAGGAATCGTCGTGTTGCGCGGAATCATCGGCGTAGCCACGCCACCCAGCGTTTCGATCGACAAAGACAGCGGAGTCACGTCCAGCAGCAGCAGGTCTTTCACTTCGCCGCCGAGCACGCCACCCTGAATCGCCGCGCCGATCGCGACCACTTCATCGGGATTCACTCCCTTGTGGCCTTCCTTGCCGAACAGTTCCTTCACCAGCGCCTGAATGCGCGGCATACGAGTCTGTCCGCCGACCAGCACCACTTCCTGGATCTTGCTGGCATCCACGCCCGCATCCTTCATGCACTGCTTGCACGGCCCCACCGAGCGCTGAATGATGTCTTCCACCATCCCCTCAAGCTTGGCCCGCGTCAGCTTCTTCACCAGATGCTTCGGGCCCGAGGCGTCCGCCGTGATGAACGGCAGGTTGATCTCGGTCTCCATGGTGGTAGAAAGCTCAATCTTCGCCCGCTCAGCCGCGTCGCGCAGCCGCTGCAAAGCCATTTCATTCCCTTTGCCTCTGAGATCTAAACCTTCATCCTTCTTGAATTCATCGATCAGCCAATCGACCAGCCGCTGATCCAGGTTGTCGCCACCCAGGTGCGTGTCGCCGTTTGTGGCCTTCACTTCAATCACGCCCTCGCCGACTTCCAGCACCGAGATGTCAAAAGTTCCGCCGCCAAAGTCGTACACGGCGATCATCTCGTCCTTCGTCTTGTCGAGCCCATAGGCCAGTGCGGCCGCCGTCGGCTCGTTGATAATGCGCTTCACATCGAGCCCGGCAATCTGTCCGGCATCTTTCGTGGCCTGCCGCTGCGCGTCGTTAAAATACGCCGGCACGGTAATCACGGCCTCGGTCACTTTCTCGCCCAGGTAGTCTTCCGCCGCCTTTTTCAACTTCTGCAAAATCAGCGCCGAAATCTGCGGAGGCGTATGCTCCTTGCCCTGCGCCAGCACCGCCACATGGTCGCCCGACTGGACAACCTTATAGGGCACCATCTTGATCTCTTCCCCAACTTCGTTGAAGCGGCGCCCCATAAAGCGCTTAATCGAATACACCGTGTTCTCCGGATTGGTGATCGCCTGCCGCTTCGCGACCTGCCCCACCAACCGCTCTCCAGTCTTGGTAAACCCAACCACGGAAGGCGTAGTCCGCCCTCCCTCTTCGTTGGGGATAACTTTGGGCTCGCCGCCCTCCATCACCGCCACGCAAGAATTGGTGGTCCCAAGGTCAATTCCAATAATCTTGGCCATAAATTGTCTCCTGTGAATCCTTTGAGAGCCGCACTGGCGGCTCGGCTAATCAAATAAGTGCTTTGGAATCAATGCGCTTATGATTGCCAGCGATCCCATGCTAAGACCTGAGTGGGATGCTGTCAAGGTTTAGATGAACCGAATACGCCAGAGGATGCTGCTATTTCGGTGAGCCTACACCCGCTCCAGTTGGCACAGAAGAACCATCATTGTCCTGCTTCTTCCTTGGCAGCCGCCAAAAGAGCACTCCGATTTCTATTCCTAGTGCAAGAGCAAACGTTGGCACGACTGCGGTCCAGTGGCACTCAGAAGGCGAGTTAATTGTGTACACGTACACCGAGGCAGCCGCCATAAGAGAGGAAATCACTGCGAGCCCTACCATGATGTAAGTGTGGAGACTGCTTATCTGCAGAAAAGGCCAGTCTGGGTCCTTCCACATCCGGTTCTTTTTGATCCCAAACGCATCCGGGGGGCCTGCCCTGTCCGCCTCCTGCAAGAAATGCAGCCGGATGGCGTTAACCTGGCGCGCCGTGGTTACAAAATAATATCGGTTTGAGACTGCAGCGAAGAACAGCAGCAAAGTGATGAGAAAAAGGAGAATCAAAACAGCGGCGAAGCCCTCCAGGGGGATCTGCCAGTGCTGGTCCTGAAAATACTTGTACACCGTGAAGAGGGCTGTAGCGACCGCCGATACAAGGCTGAAAGTGTACTTCAAAATGCTCTCCTCGCGTTTGTCGTAAAACCGTAGCTGCTCAAAGCAGAACTCATACTCCTTGAGAAGAAACTCTTGGGGCACCTCCGCTCCTTTCTAGAACGTCCACTTCCACGAGCCGTCTACGTCGGTCCGCCGAACGTCCTGGGCAGTGTTGTCGTCGTACCGCTTGAGCGCAGTCGGGTGCGGAACGTTTTCGTATTTGCCGCTCGCAGTGGAGATCAGCGTATACTGCGCGTTACACTTCTTGATAAATCCGAGGTCTGCGCCCTCCAGGCTCGCATGATGGCTAGCGTGCAAGATGTCGTTACAAAAGTTGTTCGTGTTCGCCGCAATGTAGGCGAGGTTCGCGTCGGAGGCGTCGCCCGCAAATAGGCACGCTCTGGACCCAAGTATAGCTTTTATCACCAAACAGGCGTCGTGGAGTTCGCGAGTCTCACTGTCCGCCGTGCTCTGATGAGGCCCGATGATTTCAAACTTCAGCCCGTCGGTGGACCACCATGCCTTCCCTCCAAATTCCAGTTGGCGGTAGGGGGTATACAGCTTCGTACCCTGTGCGGAGAAGTGGTCCCTTAAACCGTTGAACTCATTCCATTCGTCGTAGGTCACGCTGTTATCCAAATACCTCCGCTTATACGGGCTGTAGATCAGGTGCTCAATGGCGTATCCGTTATCTTTCAGATAGCTCAATCCGTCGTAGTGGTCGGCATGTTGGTGCGTAATGAACACACCGCGGAGAACCTTACTCGCCGGAAGGAGACCGCTATGGTCGCCGATCTCGTGGCAATCCACTAGAAAGGTGGCCGTGCCGGTGATGATGACGCTAGCGTCTGCGCATCCGACATTGAGGCAGTGCAGACTGCCCACCTATCACCTCACTAGGTCCCTTGTGGCAACGATTATACGACAACACCAAGAGGGTGGGCGCGTGCCCTACTTCTCGCGTCTTTTGCGAGAAGTGAGGGATTGGAACAGCTTAGCCTCATCGACCCAAGACTCCTGTCAGCCCGAGACGCATCGGTAGCACCAGCCCGTCAGGGATCCTTCGACTGCGTTCTCGCGCGCTTTCGCGACCGCCGACATGGCCGGGTATAATCGCATGCTGCAGTGGTCGGTCAGAGGAGTACATGGTCTTTGCCAAGCGCCTTCGCGAAGGGGTGGTTCGCGGCGACATCACTTGTAGCGTCAGGATTTGGACCAGGCCCCACGTCACCGAAGGCCGCCGCTATCGCATGGGAGACGGCGAGATCAAAATCGAGTCGGTCACACCGATCGGGTTCCCCGATATTACTCCGGAACTAGCGCGGGAGTCCGGCTTCCTTGGAGTACTCGATCTGCTCAAGGTCGCAAAGCACGGCAAGGGAAACAACATCTATCTGATTCGCTTTCGCTATATTCCGCCTCACAGGAAACGCAGGGGCGGCTCGAACAGAAAATAGACAAGAGGAGCGCCTGAGTCGCGGCGCCGCGCAAGGAGCGATAGTCGTCACGGCATCTCCGCGATCGTCCACTCCAGCAACTCCCGCGCGTTCACGATCAAAGTTTGCCGCCACTGCCGGGGAAAATGTCGTTTGTTGCCGGTGACCAGGTAGTCCGCCTTCGCGGCCTCCGCGCATTCCAGAAAGCGGTTGTCGCCAGGATCGCGAGCTGCGTTGATTTGCCCGTAAGGAGCCACGACTCGCGCCGCAGCCCGCAACAGAAGCAGAGAATGCGAGACGCTCCGCGGCTTCAAGCGGAACTTGGGCCGCCGCAACACGCTTTCATACTCCCTCAGAATCGCTTCCGAGACGAACATGCGCAACTTGCCTGAGAGCGCCAAGTCCAGCACGCCGCGCTCATATCCCTCAGAGTTCAGATGGGCCGAAACGACGACATTCGTATCCAGAACCACTCGAATGGTTCGCATGGATCTAGAGCGATTGCTCTTTGCGGTAGGCGCGAATTTCGCGATTGATATCGCGGAGGGAGAGCCTGTTGGTGCCATTCTTCCGCGATGCAGCGCGGATGGCGGCAAGCACCTTCTTTTCGGGAGCGATGGTCTTAATGAAGTCCTTGACTCCCATGATCACGACCTGCGGTTCGCCGCGGCGGTCCACGACGAACCTCTGATTGTCCGCCCGAGCGCGGCGCATAATTTGCCCGAATTGCGTCCGCGCCGCCAGCGCGGAAACGACTTTAGGCACGGAATTGGGCGAGGTTGCCATGAACTGATTAATTGATTCGCTTAATTATACTCCGCGAGCCCGATGGACATCATTACAAGAGGCCGCAATGCCCATGAAGAACCCCGGAGATCAAATCGCAAAATCTCGCTAAACCGCTGGTTACGCTGATCGCTGAGGATTCCGCCACCGTTCCCTCCTCAGTGGGTGAACGAAACGTTTAGCCCTGTGGTCAGGATCAGGTCATTCTTCTTCGCACCCACTGGCGGGTTCGAGACATAGATGTCGCTGAACTGGTTCTGCCAGCCCAGCCACTTGCTGATCTTCGTCACCGTACCCAGATCGAAAGTGCCTCGATATTCGCCCGTGTTCGACAAGTCGGGAAAGAAATACAGTTTCTGTGTAATGACGGTGCTCTTACCCGCCTTGTGCATCAGCTCTTCGCCCAGGGTAAGCGCCAGGAACCTGTGCGTGACGCCATACGAAACGAAAGTGGGAGGAACCGTAACCGGCAGAATCTCCGCGCCGTTGGAATAAGTTTCATGGGTATAGTTCAGGCCACCCAGAAAGTCCAGGATGGTTGAATCCGACTTGATCGCGTGGTAGCCCAGTCCGCCGCCGTATACGCCACGCAGATCCAGATTTTGCAACTGGTTGCTCATGAAATCAGCGCCAACAAATCCGAACAGTCGCGGTTTGAGGTTGTGATCATAACGCATTCCGCCCGTAATCAGGTTCGCCACAGTGGTAGGAGTAGCCAGCTCGTTCTTGGTGTCGATCGAACTGAGGTAAATGGTCGTCTTGTCATTCAGCGTGGGATGGACGGCGTTGATGGCCAGCGCCAGGTTGCTGGTCTGGCTGTTTCCGCGAGCCAGCGAGAAGCCAACATTGACGCCGCCGTTCCATCCGTGCAGCAATCCCGGATGCAGCAGTTTGTCGTAAGCAGCCTGCTCCGCGTCATTGCGGATGAGCACAACGTTCGTCGTAGCAACCTCGACCGTGCCGCCGGTCTTAGTAGCGACTTCGATTTTTCCATCGCTGGTAGTGACCGGACCTACCACAGTTTTCTTGTCCGAGGTAGTGACGTGCAATTCTTTCTCGGATGTAATCTGCGTAATCGCCGCGAACTGCACGGTAACGTCTCCGGCAAACTCGGTGTGCAGCACGAGAGTCTTGCCGTCGGATTTTACGATGGTGCCGCTGAGGTGGTCACCATTCTTCAATGTGACCTGATCGGCGAGAAGGGATAACGTTAATCCCAAGAACGAAATGAGGACGAGAGCTAGAAACTTGATCTTGCGCAACACGACGAACCTCCAGCTTTCAGAGTGAAATGGCACTGCTCAGATGCTATTTAGGGGCCCCGGGACTACTTGGAACAAGACAGGAAATGCGGGAGGCGGCGGCTAAGTAATAGCGGCTGAGTAATTAAGGAGAGCGCCGCCCGCGAAAGAAACTGGGTCAGGCCTTGGTGTCCTTGTTTTCGGCGTTCTTGTTTTGGTCGGTCGGGGCTTGCGGCGGATTATCCTTCATGCCCTCTTTCAAGGCACGAATCCCCTCGCCCAGCCCTTTGCCCAATTCAGGCAACTTCTTGGGACCAAAAACCAGCAGGGCAATCGCGAAAATGATGATCAAATGCGTTGGTTGAAACAAACCCTCAAACATGGGAACCTCCAGAACCACACACCACTACCTGCTTATACGCTACCGGACGGCAATGGGGGAAGTCAAACCTCGCGGACATTAGTTTGACTCGGAAAGTTTGACCCGGAAAGCTTGACCCGGAGAGTTTGATCCGGAAACGACGAGTTACTTCCGTGACCTTACCCCCGGCTTCGCAGGCGAGCTAATGTGGAGCAGCGGTTCGGGATCGCCAGGCTCACCGCGCCAAAGCGGTCGCTCCAGCGATCCACGCAACCCAGCAAGCCAAACCGTCTCCGGAGCGTCGAGTGAAGCGCAAGGGCCTATCTGTAGTCATCTTTATTCTAGTGGCAGGGCTTGCTGCCCAGTCCAGCGAAGATCAGCCCGTCAACCCTGTCCAGTTAATGGCTTGGCTTACCGCAGGACTATCTAGCAGCCGCCTGGTTCGCATCATTCACGAGCGCGGCCTGGCGGAAGTTCCGGACAAGGACCAGATTCGCCAATTCGAAGCCGCCGGCGCCGATGCGAACCTGATCCGAACGCTGGCGAGCCTGAAGCCGCTGGCCGCCGATTCCGCCGCCTCCGAGATTCCCGCGCCGCTGGTGAAAGCCGCAGCCGACGCCAAAGCTCAACGCTTTCACGAAGCCGATCTCGATCTTCGCCCGGCCATATCCGCGGACCCGCGGAATGCCGCGCTGCACTTCGCTTTGGGAGGAATGCTCATACGGCAGGAACGCTGGGACGATGCTTTCGATGAAGTGACACTCTCTGCGGAACTCATGCCGGATTTTCCCGAGAACCATAGCAGCCTGGCTTACATCTTCTATCGCCTCGACGATGGACCCAACGCAATCGCGGAAGCCCGCACGGCCCTGAGCATGGACCCTCAGAACGCGGAGGCGTATCAGTTCCTTGGCCTCGCGCTTTACTCAAACGGGCAATACGCTGCGGCCGTGCATGCCTTCGACGAGTCGCTCGCTCGCGATGCCGCGAACCCCGATACTTACTATGATTTGGGCATCACGCTGCACGCTGCGGGAAATCAGGCCGCAGCCATCACTGCGTACCGCCAGGCGATTCATCTCCACCCAGCCTTCTGGGAGGCCCATTCCAACCTGGCGCTGATCCTGCACGAAGAAAAAAACCTCGATGAGGCGATCACTGAATATCGCGAAGCCAAGCGTCTCGCGCCCGAGGAAGCCTCGGTTCGAAACAACCTGGGCAACACCTTTTGCGATAAGGGTGATTTCGACGCCGCGCTGGGTGAAATGAAGGAGCTTTACCGGCAGCATCCCGAGTGGCAACAGGGGCACGGCTGTCTGGCCCGCGCTTACATGTCGAAAAAGGAATACGGCAATGCCATCCAGGAATTGCAGTTGGCGGTTCGCCAAAATCCTACGAGTTCGACCGAACATCGCACGCTTGGCGAAGCCCTGGTGCTGAATGACCAGTTGGAGGAAGGTGTGCGCGAATTGCGATTGGCGGTCACGCTCAATCCCGATTCGGACACGGCTCATCGAGCTTTAGGCACCGCACTCTTCCGGCAACAACAACTGGTGGCGGCAGAGAAAGAGTTTCGCGAAGCGGTTCGGCTGAATGCGTCGCCAGACAATCACTTTTCTCTGGCAGCCTGCCTGATGACCATGGACCGGTATGAAGAAGCCTTGACCGAACTGGACGCGGCGGCGCGGCTCGATCCCGAGCGAACCCTCTATCGCGCCCGCCGCGAAGAGCTGCTGAAACTGATGAAAGCGACGAACTCGCGGTAACTACGGGACAGTGTCCGGTTGTGCACTCCCGGCATTTTTAACTGGGCAGAAGAGGTACTTACACTGGAGATGTTGAGGAGAGATTCGATCATGGATGTGACGCGCTCCGCACAGGCAGTAGCTGCGAAACCGGCAAAGTCCACACCGCAGGGGGAACCGGATATGCGAACCGATCTGCGGCATCTGAATCGGGTCGGCGCTGCGGCTCCGGGTGAGGCTTTGCACAAGTCGTCAGGTTATGGCCTGCCGTGCGCCAAGTGCCGTCTCTACTATCCCGCTAACCTGGATATTTGCCCGACCTGCAATAGTCAAGAGAGAGTTTCTCCCAGCGTGGTCCCGGCCATTCCGAAATCGCAAGCCGCGGCCGAACCTGTGCCCGACACCGACTTGGTAGAGCAAGAGAGAGAAGCCTTTCTGAAGGAGTTCAAATCTCAGCTCTTCGCGGCACATGCGGAGGTCGCAAGTTCGCCAGTCGTCTGTACTCTGGGTGAGCAGCATGTTCAAGACGCCGAGGCGGCTTCCATCTGCAGGCCGTGTTACGACCGCCTACAGGAGCGCGTGGATGTGTGTGAAGCCGCGCTGCACATGGATGTGAAGGATGCGGCACAGATTGTCTACGACGCCGTGTGGGCCGATCCCTCCGACCCCAGCAAGACCTACACCAATGCGGCCAGCGCTCTGCTCACCGAATTGCGTAAGCGCGCCGGAGTCTCGAGTATGATCGGGCCGTTCCAACCGCTGGGCAATTAAACCAGCCGCCGATCTTATTCCGGCTTGATCTCGATCCACTTCTTCCCGGCGTAGAGTTTGTATGCGCCGCCTTCTTCTGCCAGTTTCAGCGGGACTGCGTGGGCTAAGGTCGCGTCTGTTTGATAGGAGCCGCTGAGCACGTCCTCGTTCGCCACATTCATGACTACGAATCTATCTGCCGCAAATCCAAAACCATACTCTCCCGGCGTCAGTTCGGAGTTTCCAATCTTGAGTTTGCACTCCGTGATCAGCATGCCCTGATACTTTTGCTGGATCGCGGTGGAGTATCCGGAAGCGTCCACCAGAGTGGCGAACATCATTTTCCCATCGGCGTTCTGAAATCCGGCTGCGTTTCGTAGTTGTGTTGGCGCTTTTTGTCCAGCGAAGTAAAATTCCGCAGGCACTACCTTCTTAAGTTCATCGGCGCTCAGCAAGTGCTGGGCTGTTTTTTGTGCGAAGGCCGCCGTCAAGAGAACTGTTACCGCCGCAATGGCTGCGAATTGCAAACGCTTCATCGAATTGGTCCTCTGATCAGTTCGTAAGTTTGAAAAGCTCACCGGAACTTTAGTCTTTTCTTTCGAGGGGTGCAAATGGGTCTGAGACCCCGGTGATGTCAAGCGGCTTGTGTAAAAAGCTTGAGGGTGCGGTTTTTCCATTCCAGGTTGAATCTCTGGAAGATGGAGTAAATGATGCGGTCCACGCTGGCCACATTGACAAAGCAGACCATGGGCCG
>Ga0307479_10000683_pt1 | contig 30821 bp, 22 predicted proteins | sample atmos_gasesECM4C_FD_203743 | JGI IMG/M metagenome (GOLD analysis project Ga0307479, IMG submission 203743) | Hardwood forest soil microbial communities from Morgan-Monroe State Forest, Indiana, United States - atmos_gasesECM4C_515 | ecosystem: Environmental > Terrestrial > Soil > Temperate...
TTCTTAAATTGCAAAATTACTCGATTACCAAATTACGAAATGGTTTTAGGGATGTGATCTGATGGCGACGGCGGATAAGAAATCACTTTTCGTGCATGGCGAGAACGGTGGGCAGGTGGTGACCACCGGGAACCCGATCACCGACCTGGAGCGCGCCCAGGATGTGGCGCGGCGGTATCGCTGCGAGTTTGTGGACCTCACCGATTTCCAGCTTCATCATGAGCTATTCAAGAAATTTTCTCCGGAGCTGATGTTCCGCTACAACTTCGTTCCGCTGGAAGAGACCACGGACGGCAAGCTGGCGATTGCCATCGCCGATCCCAGCCAGTTGATGATGATCGATGAGATCAGCTTGCTGCTGCAGAAGCGGATCGTCACCAAAGTCGCAACCCTGAAGCAGATCTCGGACATCCTCAAGAAAACGGAGCAGTCGCAGCGCGTTCTGGAAGAGGCCAGCGAAGGCTTCCAGATCATTCGTGAAGACGAAGCCACGGGCGCCGAAGAGACGCTGACCATCGATAAGCTGACGGCGGCGGGAGATACCAGTCCGATTATCCGGCTGGTGGATACTACGATTTTCACCGCACTCCAGCGGCGCGCGTCCGATATTCACATTGAAACGCGGGACGATTCGGTGGTGATCAAGTTCCGCATCGACGGTGTGCTGACGCAGGCGATGCCGCCGATCGGCAAGGAACATCACTCCACTGTGATTTCGCGTATCAAGGTGATGAGCGAGCTGGATATTTCCGAACGCCGCGTGCCCCAGGACGGTCGCTTCCGGGTGAAGTATAACGGGCGCGCCATCGATTTCCGCGTCTCCATTATGCCGTCGATTCATGGCGAAGATGCTGTGCTGCGTGTGCTCGACAAAGAATCGATGAGCGAGAAGTTTAAGTCGCTCACGCTCGACGTGGTGGGATTTGACGACGATGATTTGAGGAAATTTCGCCGCTACATTAAAGAGCCGTACGGCATGGTGCTGGTGACGGGGCCGACGGGCAGTGGTAAGACGACGACGCTGTACGCCGCGGTGAATGAGATCAAGACTGACGAAGACAAGATCATCACCATTGAAGATCCAGTGGAGTATCAACTGCGCGGCATTACACAGATTCCGGTCAACGAGAAAAAAGGGCTGACGTTCGCGCGCGGATTGCGGTCGATTTTGCGCCACGACCCGGACAAGATCATGGTCGGCGAAATCCGCGACACGGAGACGGCGCAGATCGCCATCCAGTCGGCTCTTACTGGCCACCTGGTGTTCACTACGGTTCACGCCAATAACGTGGTCGACGTGATTGGACGATTCCTGAACATGGGCGTCGAACCTTATAACTTTGTCTCGGCGCTGAACTGCATTCTGGCGCAGCGACTGGTGAGACTGATTTGCGAATCCTGCCGAACGCCGGTGAACTATGCAGCGGATGTGCTAGAGGCTAGTGGGCTTGATCCGGCGCAATGGTCGAAGGTGCCGCTCTATGAGGGGCCGGGATGCATTGAGTGCGCAGGCACCGGGTTCCGCGGACGGACGGCGATTCATGAGTTGCTGGATTTGAGCGACCGCATTCGGGAGATGATTCTGGCGAAAAAGCCGACGTCGGAAATCCGGCGCGCCGCGCGCGAGGAAGGCATGCGTTTCCTGCGGGAGTCGGCGCTGGATAAGGTCCGGCAGGGACTTACTACATTGAAGGAGATCAATAAGGTCACGTTCATCGAGGCCATGCGGTAGGAAGAAAGTGGTTAGTGGCCTGCTTAGTGGCCAGTCCCGATTTTGCTGGCCACTGGCCACTGAGCACTGCAGTAGTTCCCTTCCAGCTATTGCATTTCGCGTGGTGGAGCGGTTGAATTGTAGAAGTGTCGCTTGGGGAGTAAATCTCTAAAATGAGTTCTGGATCAAATCCGGCGAAACCGAAACTGGCGTGTGAAATTGCCGCCGACCGAGTGCTGGTGGGGCGACTCGGGGAAGATGGGCGCAGCCTGGAAGCCTGCGCGGCCCGAGAACTGGCGCCAGGCAGCGTAATTCCGGATCTGGTTGAGGGCAATTTGCGGCAGCGCGACGCGGTGAGAGCCGCGGTGGAGCAGACTCTGGATAGCGTTGCGGGGCGTACTCACGATGTGATTGCGGTGGTGCCAGACGCAGCGGTACGCGTAGTGCTCCTGGAGTTCGACACATTGCCCGCCGATTCCGAGGAAGCCGCAGGAGTGGTGCGGTTCCGTCTGAAGAAATCTCTGCCATTCGACGTGGATAAGGCACGCGTTTCCTACCATGCGCAGAAGACCAACGACGGCGTTCGCGTGGTTGCGGCGGTCTCGTTGGCCAGCGTGGTCGAGGAGTACGAAGGTGCCTTCCGCGAAGCCGGCTACAGTCCGGGAGTGGTGCTGCCTTCGATGATGGCGGCACTCGGCGCGGCTGAGGGCCAGCGGCCTACTCTGGTGGTGAAGGTGGACGCGCGCACCACGAGTATTGCAATCCTGAATGCAGACCAGCTTCAGCTATTCCGCACTCTGGAGAATACGCGTGGGGTCACGATTACAGGAGAGCAACTGGCTGAGGAAGTCTACCCGTCAGTCGTGTTCTTTCAGGATACGTATCATCTGAATATTGAAAAAATATTTGTTGCCGGCTTGTCAGACACGGGCAGCGCTGCGCCGGCGCTGCGTGCGCAAACCGGCGCGGAAGTGCAAGAGTTGGTGACCTCTTCGCAGTTGGGAGTGAGTACGGGAGGTTCGGTGCCACGGTGGAGGATGGCTGGAGTGGTGGGGGCTTTGATTTCTTAAGGCAGTATCAGTGGCCAGTGATCAGAAAGATCAACTGAAGATCGCCTGGTTACTGCCCACTGATCACTGGCCACTGAATTTATGCGTCTCAATATCAATCTCGCGAGCCAGCCGTATGAAGATGCGCGGCAGTTCTGGATACGCTGGGGGACGGGGCTGGCGGCCGCGTCAATTCTCACGCTGGCATTGCTCGCAATCACGATCACGGGCTGGCGCGCGGCACGGCACGATCATGCCAAAATTGCCGACCTGAAAGCCGATATTGCGCAACGCGATCGCATCCGGCAACAGGCTGAGAATTTCCTGAATCTTCCGGCGAATCGCATCACGCGCGACCAGTCGCAGTTTCTGAATCAACTGATCGAGCGCAAGTCATTTTCGTGGACGCGAGTGCTGGAGGATCTGGAGAAAGTGATGCCGGCGCGGGTGCATGTGGTCTCGATTAATCCGGAACTGGATGACGACAACCAACTCAAGCTGAAGATGGTTGTGGGCGGGGATTCCCGGGACAAGGCGCTTGATCTCGCCCGGCGGATGGAAGAGTCGCGTCATTTCTCCCAAACCTATATCCAAACCGAACACTATGGGAACACAGGCACGGGAGACGTGGTTCAGATCACCCTGGTTGCCACTTATGTTCCCGAGACAGTTCCGGTACCAAGCCCGAAGACAGAGATTTCCAAGAGGACCACGCCTTAAATGCCAGACTTGAAGCAAACCCGGAAAAACATCAAGGTGGCGCTGGCGGCGCTGCTTGGGATCGATGTGGTCGCGGTCATCGTGCTGTTTTCGCCTTTGGTGGGATCGACCGAGTCGCGCCGACTGGAACTCAATCAACTATGGAGCGAACTGCAGACGAAAACCCGGCAGGTAGAACCGCTTAAAAACCTGGACCAGAAGGTGGTCATTGCAAACCGGCAGATTACGGATTTCTACAAGAAGCGATTTCCCGCGCAGGATTCGCAGATTGCCACGCAGTTTGGCAAGCTCGCCGCCGCCAACGGGGTCACCATTGAGCAAGCCAAATATAAAGAGAATGATGTTGAAATCGGCCGACTCGTACCCGTCGAAGTAGAAGCGGACCTCTCCGGCAATTACATTTCACTGGCAAAGTTCATCAATGCATTAGAACGCGATGACATGCTTTTCATCATCAGCAGCATCACGCTGGCCGGCGAGCAAAACGGGCCGATTAAACTGCAAATGAAGGTCGAAACATACTTGAAGGCTGGCGCGTAGTGAAACTGGGAACCGAGAATCGGAGAAATACGATCCTGGCGGTGGTGCTGGGCGTTGTGGCCATACTGGCGGTCGCCTACCAGTTCATGCCGACGTCGTCGACGATCGCCTCCACGGCTACGGGCGCCGGGGCAGCGACGCCCGTCGGCATTATTCAACGTCCCCCGGCGCGGCACGTTGCAGGATCTGCTGCTGGGAAAAAAGAGCACTTCCAGCAGAGCCTTGACCCCACGTTGCAACTTCAGCAACTCGCAGCGATCGAACAGATCAAGTACGAGGGAACGGGAAGAAACATTTTCATTTCGCAGGCAGAGGATGTTGTGATTCCCAAGGTGATCGGCAAGGCCAACACCGACGGAAATAAACCATGGCCCGGCCCGCCGCCTCTATCGGCGCCAGCGCCGATTCCCTTGAAGTTTTTTGGCTTCGCCAACCGACCGGGAGAGCCGAAGAAGGTTTTCCTCATCAAGGGCGAAGATACATTCATCGCGGGGGAAGGCGAGATCGTCGACCGGCGGTACAAAGTAGTGAAGATTTCTCCCACCTCGGTGGAAATTCAGGATGTGGTGGGCAGCGGTCCGCCGCAGAGTATTCCTCTCACCCAGGGGTGAGGCATTTTGATTCTTGCGCACGCGATGAGGGTCCCGCCGCAGGCAGCGACCAAGATCCCTCGCTGCGCTCGGGATGACAAGTTTTAGGGCCCCATGTCCTCGATAGGCGAGCCATATTAGATGACTTCGTTTTTATCCCCGCGTCTTTCAGCGAACCGGCTTCGGCGCCGTCGGGAAGATGGCTACGTTCTGCTCACGCTGCTTCTGATGGTCGCGCTGATGGGCATCTTCGCCCTTACAGTTGTGGTGCCGATTAAGTTTGAGATTCAGCGCGAACAAGAACAGGAAATGATCCATCGCGGAGTGCAATACTCGCGCGCAATTCGTGCCTATTACAAGAAGTTCGGAAGGTATCCCACCCGACTTGAGGATCTGGATAACACCAACAACTTGCGCTACCTGCGCAAACACTACAAAGACCCCATGACGGGGAAGGATTTTAAGTTGCTGCACTACGGCGACCCTGGAGTGACCCTTACGGGAGGATTTGGCGGAACGCCTATCACGGGTGCAAATACGGTGGGACAGTTGAATGCTGCAAGCAACTCGGGCTTTGGGGGCCAAGGAGCCGGCTCCGCATTCTCGCAACCATCCACCTTCGGAGGCAATTCAAGCGGAGGATTCGGTGGAAGCTCCAGCGGAGCTTTTGGAGGTGGTTTCAACAATCCGGCAAGCTCCGGGACTTCCGCGATTCCCGGAGGTTCCAACGCTCCGGGAACGACTGCAGCTTCAGGAACGGATTCTTCGCAAACCTCATCGCAGACTGCACCGGGTTCAAAAGACGCGGACACCAGCTCGAGCAGCCAGAAAGTGTTCGGCGGAGGGCCGATCGTCGGTGTAGCCAGCATCAGCAAGAAGGACACGATTCGCGTGTTCAACAAAAAGAAGAAATACAACGAGTGGCAGTTTGTGTACGATCCAACTATCGACCGTGGAGGGCTGTTGACCACGCCCAGTCAGCCTGCACTGCAGATCTCGGCAAACCCGCTCGGCCCGAATGGGCAACCGGCTAATGCGAATCCGAACGGCAATCCGTTTGGGCAGCCGACAGGTTTTGGCAATAACAATCCGGGGCTAACCAATAATCCCACCACGCCGGTGCAGCCGCCATCGGCAAATGCGCCTCCACAATAATTCCCCTGCTCTGGCCAAAAATCCTCGATAAATGAAAATGGCCTCATCCTGAGATGAGGCCATCTGAAGCTCGACAGAATTCGAGAACTTATACGCTGAAAGAAGAACCGCAGCCGCAAGTGCTCTTAACGTTCGGATTCTCGAACTTGAAACCGGCGCCTTCCAGAGTCTCGACGTAATCGACCATGCAGCCATTCAGATACATAACTGAAGTGGCGTCAACGAACACCCTGAGGCCGTCCATTTCAAAGGTCTTGTCCATCATGCCGGCGGCGTTCTCAAACTGCATCGAATAGGAAAAGCCGGAGCAGCCTCCGCCCACGACGCCGACGCGCAGGCCGGCAGGCACAGGACTCTGCTGTCCCATGATCTCTTTGACTTTGGCGACCGCACTGGATGTGAGAGTAATGGGCGCGGTCTTCTTCACTTCTGGAACGTTCACTTCGGGAACGCTGGTGGTAACTCCCGGGACGGTTGTCGTAGCCATTCCTATCTCCTAAACTCTGGAATCCCTAAATTATAGCAGAGGGGGCGTGCCATGGCGGCAACTATAGCGCAGCGCCACCAGGACCCTCACTGGTTAGATGCATCCGGGCCGGGCGGGGTCTCAATTTCCGCCAAGGGAGCGTGAATCCGGACGCTGTACTGATTCCACAGGCAGGGCTTGCCAAGCGGGGCTATAATGATTTCGTTAAGGCGCTTCCCCACGACGGGACGCAGGCTTGGATGCAGCGTTCGGAATGTGGAAGTGGCCGATCAGGCTTGCAATCTGTCGAGGTGGCGCTATGAACTGGACCTGGACTCCTTTAATGATTGGCCTCGCCACGGTGTGGGGAGTGTTCACCGTCGGCTTGATTATCCTCCTGATCTACCGCAGCACGCTCACCATGCACGAGGAGGAGCAGCTGTATCTGGACGACGCGAACTCCCACATGCAGCAAGAGCAGACTGAGCTACTCGTGAAGGTGAACCGGCTCACGAAACCGGTGTGGGTGTTCGGCGCGGGTTCAGGCGTACTCCTGCTGGTATTGCTTGGCATGTTTATCTATCAGGGTCTGAACGCCGTTCAGTAACCCGCTGCCCAGCTACAAGCGGCACGACGCCGGGAGCATAACGACCGCAGCCCGTGTGGGGTTGCGCCTGATTATGCTGCGAGCGTGCTTCGGAATGCGAGGCGCATCGCGCTCAGCAACGAAGCGGTACAATCCTGCCCGAAAATTTCAGACCTCTTTGTATAATCAGAGCGTTGCGAAAGTGGCGGAATTGGCAGACGCACCAGACTTAGGATCTGGCGGGTAAAACCGTGGGGGTTCGAGTCCCCCCTTTCGCACCAATAGAACCTGTTTTATTCCTTCCGGACGGAAATCTGTGGTCGCCCTTAATCAGTTCGCTTGCATCACGGGCGAAGCGGCGAGCAGGCCGGCTGCGAGTTCGAGATCGTGGAGATCTTCGCGGCTGAAGTCCTGGGTGAAGCGCGCGTCTAAACCTTTGCGTGAAATTTGCAGGACACCGAGCACGGTGGAATTGGGATCGAGAATTGGCACAGACATCAGTTTCTGGATGGGCGCGGGGGGCGTGGGAACGTCTTCTTCGACTCCGACCGGCTTGATGGTTTCGAAGATGCTGGCGTGCTTTACGCGGGCGAAATTGTTAAAGATTTCGGCCTTCTTGCTGAGCGCGGTATGAGCAGCTACCGCCTTGCTGGAGATCGGAATCGCACCGGTTGTGCGGAGATGCTCCGGGAAGATGAATTTGAGCAACCCACCTTCCAGCCGCAGTAGAGCGACTTCGGCGTACTGGACGCGGAATACCTTCGCCAGAACCATGCTTACGTCCAGGGGCGTGACGCCTTCGCCCAACACGGAACCTAGGGGCAGGAGATTTTCCGGGAGAATGATTTCTTCTTCAAGTCCCGGATCATGAGGCTTCTGGGTCATAGTGGGCTCGCGCAATTCAAGTTGTAGCCATGTTCAGTTTGTAACCGTGTTCAGTCTCGCATTTTGAAAGCCAGACAAGACCTGTACATACATCCTACAAGCCCTTTGATTTCAGCAAAGTAGCTTACGGCCATGAACTTCCGCGGCGGTGGATTTTAAGGCATTTCGCCAGAAACCCGCAGGCGGATTGACACTTTTTGTCAGGATGAATGTCGAGCTACCGGGAGACTTTGCGGGATTTCCTTTTGCGGCCCTTGCAGTCAAAAGCTGTAAAAAGCTCGAAAGCTCTTAACGGCGTGCAAAGTTATCGCGAAGGACGCTAAGAAAAACGAGTGCTTTACTACTTCCAACGGGAATCTCTTCCCTTTCTGCCTGCAAAGTTATTACACTGCTTGCCTATGAGTGTTCCGCCACAACCCAATGTCAAGCTGATCAATGCCCCCGACTATCGGGAAGCCTATGCCAACAGCGTGCAGATGCGAGTGAATGTATGGGACTTCTTCCTCGTATTCGGCACCGTGCAACAACAGAGCGAAACGCAGGTGGAGCTACGCAATTTTCAGGGGATCTATCTGAGTCCGCAACAAGCCAAGGCGCTGCTGGGACTGCTGCAGCAGAATGTCAACGGCTACGAGACCGCATTCGGGGAGATTAAGCTGGACCCGCGGATGAGCCCGGCGGGACAGGTGCACTGAGCGGATCTCGCTGCTCTTCTTTATCCTCTTGCAGCGTGGGTTTCGGTTCTCGGCGTCGTGACCGACCGTCTTCGGTGAGCGGTCAAGGAAAAAGACGGTCGGCGTTCTACAATTCGGTCGCATGGCTTCCCCTCGTCTGTTCCCACTCTTGCGCGTTACGCCTGTCCTGTTTGCAGTCATCGCAGTCAGCATCTTCCTGCTGCACTTGCCGCTTTTGCAGTTGCCTTACTTCTGGGATGAAGCTGGCTACTACGTTCCGGCGGCGCGGGACATTCTGCTTTCGGGAAGTTTCATTCCGCATTCCACGGTGTCGAATGCGCATCCTCCGCTGGTGATGGCTTGGATTGCGCTGTGGTGGAAGGTGGTGGGCTACGCCCCTCTGGTGACGCGGACGGCCATGCTGGTGCTGGCCGCTTTCTCGCTGCTGGGAGTGTTTCGGCTGGCTGAGCGCGTTGCGAATACGCAGGTTGCGGTTGCGGCTACGCTGTGCACGGCGGTATATCCGGCATTCTTCGCGCAGAGTTCTCTCGCTCATCTGGATTTGGCGGCGGCTGGGTTGATTTTTTGGGGGCTGTCGGCTTATGTGGAAGACGAACTTCTCGCGGCGGCATTGTGGTTCGGCCTTGCGGCCTTGGCGAAGGAGACGGCGATTCTGGCCCCCGTGGCGCTGGCCGGGTGGGAGATGGTTGGAGTGCTTGCGCGTGGGAGTTCGCTACGGAAGCTTTGGATGAGTGGCGAGAACGTCCCTCAGGGGCTAAAGCCCACTTTAAAACAGAATGGTTATCGCAGCGCTGAAGGGCTGCGCTCAAAATCAGGCGCGCGCATTTTTTTTCTCCTGATCCCGTTGCTGCCGCTGGCGCTTTGGTATGGCTACCACTATGCGCGCACGGGCTACGTTTTCGGCAATCCGGAATTCTTCCGCTACAACGTTGCCGCTACTCTCAATCCGACTCGCTTTTTGCTCGCGCTGGCTATGCGAGTGTGGCAGGTCGGCGGCTATCTTCATCTTTGGATTTTGACTTTGGCGATGCTGCTTGCGATGTGGATGTTGCCGCCGCATAGCGGATCGGGGGCCGAGGGACAGACCGAGCGGCCACGCATCGCGGTCCCCTTCCAGATGCTCTTCTATGTGGTCATTGCCGCTTATGTGATTGCGATGGCGTTGATTGGGGGCGCGGTTCTGGCTCGTTATATGCTGCCGGCGGTGCCGCTGGTCATTATTGTGGCTGTTTCTACGATTTGGCGCAGACTTCAGTTCTGGCGTGCTGCGGTGGCTTGTGTTGCGTTGGCTTTTGTAGTGGGCTGGTTCTGGAATCCCCCTTACGGGTTTTCGCCGGAGGATAATCTCGCATACCGGGATTACATTGTGTTGCATGAGGATGGCGAACGTTTTTTGGAGGCTCGTTATCCCATGGCGCGGGTGCTGACGGCGTGGCCGGCGTCGGATGAATTGACACGGCCGTGGCTCGGGTATGTCACGCGGCCGATGAGTGTGGTGCGCATCGAGGACTTCTCTCTGGGGGAAGTGCTTTCGGCGGCTGAGTTTCGTTCGGGACCTTCACGGCCCAACTATGAGGTCGCGCTGATTTTTTCGACAAAATACGAGCCTGGGCCGGCGAGGTGGGATCGCTGGCGGCGCTGGACAGAATTGAAGACGCGATTTTTCGGCTTTCATCGCGATCTGCCGCCCTCCGCAGCTGCGCAGATTCTTGGCGGTCACATCGTATTTTCAGAACAGAGGCAGGGACAGTGGGTCGCCGTGATTGAGATGGAGAGGGGCGAAATGCAGAATGCTGAAGTGAGAATGCGGAGGTGAGAAGGGAAAAGTTTTTCTTCGCGAACTTTTGCGGATTTTCTTTGCGGACTTTGCGGTTAAGAGCTCTTAACCGCAAAGGGCGCGAAGAAATGCCGCGAAGGTCGCAAAGAAAACGCTAATTTTACTTTTGCATTTGATGGCAGGAGTGGGTTTTGATTACCAGCCAGACTTCGCAGCCGGGTTCGAGTTGCAGGGCGTCGCGGGCGGCTAGGGTTAGATGGACTTCCATTTCGACTCCGCAGTCTACTCGCGCGGAAATCATCATGTCTCGCCTCTCCAGAGAGACCAACTTGCCTGCAATCACGTTGCGCGCGCTTAGTCCCACGGGCTTGGCGATGGCCAGCAGGATGTCGCCGGCGCGAATGCCGACGCGCAGCCGCGAGCCCAATTCAGCGCGAATCAGCGGAGTTTCCAGCAAGACGGAGCATTCTGGTTTATTGCCTTGCAGGCGACACGTCATGGTGCCGCGATCTTCGTGGATTAGATAAACCGCGGCGTCGAAGATGTTTTCAAAACCGGCCAACTGCGCCACGGTTTCCTGAAGGGGAGCGCGCAGGACTTGATGGGGGGTGCCTTGCGCGACGATGCGGCCTTGTTCGATCACAAGAACTCGTTCGCCCAGCGCCATCACTTCCTCGCGGCTGTGCGTCACATACAGGATCGGGATGCGATGCACCTGATTCCAGCGGCGTAAATCATCGATGATCTTCGATTTGGTCGCGACATCGAGAGCGGCAAGGGGCTCATCGAGCAGGAGCACGCAGGGATCGGTGACGAGAGAGCGCGCCAGGGCGACGCGCTGGCGTTCTCCGCCGGAGATTTTCGCTGGGCGCTGCTGATCCAGATGATCGATGCGAAACTCTTGCAGCATCGCCTGGGCTCGTTGCCTACGCTCGGCGCGCGGAAGATGTACGAGACCATACTCGACATTTTGTTGGACGGTGAGATGCGGAAAGAGGGCAAGATCCTGCAGAACGTAGCCGACAGCGCGCTTCGCTACCGGGCGGTTGATGGCTGTGTTGGCGTCGAATAGCACGCGCTCGCCCACGGCAATTCGTCCTGCATCTGGAGTGGCTAGTCCTGCCACGGAGTCGAGCAGTGTGGTTTTGCCCGATCCCGACGGGCCGAAGAGGATGGTGAATCCCGGCGCAGCGCTGAGCTCTACGTCGAGGGAAAACTCGCGCTCGGCACCGGTAAAGCTCTTCCGAATGCGTGCGGTCAGAATGGCATTCGCCGAGTTTGATTCCGCGGGTGGAGTCATTGAGGTTCGCTTACTTCACCGAGCCCAGCGTCCATAGTTTCTGGCTCAGCGCTCCGCGATTCAGTCCGTAGACCAACGCGAGGACGGCGAAGCAGAAGATCAGCAGCAGTAATGCCATTGCGTTCGCACCCGCGTAGTTCGAGGCTTGGACCTGGTCGTAAATAGCGATGGAGACGGTACGCGTCACGCCGGGAATATTGCCCCCAATCATCAGCACCACGCCAAACTCGCCCATGGTGTGGGCGAAAGCTAAAGCGATGCCGGTGACCAATCCGGGCGCGGAGAGCGGAATTACTACGCGAAAGAAAGTTCGCAATGGAGAAGCGCCCAGCGTGGCGGAGGCAGCCAACAGTTTGCGATCAACCGAGGCGAAAGAAGCTGTGAAGGGCTGCACCGCAAACGGCAGGCTGTAGAGGATTGAGCCGATCACCAAGCCGGCGAATGTGAATGCCAGAGTGTGTCCGGTCAGAGACTGCCACCATCGTCCCAGTGGGCTTCGCAACCCAAGAGCAACGAGCAGATAAAATCCGAGCACTGTTGGCGGCAGAACAACGGGAAGGGCAACCAGAGCTTCCACGAAAAACTTCCAGCGCCAACGGGAGAACGCGATCCAGTAGGCCAGGGGCAAACCGGCTACTAAGAGGATGAGCGACACAACTACGGCAAGTTCTATGGTGAGCCGAAATGCTTGCCAATCGATGGACATTTTCTGCAATTCCTCGCGCAGCTTAGGCTGCCAATAACGAGCCGTGGAAATTGTACAAGCACTCCCACAATGGCGCTCAAGGAGCGAACGATTGTCAACGAGAGATTTCGCATTCCCATAATTGCTTCCCAGAACGGTTCTAGACGGACTTTATTTGCCTTTGAGGATTGACCCCTCTTTCCGGCACTCCGATACTGGGCTCAACGTTGTGCGACTATGACCTTTCGCAGGTTCCGCCGCGGGTTGCGCGCTTTGCTGTTTGGACTCTTGCCGATTTTGTTGCTGGTGACCGCGCAAGCTCAGGGTGCGAAGAAACCGCAGGCTGCGACGCCTGTCGCGGGTGCGGACACGGATCACGTAAAAGAACGATCGGAATGGTTTCTGCGCGGCCGCGTGATTCCGGGGAAGTCGGCCGCCGAAATGCGCCACCGGGCCTATCAAAGCAAGATGCAGGCACGAGCGGCCCGACTGGCGCGCGCTCATGCCGAACAGCCCGCCTCGCAGGCTCCATCTTCGTCCGGAGGCTGGACACCTCTGGGGCCGCTTCCACTGGCTTCGGATGGCACTGGGTCCGGCCTTCAGGACTACCACCAGGTTTCTGGACGGGCCACTGCTGTGACGATTGACCCTGCCGATGCCACCGGTAACACGGTTTATATAGGCGGGGCCCAGGGCGGCGTGTGGAAGAGTACAAACGCGGCCACAAGCGTCGCCAATAATGTTGCGTGGACGCCGATCACCGACGATCAAGCTACGCTCTCAATCGGTTCCATCGCGATTCAGCCGGGAAATTCTAATCCCGCGAAGAGCGTTGTGCTTGTTGGAACGGGCGAGGCGGATAATTCCGCGGACTCTTATTTCGGACTTGGATTCCTGCGTTCCGCTGATGGCGGGAACACGTGGGCACCGATAATCTCTACGGCGAATGGCGGAACACTTTCTCTCGGCGGACTGGGAGCGACCCGGATGGCTTTCAGCACGGCGGCTGGACAGACGAATACCGCTGTCGCGGCCATGGCGGCTACTGCCGAAGGCGTTGTAGATGGCGCGCTGACCAGCAGCACTTACCGCGGGCTCTATACATCGACCGATGCTGGGCAGACGTGGACTTACAATGCGCTTTTCGCGGGCGGAGCCAGCGAAGCTACCTCGGCAACGTCGGTTGTATACAACGCCGCGGCGGGATTGTTCTTTGCCGCCCTGCGCTATCACGGCTTTTACTCTTCGCCTGACGGTGTGACCTGGAGCGCCCTGGTGAACCAGCCGGGCGCTCCAGGGCTTTTGAGCGCGACTGCGTGTCCTCAGAATTACGCGACAACCTGCCCGATTTACCGCGGCGAAATAAGCGTGGTCACGGGCCGGAATGAAATGTATGTGTGGTTTGTTTCCCTGGACGTCAGCGGGAACCTCGTGGATCAGGGTATTTGGGTGAGCACGAATGGTGGCGCTTCCTGGGCGCAGATCAACGACAGCGGCATCACGAACTGCGGCGATCTCAATGGCTGCGGCGTGGAGCAGGGATTTTACAATCTTGAACTGCTCGCCGTTCCCAATGGCGCCTCGACCACGGATTTATACGCGGGAGCGATCAACCTTTACAAGTGTTCGATCAGCGTCATCAATGCTGGTTGCGCGAATACGCCGTTCATGAATCTTACGCATGTGTATGGGTGCGATCCGTTCGGGGCACTCGCGCATGTGCATCCAGACCAGCATGCGATGGCTTATACGATTCCGAGTTCATCAGCCGCGGACTTGATGTATTTCGCGAACGATGGCGGCATCTACCGCGCCTTGAATGGATTCGCGGGGCTCACAACCGGAGCATGTTCGGGCACGAATCAATTCGACGATCTCAACCAGAACCTGGGTTCGATGGCGCAGTTCGTGAGCTTCTCGCAACATCCTACGAACGTGGATTTGCTCTTCGGGGGAACGCAGGATAACGGGTCTCCGGCGACCGCTACGGCGACGACGAATTCGAGTTGGGGAAATGTGCTCAGCGGCGACGGTGGCTACGACGCGATCGATGCCAACAGTGGCAATTGGTTTGCTTCGAATCCAGATACCGGATTTGGAACACTGAACATTCAGGAGTGTTCTTCTGGAACCACGTGCAACGACTCGCTTTTCAATGTTGTCATCAGCAGCGGGAATCTCGGAGGCGATGACGGAGGGTTTTACTTCCCTTATATTCTCGATCCACAATCGGCGAGCTCGTTGCTGGTGGGAACGTGCAGGGTGTGGCGCGGGGCGCGAACGGGTGGCGCCTTCACGGCGCTAAGCCTCAACTTCGAAACTTTCGGGACCGGAACCTGCGCAGGTAACGAAGTGAATGTGGTTCGCGCGCTGGCGGCTGGGGGGGCGACGGATGCCAACGGCTCGAAGGTAATTTATGCAACTACCGACGGCGTCGGTCCGAATAATCCGTCTACGCCGACAGGCGGAAATGTGTGGGTGACCACAAACGCCACCGCGGTATCGGGAACGACATCGACGTTCACCAACGTTACTTTGAACGGGCCGGGTGGACGTAGCATCAACGCCGGCCAGTTTCCGATTTCGAGCGTTGCCATCGATAACTCGGACGCGACCGGCAGCACGGCTTATATCACGGTGATGGGCTTCACTGGTCTAGTTGGAGGACACGTTTGGCAAACTACAAATGCTGGGGCCAGTTGGACGGACTTCAGCGGCACCGGTGCGAATGCGATTCCGGATTCTCCTGCGAACGCCGTCGTGATTGATTCCAGTTCGCACATCCTTTATGTGGGTACCGACGTTGGAGTTTTTCAGAGCTCCACGTCCAGCGCTGCCTGGACCGAGCTCGGACCCAGTTCGGGCAGCCAACAAAGCGGATTCCTGCCCAATGTTGCGGTTACGGCTCTGGCGATTTTTAACTCCGGCGGACAGAAGCTATTGCGAGCGTCCACTTACGGCCGCGGGGTGTGGCAGTACAACCTGCTGGCGCTAGCGGATTTCGCAATCGCCGTGTCGAACACTCCGTTGACGGTGTTTCCTGGGGTCACAGTCACTTTCAATGGCACTCTGACGGCGATCAACGGATATAACAATCCGGTTGGGTTGAGTTGTACCGCGGGGTCAACTGGACCGCCCTTCCCGTGCACTCCAAGCCCGGTAAGCCTTACGCCGACTTCTGCGGGGGCGGCTTTCACACTGACCGCAGGCACCACGGGTGTGACGGACTACTTTTTCAACGTGCAAGGTCTGGGCACCGATCCGAAAGGCACCACGCACGTTGCCGCGTTGACGCTTCACGTGGTGAATTTCAGCATGACCGCCGCCTCACCCAGCAGCATAAGCGCGCCGCGAGGCGCAACTTCTCCGCCCGTGAGTTTTCAAGTCGCAGGCCAGGGATCGTTCAATCAGAGCGTGACCATGAGTTGCAACGCCGGCCTCCTAGTATCTGGCGCGACCTGTTCCTTCACACCCAGCGCAACTTTCAATCTGAGCTCCGCTTCGCCCGTCAACGCTACTGCGACCGTCACCATTCCCGCCGGAGCTCCCATCGGAAACTATACGATCACGCTCAAAGCCAACACTACCGGCGCGCCTTTGCCTTTGAGCACATCGTTTACCGCGGATGTGGTTGCGAACCCTACTTTCGTCCTGACCGAGCCTGTCGCTTTCCCCAACGTAAAAGCAGGCAGCACCGGAACGACTGGGCCGATCACCATCTCATCGCAGGACGGCTTCAGCGGTACAGTCAGCTTGAGTTGCGTGAGCACGTTCGGGATGAACAGTTGCAGCATCAGCCCGGCATCAGTGAGTACGTTTCCCACGACTGCCACGCTGACCATCAACGGAACCAGTTTCACCCCTGGGACCTACCAGGTGAGTGTGATGGGAACGTCTGGTTCGATTTCGAATTCTTTGCCGATTCCCTTTTCCGTGGGCGACTACACGATCGCCGGCACGCAAACTTTTACGGTTGTTCCCGGTGGGTCGGCGGCGGCGAATCTTACGTTCAGTTCCGTGGACTCTTACAGCGGCTCCGTGGTTGTGAGTTGCGACGCTACAGCGCTACCGGGGGCACAATGCAAGCTGAGTCCGTTGAGTCCGATTACGATTGGCAGCGGGGCGGTTGTTGCATTAACCGCTACGGTCAGCGTTCCGAACAGTGCCGGCGTCGGCAGCTACAACATCAAAATCAATACTCAAGATGCGACCGGGGAGCCAGTTCACGCGTGGACGATGGCGCTCGCGGTGCAGGATTTCGCTTTCGGCCCAGTCACGCCGCCTGCTCAGACCGTTGGCGCTGGGCAATCGGCAAACTACAGCTTGAGCGTCATCCCCGTAGGAGCAGGGTTCGCCAGTGCGGTGAGTTTGTCCTGTTCCGGTGCCCCCGCGAATTCGACGTGCAGCTTCACGCCGAATCCGGTGACTCCGGGAAGCGGCGCGGCCACAGTGGCGATGACGATCTCCACCAGCGCCACAACCGCGCCAGGCACCTACAGCGTGGTGATTACGGGAGTGTCTGGCCCGGTCTCGCATTCGACCACGGTCTCACTCAGCGTAACGAATACTCTCAACAGCCTTCAACTTGCGGTGACGCAGCCTTTTCCCGCCAGCGTGGACGCTGGATCTCAGCAGACCGCCAAGATATCTTTGACCTCTAATTACAGCGGCTCAGTTGTTGCCACCTGCGATGCAACGGCGCTCTCGGGCACGCAATGCACGCTCAGCCCTGGCAATCCGATCGCGATAACCGGCTCTCCGATCACGGTGACGGCTCTCATTAACATTCCGAGTAATGCCGCGCCCGGAGCTTACAACATTAACCTCAAGGTTCAGGATACCGGGCCCGGCGGCATTCCCAGTCAGTCGCTGACACTGTCGTTGCCTGTGATTCAGGACTTCACCCTCGGCACGCTCACGCCAGGGACCCAGACCATCAAGGCGGGGCAATCCGCGAGCTACAATTTCAGCGTGCTGCCGATTGGGCCGGCATTTACAAGCGCTGTGAATCTGTCGTGCTCCGGCGGCCCTCTGATCTCGCTGTGCAGTTTCACGCCCACACCGGTCACGCCTGGGAGCAGTGCGGCGGCCGTGGTGATGAGCGTAACCACGACCGCCGCTTCAGGTTCGTCTCCGGCTCCCATTTTTTACGCTGTGTGGTTGGCAGCTTTGTGGTTGGGACTGCCCGGACTTCGGCTGCTGCGAAAACCCGGACAACTGAGGGTTCCAGCTTTTGTGCTCGGACTATTACTGCTGGCGCTCTTGCTCCCCTCGTGCGGCGGAGGAGGAAGCAATGGCGGTAGTGGTGGAGGAGGAGGTGGTGGTGGAGGCCTGCAACAGGGCACGCAGCCGGGTACCTATACAATCACCGTGACTGGCTCGTCGGGTACGCTGACCCATGCAGCTTCTGCGGTAACCTTGATCGTGAATTAATGGCGAAGCGCAGCAGGCAAGATGCATCGCACAGGAACGCGGCTTTGGTCTTTGATGTTTAGATATTGATCCGATTAAGGGGCATGACTGATTCCCGATACCAAGTCGCCATCGTCGGCGGAGGTATTGTTGGCCTCGCAGTCGCTTTGGAGATCACCCGACGCTTTCCCCGCGTTCGTCTTGTGCTGTTGGAAAAAGAAGATCGCGTGGGGCGGCATCAGAGTGGCCACAACAGTGGTGTGATCCATTCCGGCGTCTACTACAAACCGGGATCGCTGAAGGCGAAATTGTGCGTCGCCGGTGCGGCGGCTATGGTTGAGTTTTGCCGCGAGCACGGCATCCCGCACCAGGTTTGCGGCAAAGTAATAGTGGCCACTCACGAGGAGGAATTTCCGCGCCTGGAAGAGTTGCGCCGCAGAGGCGAGGCCAACGGATTGACAGGGTTGCGATCCATCGGTCCCGAACAGTTGCGAGAGATTGAGCCACACGCGAGCGGACTGCGGGCGCTGGTTGTTCCATCGACCGGTATTACTGACTACGCGGCGGTCTGCGATAGATATGCGGAGATCATTACCGCAGAGGGTGGAACTATTCTCACTTCGACGGCCGTCATCGGGCTCAAGCGCGGGGCGGATGAAATTGTTGTCGAAACGAATCAGGGGACGTTCTTGGCGACATCGCTGATCAACTGTGCGGGACTGTTCAGCGATCGCATCAGCCGCATGGCGGGGGATGATCCGCAAGTAATGATCGTGCCTTTTCGCGGGGAATACTACGATCTGATCCCGTCGCGGTCATCGCTGGTGCGGGCTCTTATCTATCCGGTGCCCGATCCCCGGTTTCCCTTTCTTGGAGTTCATTTCACGCGGCGGGTCAATGGCAGCGTGGATGCCGGCCCCAATGCCGTTCTCGCCTTCCGTCGCGAAGGATATCGCCGGACGGATTTCAACTTGAGCGACTTGGGTTCGTCCCTGGCTTTTCCGGGATTCTGGCGGATGGCCCTGAAGAATTGGCGAAGCGGACTGGCCGAATTTCACCGGTCATTTTCTAAACCGGCATTTGTTCATGCCTTGCAGCGGCTGATCCCGGAGGTACGCGAGGAGGACCTGGTTCCGGGTGGGTCTGGTGTTCGCGCCCAGGCGCTCACGCGCCAGGGTGCCTTGGCGGATGATTTTCAGTTCGTACCGTCAGACCGGATGCTGCACGTGCTCAACGTTCCGTCGCCGGCGGCAACGGCGTCACTCGTCATCGGACAGACGATTGTGGACAAAGGAGCCGAGATATTAGGCCTGCGGTAGCGCCCTCCCCGACAGTTCTACGCGAGCGGTACGGCCAAACTCATCCGGCTGGCTGGCTTCGCAGCGTGCGCCAGTAGCTTCGGGCCTGGCTTGGTAACAGGTTTGGTGACAGTCTTCGCGACGGAGCCGTGGATGCTTGCCGAAGCGCCCACCCACTCTTTCCGAAAGCGGAAAACGTAAAGCACTACTTCCACCCGGCTGGAAACGCCGAGTTTGTCGAAGATCCGGAACAGGTAGTTCTTGACCGTATGTTCGGTGAGGCCGAGGCAGCTGGCAATCTCGCGGTTGGACAATCCTTCGGCCACGCAGCGAACTACATCCTGTTCCCGCTTGGAGAGGATCGCTTCCCCGCCGGAATCGAGCAGGCGCATGGGCTCTGAGGTGCGCAAGGCTTCGATCACATAGCGCAACTCCGCGCTGTTGGCCCACACCTGGCCTTGATGAACACTGTGAATGCACTTGGCGAGGCTTTTCGAGGATTCGGTGCGGGAAAAGATTCCATGGGCGCCACAGCGAAAAGCCTGAACGACCGAGGTCGGATGGGAATTGTCCATCAAGAGAATGATTCGGGTGCCGGGAGAGGTCGCTGAGATCTGCCGGGCCAAATCGAAACCCTGGGTGCCCGAGTCTTCGAGAGACGAGCTGATCAAAACCACATGAGGTTGCCGCTGGGCTACGGCTGCCAGGATTGACGCCTGCTTAGGCTCGATCCCCATCACGTCCAAATGGCAATCTTGCGCCAGAGATTCGGCCAGCAACTGGCTATTCATCCGGGTGCTTTCGGCGGCAAGCACTTTTATCCTATCCATTTTCTGGGGCAACGGAACCGCGGGTTGAGCCATTCTAAATTCTCCTCAAAGACGGGTGATGGATTGAGATCAGCAAGACTATTATTCTTGACGGAAAATTACGGATCACGAAGTGGGGATCGCTCAAGATTAAGACGGGATTATAGACTCGAAGCCATCCCGCTTGAGCACATCGTTAGAGAGACTTTAGACCCGAATGCGGAGTGCGGTAAATGGCACTGACGTGCCATGGGGATGCCCGCGAAAAACGCGTGCTGGGCCGAGTTGGGTATTTGGCCTTGATGCGACCAAGAATGAGGGAGAGGTGCAGCAAACGAGACGACTGCACCTCAAACCTCTACGATCAACCAATCGATCCAATGCTAAGGCGCCAGGAAATCCTGGATGGCCGATGAGTAGGAACTAGTGTATGTCGACGCACTGATCGACGAACAAACGGAGTGCGGATACTGGCAATAGTTGCCTGCATCGAAGGCGATTGCGACGTCCGCCAGGTAGAGCTCCAGATTGTTGGCGCCGTTGGCTTTCGCCAGGGAAATTATCCCTTCACTATTGCCCGCAGTAGCCAGGGACCCGGTTTGCGCCGCTCCGGTGGGGTCGCTCCATTGCAGGGTCTGCAGCGAAAGCGTGATGCCTGGGGTGCTTACATACTGCTGGAATAAAGCGCACCAGTCCGAATCACAAGGCGGATTGTTCCCATTGTTGACGCTGTTGACATCGGCTTTTTGCAGGCCGTTCGTGCCAAACCCTTCGCCATTAGCCACGGCAAGCTGGGCCTCCTGGTCGGGGTATGCGGTGTAACCTGCGTCGCTTTGATTACCCAAGGCATGGAGATCTTCGAGAATTGTCATCTGCGGACTTTGCGCCGTGACCCACTGCGTCATGGGGCCGATGTAGTTGGTGACGTAGGCTGTCTGCGAAAAGTTGGGCCAAAAATCATTGCATTCCGGACTGTTCTCTCCACCCTGGGAAAAACCAAAGCGGATGTAGCCGATCGGGGTCGTTTTATTGCCGTTGTAGTGCTTGATGACTTGGGCGATGAACGCCTTGTAGGCAGTCATGAACGGCAATTCGTAGCTCACGGGGAGCCCGCTGAGGTCCGAACCGTAGGTAGGATCACTCGAATTCCATATTCCGCCCGAACCTGTCTTCCCGTATGGGCTGCCGCTGTCTCCCTGGTAGTTAGTGCAGACCGTCATGTCCTGCGGGTTGAGGGCGCCAACCTTGGAGGCGTAGGTAGAACTGAATACGTAGGTTGGCGTCGAGCCGCCGTTGTTGGGGGCGTTACTTCCACCTTCCGTGGCGGGCCACACGATGAGGTTCACCGCCCGGCCGAGCGCGATATAGGGTGCCAGGCTGGCGTCGAACGCAGAAAAATCATAGCCGCCGGAGTCTGTGTTTGAAGCGTTGCTGGACTCGATCGCGTTCCATGACATGGAGACGCTAACCCCGCTGATGTTAGGCAGGACGTTAGCCATGAATGTCGCGAAAATGGGGCTACTAGGGGTGAGAACCGGAAATAAAAGGGCCTGCACCTGCCGAGGCCCGGCAAGCAGGACTACGGCCGTATTGCTGTTGGTGCTGCCGTTTGAATCGCTCACCCGCACCCAGTAACTCGTGGTCCCGCTAAGCACCGGCGTAGTGTACGAGCTCGAGGTAGCGCCGCTGATGGAGTTAGCCGTGTTTCCCGTGGCTCCCTGGTACCACTGATAAGATAGCGTGCCGCTGCCCGAGGCAGCTACCATCAGGGCGACCGACTTGGGGGTTTTGATCTCCGGGCCGACGGGCTGGGTGGTGATCTCGGGGCCGGAAACCCGAATCCTGGGGCCCGAACTGCTTCCACCGCAGGCGGTCAGCGCCATTACCAGAGAAACGGCCGCAATTGCGCCTAGCATCCTGGCAAATTTGATCTTGCACATTTGGGGGACACCTCTTGCATATTCGATTTCGGACTACACAGCATAACCCAGCGCTTGCCAAGAAGTTGCGCTGTACGATGGCGAGCAAGCTCCAAATAATAAAGAGGTTAGCTGGAGTGCGGACTGAAACTCGCCAGAGGCGGGGTGGAGCAGGAGTTCTCGAACACAGCTATACCTGTGTTTTCGTTTACGTTCAATATTTTCGTTTACGTTCAATTTACATCGTGGTACGATGCATTCGTCTTGAACTGACGCTCCGGAGTGGCTGGATTAGCGGTTCGGTTCAAGCATGATCGTGACTCTGGTAACCGGGCCTGGTTACCCGGGCGAAGGAGATGGCGGAGGGAGTAAATGGAGTAAAAGGTCTCTTGACAGAGCGGCCAAATAACCGTCATAGTGAGCAAACACAGCGTGCGCTAGGTCCACCCCCCAAACGGACAATTTTCGCAGCACCCCATCTACTAAAGTCATTACTGCAAAGGAGCAAGTACATTGGTTCTTACGAAGCCGGATTTTGACGTTGCCATTATTGGTGGTGGGCCTGCGGGCGGTTCCATGGGCGCCTACCTGGCCAAGGCGGGCGTGAGCTGCGTGGTGTTCGAGCGCGAACTGTTTCCCCGCCCACATGTAGGGGAATCGCTTGTGCCTTCGGCGATGAGAGTTTTCCGCGACCTGGATTTCCTTGGCCAGATGGAAGAAGCCAAGTTCCCGCACAAGTTCGGCGCCGCCTGGACGGCTGAAGATCAGGGCGCTTACGAGATGAACTTCCAGGGTGGATTTAAGGACAAAGACCAGATCAATCCGGAGTCTCACGTGGAAATCCGGTTCAATGAACGCCAGCAGGAAGGCGTCGACCGGGAATACACCTACCACGTGGATCGCAGCAAGTTTGACCTGATGTTGCTGCAGCATGCCAACAAGCTGGGCGCGGCTGTATATGAAGGGGTCAAAGTTAAGTCAGTAGATTTTGGGCCGAAGGAGCCGATCGTGCGTTTCAACATGGGCTCCAAGGAAATGGGCATCAGCTGCAAAATGGTCATCGATTGCAGCGGGCGCAATACTTTCCTGGGCAATCAGATGAAGCTGAAGATCAAAGACCCGGTATTCGATCAATACGCGATTCACACCTGGTTTGACGGATACGACCGCCGGGCGTTCGCCAAGAAGGATGCTCAGCTGGATTTCATCTTCATCCACTTCCTGCCGATTTCCAACACCTGGATCTGGCAGATTCCCATCACCGACTCGGTCACCAGCATTGGCGTGGTCACGCAGAAGAAAAACTTCGCCAAATCGCGGCAGGATCGCGAACAGTTTTTCTGGGAAGCGGTGGGAACGCGCCCGTTGCTTCGGGAGAAACTGAAGCAGTCGGATCAGATGCATGCCTTCAAGGACGAAGGTGACTACAGCTACGCCATGAAGCAACTGTGCGGCGACCGTTTCATGCTGGTTGGCGATGCGGGACGCTTTGTGGATCCCATTTTCTCGACGGGCGTGAGCATCGCTCTGAACAGCGCGCGTTTCGCTCATACCAACGTTCTGCGCTCGCTCGAAAAGAATGACTTCTCGCGCGAGGGCTTCTCGGAGTACGAGACCAAGCTCCGTCTGGGAACCAAGAACTGGTATGAATTCATCTCGGTGTACTACCGGCTGAACGTGCTATTCACTTATTTTGTGGGTGATCCGCGCTACCGGCTGGACGTGCTCAAGCTGTTGCAGGGCGATGTTTACGACGATGCGCAGCCGCCCGTGCTCGAGAAGATGAAGAAGATGGTTTCCGAGGTCGAGCAGAACCCGAAACATCCGTGGCACAAGTTGCTGGGAGATATGACCGTGGATGTGTTCAAGCAAGCCAGCCAATAACGGGGAAATTAGAAAAGGTTCTTAACAGAAATCCAGGAGGAAGCGTTGGTTATCACGAAGCCAGATTTCGATGTCGCTATTATTGGTGGAGGGCCGGCTGGATCGTCCATGGCCGCTTACCTGGCCAAAGCCGGCGTAAGCTGCGTGGTTTTTGAGCGGGAGCTTTTTCCGCGCCCGCACGTGGGCGAGTCGCTCGTGCCGTCTTCGACGCGGGTGTTCAGGGATCTGGATTTCCTGCCCCAGATGGAAGCCGCCAAGTTTCCCCACAAGTACGGCGCTGTTTGGACTACAGACGATAAGAAAGTGCCGTATGTTCACGATCTCGAGGGCCTGGCTCCGGATTGCAACGTCGATATTCGCTTCGACGAGCGCCAGCAGGCGGGTGTGGACAAGAACCACACTTACCACGTGGATCGCGGCAAGTTCGATCTGATGCTGTTGCAACACGCCAACAAACTGGGTGCGACTGTCTATGATGGCATCAAGGTCAGCGCGGTCGATTTCGGTCCCAAGGAACCCATTGTGCGTTTCAACATGGGTCCAAAGGAAATGAACATCAACGCGAGAATGGTGGTGGATGCCAGCGGCCGAAATACGTTCCTGGGCAATCAGATGAAGTTGAAGATCCAGGATACGGTATTCGATCAGTACGCCATTCACTCGTGGTTTGACAGCTACGATCGCAAGGTATTCGCCAAGCGGGACACGAACCTCGATTACATTTACATCCACTTCCTACCGATTTCGAACACGTGGATCTGGCAGATTCCGATCTCGGACGATGTGACCAGCATCGGAGTTGTGACTCAGAAAAAGAACTTCGCCAAGTCGCGAGAAGATCGCGAGAAGTTCTTCTGGAGTTCGGTAGGCACGCGTCCTATGATTGAGGAGACTCTGCGCAAGGCGAACCGTATTCGTCCCTTCAAAGACGAGGGCGATTACAGCTACGCTATGAAGCAGCTTGCCGGCGACCGGTTCGTGATGGTTGGCGATGCCGGCCGCTTTGTCGATCCTATCTTCTCCACCGGCGTGAGTATCGCGTTGAACAGCTCGCGCTTCGCGCACAAGGATATTCTGGCCGCGCTGGAAACAAATGATTTCTCGCGGCAGAGTTTCGCGAATTTCGAAAACACGCTGCGCCTGGGAACCAAAAACTGGTACGACTTCATCACCGTTTACTACCGGCTAAACGTTTTGTTCACCTACTTCATCAACGATCCCAGGTATCGGTTGGACGTTCTCAAGCTGTTGCAGGGCGATGTCTACGACGACGCGACGCCGCCGGTATTGGAAAAGATGCGCAAGATGGTCACGGAAGTCGAGCAGAACGAAAAACACCCGTGGCACAAGTTGCTGGGTGATCTGACGGCGAACGCTTTTGCTCATTCGAACGCGTAGACGCACGGGCCTGGTTGTTATAGAGCGTTGCGGTTCCCCGACTGCGATGGGGTTTTGAGAAGACCCTGACTTCGGTCAGGGCCGGCTCCTATTTTTGGTCTTGATTGGCGATGGTCCGTGTAAAATACACGGCACAGCTTTAGAGCCTCCCCTGGATCGGCGGATAGAATGTCCGGCTCCAATAGAAATTTCGTTTTGGCATACGCTTTCCTGGTGATTCTGCCGCTGGTGGGATTGGCGGGAATCCTCAAGGCCGGCCGCAGTTTGACCGCTCCGATTTCAATCGACGGCCTCTGGACCCTGCGGGTTGACTCCACGCAACTCGATTCCCTACCCTGCGGCAAGGTGCTTGCGGTTCCCGACAAGACCATCGCGATTGCCCAATCCGGAAGAACCTTCGTACTCACATTTCCCAGCGGGCAAAGACTCACGGCTTCAGGCACGCTTGATGGGACTAAACTTCGCGCTTTTCTCACGCCGCCGCGAGGGTCGTCTGACAACAGCTGCGCGGACGGACACCAGTTGTCGCTGCTCGCGAGTGTCGACCGAAGAGCAGGTTCGAACTTGCTGAATGGCACTCTGTCGGCCCCGGATTGCCAATCTTGCGCCTCCGTGGGATTCCATGCCGAGCGCCAAGCTCCGGCGTCCAAGGGAGGCCACTAGTGCCGAATCTATTCACTCTGGTTCTGCAGATCACGGTCATACTTGCCGTGTGCCGCCTGGTGGGCAGTCTGTTCCGTAAATTTCACCAGCCCCGCGTGGTCGGAGAAATGTTCGCCGGCATTCTGCTCGGGCCTTCTCTGCTGGGCTGGATTGCGCCGCAATTCTCCGCTTACTTATTCCCGCCGTCGAGCCTGGGATTTCTTAACGCGTTGAGCCAAGTGGGCGTAGTCATCTTCATGTTTCTCGTAGGCCTGGGGATTAATCCCAAAGAACTCAAGCATCAAAGCCACGCTGCTGTGCTGGTGAGTCACGTCAGCATCACGGCGCCTTTCGTGTTGGCTTCTCTTCTCGCTCTTTACCTGTACCCAAGAGTTTCCGACGATAGCGTTTCGTTCACCAACTTCGCCCTGTTCATGGGCGCAGCCATGAGCATCACGGCATTCCCGGTGCTGGCCCGCATTCTGAACGAGCGCGACATGATGCAGACCCGCCTTGGGACTATCGCCATTGCCTGCGCCGCCGTCGACGACGTAACCGGATGGTGCATCCTGGCCTACATCGTCGTGCTGATTCGCGCGGCTCACGGGACCGCTTCCATATGGATGACCCTGGGCGGCATCCTGCTGTTCGTCGTGATCATGATTTACGGCGTGCGTTTCCTGCTGCGGGGCTTAGAGCGCACCTTTCACAAGTATGGTGAGATCAGCGAAAATCGGATGGCATTCCTGCTGTTGCTGGCGCTGGGTTCCGCGCTGTGCACCGAGCGGTTGGGAATTCACCTGCTTTTCGGTTCTTTCCTGATGGGCGCGATCATGCCCAAGGAACCCAAGTTCGTCCGCTACATTCTCGACCGCTTTGAAACCATCACCATCACTCTGCTGCTGCCTCTGTTCTTCGCTTTTACCGGCCTGCGCACGAACGTGGGTTTGCTAAAAGGTCCGGCGATGTGGTTTTACTGCGGCTTGATCATCCTGGTGGCGACGGGCGGGAAACTGGGCGGCTCCACGATCGCTGGCCGGTTGTCCGGGATGCCTCTCCGAGAAGCCGCAGGCCTGGGCACGCTGATGAACACGCGCGGCCTGATGGAACTGGTGATCCTCAACATCGGTCTGGACATCAAGGTCATCTCGCCGGCGCTGTTCTCCATGATGGTGTTGATGGCGTTGTTCACCACCTTCATGACCACGCCGGTGCTGGAGTGGATTTGTCCAGATCGAATTCTGCGGCCCGAGTTTGGCAAAGTTCCAGCCAAAGAAGCCCAGCTTCAGGGGTCGATCATGGAGTCGACGGGCGGCTCGGCCGCGTGAGGGCGACCACCCTAGGACGTAGTGTGCAAGAATTTGCAACCAAATGAGTTGCAATAACTTGCAACTTTGTGGGTCCACCTTTGTCAGCTTTTTTCGTAGGCGAGTTCAACCAGGTATGTTAATCTTTCAAGAATTGCGGTTGCGCTGGCGCCGATGTTTGCGGGACTCTTAACTGCTTAGGTAAGTGACTCGGCTCCGCTAACCTTCCCCCGCTTTTGCTTGATCAACCCCCAATGAGGGAGACGTTCGATTATGTTGAGCACCTCGCAGCATTTCCCGCGCCCCAAAGCTCGTCCTCCCGTGGCAACCAGTGGCCGCAAGTATCGGGCATTGGGCGGCACCATCCGAACGATCATCGTCGTGGTGTTTCTGACCGTCTGGTCTGCGGCTTCGGCCTGGGGACAACGCAACGCGCTCACTCAGCGCGGCGATGTGCAGCGAGACGGACAATTCTCCGATGAGATCTATCTCACCCCAAGCAATGTAAATTCAAATCAATTTGGGAGCGTTTTCTCTTACAGCGTAGACGGCTATATCGCCGCTCAGCCTCTGTATGTCTCCGGCGTGAACATCGCGGGGGTAGGCACGGTCAATGTGGTTTACGTAGCCACGACGCACGATAGCGTTTACGCGTTCAATGCCGATACTCCGAGCACGGGCGCTCCCCTGTGGCAAGTCAACTTCCTGAATTCTGGAAATGGCACGACCGTCAGTACAGAACCGGTCTCGGCGCTGGGATGCGGTTCGGTGAACGGATATAGCGAGGTCGGCATTATCGGAACCCCGGTGATCGATTCGGGCACGAACACCATATACCTGGTCGCCAAGACCATGGAAGTAACCAACGGCGTGACTAGTTACGTTTTTCGTCTGCACGCGCTCGATATCACCAGCGGCGCGGAAAAGTTCGGCGGACCGGAAGTGATCAACGCTTCCTTTGGCAATGTAAATCTGTCCACATACTCGCAGTACGATCTGCAACGGCCAGCGCTGCTGGAATCGAATGGCACGATCTATATCGCCTTCGGATCCAACGGCTGCGATCAAAAAGCGCACGGATGGTTGCTGGCCTACAGCGCTTCGTCGCTGCAGCAGTTGGCTGTATTCAACACTTCCCCGAACGTCACTTATGGCTCGTCCATCTGGATGAGTGGGGTCGGTCCGTCCGCCGACAGCAACGGAAACGTTTACTTCGCGACTGCGAATGGCACTTTCGACGTGAACACCGGCGGCACGGACTACGGGGACACCGTGCTGAAGCTGAGTTTGAACGGCGCAGCGTTTTCCGTGCTCGACTATTTCACACCCTCGAATCAAGCAAAGATGAAATCGGCAGATTTAGATCTGGGATCAGGCGGCGTGGTGCTGCTGCCGAACGACGGATTCACCCAGTCGGGGACACTTGCCATTGCTGAAGGCAAGACCGGGACCATCTATTTATTGAACACCAACAATATGGGTGGCTACGACACCAACAACGGCGGGGATGGAAATCAGGAAGACGTGATTGGTGCGACCCAGCAGATGTACGGTGCGCCGATTTACTGGAATGGCTATGTCTACACTGCCGCCCGGCAGGATTATGTCAAAGCATTTTCTGTGTCGAACGGAATGCTCTCGTTGACGCCGACGTTCGAGTCTCCAACTACTTACACTCTTACCGGCGTACCGACGCTCTCCTCCAATGGATCCAACAACGGCATCCTGTGGCTGGTTCGCAACACCAACAATACTGGCGGGGTAATGGAGCTTTCGGCGTTCAATGCATTGAACTTGACGGAGTCCTACAACTCTCAACAAGTCAGCGGACGTGACGCTCTGGGCACGGCTCCGCATTTCGCTACGCCTTTAGTGGCCAACGGCCGTGTGTACGTTGGGACGCAAACCTATTTGAAAGTCTACGGACTGTTCCCCACTCTGACCGCGGCGTCGGGAAATAATCAAACCGCAACCGTCAACACTCCGATTACCTTGACCATCCAGGCGAGCAATCCTTACACGGGAGCTGGAATATCGGGGGTTCCCGTAACTTTTGGCAGCGGCAATAAGGGAAGCTTTAATCCACCAGAGGCTACCACCGACTCTTCTGGTATGGCGACAACGACCTATACGCTTCCGCAGACCGCCGGAACCTATGCGCTCACGGCTACGAGCGCAGGTTACGGCAGCGCGGCCCTCACCGAAACCGCGGTCGCGGGCGCCGCCGCTACCATTTCGGTGACCAGCGGTTCCTCGCAATCCGGAACGGTGGGAACAACGTTGCCCTTGTCGCTGGTGGTAAAAGCGAAGGATAGCTTTGGAAACAAGGTCCCCGGCGTTTTGATCAACTACTCGAACCCCTACAACGGAACCTGCTCGCCCAATCCCGCGACCACGGGAAGCGATGGTCAGGCCAGTACCACATTTACTCTTCCCACGTCGGCGCATACAGGATTTTCTGTGACCGCGTCGTCGGGGACCGCTACCCCCGCAACTTTTCGTGAAACTGCTGTAGCGGCCGCGCCCGCAACCGAAACCATCACTGGGGGAAACAATCAAACCGCGACCGCGGGAACTCAGTTGCCCAAGCCACTCATCGTCGCGGTGAAGGATACTTATGGCAACGCGGTTGTGGGGGTTACGGTTACGTACGCAGACGGTCAAGCAGGCGGGAGTTTTGTGACGAATACTCCAGTCACCAATGGTGCAGGTCAAGCGAGCGCGACCTACACTTTGCCGAGTACTCCTGGAACATACTCCATCACTGCGACGGTGAATGGGATTGTGGTGACCTTTACCGAGATTGCCAAATGAAGCTGCGGCGGCAGCGTTGGGATTCGAGGTTGGGACTAGAAAGATAGTTTTCTTTGTTCACGCCGAGTGTCGGGCGCTCTCCCCCAGCCCAGCCATCGGATGGGTAAGTGATCTGGGAGAGAGACCTCATCTATGACCAAATCTGGAATCCTGATGGTGTTGTTCGCACTCATGACCTCGTGGTCGGTGGCCCAGACCGTGACTTCGTTCGACGGTATCGCCGCGGCACAAGTAGCACATCCCGAGTTCGACGTCGATCCCAACGGCGCGGTCGGCACCAAGCAATACATGGAATGGATTAATGTCTACTATCAGGCTTACGACAAAGTCACGCTTGCGCCCGTGTGGTCGTCACCACAGCCGGCCAGCAATCCATTCACTGCCAACGGACTCAATGCCTGCAACAACTTCAGCGGCGATGGAATCATCAATTTTGACCGCCTGGCCTCGCGGTGGGTCATCTCTGTTCGCACCACAATTTCCAACAACTACACCTACTGCATCGCCATCTCGAATACCGATGATTTGAGTTCGAAGAGCCTGAGCTGGCATGCTTACGAGGTTCCCCTGAATCCGATTCTGGGGACGAATTCTCAGGGCAATGTGTATTTTCCGGATTGGCCAAAATTAGGAACTTGGCCCGATGCCTATTATCTGACCATCGATCTGAACGACGTGAATAATAACTACCGCGAAGTGGGCGTGGTCGTGTGCGCGCTGGACCGCGCGAACATGCTGAATGGCGGGACTCCGAATTCTCCGCAGTGTTTCACCAATCCCAGCACCGTGAATGGCAGCCTCTATCTGGCGCACAGTTTGATCCCCGCCGACGTCGACGGCACGACCGCTCCACCCTCCGGCCGGGACGAATATCTGGTGAGCATTGAGAATCCCGTCAATGACGGCGTGACCAAGACCTCAAATTCATTCAACTTGTGGCAGTTCCATGTGGATTGGACGAATCCCGCGAACTCGACGTTCACCCAATCCTCGGTCTCCGTCGCGCCCTACACTCCCGGATGTTATAACGCTGCGTCTCCTTCGCAAACCATTTGTGTTCCCGAACCGACGACGGGGACGACGGGGCAACATATCGATTCCGTTGGCGACCGTTTCATGCCGCGTTTCGGTTATCGCAACTTCGGTTCCTACGAGTCGTTTCTAATAAGCCATACCGTT